>Ga0228535_1001438_pt1 | contig 36465 bp, 50 predicted proteins | sample SJ1metagenome_FD_168457 | JGI IMG/M metagenome (GOLD analysis project Ga0228535, IMG submission 168457) | Enriched culture of PCE-dechlorinating microbial communities from Ithaca, New York, USA - SJ1 | ecosystem: Engineered > Modeled > Simulated communities (microbial... > Unclassified | place...
AGTATGGACGTGGACATGGCTGAGGAACCCCCTTCGTTGTTCGATTGGCGTCAAACAACAGGGTTCTTGCCATGTCCATTCTTTTTTCGCAACCTTGCAGGTACTCATTTCCCGGAAGAGCCAAAAATATGGTCCGAATGATCTTGCCCGGAGAACAAAAACAAAAGATAGAACGTCGGGTCCTCTTGTCCAGACCAAGAGACTATTTTCGTTTACTTCCCTTTTTACGTGAACCTCTGCTGAATTGCTCTCCCGTGATAGCCCGTTGGCTTTTCATGAAAGCCTTAAGATCCTTCAACTGCTGGTCTTTGTCGGGGTCTGGATCCACAAACGGGGATTTACATTTCTCCCGGATTATCTCATCCGCACATTGATCAATCTCGAGTTTTCTGCCAAGAATTTTGTCACGAAGGGCAAGTATCTTCAGACGATAAGTACCTTTAAACCGATCAATGGACATTGTTGAAAGTTGAATAAGACCAAAAGCGATAATATCATTTGCATAACTGAGTCTTTCCCTTAGTTCTCTAAGTCTACGCATTCTTAAGTTATTCAGACGCATAATTCTAATATTGAATTGGCCCGTATGTGTTAATGCATCCAAGCGAATACCATTTAATTTTAAATGATCTCGTGGATCATGTTTATCCGGTCTAAGTATAATATTACCCAATTTATCATCCAAATCATTTGGATAAAATGAACCTTTATTACTGTTACAAATTCGACATGAATAGAGAAGATTTGAATAATCAGAAGCTAAGTGAGGAAAATGTTTTTGTGGAAAATAGTGATCAATTTCAAAGCTGATTGCATTAGCCTCAGCCTCTGTAATAAAACAATATGCACATGTATACCAAAAATCGTGACGAAGAAATTCTCTGTACATTGTATAGTCTTTAGTTGGCTCGACAGATGATCTTTTTACAAGAGCTTTATTACTATTTTGTTGAGTCATTTTTTTCTAGTCCCAAGTTGGACGGAGGTCAATTCTCTCATAACTTTTTCTATGTCCTTTGAAAAACGCTCATAGCCGACAACGATAGTTTCAAGGCGGTCAAGTTCTTCACCGGACTCGGCATCTTCAATATTATCTAATTGCCAGCCAACCAATGCAAAGCGCCTTTCCTCCTTTTGGGACAGTCCAGTTCGGGATTTTTTCAGTGCTAAAACCCGATATTCCTCACGCAATTGTTCGACTGCCTTTTTGGAAAATTTCTTGGCTGCTTCACGGCTCATTTTTCTGATCTTTGCTCGATCGAAGTAGTCTGGAGTCGGCAGCTCCCGAAAGAACGATTGCGTGAGATCACGAGGCTCGCCCTCCTGTACTTCTCTCTCTGCATCAAGTCGAAGGCCTCCAATTTTTGTAATGACATCAGAGGAATGCGACAATTCCTTGTGACTCCTCCCGGTCTCCAACAAGTCTCGCTGGGCAAGAGTTGACAAATCATCGATATCGGCGGTTCTTAGAGTTGATGACTTACTCATAGATGAGATCTCCTTCTCCTATCTTTTCAAAATAACCCAAAGCACGATCCAAGCATTCCCGAAATTTCGTGCGAAAAGAGTTGGAGCTGAGTGAAGACGGCTCATTGTATACTCTTTGCCAGTCAAGAACTAACTTAAATCCTGCTTCCTTTTTATCCTCATTATATTCCACATGGTGGTGACACCGTTCAAAAAAGCCTTCTCCTTCGTGAATTCTGGCTGTGAGTCTAACTTGAAATTCCGAAAGATCTGTGCCCCAAGGCTTTGAAAGATGAGTCATCAATCTCGATACCCCTGGCGGCAAATTATCATGATCAAGCTCAATTGTAGCTACGATACCAATAAAATTGAGATCGATGCCTTTTATGCCATCAAATATTGTGAGTAGCTCCATGAATTCTGCCTCAGTAGAGGCAATAAGATCACTATACATTTGGACATCAGGAAACGTAACGACAGGGAATGCTCCAGGGAGCTTTTCTTCCTCGACTTGATAATTGAAGCCTATAGACATGCGATTTCTAGCTATTTTATATGTGTAATCATCGGCATTTATTTCACAAGCCGATTCTTTTTTCTGGTTTACTTTCCATTTCTTATGTTTTGCAGCGATATTGTCAAAAAATTTAGACAAGTGATGATTCAAATTAAGCACTATACTCAATGGCATATTAATACTTATTCCTATTGTAGGGACAGCCAAAACACCATCTATCCATGTCATCTCATCACCTCGCAATATGAAGTTCACTTTCATGTGGCAAATCGCCGCAATAAACGCCTAGATACAAAGATCTCACCTGCGCTGATTGTAGCCCACAGTTGACTTTGCCTATTTTACAAATAACTTGGGCAAAAATTCCAACATCACAAAAAAATCTCAAAACAAAGATTATTTGGGATATGATATTTCACAGATCGATGATTGTCCATATGAAAATCCGTTGCATTTTTATGATGTTAACATGTGGGACACGATAATCACCACATAGCGGCCTGGGCTGGTTGTTCACCAAACTCCTTCGGTGCCTGTTTGAAGGTCCTGCGGATAGGTGGCATTTGGACAAAGGCGCCTTTGAGCAGCTCGTCCACAGTGAGGATCTGAAGTTTGGGGTATTTCTTCCCCCAACCGGATTCATAAAACCCGGCAGAAGCGGCTTCCGTTTGCATGTCTTTTGTGGGCGACTCAAGGGTCATGAAGACGCCAATGCAAGCATTCTCGCGGTCCATTGTACCGCGCAGATCGCGAATATCTCCGCTCTTGACATGGCCACTTTTGACCTGGATCAAAACCTGTTTCGGGGTTGCTTTGGCGTCATCCTCAAATGAGATTATTCCGTCTATCCCCTTATCCTTGCCCTTTTTGCCTTTTTTTGAATCCTGCTGGCCGCCGATTGGTTTGGCTTGCACCAGGGAAAGCGCCCACCATTGGAATTGGTAGCGATTTTCACTCGCCAACTGACGTGCGGACGCAAGGTCGGTGGGTTCGCCAATAACCCTATAATCCTTGCCTGGAGTCAAAGCGAACATTGCTTCCAGACGGTATTTCTGCAACGCGATAGCCAAGTTGGTGATGTCGATGCCAATCCATCGCCTTCCAAGTTTTTGAGCAGAAGCGATAGCTGTTCCGCAGCCGCAAAATGGATCGAGGATTATTGAATCCTTGTCGCTGCTGGCCATAGTAATACGATCGAGCAGTGCAATAGGCTTTTGCGTAGGATAGCCCAGCCGTTCAGCAGCCTGCGCGCCGATGGGAGGAATATCATCCCAAATGTTTTGCAGTCGCTCGCCCGGGCTCTCGTCAGCATACATCCTAAGACGCAAGGCGCCTCCCGGCTTAGAAGGAAAATGCAGCTTCTTCTCAGCGTCATATTGCTGGAGGCGCGCCAAATTGCATGACCAGCCATTAGGGTGAGGTTGGTAAGTGACGCCATTACTAGCGGTATAGGGGAAATGTAGGTTCGGGCGTGGACCCGGATTCCTCAAGGTGACCGACTGCCAGCGTCTTCCGTCCGGATCGTAATGGGGATATTTTCCGATTACTTCTTTTGCTGACAAACCGGCAAAAGGTTGGTTCCAGAGGTATGCATCCGTCTTGGCGTAGAAAAATAAAATATCTGAGATGCTTCCATAATTTCGACCCACATTCCCGTGCGCGAAGGTTCTTTTCCAAGTGATCTCATTTCTGAAATTCTCGATCCCAAATATTGTATCGAGGACGATCTTTAGATAGTGACTGGCGGTGGGATCGCAATGGAGGTAAATGCTCCCGGTGGGTTTGAGCACGCGGTGCAGCTCGATGAGGCGTATGGTCATCATGACCAGATAGGCCATCATCTGGTTTGTGCCGATGAATTCCCGGAGGGCGCCTATCATCCTTACCACCCTGGGCGGGGCATCATGAATCAATTCGTGGTAGGTTTCTTCGGCGGCCATGTTCCAATGCCAGGAATCCTCGAAGGCCGTGATCTGAGCTTCCGATTCCTGGCCACTCTCGTCTTTGAAGAGAACATTGTACGACCTGTTTGAGTTGAACGGAGGGTCCAGATAGATCAGGTCGATGCTGTTTGATGGAATATGCTCCCGCAGAATCGGCAGATTGTCGCCGTAGAACAGTGTGTTCTGGGTGATTGGCTCGGGTGGCATCGGTATTCCTCAATGGGTGCTCATTCGCCATTGATGATTTGTTCGCGCAGTTTCTTGTATTCCTCTTTACTGATCTTGCCCTGTTTTTTCATTTCGTCGAGTTCGGCGAGTTGGTCCAGCCTGCTCTTCTTCGGTTCCTGAGGAGTTGGCGTTGCCTGAGCCGTTTCTGCGGCGGCTTTTGCAGGCTTGAGAATGACATGTGCGGGATTGGGGGTCAGGCTGTAGACGGCTCCCGTACCGTAATCGATGACTCCGCCCAGAATAACCCCAGCTCCGGCCAGTGTTGGAAATACGCTGAGGGATTCCGGCTCGTAGCCCTCCTTGCTGAATCGGATCATAACACTTTGATTTCGCTTAAGAGTCACATTACACGGCGTAGTGCATTTCTGGCCGTCGGATATCTGCGCAAGAGCGCCCGGCGGTTCGCTGGTGATGCTGAGCGGCTCTTCCGTCCCGCGTATCATGGTTGCGCAACCCGTCCCGATCAACACAACAGCAACAACGACCAATCGAGCCACATGCATGAACATTGTCCCCTCCCGAAGATAGAAGTTGGATTATGAGTTCCGCCGATCAACCACATTGCCTGCCGGGCAAAAGCGCCGTCAAGCAAGACAATCCAATGGAGCTCTCCTGGCGTCGTTGCGCTCGGGCAGCGATGTGGTGACACATCCCGAAATCAGACACACCAGTACCAATGCAACAGTGACAACGATTTTCTTCATGACGAGACTCCGGCGGTGAGGTTCCAGACGACTGCGATCGACGAGAGGTATCGCAACAAAATCCTTCGCGCCTTGACGCGTTTCGATTCTGGAAGGGAGGCGGTGATGGAGTCGATTTCCTTGATGAGCCGGGCAGAATTGACCGTCTGGTTCAAGTGGATGACGAGATTGCCGTGGACTTCGCCTATCATAAGACCTTTATTCCGAGCTGAGATCATTTGTTGCTTTGGAGGCCTGTCCGGGCTCCGGGCTTTCGGGCCGTCGACTTTGTCATTTCCAGGCTCAAGTTCCAGAAGAAGATCCATTACCTTGAATCTGAGGGGTTTTTTCATCACGCGTGCGTCCGCTTGCATGAGGAATATCTTGGATACACAGCGCCAACAGCGAAGGCGGGATGCTCATAAGCTTGGTAAGGATAATAAACATGGAATTATGATTTTTCAAATTAAAAATAGGGGGATGGCGTGCAAATTCTTGGCGGGCATTGAAACATTTGAGGCGAAGCTTGGCTTCAGGCCACGAGCCGTAGATACCTGTTGAGTATGTCGGGCTCGAATTCCCCGCTGGCCAGGAACATCTCATAGAGCACCAGAATCAACTCGGCCTTCTTTTCATGGGCAAGGATCACATTTCTTACTTCCATGAATTTCTCGACTCCGATGATCACTTCGCGGAGGATTTCCGGCTTGGCGGGCCGTCGAGACTCTTCCTTGGAGCCGGATCGGGCTTCCAAAGACTCGGAACCGCCCCGAGATTCCTCCATTTCATCGCCGCGATGCATCGCGCCGGTGCCGTACAGAAGCCAGTCCGATGATACACCATATTTTTTAGAAATCTCAACGATCCACCCGGATGGGATCTGGCCTCTCTTCCTTGCCACACCGATAGATTGTTGTTTGATGCCCAATGCCCTTGCAAATTCAGTTTCATTCTTGGCATTCGTGGCAGCTTTAAGACGCTCCAAGATTTCGTTAAATTGCGTTGTCTCTTGGTTCGAAGCATTTAGGTGTTGCCGCGAACTTTGCTCCGAACCAGCAACGGAGCAAGGCGTATCAGTTATCCTATCGAATTTATTTGATATATCATTCGACATCTTTGACACCACAAAAAACTTGCTACGAACCAGTTTTATTCTTGACTTCCACAGTTTTTTGTCTACAATCACAGTAAAGCGGTTCACAAACCACTTACACGGTACTGGAAAACGCGATGCGGCGCAATGTCAAAGCAACAAAAAGTTTCGGACACTCGGGAGAGCAGCTTCGGCTCTGGGATCAGCTCGTGGTTGATCCGGGGGGGTCTCTGAAGGCTGCCATGAGCGAGGCCATCCGGAGCTGTGATCGCTCCCGCGAGGAAATCGTCGAGTTAATGAATCGACTGGCCTCGCTGGCCGGGATCACGAACGGGACGACCCGGGCGGTGACCGCGGCGATCCTCGACAAGTGGGTCGCTCCCGGGGCGACGGCCTACCACATCCCGATCAGGTTGCTTCCGATCTTCTGTCGCGTCGTCGGCTCCAACATGCCTCTGCAGGCATACTCGGCCGCCTTCACGGGGGTGCGAATGATCACTCAGGAGGAATTCGGGATTTTGAAGTGGGCTCAGTCGGAAATGGAATACAGGCAAGCCAGGAAACGGGCGCGGCGGATGGCCCAGGAGGTGGGACTGGAATGAATCAAAATCGCAAAGAAATCAAGAAGTGGTTGATCGACCAGGAACTCAGCCAAAAGGAAATTGCCATTGATTTGGGCGTCTCGGAGGCGCTCGTCTCTCTGACCATCGCCGGCCGGAAGAAGAATCGGCGAGTGATCGAAGCGCTGCGTCAGCGCGGCTGCCCGGCGGAGTTTCTCGGGAGCGGGAAAGGAGAAGAGGCGGCATGAGGAATTGCTCCGGAAGGTTTGAACTGCGCGACGGGCTGCTGTTCCTAAAGACGGAAGGTCTCGATGGGTACTCCATTGTCACGTCAATAATCCCGGAAGCCCTGTCAGTAAATCCGAGAGAATTTTTTGAGCAACGGGAGTCGAGAAAGCCTTCACCTTCGATCAGGTCGGCAACCCCGGAGGCGGCGGGCAGCGAAGAGGGATGCCCGAGGGGGCTGCTGGAATGAAATACATAATGAGGTCTTTTATGAAAAAGGATTCGGACCTTCGAACGGCCAACGTCCAGCTATCAACGGCACAAGGTCGAGACATTCCTCCGAAGCGGCTCCAGCCATGTCGCGATATGAGATACCAATCCGAGACTCAAGAAGATCGGCGGAGCGCAACATCGCCCCCGCGAGCCTTACGTGATAGGCGGCAGCCAGAATTAAACGACGACGTAAAACGGGGTCCTGCCATGCTTTCTTTTTTCGACGCACAGATGGAGTTGCAGAGACAAAGTGAATTATTTCCTGTCGATTCTCGACGGACCATCGAACCCATCCGCGTAAACCGAGGGTTTTGCAATCGCCTCGCAAGGCGTCTAAATCAATTTCGCTTAGAGATTCAGCTAGTTCCGTCACGAATCCGCTACATTGCGAGGCGTATGAGGCAAGGCTCATGATCTCCACCTTTTCTTTGGGAATTAAGTGCAGGGAGGGTTCTACGGAAGCCGATGCGGGGATTCTACGAAAAGCGGTCCCCAAAATCAACGGTTTCAACGGCTGGAGGAAGTCCCATATGGCCCCCCCCAAAGGCAAGGCATGGATGACGGACTTGTACGCGCTGTGGAGCGCCAATCCGGTCGGCTACAAGGACGGGCACGGCCTCCAGATTACTTATCGCGCGAGAAAAGGGAAATTTAAATCCTGAAGATAGGAGCACATCATGTCAAACGGATCCTGCATAACACTCTCCGGCGACCAAAGAAAACGGCGTGTCCTTGAAATCTTTGAATCGCTTCATGCGGATTGCATGGCGAAATATGGGATCAGCGGATTCTACTTCTGGAACCCTCCCGATCTTTGCATGGTCTGTCCCGATTCGGATTCATGCCTGCCATCGAGCGACAAAATGGCTTCCTGCCTGGGGTTGAAGACGTTCCAGAGTCATCCTGGCAATAACTGCAGTCCAGACTTTTACCACGACGGCCAGGAAGTTGAAACGGAAATGCCATGAAATCCGACCTCACATATTCAGCCAAGGACCTTGCGGGGATACTCAGTATTACCGACAGGGCCGTTCAGAAGCGCGCCGAAAAGGAGAAGTGGTCCTTCGACCAGGTCGACAACCCCAGAGGCGGCGGGCGGCGCAAGTTGTACCGGCTGTCCTCGATGCCGAAGGCAATCAGGGATTCGGTCGCGGAATACCAACTGAGGAATGCCCTGGAGAGGAAAGCCCAGGCTTCGCCCGATCCTCTCGCCCTGGTGCCGGTAAACGGCCGCGCCGTACACGCCAACGCCAACGGTACCGTGAGTTCGCTCCCGGCATCGGCCCCCATCATCCCCGACAAAGCCCGGGAAATCGGCCTCGCCAAATACCGCCTGGTGCGGGAATGGCGCGAGGTCGTCTCCCAGCAGCCCTGGAGCAAGCGGGGGGCCGCAACCGAAGCGTTTCTACTCGCTTACGGCTCCGGCCGGCTGCTCCCGGACGTCTACAGGAAAATCGGCGAGATATCCGACAAGACCCTCTACCGTCTGGACAAGCAACTCAGGGATTGCGGGGATGACTATTACGCAATCTCCGACGGCCGCGGCGGCTGGCGACGGCACGGCACGAACAAATGGCGGCCACGCACCATCAGCCGGGAAGCCCAGGAGGAGTTCCTGCGGTGCTATCTGCGGCCGGAGCGGCCCAGCGTCACCCTCTCCATGCACGCCGCCAGGATGATCCTCGCGAACCAGGGCGTCGCCGAGGAAAGCTCCGATGCGACTTGGAGACGGTGGCTCAAAGACTTCGAAAAACACCATCAACACGTCCTGGTGCTCGCGCGCGAAGGCGAAAAAGCCTACCGCGACAAGATCGGGACGTACATCACCAGAGACGACAGCCTGCTTGAGGTCGGCCAGGTCCTGGTCGCCGACGGGCACGATCTCAATTTCAACATTTTGCACCCCCAGACCGGCAAGCCGGTCCGCATGAAGTTGATCCTGTTCTTCGATTGGGCGAGTCGCATGCCTGTCGGCTGGCAGATCATGCCGACCGAAAACTCAATCGCCATCCAGGCGGCCCTCCGCAATGCCATTCTCACGCTGGGAAAAATCCCCCAGTGCGTTTATCTCGACAACGGCAAAGCCTTCAAATCCCGCGTGTTCACGGAGACGAATCCGGATCTTCGCGATTTGGCCGGTCTATACGCCCGCCTCGGGATCGCCACGGCCTTCGCAATGCCCTACAACGCCCGCGCCAAGGTGATCGAGCGCTATTTCCTGACGCTGACCGCACAGTTCGAGCGGCTCATGCCGACCTACTGCGGATCGAGCATCGCCGACAAACCCGCCTGGATGGCCCGCAACGAAAAGATGCACCGGGCCTGGCACATGGCACGAACCCAGGGCTGGGTGCCGAACGTCCGGGAAGCCGCGCACATGTTGTCGCTTTTCTTCCAGTGGTACGGGAACCAGCCGCACGAAGGGCTCAACGGCCGAAAGCCGCTCGAAGTCCTTGACGCCGGCCGCGGCCCCGGCGTCGATCCGCACGATCTGAACGCGCAATTCTTATGGTTGAAGAAAGTCAGGCCAAGCCGATGCCGGATCACCCTGTACACCGTCGAATACGAATCCGACTGCCTGCACGGGCTCTCGGGAGACGTGATCGTAAGATACGACACATCGGATTTGAGCGTCGTCCACTGCTACACCACCGACGGCGCCTACCTCGGAGACGCTCGCCCCGTGCAGGCGCTCCACCCCCTGGCAAGGCTCTTCGGCGACCAAGTAGGGGTCGACCAGGTGAAATCGGAGCTGGAACGCCAGCGCCGCCTTGCCAGGCAGACCAGGCAGAACCTGCTCCAGCTCGGGGCCTCCACGGCGGACGTCGACGGGTTGAAATCGCTCCCCTGGAACCGGAAAGCGGCGGTGCTCCCCGGCGGCAAGGGCGATGCGCTTCCAGGCGTGGCCGACGACAAGGCGGAAGCGGAAGAGCGCACGCGCCTGGAACTGGTCTACCGCCGCGACGTGGAAAACGCCCCGGTCGAGCCGCAGAAACCGAAGCTCGAACGCCCGGAGCACTTCCGATCCGAAGCGGCCCGCTACGACTGGTGCTTTCGCGCAAAACACCAGCACGGCGAGGAGCTCTCCGGCGAGGACGCCGCCTTCATGACCTACTTCGAGGCGACCGGCGAATATCGCGAGAACTACCGGCAGCGCTACTCGGATCTCGCGGAGCTCTACGCGCTGCACGGCGAATCCGCGAAGAACTGATTGGGGCAACCGCACAAAGGAGATCGAATTTGAAAAACGTATTTCTGGAAACAGCGAATGTCGTGGCCTTCCGGGAGGCGATGAATCTCCTTGAGGACACCGAGCTCGGGCAGCCCGGCCTGGGCGTCGTCTGGGGCCGGGCCGGCCGGGGGAAAACCGTGTGCGCCCGCGAATATGCCGTGCGCACCGGGGCCGTGTATCTCCGGGCGCTCGAAGACGAAACCCCGCGGGCGATGCTCTCTCGGCTCTGTTTCGAGCTGAACGGCTCCGACCCGCACACCACGGAGCGGTGCAAGCGGATCGCCGTCGAGGTCCTTGAGAAACGACCTCGGTCGATTCTCGTGGACGAAGCGGACCGCATGCGCGTTGGGCTCATCGAGCACTTCCGGGACATCCACGACCTCACGGGGGTTCCCATCGTGTTCATCGGCGAGGAGCACCTTCACCCGGCGCTGAACTCCCGCCGGCGCATCTGGTCGCGCGTCACCCAGACCGTCGAATTCCATCCGATCAGCGCCGAGGACATCATGCTGTTCGGGCTTCGCGCGGCCGATCTGCGCATCGAGCCCCAGGCGGCGCAGCGCATCGGCGCGCGAGCCGGGGGCGATTTCCGCCTGGTGTGGAGCGACGTGCGCGAGCTGGAGCAGATGGCCAGGGCGAACGCGACCCAGAACGTGGACGCCAGGATGGTCGGGGCTTTGTCGGCAAAGAAGCCCGGTCCCGGACTTTTCAAAGGGCAAAACGGAGGCGGCCATGTCGAAGCCCGCTAACCGCACGGAACTGGTGCGCCAGTACGCGGCGGCCAACACGTTCGTCAGGCCCAAGGATGTGGCGTCCACCCTGGGCATGACCATCGATCAGGCATGTGCCGCCATAGGGACCCTGCAGGCGCAAGGCCGGCTGAAACGAAAAAGCTACGGGCTCTACGAGTGGTTCCCCGAGCGCAACACGGGGCGCGAGGCGCCCATCGAGGACCGGTTGTGGCGGGCCATGCGGATCAACCCGGTCTGGTCCTGCGCGGACATCGCCGTCCAGGCCGGCACGACGGTGAGCTACGTCTACAAGCGGCTGCGCGATTACCGGGCCGAGGGATACGTCAAGCCGAGCGGGCAGAAGGTCGTGCCCTGCGGCAGGGTCAAGCTCTGGAGGCTCTCGGACAAGGGCCGCAAGCTGTTGGATCGTCCCAGGGTCGAGGAATTCCACCCCGATCCGCTCGTGGCCGCCGCGGCGGGCCTCAACAAGCTGATCTGCACCGGCCGGGCGCGGCGGTTTCAAGACGCAAGAGAGGCGGCGCTCGGGCTGTGCGGGGAAATCCTTTGCGCCCTCAACGATCTCGACCGGAGCCCGGTGGAACCATGAAGCCTATTACGCGCCGTAACACACAATTTTCGGCATCCGACTTTCGCGAGCTCGAACGGCGCCTCGGCGGCCCGGTCGCCGCCGCCCGGTGCGCGGGCGTCAGCTATCCCACCTGGTACCGGAGGCGCGAGGGCAAATTGAAAATGACCCCCGAGGCGATCCGCCTGATGGAATTGCTGCTCCGGACCACCAGGATGCCGTTTGAGGGCCTCTGTCCGGACACGAAGGGGACCGCCGATTGCACTGAAAATGAGAAAATCTGAGGAGGGGCAACCATGAGCATACGCGCGTTTCCGCAAGACCTGGTCGTCTTGACCGACGAGCGCCTGAACTATCTTGCCGACCGGTACCAAGCCCTCTATATCGGGGCGCTCCTGGGGCTGACGTTCGAGCAATACCTCGCACGCCCGGATCTCTACGACACGATCGCCGAAGCCCTGGGTGCGGGGTACGGCATTCGGATCGACGAGCGCGACGGCACGGCCGTGCTGAACGTGATCGCGATTTGAAGGGGGAGCCACATGAGAATGCAATTGCGGCACGACCACGCGGGCGGTTCCGGTCCGGTGACCCGGCTCTCGCAGCATTTCATCGAACGCTGGAAGGCTCGGGTCGGGGCGGCTCCCACCGTTGAAGGCGTAAACCGGATCATTTCGGGGTCCCTCAAGATCCGGCACCAGAAACGGCTCTGGGAAACCATGCATTGCGGGGGCATCCGGCCGTTCGTACAGCTCGCGGAATACTGGAACCATCGGATCGGGATAATCCTCAAAATCGACGAACGCGACGGCACGGCCGTGACCGTGATCGCACCGCTGGAATAGGAGGAAAATCGAATGGGCGAGAAGGGCAGCGTGGACTACAGAACCTGCCGGGTTTGCGGGCAGATCCGTTTTGGCGCCGGGCCTTGCCGGACCTGCAATACCGGCGATCCGGACGGCTACCGGAAATACGTTGAGGAACTGGTCGAGGCGCAAAATCAGGCCTACTGGGCGCGGGGGGAAAAGAATGAAGGGCGGAGCGGCAAATAGGTCGACCGTGATCACGGCGAAGCAGGTCCGGTACCTGCAGACGATGCGCCGGCAGATGGGAATCGACGACGAGCTCTACGAGGAGATGAAGGCCGCGATCGGCGCAAAGTCGACGCGGGAACTCACGAACGCGCAGTTCGACCAGCTTCTCGCGCGGCTCCGGGGCCGCAAGGGCAAGAGCCCCGGCAAGGAGCGACCGGCCGCCTACAAGCCGGTCCATCCGTCTGCTTACGCTTCCGGAATGCACCTCCGGCCGCCCGAGGACGTGGCCGGGATGATATCGAAAATCGAAGCGATCCTCACCGAGTTGAAACTTCCCTGGTCGTACGTGGACGGCATGGCACGGAAAATGTGCGGCGTCGACAAGCTCAGGTGGTGCGACGCCGCCCAGATCTACACCATTTTGCAGGCGCTCTGCGTGTACCAACGGCGCAGGCGCGCGCGGGAGTCGGGCGAATGAGGGAGGAAACGATGGCACTGAAGGGCGTTGTACAGGCGCGGAAGCCCGCCGGAGGCAAGTTCCCGGTGGTGAAAATCAGGAAAGTCGAATTCGAGGGGCTCAAGAACGCGTCGGGGAGCTTCAACGAAGCTATAGCCTGGGTGCGCCGGAAAATGGCCGAGCGGGGTCTCGATTATGGTTTGCCCTTTGCGAGTTGGCGCGACCGGCGCGGGAACCTCTGCCACCAGAATTTTCTGTCGGCGCGACACTCCCAGTGACCGCGCCGGAGCGACGGAGGCCGGAAATGAAACGTGAGCTCACCAGGGTGCAGAAACGCTGCCTTGCCGTCATCCAGCGCCATCGCGGACGGGAGAATCCGATTTCCTACCAGGACCTGGCGGTGATCGTCGGGGAGCATCCGAGACGCGTGCGCGCGGCGGTGCAGAAGCTGATCCGGCGCCATCGCCAACCCATCTGCAGCTCTTACGATCCCAGGAGCCCGGGCTACTACTGGCCGCAGACCCGCGAGGAAATCGAGGACACCTGCACGCGGCTGATCCGGCATGGAGTCAGGATCCTGCAGCGGGCGCGCTCGATCAGCGACGCGTCGGCCGAGGAAGTGCTGGGACAGGTCCGGATGGCGTTGAGCAGGGCAGACGAAGGCAAGCGAGGCGAAGCAAAGACGACATAGAAAGGAAGTCCATGAAGAAAGTCGCGAACAAGCGAATCAAGCAGGAAGCGGCAAAATACCCCGTGCCGCAGAGTCGCGAGGAAACCGTCGAGGCCATTGCTGAAATCGGCCGCAGGCAACGCGAGCGGGAACGGCTCCAGGCGGACATGAACGACGAGATAGCCGAAATCAAACGCCGGTTCGAGGAGCAGGCGACTCCTCACAACGACGCCATCGCGGCGCTCACCCGGGGCGTGCATGTCTGGTGCGAGGCACACCGGGACGAGCTGACCCAGGGCGGGAAGGTCAAGAGCGCCCACCTCGCGAGCGGTGAGGTGCGCTGGCGCATGCGGCCGCCGAAGGTCGTCCTCCGGGCCGTCGAATCGGTGCTGGAATCGTTCAAGGCCCTCGGCTTGACCCGCTTCATCCGCACCAAGGAAGAAGTGAACAAGGAAGCGGTCCTGGCCGAAATCGAGGCCGTGCAGCACATCAAGGGAATCAGCGTCACCCAGGGCGAGGATTTCGTGATCATCCCGTTCGAGACTGAGCTCGAAGAGATCGCGGTCTAACAACTGCAACATGAAAGCGAGGGGGCGATATGAAGGGAGCCGGGCACAGGGGCAGAATGCGCGATCACGCCGTGCAGCTCTATGCGATGCTGCTGAAACGAAAAACCGTGGCGATCGCGGAAATCATGGAGGAATTGGGCATAAGCGAGGACACCGTCAGGCGGTGGATCGATTCATTCAGTTTTATCATGCAGATCCGTGTGGAAAACGGCATCGTCCGTGTCGACAGGGGACGGTTTGAAATGCACTTGGAGCGAGAAGAACGGGGAGAGTGGATGGAACCCTGGATCCTGACATATTCGGGCAAGCAGTTCTGGCCGTTGGATCCCAGACGGGATGACGTAGACATCATCGACATAGCTCATTCATTGAGCAATGCATGCCGGTTTGGAGGGCACTCGCGGCAATTCTACAGCGTCGCGGAACATAGTGTCCTGGTCGTGAAGGCGATCAACAATGATGGGGGACCCGCCCCGCTCACCATGCAATTGACGGCACTGCTGCACGATGCGGCGGAAGCCTATTTGGCCGACATCCCGTCCCCAATTAAACCACATCTCAGGGGATTCCGAGAGATGGAGCACAGAATTCTTCGCGTGATTCTGGAGCACTTCGGGGGCTATTTCCCCTTGCCGTCCGAAATCAAGGAGGCGGATCTGGCGGTGCTTCATGCCGAGAGACACCAGATTATGAACGGCGGACCGCCTTGGTCGACGGAAAACTTGCCGTTTCCGGCTGCGGCCATTCAAATTGAATGCTGGGATCCCCAAACAGCCGAAAGACAATTCTTGGATCGTTTCGCCATGTTGGCGATTAGATAGGTCAATCGGAGCGTTCAACGAAAGCCCAAAAAATCTTAAACTTTTTTCTACTGACCCGCACTACCTGCGGCTCACGCATGCTAGCCTTCCCTCCAATCCAGCGTTCGGTTGCCCCTGAGCGCGCCCGAAGAGCGGCGGCCTGACACGATTCAGGCCGTCGCTGACCTTCCAATGCGTCCGGGCCATCGAGGCAGACCGATGCACCGTTGTCCGAAAAAAAGTTGAAACGATGAAACCGCGCGATGCGCGTATGGCCCGATAGGCCCATAAGACGAATTGGGTGTGGCGCCCCAAACCCACGCCGGGGATTTCAACGCGATATTCGCCCATAGGAATTCCACGCTCACCCCGGCGCCACAAGAAGAGGCGCAAGAACCCGTGCCTGGCCGTCTTGGAGAAAGGAGACCAAAATGTTGGTGACGAAACGCATGGCTTTGGAGGCTTTCAAAATCATTCCCTTGTTCGTTCTGATCCTCGTGTGTGCGGCACGTTTCGGTGATGCAAGCCAGCTCAAGCTCGCCGGATACTACCTCGCGGCGATCGCGCTGAGTGCAACCTTTTGGCACGTCTGCCGCAAATTCCTGTACCCGACTTTCTCCCTCGAAAAGCATTGCGACGAGGCCTTGCAGGGCAATGTCGCGGCAGCTTTGGTGGTTTTTGCCTTTCTTGCCTATCAGGTGGCGATGTCCTGGTTGCTGGTGATGTGCCTGGTGGCGATGGTGGCAAGATGAGAAGAATCGCAGTCCTTTTCATCTGCCTGTTGCTGGCGGCACCGGCATCCGCCTCGGACCGGATCTCCCCTCAGGCGCGGGAGTTGTTGCCCCTTCTGGCTTCGGTCATCAAGACCCAATGGCCGGCATGCCCGCAGCCCTGGGTGATCGCCGGAAAAATCGAACAGGAATCGAATTTCAAGGTCCGCGCACAGCTCAAAACCTCCCGCGAATATGGCTTCGGTCTTGGTCAGATCACCATCGCCTATAACGCTGATGGAACGGAGAGATTCAACAATTTCATCGAGGCGCTACGGGTGACCATGATGGGTGACAAGATCACCTGGGCAAAGCGCTTCGATCCGAACTTCCAGTTGACCTACACCGTCCTGTCGGACCGATCCAATTTCGCCGCAGTCAGCACATTCTTCGATGACGACGGAAGCAGGATCGCCGGCATGCTCGTCGCTTACAACGCCGGCCTGGGCGGGATAGTGCGGCGCAAGGCAGCGGCGATCCAGCGCGGCATGACTCCGCCCCGCAAGTGGTTCGGAGGCCTTGAGTCAATCCACGCCCGCTCCGAAGAGCGCCGGCTCTACGGACGACCGCTTTATGAACGCATCAACGAGTATCCGGTGCTCATTCTGCGCGTGAGGAGCCCGAAGTACAAGGCGCCAATGCTTGAGTTGCTGCGGGACGCGCGTCGAACCCGAACCTGCGCGGGAGGATAGGCATGCCCTGGACGCTTCTATTGAACGGTCGCGTGTTGATGGTACTGGCGATCCTTGCCTCCATTGTCGGGGCCGGGGTTGGTGGATACGCGCGGGGCCGCTCCGTCGAACGGCAGGCAAACGAGTTCAGGCAGCTCAAGGCCCTGGCTGAAGCGCAGGCAAGGGTCGCCGAGATCGAACATGCGAAGGCCGCAGAGATACAGGGGATATCCAATGACTACGAAGAAAGGCTTACTGCGCTGTCTAATCGCGCTGCTGCTGCTGAGCACGATCTTGGTCGGCTGCGCGTCCGCTCCTGTCGCGACGGTGTGTCCAGAACCGCCTCCGCCGCCGGCGAATCTCATGCACCCCCCGCAAATGGAGCCGTCGGGTCTGGAGAGGGCTCGATCAATCTTGATCGAGCTGCAACGGAAATTGTCCGACTAGGTCGCGACCTGGACGCAGCCAACCTTCGGATAATCGAGCTCCAGGCGTTGGTCCGCAGCTATGCGGATCGACCGCAACAGGAGAAGTAGGAACGCCGCATGGACGGATTTGGACTCAGCCACATACTTCCGATCATATCCAGTTTTGGTCTGCCGGGCCTGGTGTTGATCATGTGGTACTTCTCCGAGAAATCACATGAGCGCACCTTGGCTCAATACCGCGACGACATGCTGGAGCAGCGCCAGATGTACAAGGACAACGTCGAGCTGGTGAAATCCTACCAGAAGATCGCCGAGAGCTACCAGGACGTGATCATCATGAACGCCAATGCCAGCACGAAGCTCTCGGCCGACATCCGCAGCAACCAATACTGTCCGATGGTCCGTCTGAACAAGGCCGCCCGGGGGCGGCAGGATTAAGGGGCGAAAATGAGCGAGCGCATGAGAGCGATGGGAGAGGCCGAGGACCTGAAGCAAAACCTGTTCGGCCTGAAAGTCGAGATCGAGGAAACCAAGCGGAGCTGCCGGGAACTTCTGATGCCCCACCTGGATCCGGAATCCCTGGACATGGAGAGATATGCCGTCCTGTCGGCAAAACTGATCGCCGACACAGCCGAATACCAGACCCTCTTGGACAAGTTGAACGCCCTGAAAAAGGAGTACGGGCTGAAATGAACCACCGGGATTTGGTCCTTTCGGCGCGGAAAAAGGCACGGTTCGCGTTCCTGGCGCTGCCCGAAGATCTGCAGGATGAGGTTGTCGACGGACTGGACGGCCAGACGCTCACTCTCGAGGGCGCCTCGGCGCTCATCAAATCGCGCGGCCATAGCCTGAGCCACGAGGCGGTTGCAGGCTATTACCGGGCGGTTCGAATCGAACGTCGGCTCCTGGAGACAAACCAGGAACTGACCCGGATTGTCCGGGAATTCTCGAACAAGTCCTATGAAGAGAATCTTCGAGCCCTGGTGAACGTCATTATCGCCACCGCCGCGACGGGCTTGGCGGACGGCTCTGTAGGGATCAAGGACGTTGACCTGGGCAAGGTGCTTAAAGCTTTGCCGCAGAATCGGAACTCCGACCAAGTGGAGAAAGCGGAAGAGCCAAAGAAGGGCCAAGGCCTGACTGCGAAAGCCGCCGAGGAAATCCGCACCAAGATCCTGGGGATCACGAAATGAGCCGGGGTATCGACAATCTGCAAAGAGGTGACGGCGTTCTGCTGCCCTACCAGAGGGCCTGGATCGCGGATACGTCCCCCGTGAAGGTGTGCGAGAAATCCCGCCGGATCGGCCTCTCCTGGTGCGAGGCTGCCGACGACGCGCTCACCGCCGCATCCCGCAGCGGCATGGACGTCTGGTACATAGGCTACAACAAGGACATGGCCCTGGAATTCATCAATGACGTGGCCTTTTGGGTCAGGCACTACAACGAAGCGGCCTCCGAAATGGAAGAGACGGTGGTCGAGGATGAAGATCACGACATCCTGGCCTACCGGATCAAGTTCGACTCGGGGCACCGGGTCACGGCCCTTACATCGCGCCCGAGCAATCTGCGCGGCAAGCAAGGGAAAGTGGTGATCGACGAAGCGGCGTTCCACGAGGACCTGCGCGGCCTGCTCAAGGCGGCCATCGCGCTCCTTATGTGGGGTGGGCGCGTGGTTGTCATCAGCACTCACGACGGCGAGGACAACCCCTTCAACGAACTGGTGAACGAGATCAGGGCAGGCAAGAAGGCATATTCGATCCACCGGATCACCCTCGGCGACGCGCTGCGCCAAGGCCTCTACCGGCGCATTTGTCAGAGCCTTGGCCGCGACTGGTCCGAAGAAGGCGAGGCCGAATGGCGCAGGGAACTGGTGGATCTCTACGGCGATGATGCGGAAGAGGAGTTGTTTTGCGTGCCGAGCAAGGGATCTGGCGCCGTGCTCACACGGACCATGATCGAATCTTGCATGACCGACGACGCTCCGGTGCTCCGTTGGAGCTGCAAGCCCGAATTCGCCGAATCGCCCGAAGCCGAGCGCAAGGCGGCAGCGCAAGCATGGTGTGAGGAACACTTGGCTGCGCTCCTCGATGCGCTTCCGGAAAACTACCCGTCGTTTTTCGGCGAGGACTTCGGCCGCGTCGGCGATCTGACGGTGATCGTCCCGCTCCTTGAACTCCCACTCCTAACCTATGGTGCGCCGTTTATTGTGGAGCTCCGGGCGGTGCCTTTCAGGCAACAGGAGCAGGTGCTGTTCTTTATTGTCGACAAGCTCCCGCGCTTTCGCGGGGGCGCCCTGGATGCACGCGGAAACGGGAGCTATCTCGCCGAGGTGGCCATGCAGCGCTACGGCTCATCCCGCATCCAGCAGGTGATGTTTTCGGAGAAATGGTACATCGAGCAAATGCCATCCTACAAAAGCGCCTTTGAGGACCGGTCCATCATCCTGCCCAGAGACGCGGACATCCTGGATGACCACATGGCTCTCCGGAGTACCAGGGGGGTGATAAAGATTCCGGAAAACGAGCGCGGCAAAGGCCGCGACGGCAAACAGCGCCACGGCGATTCGGCAATTGCCGGCGCCCTGGCCTGGTTTGCCGCACGAACCATGACGGGCGGACCCATCGAATACGAATCGGTGGATCGGCGTCGATTCGGCGAGCAGCAGGGGGCGTATTGATGCTCTACGACCAGTTCGGCAGGGGAATCCAAGTCAGGGATACGCGCCGCCCCGAAACCCGCGAAATTGCCATCGCCGAGATTCGCGACCGCTGGAACGATTATCCGTCGAGCGGGCTCACCCCGCAGAGGCTCGCCGCGATCCTCCGGGAAGCCGATCAGGGCGATATGCGCCGCCAGGCGGAACTGTTCGAGGAGATGGAGGAAAAGGACGCGCACCTCGCCTCCCAGTTCCAGGTACGCAAGCTTGCCGTCCAGGGCCTCGGTTGGGAAATCCTGCCGGCCGCCGAAGACGCGCGGGCGAAGCAAATCGCCGAAGCGTGCCGCGAACAAATCAACGGCTTGGTCAACTTCGACGAGCACGTGCTCGATCTCCTCGATGCCTTGCCCAAGGGCTACAGCACGCTGGAAATCCTCTGGGACACCTCCGCCGGCCAGGCCGCGATCCGGGACCTGCGCTGGGTCCATTCCAAGAAAATAACCTATTGGGAGTCCCTGACTCCTCGAATTTTGACCGTTGAGGAACAGGTCCGGGGGATCGATCCTCCCCCGTTCAAGTTCGTCTTCCACCGCTACAAGGCTCGATCCGGTCATGACACGCGCAGCGGCCTCATGCGCGTCTGCGCCTGGATGTACCTTTTCAAGAACTACTCGATCAAGGACTGGGTTGCGTTCGCGGAAGTTTACGGCATGCCGCTGCGGGTCGGCCGTTACGAGCCGGGGGCGAGCAAGGCGGACAAGGAGAGCTTGGTCGCGGCAATCAGGTCGCTGGGGTCCGACGCCGCCGGCATCATCAGCAAATCGACCGAAATCGAATTTGTGGAGGCACAGAAGTCCGGCGGCACCTCAGGCCGGAACATCTACGAGAGCCTGGCGGGATTCTGCGACGCGCAGATGTCCAAGGCGATCCTGGGGCAGACTCTGACCTCCGAAGCCGGCGGAACCACGGGCCAGGGGAGCTACGCTCTCGGCCAGGTGCATAACGACGTCCGGCAGGACCTCACCGAGGCCGATTCTAGAGCGCTCGCAAAGACGATCACGCACCAACTCTTGCGGCCGTTTGTTGGCTTCAACTTCGGTTGGGACGCGGCAGTCCCGGCCTTCCGGTTTCTCTTCGAGCCGCCCGAGGATCTCAAGGCGGCAGCCGAGACCTACAAAATCCTCTCTGAAATCGGCTTCGACATGAGCCAGGAGCACGTGTCCGAGCGTTTCAAGATTCCCGTCCGCAAAGAGGGCGAAACGCCCCTTTCGGCACCGACGAAAAAGCAATCACCCGTCCCGGTCCCGGCGAAACTCCTTGCCAAGATCGCAGGGGGCGGCGGCGATCCCGGCCAACGGTTCGTGGATGACTTGGCGGAAGTGCTGCTTTCCAGGGACGACGCAACCGATCCGCTCCTCGGCCAGATCGTTTCGATCGTGCAAAACGCGGACTCCTACGAAGACATGCTCGAAACGCTCTATGCGAAATACGCCTCGCTCGATTCCGCCAAATTCGAGACGGTGCTCAACCAGGCGATGTTCGCCGCCAACCTCTGGGGCTATCTGCGGGCGCGCGAGGAGGGCCGGGGCTGATGCCTGGGATCACTCCCCAATTGCTGCCGTTCCTTGAGGCCATCGAGTTTTTCCGTGGCAAGGGGATCGTTTTGTCTCCGGATTCGTTCCGGGATGTCTGGGCGGCCGAGCACGTCAACGCCTTCACCGTCGCCGGGGTGACTTCGATGAATGTTCTTGAGGACATTCGCGCCGGGGTGCAAACGGCAATTAGCGACGGAATGAGCCTATCCGAGTTCAAGAAATCCCTCATTCCCCTCCTGGAGCGAAAAGGCTGGTTCTCCCCGCAGGGCGAGAAGGCTTGGCAAGTCCTGCCGGACGGAACTTTGCGAAAACGCCTCCATCCATGGAGGCTGGACACGATCTACCGCACCAATGTTCAATCCGCATATCAGGCCGGGCGGTATGCGCAGATGATCGAAACCGCCAGGGACCGGCCCTACTGGCAGTATTCCGCCGTCCTCGACGGCCGCACACGGCCCACACACAGTGCCCTGGATGGCAAGGTCTACCGTTTCGATCATCCATTCTGGAATCGTTGGTATCCGCCCAATGGATACAACTGTCGCTGCACGGTGCGCACCTTGTCGGCGCGTCAATTACAGCGACGCGGCCTGGTGGAGCAAATTGCCGGTACCGATTTGCAGCCCGATCCCGGCTTTGACTTCAACCCGGGCATGGAGCGATGGAAGCCGGACGTGAACAAGTACAGCCCGGAAGCCGCTGCGCTCTTGCGGGCGCAGGGAATCCTTCCTCCGCGCGATTTCAAGGAGCTCGGGGCGAGGTTGACTCAGATCCGGGATGCGCTCGGCGAGACGGGGATACCGGCCTACCGGGGGAAAATGGCGATTTACGAAGCCGGCTTTTCGGATCTGGCCAAATCCTCTCTTGAGACGGGCGAAATCTGGCTCAGAACCGACACTGCCGCCACGATAAGAGGAGTGCTCGCCTCCGGTGCGGCGGAAACCGGCGCGGAAATGGATGCGCTGCAGACGCTGATTCACGAATTGGGTCACCACATAGGCTACCCGCTCGAAGACAGGGTCTATGCAAAAAATCGCTCGTATCGCCTATTCTCTCAGCTCGTCAATGAGATCTGGGCCAGGAACCACACCGGAACCATCGCGCGCGGCATCGGCATCCGCGCAAACCCCGCGGAGCTCATGCGCCTGATCGAGTATCGCAATACCGAGTATCAGCCGTGGATTGAGCGATTTCGGGAACTATTCGCTGCGGCGGACATTCCTGAAGCGGAAGTGGTGCAACTTGTCGACAGGTTGAATCTGTCGGAGCGGCCGGAAAATTATGAAAGGTTACTCAAGGAATTCTTGGCGGCGCATTTGGATTTCAAGCTGGAGGATGACCTGTATCGGCTGCTGACGGACGAAGAAGCTCTTCAGGATTTTTTGAGGACCTCGCCGGGGCGCGGCAAGCAATAGCAATGGAGGTCGAACGCAATCATGTTTTCAAGATCGTTGCGGATACGGGGATTAGTGAGCTCATGCAAACGCGCGGCAGCTTCTTCGTGCCGCCATTCGTCCATGAGCGCAACGATCTCCCTGGCGATTCCGGCGTTGTATTCCGGGTCGGGAGACCCGTTTTTCCGGGCGAGCTCGATGTGTCGGTCGTCGTATATCATGCATTCACGCTACGGGTATGCGGCTGAAATGTCAAGGGGAATCTGATGGCAACGGCCTCCATCACGGTTGACGACAGGCAGGTGCGCGACCTGCTCCAGCGCCTCGGGACGAAATTGGCGGATTTGACTCCCTGCATGAGGACAATCGGCGAGATCGTGCGCGATAGCGTCCAGGCCAACTTCGCGGAAGGGCGAAGCCCGGAGGGAACCGCGTGGAAGAAGTCATGGCGCGCCATGCGGCAAGGGGGCCGGACCCTGATCGACACGGCGATCCTCAGGAACAGCATCCACGTGCAGGCATCCAGGAATGAGGTCCGCATCGGCACGCCGGTCAAATACGGCCCTGTTCACCAGTTTGGCGCCCGGGCCGGATCATTCGGAACCGTCGCGGTCACGGTCCGGGCGCACGTGCGAAAGGCCAGGAGCGGCAAATCGCATAGCGTGCGCGCCCATCCGCGCCGGCAGAAATTGCCTTGGGGAGACATCCCGGCGCGCCCGTTCCTGGGCGTTCGGCGCGACGACTGGGGCGAGATCCGCGAGACGGTCCTCGACTACCTGGTGACCAGACCGTGAGAAAAGGAGATTCCATGCAGTTTGACGACACAATTTTCGCGCGGCTGGGGATAGTGGCCGAGCTGGCGCAGGGGCAAACCGTGCCCGGAGAATTCCAGGTCTTTCCGCTCGGGCCTGTGGAAATCCAGGGCGGCGATCCCGTCATGGTCGACCAGGCGGCCATCGAGGAGGTCATCCGTAAATTCCGGGCGCGCGGCCTGGACATGGTGATCGACTGGGAACACCAAACCGAGGGCGGCGAATTCTCAAGCCCCGACGGCGTCGCGCCGGCGGCGGGGTGGATCAAGCAACTCGTCAATAAGGGCGCGCAGGGTCTATGGGCCGTGGTCGAGTGGACGGACCGCGCGCGGGAATACCTCGCCAACCGCGAATACCGCTACTTTTCGCCGGTCTTCCTCGTTTCAAAAGGGGACCGGAAACTGGTCGAATTGCTGCGCGTGGCGCTCACCAACGCGCCCCGCCTCAATTGGATAAAGCCGATCGTGGCAAAAAAACCAACCGCCCCGGACGGGGCAACGGAGGAAGCGATGGAATTCCTGAAAGAAGTGCTGAAGGCCCTGGGCCTCCCCGCGGAGGCAACTAAAGAACAGGCGATGGCCGAAATCGCAAAGCTCAAGGGAACCCCGCAGCCGGTCATCGCCAAGAGCGTGATCTCCGCATTGGGTTTGGCCGAAACAGCCACGGAAAGCGAGATCGTCGCGACGATCCACGCGATCAAGCAGAGGCCCGACCTCACCACCGAGGTCGCCGCCCTCAAGAGCCGCTTGGCCGAGCGCGATCGCGACGACCTGGTGGCCGCTGCCATGAAGGAAGGCAAGATCACGCCGGCACAGAAGGAATGGGCGCAGAACTACGCCTTGAACGATCCGGAGGGGTTCAAAACGTTCATCGCCAAGGCTCCCCAAGTGGTGCCCGTGGACCGGATCGATCTGTCCCCGGATCGCGGCGACGGCAAGGGCGGCGCCGCTCTCGATGAACACCAGAAAGCGATCAACAAGCAGCTCGGCGTCAGCGACGAGCTTTGGACGAAACACAACCCGAAATCGTAAATGTGCGGCCCTCGGGGCCTAAGGAGGATGCAATGACCGCACTCAATTCGGACCGCAGAACCCCCTACAGAGAAGGAACCGAACTCGAATTCAAGGTGGCTGGGGGCGCCAGAATCTACGCCGGATCGCTCGTGTGCGTCAACGCCGCCGGCTACGCCGTGCCCGGGGCCGACACCGCCGGTTTCAAGTTTGTGGGTGTTGCCCGCGAATCGGTTGACAATGCCGGTGGGGCCAACGGCGACAAAACGGTAGTCGTGCGCAGGAAAGGGGTCTTCCGGTTCGCCGGCGCCGGCCTGGCCATAACCGACATCGGGGCCTCGGTGAACGTCTCCGATGATCAGACCACGGCGAAAAGCACCAGCAATAACGTTGCCTGCGGGAAGATCGCGGAATACATAAGCGCGACCGAGGCTGGGATAGATATCGACATGAGATGACCCGGTTCCCTCGCATCGGGGCGGCAACCGGATCCACAATCCAAGGAGTGCAAAATGATCATCAATCAGACGGTCCTACAGGGGATTTACAAATCCTTCAACACGATCTTCAGGGAGGCGCTGGCCACTGCGGCCCCGAGCCAGTGGCCCCTGGTTGCAATGCAGGTGCCGAGCGAGACGCGCGAAGAATCGTACGACTGGCTCGGAGATCTGCCGATGATGCGCGAGTGGCTCGGCGACAGATTGGTCAAGGATCTGTCGGCTTTCCACTACAGCATCGTCAATAAAGACTTCGAAGCCACGATCGAAGTCGACCGGAATGACATCGAAGACGACCGCATAGGCATTCACCGCCCGCGCATCCAGCAGCTCGCCGACAGCGCCCTGCGACATCCCGACCTTCTGGTGTTTGCGCTGCTCAAGGCCGGCTTCACCACGACCTGTTACGACGGTCAATACTTCTTCGACACCGACCACCCGGTGAAGGGTGCAAGCGTCTCCAATTTCGGCGGAGGGTCGGGCGCGGCTTGGTACCTCATGGATCTCTCGCGCCCCATCAAACCCATCATCCTGCAGATCCGCAAGCGGCCCGAGTTGGTCGCAATGGACCGCCCCACCGACGAGCAGGTGTTCATGCGCAAGAAGTACCGCTACGGCGTCGACGATCGCAAAAACGTGGGGTTCGGCCTGTGGCAGCTCGCCTATGCATCCAAGGAAGCTCTCGATGCGACCGGCTATGCGGCAGCCCGCGCCGCCATGATGGGATTCAAGAACGAAGAGGACGTACCCCTGGGCATCGTCCCGACCCACCTGGTGGTGCCGCCGACCCTCGAAAGTGCCGGGCGATCCGTCGTGAAGGTGCAAAACGATGCCGCCGGGGCCGGAAACCCGTGGTTTGGGACTGCTGAACTGGTGGTGGTGCCCTGGCTGGCGTAGCACCGCGAGATCATCGCCTACCGAGTGCGGGGCGGGGCAACCCGCCCCGGGGAGAATCGAGATGATCAGAATAAGAGCCAAAGTCGCGGGCTTCCGGCGCTCCGGGATCGCCCATCCCGCCGAATGGACGGAGTATGCCGAGAATGCCTTCACTCCGGATCAAATGAAGGCGCTGCGGGAAGAACCCATGCTCCAGGTCCAGGTGGTCAAGGAACTGGCGGGCAAGCCGGAACACGAGGAGAAACCCGATGGTCTGGTACCGCTTCCAGGAATGGGAGAGATGGCTGGGGTTACTGGATCGAGTGTGCCGATATCGGCCTCTTCCGCACCGCCGCCGGAACTCGTTGCTCCTGCCATCCCTCCAAACCCGGGCCGCGAATCCGCTCCCGGCCCGAATGGCCTTCCGGCGCAATCGGAGGGAGAGCCGGATACGAAGAAACCCGGAGGAACCGGTCTGACCGAGAATGAGAAACCAAGTGGCAAAAAGGCCAAAAAGAAAGGTTAATCGATGCCCTACTGCACTCTGAGCGACATCCTCGGCCGAATCGACGAAACCACGGTGATCCAGCTCACCGACGACGAAGGCACCGGCGCCGTGGTGACCGAGCGCGTGGATCAGGCGATTGCCGATGCCGACGAGGAGATAAACGGATACGTGGGCACACGCTACGCCGTGCCCATGAACCCGGTGCCGGCGATTCTGCGCAAACTCTCCGTCGATATCGCGATCCACAATCTCTTTGGCCGCCGAAGCCGAAAAGAGCCCGAGGAGCGGGCCGAGCGCTACAAGGGCGCGGTCGACCTGCTCAAACAGATCGCCCTGGGGAAATTCAGCCTGGGGCCGTCCGACCCGGACGGCAATCCTCCGGCGTCCGATGCGCCGGAAATGTCTGCGGACAATCCCGAACGGGCGTTCACGCGCGACTCGATGAAAGGATTCTGACCGTGCCCACGCTGACCGAAATCGAGAACGTCATCGTTGCGCGCCTGGCCGCTCAGATCCCCTACCTGAAAACCTGCGGCACGTTGGCGGAATTCCTGGCCAAAGACCTCGACCAAGTAGAAGAGATTGGACGTCAATTGCCGGCAGTTTACGCGGCATATGAGGGCGGGGAATTCGAACACAAGATGTCGGGCGTCCAGGACCTCACGATGACGTTCACCATCGTCGCCGTGGTCGCGAACTACCGGGGCGAGGAGGCCGTGCGTCACGGCATGGGCGCGGAAAAAGGCGTCTACGACCTTCTGCACGATATCCGCGCGGCCCTCTCCGACCAGGATTGCGGCATCGAGATCGACCCCTTGTTGCCGCTCCGCGAGGGCGCAATCGACGGTAGCGGATCGCTGCAAATCTACGGCATCACGTTTCAAACCAGGTGCCGGGCAACGCTTTAAGGAGAACCTCGATGCGTAAACACAAAACCGACGACAAAATTCACGAGCAGCCCGCCGGCATGACCATCCAGGTACGCTCCGGCGGACAATTCCTGATCGATCCGGAGACGCCGGCGGAAACGGAACGGACCCTCGCGGAGCCGGCCGCGGCCGAGGAGGGAGGCAACCCCGATGCTCACACGTAAAACCGTAATCCTCGTCAAGCCCGAAGCCACGTACGGCGTGGACCCCGTGCCGACTCCGACCAACAACGCGCTCCTGGTGAGCGACGTCGATCTCAAAATCCAGGGCGAAGTGATCGAGCGCGACTTCATCCGCTCATCGCTGAGCCCCCTGATGTTCATGCGCGGCATCCGCCAGGTGGAGCTCAGTTTCCGCACGGAACTGCACGGAAGCACGGCCCGGGGAACCCTGCCCAACACCGGCTGGACGGGGGCGCTCTTTCGCGCCTGCGGCATGTCCGAAACCGTGACGGCAAACACCTCCATCGTCTACGCCCCCGTGTCCGCCGGGTTCGAATCGTGCGCGATCTACGTCTACATGGACGGCATCTTCCACAAGGTTTTGGGGTGCCGCGGGAGCTTCAAGCTCAACTTCGAGGTGGGCAAGTACCCGACGGCCGAATTCACCATGAAGGGCCTCTACGAGTCGCCAACCGACGCCTCGCCCGGGGCGCAGACCTTCGCGGCCACGAAGCCCGTTCCGGTGCTGAGCGCCGGGTTTTCCTTCGGCGGCTACTCGGCCGTTGCGACCAAGCTCGAAATCGACATCAACAACGACGTCAAGGAACGAAAATCCCTCAATTCGGCCTCGGGGATCATCGGGTTTGAAATCGTCGGGCGGCAGCCTCAAGGCTCCTTCGACCCGGAGGCGGTCCTCGAGGCCGCGCATCCCTTCTGGGCCAACTGGGAAGATGCCGTGGCCAGAATCCTCAACATCGGCCCCATCGGCACCGTGGAGGGGAACATCCTGACCGTGAACTGCCCGAAAGCCCAGCTCAGGGACATGACCTACGCGGATCGCAACGGCGTCATGGCCTACGCTGTACCCCTCGCCCTGGCCATGACCGACGGCGACGACGAGCTCACCATCACCATTACCTGATGACGCTCCGGCCGACGCGGAAGCCGATGCCGCAAAGACTGAAGATGAAAGGAGAATCGATGCGCGACCTGTCCGCACAGAAAAACATCGTTGAAATCCAGGACGGAATCTCGGGCGACGTCCACGAGATGCACTACCGGCCGCCCACCACCGAGGAAATCGCCGCCTACCAGAACGGCCTATTCGAGCGGCGCGGCCGGAAACTCCGGAGCCGGATCACGGAAAACCGCATCAAATTCGGCGCCCGCATCCTGGCCGGCTTCAAGAAAGGCACTTTCGGGTGCGACGGAAGACCGTTTGCGAGCGATCCGGCCGACCCCGATTACCGCGAGGACTGGAAAGAGCAGCTCGTGAAAAACGCCCCGGACGTCGTGTGCGCCGTCGCCCTGGTCGCCTTCGAATCGACGGGCGTCTCGCGGGAGGCCGAGCTTGAGGCCCCTTTGGACGAATAGACTTGGAGGCCGAGATAGAGGAGTTGCTCCGGGAGACGTGCGACCCCAAGACCGTCAAGGATTGCGAAGGGCGAAACCTCCCGGTGCTTTGCACGAAATGTGAGAAAAACCCGAAGCGCCGGCGCAAGATCGGGCCGTATGTCGAGCGGCTCTACACGGTCCACCTGCTCCAGGCGGCGGGCTTTCCGTTCGCGGCCGACGCCTTCTCTTACGGGTTCTGGCTGGATTTGGCCCTCTTGAAGCAGAAGATCCGGGCCAGGCAGGCGTGCCCGATGGGCGGGTTCTGAGGACCTGGGATGGCGGGTCGTGCGCGAGCACACGGCATGCGTGTTTCAGCGCGGTGTCACCCAACGCTTCAAAACGTGGCGCCGTAGCGGCGTAGCGTGAGGCTGCTTTGGCTTTTCTTTTCTTTACTCACGCCACGGCGCAACGACGCAACGAAAACCGGCGGCTTTGAACGGGCCTCCGGATAAGGGAAGCAGCTTCTATGGCGGAAAACAGGGTCCAGATTGTGATCACCACGGACAACCGGGGAGCCGTCACCGGCATCCGCCAGGTGGGGTCCGAGCTGGATCGGATGGGCGGATCCGGGGCAAATTCCGTATCCAGCCTCGATAGAGGCTTCACGTCGCTGAGTGGAACGCTGAAAGCCACCCTCAGCCTGGTCATGGGTTTCACGGCGGCATTGGCGGGAGGTTTGGAACTGACGGCATTCGCGCGAGACTTGGTGCATACCGCCACCGCTCTCGACACAATGAACAACAAGCTGAAGTTTGCCGTCGGGAAAGAAGAGGCCGCGCGATCGCTGCAGTTCTTACGGGAGGAAAGCCGGCGCCTGGGCCTCGATATGATGACTGCCGCAGATTCGCTGGGCTCATTTTCCGCCGCCGCTCGCGGCACCTCTATGGACGTGCAGACCATAAGGCAAGTTTTCCTTGCCGTGGCCGAAGCTTCCACGGTGATGGGCTTGAGCAACGAGGAAGCCAAGGGCGCAATGACCGCCCTCTCACAAATCATGAGCAAGGGGAAAGTCCAGGCAGAAGAGCTCAGGGGCCAATTGGGCGAGCGACTGCCCGGCGCCTTTCAGATAGCCGCCCGCGCCATGAACATGACCACGTCGGAACTCGACAAGCTTATGTCCGACGGCAAGCTGATCGCCTCCGATTTTCTGCCCAAATTCGCGGCCCAACTCAGATCGGAGCTTGCCGGATCGGTGAAGGATGCCGGCAACTCGACCAGGTCGGAACTCAACCGGCTCTCAAACGCCTGGCTCGACCTCAAGCAAGCAATGCTCGATGCCGGATTCCTCTCGACAATCACCGAAGCATTGCAGGCATTGGCGGCTGGGGCACGATCCGGTGCGGCCGCCATCAAAAGCCTAAAGGAGACCACAAAGGACTGGCCGATCGGGATTTTCGACATCCTCCGTCCGGGAGGAATTCCCGGGGCCATTGGCCAATACGTAGGCCGGAAGGCTCGAGATACGTTCTTCCCGCAGCCGTCCCAAGGACCGGTACGGCGTCCGATCCAGGTCCCCGAGATAATCGGACAGTACAAGTATGATCCCGAAGAGGCCTTCTACGCCGGGCTAAAAGGTGCGCAAGGACGGGCGGCACAATTCCTCGATGACCTGGGCAAGTGGGCCGAATCCGCAAAGGAGAAAACCAAGCCCGCTTGGCAGGAACTGAGGGAAAACCTGGCAAAGACCGACCAGGCATTGGCTTATGGCAAGATGACGACCGAAGAAGCCGGCAATGCTTACAAAAAATACTGGCAGGACTATGCCAAGACCGCCAAACCCAAAGGCGCCGCCTCCGGCGCATCCCCCATCGACATCGAGGCGATCGACAGGGACATCCTCCAGTTCCGCGAAAAGATGCAAAAGCTCTACTCCGAGCTCGAAGATCTCGACTCCGAATACCGGATCGCCCGACTCGAACAATCCGGGCGCTTCTACGACGCCGAAGCCGAGCGCCTGGACCGACAGGCCGCAAAGCGCAAGGAGGCCTTCGCCAAGGAGGTTGCCGACGCCGAGCAGGCGTACCTGGAGATGGAGCAGAAACTCTCCGGGGGCCGGGGCGGAACCGCCGAGGCGTGGGCTCAGCTTGCCGAGCTTAAAAGCAAATGGGATGCCGCAAAGAAAGCGGCCCAGGAATACGGCGATAAGATCGACCGCAACCTGCAGCTCACCAAGGACGTGAAAAAGGCCGAAGACGACGCCAAGCGCGCCGAGGATCTCGCCCAACTGAACCTCGAATACGGCAAGCTCACCGGCACCCTCCAGGAGCAGCTCGCCCTCCAGATCCTCTTGCTCCGGGCCGAAAAGGACCGAAAGCTCCTCGCGGCCGACCCGGCCCTGCGCGCCGCCGTCGAGCGCAACTACGCCGCGATGGAAAAAGAGCTTATCATCGAGCGCTCCGGCTCCTTTTGGGACAACTTCTTTCTTGCGGCCGAGAAATACAAAAGAACCCTTCCCGCCATCGGCCAGATGGGCAAGAGCGCCTTCGAAACGCTCGTTCGCGGCATCGAATCCGCCTCCGACGCCCTGGCCCAGTTCACCATGACCGGGGAGATGGATTTCGAGAACTTCTCCAATTCGATCCTGCGAGACATCCTGCGCATGCAATACCAGGCCCTGCTCACGCAGATGATCCTGGGGTCCGCCGGGTCGGCCTCCGGAGGCGGCGGGATCCTCGGGTGGATCATGGACCTTTTCAAGGGCGGCGGGATGACGACGGCGAGCGGCCGCTACTGGGACAGCAGCATGAATTTCTACGAGCATCACTCGGGCGGGATCGCCGGAGGATCGGGGTCTTCGACCAGGAACGCCCCGGCGTGGTTGCTATCCCGCGCCCCGCGCCTCCACGACGGGCTCGCCCCGGATGAGTTCCCGGCGATCCTGCAGCGCGGCGAGCGCGTGCTCTCGCGCCGCGAAACCCGAGAATACGGCGCCGCAAACCGTGCCCCGGAGGTCGTCGTGAACGTCCAGAACAAGACGAACACGCCGGTCACGGCGGAGAAGACCCGCGCGGCCTTCGACGGCAAACGCTACGTGGTCGACGTGATCCTCGACGACTACAGCCGCGGGGGAGACGTCTGGAAGATGATCAGGGGGAACCGCAATGGCTGATTTCCCAACGTTTGACACGACGCCCGCAATCGATTCCTGGTCCGAGGAAAAAGCCTTCGACCCCACCATCCGGGCGCGATCCGAGGCCGGCTACACCAAGACGCGCGCGCGCACCACGCGCATCCCCAAAAAATACACCGTGGTTTACTCGCCGCTCCACCTCTTCGACAAGACGGCCGTGGCGGACTTCGAGGACATGGTCAAAGTCGGGGCCGATTCCTTCAACTGGACCCATCCCATCGACGGCGCGATCCGGGTGGTGCGCTTCGCCGAGCCGGTCAAGTACACGGCCCTCTGGCACAAAACCTGGTGGAAGGTCGAAATGACCCTGGAGGAAGTCTAGCCGTGAAATCCATCCCCGCCGTGCTGGTCCGCGAGAAGAACAAGCTGGCCACGCCCAACCCGTGGATCGTGCTCCTCGACATCGTGCTCGATGCGACGCACAAGCTCTATTTTTGCAGCAACAACCAGAACGTCACCTGGAGCGGCCGGGTTTATACGGCCTTCCCGTTCCTCCTGGAGGCCACCGAGGAGAACAGCAAGGGGGAGATCCCGTCGGTGTCCCTCAAGGTCGCAAACGTCACGCAGGTGATCCACGCCTACCTGGAGCAGCTCGACGGCGCCGTCGGGGCGACGGTCACCATCCGCGTGGTGAACGCCGGCTACCTTTCCGAGGACGCCTCCGAGCTGGACATGACCTTCACGGTGGTCTCGACTTCGGCCGACGCCGAGTGGATCGTCTTCACGCTGGGAGCGCCCAACCCCTTGAGGCGCAGGTTTCCCCCGTTCCGGTTCATCGCAAAGCACTGCCACTGGGAATTCAAGGGCCATGAATGCGGCTACTCCGGGGCCTTCGCGGATTGCGACCGGAGCTTCGAGAACTGCGAGGAGCGGTCCAACACGCGCCGGTTCGGCGGCTACCGGGGCCTCTCCGAGAAGGGATGGAGGGCGGCGTGATGCGAGGACCATGCGGAACCCTGCCATCCGGCATTCCGGCAACCCACGGGTCGCTCACCTACGTCGATCTTCTGGGCAAGCCCTTCGAGCTCGGCGGGCGCGGGCCGGACGCCTACGATTGCTACGGCCTGGCCGCAGAAATCCGCCGGCGGGTCGGCCGCCCCATCCCGGAGGATTACACTCACGGCCGGGACGCTCGAAGCTGCCACCTCGAAATCGCGCGGGCCGCCGCGGTCTGCTTTGTCGAGCTCGCCTCGCCGGAGCCCTTTTGCCTGGTAAGCTTCCGGATCGTTGCGCCCTTCACGTCGCACATCGGAGTGGTCCTGGCCGACCGCTTCCGGTTCATCCACATCATGCGCGGATGCCGCGTGGCCGTCGAACGGCTCGATTCCCCATCCTGGCATCACCGCATCACGGGGTTCTGGGAAATGAGGAACTGCCAAGATGGATCTTTCAAGCACAAAAGAGCGGGGGAATGATTCCCCCGCACCCCCCAGGTTTCGGCCACACGCGCAAGCGCGTGAGGCCGAGTGCTCGGCGCTGTCGGCGACCGGCCGAAGGCCGCCGCCGCAGCGCCACACGAAGCCGCGAAGCGGCGCGGGGGTGTGGGGGACACGTCCCCCACGCTTTTAGAGTATCATTTTGAACGCAATCCGTATCAGACGTTTTTCGTAGCTCTTCCCGGACCCTGGGAGACAACAGCTTACAAAAGAAAGGGGCGATATGCTGTCCAAACTGAAGGGGCTGATCGCAAAATGGATCATCCAAACCGTCATTGACGACTACAAACGCGGCGGCCCCATCTGGCGGCTGTTGAGAACCGTCGCGCGGTGCGAGTCGAGAGCTTCCCGACATCTTTCCAACGGAGATCGTTGATGGCCGGCGACATGGACGATAAATCCCTCATTCCCGTTCCCCCCGGGCACCTGCGGGTGGTGTGCGTCGATCACCCGTTCCGGAGATCGGAGCGGCGCATCGACCTCATCGAGTGGAAGCCGGGCATGACCCTGGCCTGCGTGGTCGATGCCCATGTGCCGGAAGGTCTCCCGGTCAAAGTCTTCCTCGACGGCGTGGAAATCGCCCCCGGGGACCGCGCCCGGGTTTATCCCATGCCCGGCAGGCAGGTGCTCATCGTCCCGGAGCTGGGCTTCGACGACGGATTCAAGGGCATCCTGCGGTTCATCCTCCAGATCGCCCTCGTGGCCGCGGGCTTTATCATGCAGGCGATGGGCGTGCCGGGCTGGCTCATTTTCGGAACCATGCTCGTGGGCGGCATCCTCATCAACGTCCTGCTTCCTCCCCAGGCCCCCAAACAGGCCGATACCGCCCTCGACAGCCAGGCCTACAACTGGGCGCCCCAGAACACCGAGCAGCAGGGAGTCCCGGTCCCGCGCTGGTACGGCAAAAACCGCATCTACGGCAATATCGTTGCAAGCCACATCGAAAACCGCGACTCAACCCAGATTCTCAACGCCCTCATCTGCCTGGGGCTCGGCCCGGTGAAAAGCCTCGGGGATTTCCGCATAAACGACCAGGCGGTCAAGCACTTCAAGGCCGTCCACGTGCGCGCCCGCTACGGCCGCCTCAACCAGGAACCCATCGCCGACTTCAAAAAGACCAAGATCGAATACCCCGCCTCGGTCAAGGTGGTTTACGGCTCCCCGTACACCTACACGACCGTCGGAAACGATTTCGACGCCCTGGAAGTCGATATCTCCTTTCCCGAAGGGCTCTGGCATTACCCGCCCGAAAGCTCGGGTCTCGAAGGCTTCGCCGTCCGGTTCCAGGTCGCGGTGCGAAAGGTCGGAACCTCCGAGTGGCATCACATCGCCCGGCAGCCCTCGGATGTTGCCGGCTACAACAAGGTGTTCGTCTCAACGGCCCGCTGGTCCCTGGGCAAATGGGTGGACCCGGGAGCCGATCCCGACTGGACGGGGCACGAAGGGGCGGACGTCTGGTTTGAGAACCTCGCCGGAACGTCCGGGTTCTACGACCACTACGAAGGGGAGGTCTACCCCGACCAGACCGAGCTGTTCTGGCACTGGATCGGAGACGACGGCGGCGAGTACGTCGCCACGTCGACCGATACCTACGAGGTCTGGCAGGATTATTTCGACGCCTTCGGCCAGAGCGAGAAGCCCAGGCACTGGACCATGCGCTACAAGGTGCCGGACGGCCAAAAGGGGCAATACCAGGTCCGGGTGACGCGGGTGACTCCCACGGCCACGCCCCAGAACCGGTACGGCCAGGACATGTACTTTGCAGGCGTCGCCGAGGTGCTGTGCGACCCGTTCGAATACCCCCGGCACGTGCTCGTGGCCGTGAGCGCCCGGGCAACGGATCAGCTCTCGGGGTCGCTTCGGTTTTCGTGCGTTGGAGAGATGGCCGTGGTGCGGGTCTATGACGGATCGAGCTGGAGCATCGAGTACTCGACCAACCCCGCCTGGGTCGCCTACGACATCCTGAGCCAGCCCGTGATCGGGGGCGCCGGCACGGAGGCCAATCCCTACGCGGTCCTTCGATACGACGGTTTGCCTCCCGAGCGCCTCGATGCGCCGAAATTCCTGGAGTGGGCGCAGTATTGCGACCAGAAGGTGAGCGACGGCACGGGATCGCCCTTCAGCACGGCCATCGCCTACGCCGTGGACGACCGGGTGCGCTACGCGGGCCGGATCTATAAGTGCATCCAGGCCACCGCGGTGCCTTCGCCCCCTCCCACGGACACGGCCTACTGGGCGATAACCAACGAAGGGCTTGAAAAGCGCATCACCTTCAACGGCGGCTTCGACTACGACACGTCCATGTGGGAGGCCGTGGCCAGGGTCTGCCAGGTGGGCCGCGCAATCCCCGTCTGGAACGGCTCGAAGCTCACCGTCGCCATCGATAAGCCCGCCGATCCCGTGAACCTCTACACGGTGGGAAACATCGAGGAGTCCAAATTCCGGGAAATCTTCCTGCCGCTCGAGGAGCGGGCGACGGAAATCGAGGTCGATTTCATCGACGGCGAAACCTGGGAACGGGACAAGCTCACGGTCTACCGGCCCGACATCGCGCGATCGACCGGGTACCGGGCGGCGATCGAGCTCTTCGGAGTGACGAAGCGAAGCGAGGCGTGGCGCGCGGGCATGTTCCGGCTCATGTGCAACAAGTATTTGATCCGCACCGTGGAGCTCGATCTCGACGTCGAAGCCGTGAACGCGGACATAGGAGACGTGGTCCACATCCAGCACGACGTGCCCCAGTGGGGCGAAGGGGGCAGGATCGCCCCGGTCCTTTCCTTCACCTCCGGAGGCCCGTATGAAATCAAGCCGGGAGACACCGTCATCGGGGGAACCTCCTGGGCCACGGCGCGGGTCGCGGCCGTCGAGACGACGTCCGGGTCCTGGGCCGCCGGCACGGCCGCCGGCCGCCTCACCCTGGCCGAGCAGACCGGGAACTTCGTCGCCGAGGAACTCAACGTGCTTGAAAACTTCGACGTGGCCACGGTCATCGCCTCCCGTGTGACCCTGGACAAGGCGGTGAGCATCGAGGCCGGGCTCACCTACAAGGTGATCGCGCGGCTCTCAGACGACGCCCTTGCCGAGCGGATCGTAACCAGTGAGCCCGGATCGCACGAGACCCTTGCCGTT
>Ga0228535_1001439_pt1 | contig 36441 bp, 23 predicted proteins | sample SJ1metagenome_FD_168457 | JGI IMG/M metagenome (GOLD analysis project Ga0228535, IMG submission 168457) | Enriched culture of PCE-dechlorinating microbial communities from Ithaca, New York, USA - SJ1 | ecosystem: Engineered > Modeled > Simulated communities (microbial... > Unclassified | place...
GGTCCCGCCACCAGTAACTTACAAAACCATATTGCGGAAGTAGCTCAGTGGTAGAGCACAACCTTGCCAAGGTTGGGGTCGCGGGTCCGAATCCCGTCTTCCGCTCCAGAGATATCAACGGTTCGTAAGATTTCACTTACGGGCCGTTTTTTATTTTACTCGTATTTTACTCACCTCATATTCATACCGACACTCCAAAAATCATAACTTCACAAAAACAGCCTCAGCAAAAATACGTATTTTGTATGAAAAGCTTGCTTTTCTATAGTTATTTTATTGTTTAGCGATATTCGTTTTCGTATACTAGATGTTGAAAAGAACTGAATAGCTCTTGGAGACGATTGGGGGAATAACTATGAACCGAAAAAAAGACGAAAACGGAAATAAAGTAATATGGCTTGATGAAAAAAACGCAGCAGAGCATTTGTCGTTGAGCGTGTGGACATTAAGGGGTTGGAGACGCGCAGGGAAGATCGTAACAAAAAGAGGTACAGAAACTTTGCCGCCCTACCGTCGCAGAGGCGGAAAGGTCTTCTACAGGGTAGATGAGCTGGATGAATGGCTCATGGAAGGTGCTCAGTTATAATATTTATATACTTACTTAGAGGGTGGGGGGTATGCACCACCCTCGCTTTTTTTATTATATGCTACCGTTAAACAACTGTGGCGATCGCAACGGTTACGTTGTCCTGATATTCTCTATCTTTTTGAATGGTCTTGAGTATCAGGCTCTCTGCCCACTTTTGTGGATCGGAGCCATAAGCATCGATGATCTCATCCTCACTCAGCGTCTTATAAAGGCCATCAGTGCAGAGGATAAGGGAAGTTCCGGGCAACAGTCTGGTTTTCCCGGTAGAAATCTCCTTAAGCTCCCAGATTCCAATGAAGCTGGTTATAGAATCTCTCCTAGGATGATTCTCGGCAACTGTTTTCTCAATATCCCCTCGTTCCACGGCCGCATCGAGGGTTTTGGCGTAGATGTGATCTTCATTTAACTGTTTCAGCCCTGTATCAGAAAAGAGGTAAATGTGACTGTCTCCAATCGATATCCAGTAGAGCATGTCGTTTTTTATAAGTGCAACAATAAGGGTAGTTCCGCCGACAGTTCTTACACCTTTTCTAATCATAAAAGAAACTACTTCGTTGTTTGCATAACGGGCAGCCTGAAGCAAGGCTTCCGGGACATCAAAGATTTCTTCCTCCGTCATAAGAAAGCCCTTAAAAGTTTCACAGGCTAACTGCGCAGCTTCCTTACCAAAACTGGCACCGCCTATGCCGTCGCAAACAACAAGAAGACTCCAGTCAGTTTGCTCTGTGCGACCAAACCCGGGAGCTGAAATAAAGAACGAGTCCTGTTGTTCTTTTCGTTTTCCAATGTCCTGTGTGCCGCCCAGTAGTATCTTCATGGCTTTCTCCTTCAAGCAAAATAATAACGTGTCGGATGACATTATACAGCTTGGGCCATAATTAAATCAGGCAAAAAGCGCGTGCAGTAAAGCATTTAGTCTTTATTACAGATACTCTTTTATCCGGATTTGGCATGGCCAACGTCCTTTGTAAACAGATTTCCACCCCTGATCACCTTGTCTTTCAAACTAATATCCGAAGTCAGTATATAGTACAAACGTGGTATCATTTAGAAGCGGTAGTAAAATAATGGTGGCTGAACGATAATACATTAAGGACGATTCCTTAGTTGATATTCTAGCCTTTATTTTGATGGTTGTTATACCCATCTATAGTTCAATATTGAATATATCAATGAAGAGATAGTTAAACAAAAAGGTATGCCAGTAAGAAGAAATTCAATTGGAAATTTCTAGACACCATAAAGCGCTTATCCACAGAGGGTATGTTGCGGTACACGGCCACTAAATAGTCATAAGAAACTTGCTTGACCAAATCAGTTACAAAATCCTATGGGAACTGTTAATCGATAAAGACATGAAGAAACATAAATTACGTGCGATCGACTAGATTAGTTTGTATTTGCTTGCAAAATTATCCAAGTTCAAGAACGTAAACACAAACAACTCCGTGAAGATTTCCAAAACCATAGACTCCGATGTGTCTGACATCAGGGGAATCATTCCATACGAGCATGAACAAGTCGGAGAAAGCTGATTTTTTATGGAAAAGTGAGGATTGAGAGTATGGCTCGACTTGAAGAGATAACTGTTGGGGCAAGTGTCATTGGTATTGCAGGCAATGCTCCGGTAAGCATAGTTGCTGTCAAATGGTATGGAAACGCAGTCTTGGAGATAACATTCAAAGACGCTCGCGGTCAACTTGCGAGCCAGCTTTTGTACAGGGAAGACGAAGAGAGGATCTCTGTTGCTGACGGCGGCTTGCCATGGAGTTTCGATGCAGACGCTGATTTATTGAGGCTAGCATCCGAAGCTTACCGTATTGACCTTGCACATTTATTCGACCCTTACCTCGCGCTTCACTCTTCAACCATTGAGGCACTGCCACATCAGATATCGGCGGTTTACAAAGAAATGCTGCCTCGTCTTCCACTTCGATACATCCTTGCAGATGACCCAGGAGCGGGAAAAACGATAATGACAGGTCTTTTTCTGAAGGAATTGCTGATACGCGGTGATCTAAAACGCTGCATGATAGTTTCGCCGGGCAACTTGGCAGAACAATGGCAAGATGAATTATACAGAAAATTTAACCTGCGCTTTGAGATACTTACTAATGATCGTATAGAATCTGCAGTGACAGGAAATATATTTTCGGAAATGAATCTTTGTATTGTCCGTCTGGATAAACTGTCCAGGAACGAAGAAATACAAGACAAACTTAAAGTTACAGATTGGGATCTGATCGTCTGTGACGAAGCGCATAAAATGTCTGCAACTGTCTGGGGCGGCGAAGTGAAATACACAAAGCGTTTCCAGCTTGGAAGGCTGTTGTCGTCCATATCCAGACATTTCCTTTTGTTGACTGCTACGCCGCACAACGGGAAAGAGGAAGATTTCCAGCTATTCATGTCACTTATTGATCAGGATCGATTTGAAGGAGTGACCAGAAGCGGGAATCAGGCGGTCGATGTATCTGATGTCATGCGCCGGCTTGTTAAGGAAGAACTCCTTAAATTCGATGGTACGCCATTGTTCCCCGAACGTATTGCATATACTGTTAATTATGATTTGTCGCCGGCCGAAGCAAAACTATACGAATCAGTAACGAATTATGTACAGGAAGAATTTAACCGCGCAGACCAACTGAATAATGAACGTAAAAATACAGTAGGTTTTGCTTTGACGATACTGCAAAGGAGGCTTGCTTCTTCGCCAGAGGCCATTTTCCAATCATTAAAGCGTCGTCGCGAGCGTCTTGAAAACCGGCTTGCTGAGGAACGGTTAGGAAAACGAGCTGCTGAATATGCCGTTCCCGAGTTCGACGATTATGACGAAGATGATTTGCCGTCTTCAGAACTGGAAGATACAGAAGAAAAAGTTGTAGATCAGGCTACTGCCGCTCAGACTATTGCTGAGTTGGAGGCAGAAATCGGTGCATTGAAAAAGCTTGAAAGAATGGCAAACGATGTCCGCGTGAGTGGGGAAGACAGAAAATGGGAAGAACTGTCTAAGCTGCTTCAGGATAGCAATGCGATGTTTAGTACGGATGGTGCGAGAGAAAAACTAATTATTTTTACAGAACACAGAGATACGCTCCGTTACTTAACAGACAAAATACGATCACTTGTAGGTAGCCAAGAAGCTGTTGTGAACATACACGGAGGCATGCTCCGCGACGAACGTCGTAAAGCAGAGGAACTTTTCAAACAGGACAAAGAGGTTAGGATACTCATAGCTACGGATGCGGCGGGTGAAGGCATAAACCTTCAGAGAGCACATCTTATGGTCAACTATGACTTGCCATGGAACCCCAATCGTCTTGAGCAGCGTTTTGGACGCATTCACCGTATCGGACAAACGGAGGTATGTCACCTTTGGAATCTTGTCTCAAGGGAGACACGCGAAGGAATGGTGTTCCAACGTCTCTTTGAAAAATTGGAACAGGAACGGGAAGCTCTCCAGGGTAAAGTGTTTGACATACTGGGAAAGATCACATTTGACAATCGACCTTTGCGCGATCTCCTCATAGAGGCTGTCCGTTACGGCAACGATCCGGATGTAAAATCCCGCTTGTATGAAGTTGTTGACCACTCCCTTGACAGAGAGGCACTTCAAAGACTTCTTGAAGAACATGCTTTGACAGAAGATGCAATGGATGTACATCAGGTAACGGCCATCCGTGAGGAAATGGAGCGCATGGAAGCCCACAAGCTGCAGCCTCACTTTATTGAATCGTTCTTTATTGAGGCGTTCCGCAACCTCGGAGGTAAAATCAGACCGCGAGAAAATGGACGTTATGAAATAACCACTGTGCCATTTGCAGTACGAAATAGGGATATGCAAATAGGGTTTGGTGAGCCTGTCTTACAAAGGTATGAAAGGATTTGTTTTGATAAGTCATACTGCAACTCTCAGGGACAAGTGCCGGCAGCGCTGATAGCCCCGGGCCACCCTCTTTTGGAAGCAACCATAGACCTTGTTCGTGAACGAAATGTTGATGTGTTGAAACGAGGTACTGTTTTTATCGATGAAAATGATTCCGGGATGGAACCCCGACTGCTGTTTTACATTGAAGATTCGGTACAGGATGGATTCATTCTGCCTAACGGTAGCAAGCGAGTAATATCTAAACATATTCATTTCGTGGAGATAAAAGAGGACGGGACCGCCGTAAATGCAGGTTACGCGCCCTATCTTGATTACCGTGGGACTACAGAAGAAGAGAAAGCCGCTGTCCGTGCTTTTATCGAAAATCAGAAGTGGCTGCAAACCGATGTGGAGGAAATAGCTGTCGGTTATGCAATATCAAACGTTATCCCTTCCCATGTTTCAGAAGTGCGTGAACGAAAAGCTAAACTTGTCGATAAAACAGTGAAGGCAGTTAAAGACAGGCTGACTGCGGAGATACGATATTGGGATTTCCGTGCAGCAGATTTGAAAACGAAAGAATCAGCGGGTAAGGTAAATACAAAGTTAAACTCCCAAATGGCTTCACGCCGCGCGGAAGAACTTGAAGCGCGAATGGAGAAGAGGCTTGCCGAACTGGAAAAGGAAAAGCAGATATCAGCAATGCCGCCTGTAATAGTAGGAGGTTCTATAGTGATCCCGCGTGGTTTGTTGAACAGCATTATGGGCAGAGACGAATTATTTCCTGCGGATGCAGATTCAAGGCGTCAGATAGAATTAGTTGCAATGAAGGCGGTAATGGACATAGAAATATCCCTAGGGTTCATCCCCATTGATGTAAGTGGCGCGAAAGTCGGTTACGATGTGGAATCACAGACCCCTCGATCCATGAATGGCACCGACGGCAGTACGCTGCGTTTTATTGAAGTCAAGGGCCGGGTAAAAGGTGCCGACACAGTGACAGTAACTAAAAATGAGATTCTGACTGCTTTCAACAAACCAGATCAATATATACTGGCGATTGTTGAGGTGGAGGGAAATGATACGCGGACAGTCTATTTAAAAAAGCCTTTCCGAGAACGCCCGGATTTTGCAGCTACAAGCGTGAATTACAACATTGGTGAACTAGTTGGCGTATCGGAAATTATCTTAAGGGGATAGAACATGGAATACAGAAAAAAATTAATTGAAGTTGCTTTGCCGCTTGATGCGATCAATGAAGCATCGGCACGGGAAAAATCTATACGTCACGGACATCCGTCCACACTGCACTTGTGGTGGGCAAGACGCCCCCTTGCAGCGGCAAGGGCAGTTATCTGGTCGTCACTGGTTGATGACCCTTCGAGCTACCCCGAAGAATTCCCGACAGAGGAAGCACAGACAAAAGAACGTGAGCGTTTATTTGCAATTCTTGAAAAAATGGTGAAATGGGAAAATACTAATGACCCGGCAGTACTTGCAGAAGCAAAAGCTGAGATAATGAAGTCCACGGGTGGTAATCCGCCAGAACTTTTTGATCCCTTCGCCGGTGGAGGTTCAATACCGCTTGAGGCTCAAAGATTAGGACTGAAAGCTCACGCAAGCGACCTAAATCCCGTAGCAGTAATGATAAACAAGGCCATGATCGAAATTCCGCCAAAATTCGCAAATCAACCGCCTGTAAACCCTGAATCTCGACAAATAGACCCTGACGGAGTCGGTTACCCAGGGACTAGCGGACTTGCCGAGGATGTGCGCTATTATGGAGAGTGGATGAAAAAGAGAGCCTTTGAGAAAATCGGGCATCTGTACCCGAAAGTGAAAGACGAACACGGACAAGAGCATACCGTCATCGCTTGGATTTGGGCGCGGACGGTCAAATGCCCTAACCCAGCATGTGGCTGTGAGATGCCGCTGGCGAGCAATTTTGTACTGTCAAAAAAGAAGGGCAAAGAAGCTTATATTAAACCTGTCATCGAAGGTAAGTCTATCCGTTATGAAGTGAAGTACGGCAAAAATGCACCAGAAGGCACAATAATCCGTCGCAAAGGTGCAAAATGCATTTGTTGCGGTACTCCGATAGATTTTGCCTATGTCCGTGATGAAGCAACTGCGGGAAGAATGTCGGCGGTGCTACTTGCTATTGTTGGTGAGGCACAAGGCGGTAGAGTGTTTTTGTCGCCTAACGAAGCACAGATTAAAGCCGCAACTACACATATTCCTGATGATGTTCCAGAAAGCGAAACACCGTATAAGGCACTTGGAATAAATGTAAAAGCATACGGCTTTAATCAGCATAAAGATCTGTTCTCTCCTCGACAACTGACTGCGCTCACAACACTGAGTGGACTTGTAGCAGAAGTAAAAGAACAGGTAGAGTCAAATGGTGGCAATAAGGATTATGCAAATGCCGTTAGCACATATCTGTCTTTTGTGGTAGATAAAATTGCCGACATCAATTCCACAATGACTGGCTGGAATATTAACCGCGAGGGACTTCGTAATACATTTTCTATGCAAGCCATTCAGATGTCGTGGGATTATGCTGAGACGAACCCGTTCAGCAATTCGACTGGTTGTTTGGATAATGCTTTAGACTGGATATACAGATGTCTTTGGGTTTTGCCTGCTAAACTTGCTGGGTTTGCTCACCAAGCAGATGCACAGAGCAATGGCCTATTGCAGAATGTTATGGTTTCTACTGACCCGCCGTATTACGACAACATTGGGTATGCTGACCTGAGCGACTTCTTCTATATTTGGATGCGTCAATCGCTTAAGGGTATCTACCCAGATTTATTTCGCACGATGCTTGTGCCTAAAACTGAGGAATTAGTGGCTAATCCGTTCAAGTTCGAAGGTAATAATGATAAGGCGCGGTTGTTTTTTGAGGAAGGTATGCTTGAAACTTTCCGGAACATAAATCGCTACGCCAATGACGATGTGCCAGTTACAGTTTATTATGCTTTCAAGCAAACTGATACCGATGAATCAAATAGCACAGCATCTACAGGGTGGGAAACTATGCTTTCAGCAATTGTACAGGCTGGTTTCTCAATAACTGGCACTTGGCCTTTGCGTACAGAACGAGCAACAAGGAGTCGTGGCGTTGACTCCAATGCCCTCGCATCCTCCATCGTCCTTGTCTGCCGCAAGCGTCTCGCCGATGCGCCAATTTGCACTCGTCGCGACTTCATCAACGCATTGAAGCGTGAACTCAAGCCTGCTCTGAAAAAGCTACAACAGTCTAACATCGCCCCGGTGGACTTGGCGCAGAGCGCAATCGGACCCGGCATGGGCGTGTATTCGCGTTTCTCCAAGGTGTTGGAAGCAGACGGAACCCCGATGAGCGTACGCTCGGCTCTGCAAATCATTAATCAGGAGCTTGACCTTTATTTTTCCGAGCAGGATGGCGAACTTGACCGCGAGAGCCGCTTCTGTGTTGACCTTTACACGCAGTACGCATTCAATGATGTTGCGTTTGGAGAAGCAGATGTACTTGCAAGGGCTAAGAATACGTCAGTCGAAAAGATGGTATCTTCCGGCCTTCTCTATGCTCAAAAAGGGGTCGTACGTCTGCGGACAAGGGAAGACATATCCAAAACTACAGATGGTGAAACCATCTGGCTATTGACACAGCAGCTCACGCGCGCAATTGAAAAGGACGGAGTACTTGGCGCTGCTGGTATAGTATGCGATATTTTAACCTCAGAACCTGAACAAGCAAAAGCCTTGGCCTATAGACTGTATACGATCGCAGAGCGCAAGGGTTGGGCTGGAGAAGCCTATGCTTATAACTCGCTCGTTGTTGCATGGCCTGAAGTACAGTCTAAAGCTGCTGAATTACGGTCAAAGCAAGAGAATGGAAAGCAAATGAAACTATTTGAAACCGATAATAATTAACAGGAGGTTGCGGTAATGGGGAACAATCATGTACAGGTCTCACAGGGTTTTCGTATCTTGCTGGGAGCATTTGCTCCCTACGTAACCCGTGAACTGGAAAACGAATTTGGAAGCAATTGGTGGTCAGACGGCGTATTTGATTTGCTTTACGATGATCAGAAGAGGGACCTGCCCAATTCTGGCGATAACGCCAAGCTTGTTGGCTCTCTCGACATTCAAATTTGTCTCATACTCTTTGCTGATGTTCATTGGCAGAGTGTATTCCGAAAGAAGCTCTCCATCGACCACCGTACCTGGGCAATAGAACTCAAGGGAGTACGCAACAGATTAGCGCACCTTGGCGGAGAGGACTTCTCTGACGACGATACTTGGCGTGCATTGGATACTATGTCTCGCCTCGTTGATCAAATCGATCCAGAAAGTGCCGAGGAAATTCGCAGTTTGCTTCGAACCTCACGTTATGGTTCAGCAAACGGATCTACCGCGAACAAAGAAATATCTGCTCAACCTCTTTCTGCACAAAAAAAGAAAATTGGCATTTTAAATACTGTTCCCATCAGCGGACTTCCGAGTTGGCGCGATGTTATTGAACCTCACCCTGATGTTGCTCAGGGACGCTACAAAAATGCCGAGTTTGCGGCCGATCTTGCTCAGGTCGCGCGCGGGGAAGGTGCTTATGAGTACCGTGACCCCGTGGAATTTTTTGCTAGGACCTATGTTACTGAAGGCATGACCGGACTTTTGGAACAGTCGCTTCGCCGAGTCTGCGGCAAGGATGGCGAACCTGTGATCCAACTTAAAACGGCCTTTGGCGGCGGCAAGACTCATAGCATGCTCGCCCTTTACCATATTATGCGTGGAAGGGTCTCTGTTGATAAGATCCCCAACGTGAAACATGTTTTGGAACGAGCGGGTATCGCTGCTTTACCCAAAGCGAATGTCGCAGTGCTTGTGGGAACAGCGGTTGATCCTACCCGTCCCAAACGGCCTAACAATATGCCTGGTATCACTATCAATACTCTTTGGGGAGAGATGGCTGCGCAGCTTGCGGAGTCGGCAGGCAACCCGAAACTCTACGAATATGTTAAAGAAGCCGACAAAAAGGGCGTTTCACCCGGTTCGGAGGCGTTAAAGAACCTGTTTGATGAAGCCGCGCCATGTCTTATTCTGATGGATGAACTTGTTGCTTACGCCAAAAAGTTATATGGAGCAAGTTCACTCCCGGCAGGAACATTTGATAATTTTATTATTTTTATTCAGGAATTGACCGAGGCGGCAAGGTCTAGCAAGAACAGCCTTGTGGTCGCTTCAATTCCCGAATCAGATATTGAGATCGGCGGTGAAGCGGGAAAAACGGCACTTTTAGCAATTGAACATCACTTTGCCCGAATGGAGTCAATATGGAAACCGGTCGCGGCAAACGAGGGATTTGAAGTAGTGCGCCGCCGACTTTTCCTGGACTGTAAGGATCCAAATGGGCGCGATGCTGTTTGTTCCAAGTTCAGTCAGATGTATAACCAAAACCAGAGCGACTTTCCTCTTGAAGCCCGGGAAGTAGAGTACAGGGAACGTATGGTCTCATCCTATCCCATCCATCCTGAAGTTTTTGACCGTCTATATGAAGATTGGGCAACACTCGAACGTTTCCAAAGGACTCGCGGAGTGCTTCGCCTTATGGCTGCTGTGATCCACGAGCTGTGGATGGGCAATGATACGAGCTTAATGATCATGCCAGGTTCTATTACGCTTGATTTGCCTAATGTTCGCGATGAACTAACCAGACATTTGCCCGAAGGCTGGAATGCACTTGTTGACCGTGAAGTGGACGGCAAAAATTCCATCCCATATCAGAAAGATCAAAACAACCCACGCTATGGAGGCAATCTGGCGGCACGACGCGTTGCAAGAGCCGTTATGCTTGGCTCTGCACCGACAAGCCGTGATCAGAACGTGAGGGGAATTGAGGCATCACGAATCAGGCTTGGTGTTGTGCAGCCCGGGGAAAATATTGCAAACTTCAACGATGCGCTCAGTACGCTTACCACGTCACTAGCATATCTTTATACCAACCCGTCCGGCGAACGATTCTGGTATGATACCCGTCCGACGTTGAGAAAGACCGTCGAAGACCGAGCAACGCAGGTTTCTGCCTCTGATGTGGAGTATGAAATTGAGACAAGGCTTCGCGGAATTCGTAAAGAACAGCCATTCGCAGGCATACATACCTGCCCCGGATCTTCGCTTGATGTTACGGATGAGCAATCTGCCCGTCTTGTAATAATGTGCCCTGCAGATGAATACAAGGCTGATAACCGAGACAACAGCGCATTATCTGCCGCAACTGAAATTCTGAACAACCGGGGGAGCGCGCCGCGCATTTATCGGAACATGCTTGCCTTTGTTGCCCCTGATCAAAACTTGATGATTTCATTGAAAGAGGCTGTCCGGCTCTTCCTTGCGTGGAAATCTATAAAAGAAGATAGTGAAGATCTTAATCTTGATGCGGCACAGAACCGTGAAACGGAAAACAACCTACGTCGAGCCAATGAGACAGTGGATGCAAGAATAAAAGAAACATACTGTTGGCTTCTAGTTCCTTACATTGACAAGAATGAGGATATCAAAACCATTACATGGGATACCATCCGGATAAGCGGCGGCAGCGAAAGCATAATCCAAAAAGCCTCCAAAAAGATGCAGCAGAATGAGACGATCATCACAAAATGGGCTCCGGCATTACTTTTGATGGAACTGAACAATGTGCTATGGCGTGACTCTGAAAACATCTTAATTAAAAAACTTTGGGAGTATCTTTGCACTTATTGCTACCTTCCGCGTTTAGCAAATCTAAGTGTCTTGGAGGAAGCTATCCGGACAGGTGTGAATTCTGCAGAGTATTTCGCCTACGCATCCGCTTTTGACGGTACACGCTACATCGACTTGAAGTTTAACCAGTATGTAGGAATGATTGAGCCCTCAGGCTCTCTGGTGAAAGTACCTGCAGCACAGAAGCAGCTTGCAGAAGAAGAGAAACGAAGAGAAGAACAAACAGCACAATCTGGCGAAAGAGTAAAATTTCCTTCTAACAACAGTGATGGAGACCCGACAACAGGTGCCCAGACGAATGATTGGGGCAGCGGTTCTAATAATGTTGACGGAGAAGTTGCGCCGAAGCCAGCACTTAATAAAAATAAACGGTTCTTTATGTCAGCTGATCTTGATACAACAAGAATAAACCGCGATGTGCAGAAGTATGTCGAGGAAGTTATTCAACACCTTACCTCAGTTGATGGTACAAAGGTCAAAGTATCCCTCGAAGTTGAAGCTGAGTCCGCAGAAGGTTTCCCATCCCAGATCGTGAGAACAATTTCTGAAAACTGTCAGACACTGCGTGCAAGAGATTCTGGGTTTGAGGAATAGGAGTTCGAATCTATAATAGGGTATAACAAGGAAATTCCCATCTGTATTCGTGATAATGAGGTGTTCACACAATGAGCCAGGTAATGATAATAAAAAACAGCCGACCAGATATCGGTTTATATACACGATCAGCCACTTTGGGCGAAGAATACGAACTCGTAGAGCAGTTCATCGAATACTACTGCCACACATTCATCCGCAATAACAAAAAGACCCAGCTAGCGGTCTTTGTTGAGCCACGAATTGATTCGGGTTTCCCTGATATTGTGTTTGCATCTTACCTACAGTCAATTACTGACAACTGGTCGGATAAGCGTGAAGCTTTGGATGTTTACGATTTAAAACTGTTGTCATACCTATGTACTACCGAAAGTGCAATTGGCGCTAAGATAATCTCCACATTGGGATTCCCAGAGAAACAAACCTTAACGTCACTTGAAAAACTGATGTCTGCCAAATTGGTATCTTACCGAGATTACAGCTGGCGGGTTCGTGAGTTGCGTGAAATGTTTAGCATAACAAAGTTAATAGCTGTAGAGGCAAAGCTCAATGATATTAACAGGGTTGTTGAACAGACACACCTGAATACACGATTTGCGTCTCACTCTTACGCACTAACCAACTCTGTTCACCCACAGGGAGTAACGGTAAAAACATTCCAACGCCTAGGTTTAGGCTTGTATGGGAAAGATTTGCGGTTTATGCGCATAGTGGAAGCTAAGCGACATACTCTGCCATCCAGCTATCTGTCCTTCCAGTTCAATGAGTGGATAGGCAAATCTATAGTCCATCAAGGAGGAACACAATATGCGTGATTTTAAGGATTTCGAAGCATCGCTCTTGGACTTGACGCAAATAGCTCGTGGCGGTCAAAAAGTCGTTTACAGCGCGACACACCCAACCTTTGGAAATGTTGTAGTAAAACTGTTCTTCAAGGCGGATGCTCGATCCCAGCGCGAAATAGATATAAATTCAGAATCGGAATTTGATTGCGTTCCAAAAATCTATGAAACCGGACACGTTATTTATGATGGGTTGGACACTTTGTACGTTATAGAGCAACGAGTTGACGGCGAGGAATTACGGAAACGTCTTCAGCGCGGTGAACTCTTTACTTTGAAAGAAGCCGTAGACTTTTTGGAGCAAGGGTTAGTTTTCATCGCGCAACTAGAAAAAAAGAGCATCGTCCATCGTGACATCAAACCAGAGAACATCATAGTTACTGTTAATGGTAAAGTTTATTTTCTGGACTTCGGTATTGCCAGAATACTCGATGTTCCATCACTCACTAAAACGGAGGCACTTGTCGGGCCACATACGCCTGGTTATGCTGCACCAGAACAGTTCAATAACCTGAAAAGCGACATTGACTCAAGGGCTGACCTCTTCTCTATTGGTGTGGTGACTTATGAGAGCTTGTCGAGCAGAAATCCGTTTAGCGAAGGAGCGACAAGCCACCTTGATATACTCCAGCGAACGGAAACCATAACTCCGATCAGCTTTCAAGTTCCAGGAGACACACAACAGCAATTTATGGGACTCCTTAGTTCGCTGATGGGCAAGTTCCCATCGAGGCGTCCAAAGGACGCGACGCAGGCTCTGAATTGGCTCTCAGCAGCAAAGTCAACACTACAATACAAGGAGGTGAAACAATGAAATTCTACTTGCAAATGGGTCATGGTATGCAAGCAATGTGCAAAGAGCTAAGCGCAGCATGGGGGGGATCTACAGTAATTCTTAGTCCACAGAATATTTACCCAACTAACAAACTGTTGCCCTTTGCCGAATCAATGCGTAAGGTAAATGGAACCGTGCTTTTTGATCCACAGTTGTATGCCCCGCGTAATTATCAAAAAAATCTTCAGAAACATGACTATTGGCCTCAGTCAGATTTTACGAGCATTGAGTTGGGCGATTGCCACGATTTGCTATTGAAGCTCGCTGCCATTAACGCAACCATCCGTTCCGAGGCATTTATACTTCCTTCAAGCATTATAAACAGAATTGATTACCGGTGGGGAAAAGTTCAAGGCTCAATCGCCAACAATGCAAGAAAAGTGGCAAGTGGTCAGCTGTTGCTACTTACAGTTGCTCTTGGAAAAGAAGTTCTCTCAGATGATTCACAGGTCGAGAGCATAATTCAATATGCCAAAAACTGGGATGTTGAAGGTGTTTACATTGTAAGTGAACACCCAGAACGGCATTACCTCGTTAACAAGCCGATATGGATGACCAATTTACTGTCGCTCGTAGCCGGGATCAAGCGACTCGGCAAAGAAGTAATTGTCGGTTACGCTAATCATCAAATGCTTCCGCTTGCGTTGGCAAAATGTGATGCGATAGCTGCTGGCAACTTCCTGAATGTCCGTTGGTTCCAACCAGAGCATTTTGAAACAACAGATGGCGATGACCCCAGCCGACGAACAACGTGGTACTACTGCCCACAAGCTCTCTCCGAGTTCAAATTAACTTATCTTGATGTCGCATGGCGAGCAGGTATTCTTGAGAAGATAGCAATGCCTAAACAGATGAAGAATGAATATAGTAGAGTTCTATTCGGTGGAGCTATGCCGTCATCAACCAACTACAAAGAAGGCAATTCATTTAAACATTATTTACATTGTCTCCGTATTCAAAGCGAAGTGGTAAGCAAGTCTACCTATACCGACACAAGAAATTTCCAATTTGCACAACTGGAAACAGCCGCGCGTATACTTAACGGATTACATAATGAACGAATAAAAGGACAAGAACGCGACTTCGGTGAGATTTGTGATGTTAACGAAGCCGCAATACATATTTTTGATAAGGAATTCGGCTTCGCAATGGAACAGGAATGGTAAGGTCTTTGTGCTAAAGCAATAACCTCATAACGATTAGCGAACCTTTTAACAATTTACCCTATCTCGCTGCGAAGAGGTGTGCACAACCTTTCAGATCCACGTGTTGTACGATCGCAAGTAAGATCGTGCACTTCCAGTCACACAATAAATAAACAACAAAAAAGGCTTATGAAGTCGGTTAACGACTTCATAAGCCCTTTTTGTTTTATGGTTTTTAAATCTTTATATTTCTTAAAAGATCAGGACAGGAGTTTCTGGGGATATTTACAGTGCGGATTAAACTTGCCCACATAAGTCAACCTTAAAATGCTAATTTTGTTCTTTTTCTGGTGGCAATAAAGCAGCATAAAACAAAGTAAAAGCCTCAATGATAACAATTCATAACGGAATTTGAAAATCGCTATGTTTCTTGTTGTTTAGCAATATTTTTTTTAATACAATGATATTGGATAGATAAATAGACAAGTAAGAATAAATAAATAAAAAAATAACGCAGATGGTACTTGTTTAACAGTTTCCAAATTTTGCATAATATGATTATGATGCATTGAAAAGCTATTGAATGATATATATGTTTATTTAAAGTGATTGAAGAAAGTAATATTTTAGTTGATTTGTTAAAAGGACTTGTTTAGCAGTTTAAAAATTTTGTATAATAAAAGAAGAGATAATAAATACAAGAAATATAAATAAGATTATAATCAGTAGTTTTTATGCTATGTGAAGGAAATTAACTTAAATTGTGCTTTGATTTTAAAATAATAATTTAATGGTGGTATAACCCCTAAAAAAAACATGGAGGAATAAGTCATGACAAAGACAAACGCAAGTAAAGAACTGGTAGATAAGATTGTAAAGATTTATCAGGCGAAAGAGGTAAGAGAGAAAGATGTAAAAGAAATAAAAGATCTCATTGATCGTGGCGCAAACGTCAATACCTACATCAACGAATATGGAACCACTTTGCTTCATTGTGCAGTTTTTAAGGATATTTCTCCTTCAAGACTAATGGAGAAAGTAGTTAAGATGATCATTAAAGCAGGCTTTCAAGTAAACGCCACTAACTGTAAAGGTGAGCCATCATTATTCTATGCCGTGGATACTGGAAAAGGAGCTTTTGTGAAACAGATTCTTGATGCTGGTGCAGATGTTAATCTACAGAGTCAGACAGGCTGCACAGCGCTTTATGTTGCAGTAAAAATGCGAAACATAAAGATAGCTAAACAGTTAATAAAAAACGGTGCCGATTTAAATACACAAGATAGGATTGATCGTGATACCCCCTTACATCTTGCTGTAAAGAATAACGATGTCCGTATGGTAAAACTGTTGCTTAAATCTAAAGCCAAACCGGATATCACGGACTACTATTGTTATAACCCGTTGCTCACCGCAGTTCGTAACAATAATAAGGCGATAGTTAAACTGCTTATAAAGAACCGGGCGAAAATAGAGATTGCGTCAGGCTTTAATTGCACACCACTATTCATAGCCGTTGATTTAAACAAGAAAGCTATAACGAAAGTGCTTTTAGAGAACGGAGCGAAAGTGAACAAACTGGGTGGTTTGGAAGGAAACACGCCACTGCATACGGCTGTAAAACACAACAATCTTGCTATAGTAAAATTGCTTGTCGATGCGAAAGCAGATTTAAAAAAGAAAAATCGGGTTGGCATGACTCCGCTGCATATGGCGGCAGAAAACGGTCATTATAAAATAGCGAAACTGCTCATACAAAACGGCGCAGATCCTAGTATCAAAGATAAGCATGGTGAGCCCCCGCTACATTTTGCGATTCAAAACAACAAAGAAAAGCTGACTAGATATCTCATCGGAATCGGTGCAGATCAATATATTCCATATAAAAATAGGTATAAGCTGTTGTATTTGGCCGCTCATAAAGGTAACCAAAGAATCATTAAAGTATTATTGAGTAAGGGATATGATCTTACCAAGAGAGACTCCTATGGTAACACAGCCCTTGATATTTTGGTTTTTGAGGGTCATGCAGATATTTTGATCGACTTTTTTAAGAACGCAGAAATAATTAACAGACACATTGGTTATATCAACAGTTGCCTTAGAATTTTCAAAAGTTATCATGCCGAAGCCTATGACAAGCTCAACCAGCACATTGAGCGGTTGATGAGAGAAGAGACTATCAACAGTGCGGATAGGAGAAAGCCTGTCGCCACTAGCTACGAATACGATATTTAAGTACTTTAGAGGGGCAGAGAAGTAGCCCTTTGCCCCTCTAAAGCTTCCAGCGAAAATCAATTTTTATATACCATTTAAGCCTTACTTGACACCTCGACATTTTTTTGAGGGGTTTGAGGACAATTTTGAGGAGGATGAAAAATATGGCAGGATATTGCGGATACTCTATGAGTAATAACGCCGTTGAGGCATACAGGTCTGGGGAAAAACCGAAATCAAAGTGGACAAAAAGGGAAATCATTGAGGAAGTCAAACGACAGATAGAAGAGGACGAAACTGAGTTAGATGTTTCGCTGTCCGATATTGAGAAGATGCCTGTTGTAGCACTGAGGGATCTGGCGTTGCATGAAGCGTCATGGCACCACACGTCGGGCTATTATAACGAAACCTCTTTCTATGCTGTTGACGCAAGCGAGATCACGGAAACGGATATAGAAAACTGGAGACCACCAGAAAAAATAACACAAACAGAGCGCCGGGCCAAAGTTCGATACACAGAGTGGTGGGGGAGCAGGAATTATCCTCGTAGACAGGAAATTGAAGAATGTGGTGTCATAAAGGACAACTGGTTTTACCCTGACAAAGGATTGGGGAAAAATGATATACACGGCAAATGGTTTGAAATTATCGAATACGAGGAAAAAAATTATTCTTCATCTGTGTTCCTGAGATCGCGGCCAATACTGCCTGGGCTGCCAGTCGGATGTACATACCTATGGACAGGATGTGGGCCGGATGTACATACCTATGGCCAGGATGTGGAACGAGAAGCGCACAAGCATGGAGACGATCACTCCGGAGGACGTCGCTGAAATGCTCCCTATATCCTTCACGCAGAACGACAACGAATCCATGGGAATGTATTCTCAGGCGAGAGGAGAAGCAGATGCCGGTTATCTTGATAATGTCATTGAAAAGGCTAAACAGATAGACAAAAAAGATTATGGCGTTGATGTAAGGATGAACGGGTGGGCTTTGATCAGCGAGATTTATGATTCAATTTTGATGGAAGAAATTCAGGCAGAGCATGATTTGCTTTTGTCGGATGAATTAAAGCTCAGGGAATATATAGAATGGCTTGATGATATCGAAGAGCTGGCTGGAGATATGCCGGTAGACGAATGGATCAAAACAGATGATGCTCGCAGATATGTATGTGACCCGCGAATCAGCTTTGAAAGCCGTAAACAATGCGACCCCAATGAAGAAAGTATCATAGATGAAGCATGGAAAATAATGAATAATGCTGTCAATGAATATATTGCTGACAAGATGAAACTCTTTGAGGAGATAGCGGAATCACAGGGGTTTGCAGTCATTGACGAAGAGGAGAGCAGGTTATCTAACAGTCAGTACTTATCAATGACTCACACGCATAACATCGATGAGTATGGAGACCTAATTGACGAGGATAAGGTTTATAAGGTACGTTTTTCGGATCATGAAGATATGCATGGCGGCAATGACCTTAATCTATCTTTTGAAGACAGCGCAGAAGAAAATGCTATTGAGCTTTATGAATTTCTTAAGAGTAAAAAACGGAAGACAAATATTTTATCAGGCATTGCCGGCAAATATCCAGTCTCAAATACAAGCCGAGTTTGAAAAGAACGTAGACGCAGTTGTGAGCGGGGCATATAAAAGGCCTTGCTGGCAGTTGCCAATAACTACAATGGCCAATTTTCCAGGTCCTGCACAACTTCCTGGAATTCATGCCCGATCCATTTCGACGGTTCTTTCCCGATTTGTGTAATAATCGACGGAACCAAAGCAGAAGCTTTGTGGGTTTCCTTGCGTACACCCTTTAGGGGATGTCCGCTTACAGCTTTTTCCATATTAAAAACTTCAAGGGTATTTGCGAGCGTTTGTGTCTCATAAATTTGAAGTTCTGCGGCAAGGCAGAGCAAGGATCCTATCCACTTACTGTTCCCCTCATGAACCAGGACGTGAGAGCAAAGTTCTAAAATACCGCGTTTGCTGTCATAAACCGGCCCCGCCAAAGATGCATGGGGCATAAGAGTTCTGTTTATAAGATTCAAAATTCTTTCATCCAGCCTTGGTACTTTCACAAGCTCAGTACGGACAGATATGAAATACCCCTTCTTCCCATCAGGCCCATTTGCCTCACCAATAACATCTATTGTTTGTGCGTGATCAAAAGGCCACCAACGAAAACCATTCTCTGTCTTAACTGACCATTCTTCTTCAACGTGTAATAGTTCACTGTAAAGCTGGTCGATCAAGGTTTTTCCTGTGAACATACTTCTACCCCCTTTATAATAAAAATTTATGTATTTTAATAAAAAACTATTTTCTATGGAACAAGAGTAAAACAATAATATAATTAAATTAAAGAGTAGCATACACCAAGTTATTGACCTTCCCTTATTATTCAAACCCTCACAGGTTTGCAGGTTTTGGCACGTACGTTTTCTTGCAGGTTACCGATATTCCATCGGGGCAGTCCTTCAGAAACTCTTTATGAGTATGTACATATATTATTCCGTTCAGATGGCAAAAAAATCTGTCAGCCTGCTAGGGAACAGTTTTTATTTCCACTGCCTTACGAGACAGCGCCTGCTTCCCTCAGAATTTTTGCCACGCTGGTCATGTCGTATTTAAGAGCGATATTCAGCGGCGTATCACTGTTATTATTTTTAACATTTAAGTCAGCACTTGCATTTATAAGTGTGGTCACAACATCCGTATGCTTGTTCCTACAGGTCTCATGCAGCGGCGTATCGCCGTTATCGTTTTTTGCATTTACGTCAGCGCCGGCATTTATGAGTGCTGTTGCAAAATCAGTATGTCCTAGTTTGCAGGCAATAAGTAGCGGCGTATCACCGTCATTCGTTTTAGCATTTACGTCAGCACCGGCATTTATGAGTGCTGTCTTAACATCCGCATGTCCGTACCAAGAAGCAGTATGCAGTGGTGTCCAACTGTATGCATCTTTTTCATTTACGTCAGCGCCGGCATTTATAAGTGCTTTCGCAAAATCTGTATGCCCTTCCTTGGAAGCAATATGTAAAGGCTTATAACCGTCATTCGTTTTAGCATTTACGTCAGCACCCGCATTTATGAGTGCTATCGCGACATCCGTATGTCCATTCCAGGAAGCAAGAAGCAGAGGAGTATCACCATCAGTAGCTTTAGCATTTATGTCAGCGCCGATATTTATGAGTGCGGTCACAATATCCGTATGTCCGTTATAGGAAGCAAAATGCAGAAGAGTCGAGCCGTCATTAGTTTTAGCATTTAAGTCAGCGCCGGCACCCATGAGCGCAATAACAACGTCCAAATGTCCATTTCTGGAAGCACAAGATAGGGGAGTCCAACCGTATTTATCTTTTGCATTTACGTCAGCACCGGCATTTATCATGCGTCGTATAACTGTACCGTTTTTGTCCTTGAGAGCAGCAAGATGAAGCGGAGTTCTCCCGTCATTTTTTGCGGTGTTGCAGATTGCTCCGTTATCCAGAAGCAGGAAGATGATTTTTTCTGAAAAATACGTGCAGGCTAAGTGCAACGGGGTTGAACCGATGTTACCGTCAGGGTCCATTTCAATTTTTTTGTTGACATCAGCCCCATTTTTGATCAGTTCTGCCGTTATCTGCAGGTTGCCAGTTATTATTGTGGCATGAAGAGTTGAAAGGCTCAAATATGCTTCAGGGATGCCATTACCATTTGTTTTTACATACTCAAGTGTCGAATATAGTATTTTTGATCCTTCCAACTTTATAAGGGCCTCCATCACGGCAGCATCACCCCTGTCGATAATGTCGAAGATAGCGTCATGTGATCCTTTTTCTTTCCAGCCATGGTCCTTTATAGTACTTAACAGCCCCCGTTCGTTTAAACCTTTATCCGGCAAAGCCCTTCGGAGTTGCAGTCTCTCTGAATTTTTGTCTTTTTCTTCCATTTTCATTTCTTCCTTTTCTGTATTTCTGCAAGAATTGCAGAGCCATGCGAGTTCCTTTTCAATGACAGACTTGTTTGCGTTGTATTCCCTGTATCTCGGGCTACGTATGTTGAATGGCGGTCGGTCATCGGGCCGACGGATCTTATTGAGGAGTTTTGCCAGCATTGTATTGAACGGACCGATTAGATCCGGCCAGTCTTCTGAAATGCGCTTGCATATTTCTTCGGACCTTCCTTCAAGCATCCATCTTTCAAATCCCAGCTCAGAGAAATCATTACCATTGCTCCTATTGTCGAGCCAGGCGCATATGAACTTCTTCAGGCCGCAGCCGAAAGGAAGGCGCGGCAGGTCTTTGTACAGGTAGAATATCTCCTTCGGCTTACGGTCGTCATCGATGACGCTGAGAAAGGCCTTAGTGATCTTCTCATTTTCTTTCCTGTACTCTTCAAGCCTTTTAAAATGTTCGTACTCCCTTTGCCTGATCAGGTCTTCTGTCGGCGTCAGGCGTATTTTCGCTCCCAGATGGTCAAGTACGCCCTGGAGCAGAGATATGTCTGCCATATCGTTTATGCACACGGCAAATTCCTCAATGTCAGGCTTTTCATGGCTCCCGGCCAGTATCACATTGAACTCGAGCTCGGCTGTTGCGGTCGGGCCGTCTTTTCCCCCGGAAATAACTATGCTCCTGTTGTATATGATCGGGTCGGTAAAGTAGTATCTCTTGCCCAACGGGTCCAGCAATACGCCCTCTTCTTCGATCGGGCCCCTTAAAAAATCATAGGTCGTCCACTTGCCGAGCGCGTCGGACAGCAGATCCCACGCTGCCCTGTATTTTTTCGGCCCCTGTGAAAAGAGGAGCCCGTCATCGTTGACAAAGATCTGCTTCTCGTACCATGTCGGTTCATGCCTGTACAAGAAGGGGTGATAAATGATCCCGGAAGCATTTATGCGATCGTCCAGCTTGCCGCACAGCGCGGCGAGGTCCTCATCCGCCCTGATGAGGAGCGGATCTTTTCCGGCTTCAACAAACAGTTCCTTATCAAAAAACATGTCATTTTCCTCCTTTATGGGTCCAGGTTCAGAGTTGGGCGAGCTTTCCAATGAATCTTCATATTTCGCATAACGTTTGAAATAAAGTATTCGATCGTTTTTGCTGAAAAAGTCTTCGATCGTTTTTTCGACCAGGGCATCATGGAATTCGGGATAGAATTCTGATTCTCCCGTGAAAAAATCGAGCCGTTCCTCAAGTTCTTCCGGGAAGTTCATTTCTAGCATTTCGAAAAAATCTTTGGCTGTGAATATGAAATCCACAAGGCCTTGAAGCGTGAGTGGGCGCACGGACGTGCGGGATGTCTTTCTTGTGGTGGTCTCACCGTCGTACTCGTCATTGAAGCGGTAGTGGATGCGGCCGGCTCCCATCCTTGCTCTTATGGAATCAACGTCGTAAGTGGTGGATTTCAGGCATATCCTTGCGATCTCCACCTCGCCGGGCATGTAGCCGGGCAGGAATTCACCGCCCATAAACATGGGGTGGATCCTTCCCCATGCCTTTATGCCGACTTCGTCGAGGACTTCGCCGGTCAGTTCTTTGGGCACGCCTGTGAGGTCGTCTTCGGAGCTTTCTTTGACGAGCCTTCTCCTGACTGAACCGTTGATGCGCTTGATGGTACGGGTGTCTGCGAGCATTGGCCCGAAATAACTTTCGGGGCGGTACGAATAATCGATGCTGTTCATAGCTCTTCCTCCTTCGGTTTTTTGGTCACTCAGTCCCGAGCTGCACAGGTCTTGACTCAAACTTAGGGGGAAAAGCCAACAAAAAAGCGGCCTTTCACGAGGAAAGGCCGCATGCTGACATGCTTCCGGCTATTTTGCCGGTTTTCGGTCTCCCCCTTATCATCCAAACCCTTCCGGGTTTGCAGGTGTTGGCACCTTACGGTTTCTCGCAGGTTGCCGGGCTTCATCGGGCCAGTCCCTCAGCCACTCTGGATAAGAGTTTTGTTGCATTTGTATTATACCATATCGGCGAAAAAATGTTGCATTTATGACCCTTAGGCCAAAGCAGCTGATATTTGCTGTGGATCAACATTATGACTGCTTTTACTAGGCCTGAACATAGCCGAATTATACCGTAAATATTCTTGACATAACCCATTCTTCAAGGTAATCTTTTTTACAGTGAGACCGCTCGGAGCACCGGATGCCCTGCTGCAGGGCGGTACCGGACAGCCGGGCGGTCTGGGATTTTATAACTCTTTCTCGGTCGCCTAAATCCCATGTTAACTTTACATTAAGGTTCAAGTATGTTATCTTGTTTTTGAGCTCATCAGGCTGCATACCAATCGAGGAGAAGTGGACTCCCGCTTGAAGTAGCAGTAGGGGGCTTATTTTTTACCATTTTTTGACAAGACTATCTTATTTATTTATAATGCAATTGACCCGTGTACGACCGCTGCCAGGGAATTGCACCCTGGTTACGTCGGACGGCTTCTTAAAGCCGGAAGGGTCTTTTTTTATTCGTAGTGGTAAATTTAACTGCGCCCTGCTACACTCCAAAATGTAGTGTGAACACAATTCGTTGACTCTCTAAAACGCCAATGCTATACTGACTCAACTTCCGAAAGCTCGCCCTCTTCCTGAAAAACGGATGTCGCAGCAGTAATGTTGCGTTGCGAGTCTTTCGGATTTTTTGTCGATGTCCGATCTGCCCGATATAACTAGGATATTGGCATTGATCTTTGACATCCTTCAGCATACCTTCTATATTCATCTGCAGAAAGCTCCCTTGTGCAACTGGACCACCCTAGCGGGAAGGTTTGGGTATTCGCAAGGGAGCTTTCTATTACGACAGAACGTATTTCAGTCTCACCGTGACTGGGTCTTTAAGCTAAACCAGTATTTGTCTTTTGTCTTGACCCGCTGTTTTTCCAAACAATAAACAGGCTCAATTTTTTCTGGATACAGGGTATTATGTCAAATGTGTAGGTCTGACCCCTATTGCATTTACATGAACGCGCTCCCTCTCTACCGTCAGGAGATGTCCTTCCTTAATGAGGGTTTCTTCCTCAGCCGCCAGACAATGGCCAACTGGCTCATCCGCGCATCTTCGGACTGGCTTGAGCCTTTATATGAACAGATGAGGCAGAGGATACTTCAGGAAGAAATACTCCATGCAGACGAGACGGTCGTACAGGTACTCAAAGAACCGGGCAGATCATCCCGCAGGGAATCATTCATGTGGCTCTACCGTACAGGAAGATATACTAAAACACCTGCAGTACTTTATGAATACCGGGAGACCAGGTCGAGCGCCCATCCCAAAAGATTTCTTGAAGACTTCAAAGGATACCTCCATACAGACGGCTATTCGGGCTACAAGACACTGCAGAAAGACATTCGTCTCTGCGGCTGCTGGGCTCATGCGAGAAGAAAATTCCACGAAGCAGTGGAGGCTGCCCCTCCTGAAGAAAAGACAAACAGTGTCTCTCAGAAAGGACTTGATTTCTGCAGCAGACTATTTGAACTGGAACGGGAATATGAACATCTCACTCCTGAAGAACGTCATAAAAAGCGAGCTGAACAAAGCAAGCCTGTCTCAGAGGCCTTCTTTACATGGGCTTCCTCTGTCTGTGCGCTGCCGAAATCTGCACTTGGCAAAGCCCTGCACTACGCATTGGAACAGAGGCCATACCTTGAGACCTTCTATCTTGACGGCAGACTTGAGCTCTCCAACAACAGAGCGGAACGCAGTATAAAACCCTTTGTCATAGGCAGAAAGAACTGGCTCTTCTGCTGTACTCCTAAAGGGGCAAAATCCAGTTCAATAATCTACTCCATAATTGAGACGGCAAAAGAAAACAGGCTCAGGCCCTTTGAATATCTCAAATACATATTTGAGGTCATGCCCAACATTTCCGAAGAAAACTATCATACGCTGCTGCCTTGGAGCAAAGATCTGCCTGACAGCTTACGTCTGGAACAAAACAATATTAACTCTGCACAGTAAACTTCCGAGGCTCAGTTCAACTGTTTGTCTTTAGTGCAAAAAAATAATATCCCGGATCTCTGGAAGTTATCCAGGTCCGGGATATTTGACGCTTACCGAAATACTAAAAAGATTTTGAGACTACTTTGAGGGGCGCTGCAATATATAAAACGAAAGGATTGCCGGAAGAGGAAATTAAGGCCGTGGGAGAATGCCGGCGAGGAGAGGACAGCTGTCAAAGCAGGTCGAGGGAGGGCTTCTCGTGATTCCGATTGCTGTGAATATTCGGCTCTAAACACGGCGCCGAAACACCAACTAGCGTTATAGATTCAGATTGCCTGCACTTTGATATACCCCGGAATTTTGCAGCTTGCAGCGATTCCCTATACCGGCTGTACCTCATCGGGAATCGGACAATCATATTGACTGCCGTTTAACCGCTCAGCATAATCCGCTTTTGCCTCTGCCATCAGTTCAGGCTTTGTAAGCATATCCAGAGCTGTCATGGCAATCGCCTTACTTGCATATAGCATTCCCTTGTGTGCAAAATCAGCTTTTCCGCAGGAAACCCATTCCCAGGAGTGAGGCGCGGTTCCAATCGGGAAACATGCGGCGGTCAGCTGCACCGTGGGGGCCTGCCAGCTCGCATCACCTACATCGGTGGACCCGGGCGTCGCTGCATCCGTAAGAAAGTAAGGCATAGGCTGAGCCAATATGGATTGCCCCAATATCTCATCAAGCTGTTGAGCTGCCGTCCCTGCAAAGGCGCGCTTGATTTTTCTCGTTGCCGCTGTTCTGGTCCGTTCCTCCAGCTGGTCGGTATACTGGGCTGCAAACGCCTGATCTTCTGCTGTGAAGCCGATCTTCCCCAACCGTTCAATATTTGCATACATGGTCCTTGCCAGCGGCTCATTGACAATATATTCTGCGCAGGCGCTGTCCCACTCTATTTCCATTTGCGTTCCGGTCATAAGAGCCGCACCCTTAGCGATGTCAACCACCCGCGCATATAGTTCCTTCACCTGGGAAGAGCGCGGCGCACGGATAAAGTAGAGCAATTTGGAGGTGGGCTGTACCACATTAGGAAACTCTCCGCCTGCATCCAGATAGGCATAGTGAATGCGTGCCTCCGAGATCATGTGCTCGCGCAGATAGTTGACGCCGATATTCATTAGTTCCGCGGCATCCAGGGCGCTTCGCCCTTGCTCCGGCGAGGCTGCCGCATGAGCGCTGATTCCCTTGAATTTGAAATAGACCTGATAGTTTGCAAGGCTGCTGGTTCCCCAGATAGCGGTTTCTCCCATCGGGTGCCATGTCAGAATCCCATCCAAGCCATCAAAGGCGCCGCCGCGGGCCATAAATGCCTTCCCAGAGCCACTCTCCTCTGCAGGGCAGCCAAAGAATTTAATGGTTCCGCCAATTCCGGTTTCCTTGAGGTATTGCTGAATGGCGACTGCCCCCGCCAATGCCCCGACACCCAGCAGATTATGCCCGCAGCCATGCCCGGGCGCTCCCGAGCGGTCAGCTTGCTTCTTTGCCACACCGGATGCTTGACTTAAGTTTGGCAGCGCGTCGTATTCACCCAAAATACCAATAACGGGGGAGCCGCCTCCCCATGTGGCAACCACTGCATCCTTCATCCCGCAACAGCCCCGCTGAACCTCGAATCCTCCTTCCCGGAGTACCCGACACAGGAGATCTGCAGATTTTGAAAGTTGAAATCGGGTTTCGGCATAGCCCCAAATCTGATCGCTGATCGCGGCAAAATATTCTCTTTTTTCTTCGATAATATTACAGATTCTATTTTTTTCAGCCATAGTATGCCTCTTTTTTAAGTTTTGTCCATTATTTTAACAGGCCCTGCTTATGCATAAAGTATGCTGCAGCGACAGAAAGCAGCATCACGCCCAGCATCGTATAGCTCTGATAATACGGGCTGAAAAAGACCGTCTTCCCAATGGGGCAAAGATACATGACAAGGCAAAGGATGATCGGAAACACAGACAGCCTTGGACTGCGTATAACAAACGGCACTGCGACAGCGCCCATCAGCGCGGGCAGAATGTTCGCAAAGCCCGGCTGTAAAATGGGATTGGAGAGGACGGGAGCCAAAAACTGCCCAATGGCAAGCATTGAGATGAAAAGAATCGCAGTTGTGACAAGGGAGGACACAGCAACCGCCAGAATCGAGATAATGTCACCTTTACGGCTGCCTGGTTCGACGCCGGCGATGCTCATACCTGACAGGGCGCAGGGCAGCTTCATATTCATAATATTACCGGTAATGCAGCTTAAATAAACGCCCCCCGCACCGATAATCGGGTAGTAGGAAATATTTTCAACAATTGCCATTGGAGCAAACATTGAAATCAGCCCAATTGCGATGGGAATCGCCTGAGAAAGGTTCACCTGAATTTCGAACACCAGCGTAACGACGCAGGGAACCATCAGCATTGCCAAAATAGCAAGGATACTGGTCCATCGGCCCAAGAAATTAATTTTATTGTCAAATGCCTCATCCTCTGTGATTGGAACCTGTTTGGTTTCGTTCATGATTAATTCCTCCTGCATTACAAAGTCATTTGTGTGTAGAGAATGGCAGCTCCCATTCCAACAATTAAGCTGATGGGAAGGGAAAATTCACTAATGGTGCGAACCTTTGTTACTATGGCGACCTTGTTGCACAAAACGGCGCACACCGCTGCCGCAAGAAACGAGACAATTCCAATGGGCTTCTGTATATTGGATACATGCGGTATACTCATCATGGCGAGCATTCCGAGGAAAAGAGCCGATGAAAAAATTGGGACGAACGTATTACCGGAAGCCTTCGCCTTCTTGGAAAAACGGTCTAACGAGCGCATGAAAAAAACGTTAAAAACGATGCCCCAGATAATGCCTACTGTCATCACCCACATCGCAGTTGTGAAAATGGAAAGACTCATGTTCGGATCGCTTAATCCTGTAAGTCCGGAGCCGGTCGCAACTTGGCCTGCTGCCATCGTTTCATAGGTTGCGGAGCCAACGACCGAGAGGCGAAGCCAAGGAAAATACTGCCCCAGCGGTACACTCAGCACCATTAAAGAAACAATAATGGCCAGCGAAGGGATTACCGAGAAAAGTGCGCTGTTTGTGATGGTCTTTTTCATTACCTCCTTCTCAATGCCCAACTCTTTTCCCCGTTTCCACGCAGTACGAAGGAATAAAACGGACTGTATGCATACCAATGCGATGACGATAAAACAGAGTATAAACATCAGTGGGCTGTTTGCAACTTGTAAGAATGACATAAATTTTCTCCTCTCTTTTTCCCGTATTTTTAGAACGCGATTAAAAGATACTCACGTCCAAATAGCGGCTGATCTTTTCCAGCAGGGCAAGCCCTGCTACGCTGTTGCCTGCCCCGTCCAATGCCGGGCCGAAAATGCCAATTCCCATTTTTTCGGGTACTACCGATAGGATTCCACCGCCCACACCGCTTTTTGTGGGCAATCCAATGTGTACTGCCACATGACCGGACTCGTTATACATACCGCATATCATCATCGTGGCTTTGAGAATACGGGCTATTTGTTTCGGCAAAATCTCTGCTCCGTCCTGACGGCTTATGCCGTTTTCAGCCAAAACCAGTGCGATACGGGCCAGGTCGACACAGGTTACGGAAATAGAACACGCCTGAAAATAAGCATCCAACAGCATTTCTACATCCTGGTCTGGACTGAGTATTCCGGTGCTTTGCATATAGTAGGCCAAGGCCCGGTTGCGGTAGCCCGTCTGTTTTTCACTTTGGAAGATATCCATATTGACCCGGATATCCTCGCGACCGGCCATGCGGCTAATCAGGGATCTGATTTTTTCCACTTTTTCTTGGGCTCTATCCCCCTTTACCAAGGAAAGACAGGCGATTGCTCCGGCATTGATCATAGGGTTGAGCGGTCTGTTGCCATTGTTTAATTCAAGGCTTTTTATGGAATTGAACCTGTCACTGGTAGGCTCAACGCTCACTTTGCGGGATATGGCATCTAGATCATTCTCCATCAAACAGCTTGCGAAAATAATTACCTTCACAATACTCTGAATACTAAAGGGATAATCAAATGCTCCCGCGGTCAGGCAGAGCTCCGTGTCGGTGGTCAGACAAGCGCCAAGCAGAGAAGGGTCCACATTTTGCAGGATAGGAATATAGTCCGCTGTCGCGCCGCGCTGATAGAGCGGTTGGCACTCCTTCAGCAGTGCGTTCAATTTTTGCTGCGTCATTGTGTTTTGACCCATCATATACGGTCTTATCCTTCCCCAATTAAGCGTTTGTACTTTTATAGCGTTTAGTATAGTCAATTCGGCTTGGAGCATCTATCTATTTTTTGCTCTAAACAGTCAGATAAAGATATTTAAATTGACTAAAAAAATACCGAAAGACAAAATTCAACCTCACAGTTTTGTCTTTCGGTATTCATATATATGGAATATTTACAAAAGCTGGATCGGATTGTTGCTATGAAGCAGAATCACCATTGCTTCATTAAATTCCAACAGCACGGATATATCATAAGCACCTGCGATGCTTTTCTCATAGACCGCATATTTGAAATGAACGTTCTGAATCAGCTGACGAATCACATTGGGATTGAGCATATTAGGAAAGCCCATACCTGCCCACCTCTCATAGATAGAGGTTTTTCGGTTATCCATGTGATAATATTCTACCGTCCATAATCCCTCAAGCCCAATTAGGCGCAGGGCTGTGCTTTGCTGGTACTGAATGGTATGTTCGGTATCATCCGCTAAATTTGGATTAAAATAGCACGGGTTCATGATCAAAATGGCCAGCTCTCGGTTCGTATTCTGTGTTACAATGACATTCTCCTGCCGATAGAGAGCTGTTGGATAGAGCAGATGCAGCAGGCTCAGCGCATAATAAACCGGGCGCTTGAGCTGGGATACGAAGAACAGAGAGATGGCATGAAAGGCGACCTGTCCTGTTGCTGATTCTTGAATATAGGTATTCAGCCACACCGCATAAGAGATGGTATTTTGTGGAAGATGAAGAATCTCATCCATAAAAATTCCAGATCGGTAAAAGGTATTGGCGGCCAACGTAGTAAATCCGGAAAGCGTGCTCCACTGCATCAGCTCTAGCCGCAGATCGGAATGCCCATTTTGCCCCATGATCCGATTGAACTGCCCCATTAGCCGCGAAACAATATGTTGAAACAGAAGGTAATCCTCCTGCTGATTGAACCTCTCATTGGGAAGCGACTGTAAATAGAAGGTGATATGGCTGGGCGGGCTTGAGGATATTCTGTCGAGCAGCTCGGCGAAGGCTGCGGCTCTCTGCTGTAATGTTTCTGTATCACAGTGGAACGACAGGCTGAATTTCGAATCCGAAAGCCATTCGGCGGTCGCCCTTCTCAGCGCCATATAATAGGGATATACCTCCGCCAAAGAATATTGAGCGGGATAGTACAGCTCAAAGCGCCACTGCGACAAATAGCTTGCGGGATAGCGCTTATACATGGCGGATAAGAAGTCGGTCAGCTGTGCCGCCATAGCTTGCGGAGAGCGAAGGGAAGCTTGTTGTTCCGACAGACGCAGCTGCAGAAAGGGTACAAAATTCATTTCCTGTAAAAAATCAAAGCATTGATAGTGTTCGTATAACCCGTACGTTTCGTGCTGATATGGATAGATTCCGTCGTTAAATACGCATGCGGCGTGAATGGTGATAGGCATCAATTCCCAGTGGAGCGTATTGAGCTGCTCACGCACATCCAGCTTCAGGATTTGATGAATATGGCCCACGCATATAATTTTTTCAAGCTCCGGCATCGGCTGCTGCTCGGATGTCTGCAGTTGGATTTTGTGTGAAATAATACTCTGCGGTGTGGCCGTACGCCTCGTCTCAAATTGGCGCAAATATTTTATTAGGCTGTCATTATCTTCGGTCAGCTCTACAAGCTGTCCGCCGCGGTCCTGATATTTGGATAACCTTCTTGCTGCACGGTATTTAAAAGGCGTATCGCCATACGCTTGGCGGAAGCAGCGATTAAAGCCCGAAACGCTGGAAAATCCATTGCCCATCGCGATTTTTAAAATAGATTCTTGTGATTGCAGCAGCTCATTAACCGCACTGTCGAGCCGAACCTGATGTAGGTATTCCGTAAAATTCTTTCCCGTTTCCTGCTTAAACAAGCGTGAGAGATAGTATACCGAGGTGTGCATCCGGTTTGCGATGGTCTGCAAGGAAATATCATCCCGGTAGTGGCTCGAAATTTCTTCCACCACATGTGCCACACGGATATCCATATCCGGCCTGTCCGGCTGATGTTTTATGTCTTGAAAGCGCTCGTAAAGCACCGAGAGCAGCTGCAGCAGGACACTCTTTGTTTCCAGCTTGCTGGATGCCTCCTGTTGGCATCGAATATGAAGCAGCGTACGCAAATGATATCGTATTTCCTTATAGGCAGACAAATTCTGAATGGCCTCATGCTTGCTGGAATTACAACACAAGTACATATGGTCGGTTCCTGTTTCCTGAAGCAGAAAGTCCCTTCCAAAGCTCAAACGAAGCGCCACATTTGACCCCATCCCCTGTGCTCCGTAAACCTGATTTTGATTGCAGGTAATTACATCCTGTTCCGAAAGCTCATATTGTTTTCCATCCAGATCAAACAAGACCTGTCCTTTTAATAGGAAAAATAATTCTAGATTATCGTGGGCATGGCGGGGAATTTGCACCAGCTCCCCTACCTCAAACTGAACCGATCCATAGTCCATTCTGTCTCACCTTCTGTTATGATATGTTTGATCAAGTACATGACATCCGGCCCTATCTTCTTGCTTAAAGTCAAGGCGTTGACTGCATTGAGTATAGCAAACTTATCTTGACAGAGTGCCAATAGGGGTCAGACCTACACAATTGACAGAAAGGTGTCTGATCTGTACAGATTTTTTAGGTTTTTAAGTATTTGATATTGAGTGGTAACGTTCATTAAAAAAGTAAAAAGAGCATCCGGACGATATTTATCATCGGGCGTTTGTTGCGTTGATTTGGTGACCTTTTTCATTATAGGTGTAAATGAAGTTGCCCCTCCTGATATTTACCGTGCCTGATGTGCACCCTTTCAATCCATCGTCAGGATCGTTCCCGGCGGATTGTGTGAACAGTGTATGTCCCTTTTCGTTGTAAACATATACTACTTTTCCTCTCTGGACCGCATTGGCTATTGCCATGACAAATACCCTCCCGCGACAGATATTATGCTGCTCATACTGAATTATACTATTGTGCTTGTTGCTTGTTTCTTGTAAGCAAAAAATCCCCGGAATTGCAAAATGGTCATTGAAAGCACGACCGAGACCAAATGCCTTTTAGTTCGTTTCTCTCAGTTCTTCAAGTGCTCGGTTCAGCTTTCTCCGCATCTCGGAAAAGTTCGTGCCCCGTTTGCCTTTGCCTTCATCCATATACGTGTCCCTTCGGATCTCGATCATTATTGAGGAGACCCTTGGGTCTTTCCGGTAATGGGCCGCCGGGACTATGGTTCCCGAAAAGGGGGTGTTCAAGGCGGTTTCAAAGCCATAGTCCCTGAAGATATTGAGTGCTGTTTGCGCCTGAAGGGGAGAGGTGTGGTATTCGTCTGTCCCGATGCAAATTTGCGGCCTGTGCGCTTCTTTGGAAAGCTCGTACCCCAAAGGGACAAGAGGGTAGCTGTGGATGTCGATGATGAGTGCCTTTTCGAAGCGCTCAAGCGCCCTGTTCACGGCATCCGTCAGTCTCCTGTGGTGAGGGAAGTACCATTTGTCCAAGAGACTGCGCTTCTCTTCGGATGAAAGTTTTCTTCGCAGAGGCCTGCCGTCGCTTGTTTTTTCGTAGAGGACTCCCATTCCCACGTTTGACATGGGTTCCCGGTAATCTTCGGTGAACCTTTCGACGTCTAAGACGAGGCGGCTTACCCCTGCCCTTATGACTTGTTCCGGGGGAAGAAAACCCTCTACAAGTTGATATGTAAAGTGGTCGGTCATCCGGCGTACCTCTTCCTCAAGTTCCGCATCCGTGAGCAGATAACGGCTCTTCTCCTCTTCGGGGATAAAGGCCGAGTCATGCGGAATGTGCAGGATCATGTGGTTTGTGCCGTTCAAGGTTCTCCCCCTTTCGGTGGTGCTTTCTAGCCTGGCAAGCGATCGGCAAGCAGTCGGCTAACGGTTGTAAGAATCCGGATACTTAGACCAATTACGTCTTCCCGGTATGCCCCTGATGTAACTACCAGCCGATTCGCACAACTCGCAACTCGTTGGCTCTCTGGCCGTGAGCCGGGATCCACAAGGTTTTGTGGTTTGTTATACAAATTGGGATCAAGATCAAAATCAGGACCTGGATCCCGGCTCGAAGGCGTACCGGGAAGACGATATAAAAGACTTTCATTCACCGGCGGGGGACCCGCCAAATTCTCCGCGATGCGAAGCGAGCAAATTCTCCAGCGATGAACTTCGCTAATTCTCCGCAGCCAGAGGCTGCAAATTACCCGGCGGAATCACTCTCCGCCTTTCTTCTCGAACATTGGGCCCAGGATCACATTGAAGATATATTCCGAGCCGACGTAAAACTTGTTTATTTTCATAAACCGGGCGGCTGCAGCTTTCATGTCCCCGTCGAATTTTGTGCTCCAGACTTCGCAGCTTGTCCAGGTCTTGTTGCATTTGCCCCATACTTTCAGGCATTGCGGGTCATCCGGGGAGAGCTCGAAGTAGTATTCCTCGGAATAGGGGGTGATGTCGTCCCAGATACCCAGGGTGCAGATGAGTATGCCGTCCGTCGGGCCGTTTTCGAGTTCTTTGAGGCGCTGTTCTGATTCTCTGCGCCATTTTTCCTGTTGGGCCCTTTTTTCTTCCTCTTCCCTTATCCGATAATCTCTGACCCTCTTCCGGCTCTCCCAGAGGAGCCTGGCGAGGCCGCTCCGCAGTTCTTTTTTTAACGCTTTTGCGTCATCCGTCCTTACTATGTGCCATACTCCTGAATGCCCTGGCATATCGGCATCCCATGGCTCCAGGTCTATGTCTATATGGTCGCAGTCCCGCGCTACATCGTTCAGAAAATTATAGTAAGCCTCCAGGTCATTCCTGTCCCAGACATCCCTTACACCGCACCAATCCATCAGTTCGTAGGCAACTTCGCAATCGTCTGCAGATACAATTTTCCTCCACATATTATTTCCCTCCCATAGCTGAATGTTCCGTTGATAAAACGGCCTTAGTCTCGTCTTCATTTCGGCAAGGCTTACCGAACCACGCGAGTTCCTTTTCGATGACAGACTTGTTTGCGTTGTATTCCCTGTATCTCGGGTCCCGTATGTTGAATGGCGGCCGGTCATCGGGCCGACGGATCTTATTGAGGAGTTTTGCCAGCATTGTATTGAACGGACCGATTAGATCCGGCCAGTCTTCTGAAATGCGCTTGCATATTGCTTCGGACCTTCCTTCAAGCAGCCATCTTTCAAATCCCAGCTCAGAGAAATCATCGCTCCTAATGTCGAGCCAACTGCATATGAACCTCTTCATGCCGCAGCCGAAAGGAAGGGGCGGCAGGTCTTTGTACAGGTAGAATATCTCCTTCGGCTTACGGTCGTCATCGATGACGCTGAGAAAGGCCTTAGTGATCTTCTCATTTTCTTTCCTGTACTCTTCAAGCCTTTTAAAATGTTCGTACTCCCTTTGCCTGATCAGGTCTTCTGTCGGCGTCAGGCGTATTTTCGCTCCCAGATGGTCAAGTACGCCCTGGAGCAGAGATATGTCTGCCATATCGTTTATGCACACGGCAAATTCCTCAATGTCAGGCTTTTCATGGCTCCCGGCCAGTATCACATTGAACTCGAGCTCGGCTGTTGCGGTCGGGCCGTCTTTTCCCCCGGAAATAACTATGCTCCTGTTGTATATGATCGGGTCGGTAAAGTAGTATCTCTTGCCCAACGGGTCCAGCAATACGCCCTCTTCTTCGATCGGGCCCCTTAAAAAATCATAGGTCGTCCACTTGCCGAGCGCGTCGGACAGCAGATCCCACGCTGCCCTGTATTTTTTCGGCCCCTGTGAAAAGAGGAGCCCGTCATCGTTGACAAAGATCTGCTTCTCGTACCATGTCGGTTCATGCCTGTACAAGAAGGGGTGATAAATGATCCCGGAAGCATTTATGCGATCGTCCAGCTTGCCGCACAGCGCGGCGAGGTCCTCATCCGCCCTGATGAGGAGCGGATCTTTTCCGGCTTCAACAAACAGTTCCTTATCAAAAAACATGTCATTTTCCTCCTTTATGGGTCCAGGTTCAGAGTTGGGCGAGCTTTCCAATGAATCTTCATATTTCGCATAACGTTTGAAATAAAGTATTCGATCGTTTTTGCTGAAAAAGTCTTCGATCGTTTTTTCGACCAGGGCATCATGGAATTCGGGATAGAATTCTGATTCTCCCGTGAAAAAATCGAGCCGTTCCTCAAGTTCTTCCGGGAAGTTCATTTCTAGCATTTCGAAAAAATCTTTGGCTGTGAATATGAAATCCACAAGGCCTTGAAGCGTGAGTGGGCGCACGGACGTGCGGGATGTCTTTCTTGTGGTGGTCTCACCGTCGTACTCGTCATTGAAGCGGTAGTGGATGCGGCCGGCTCCCATCCTTGCTCTTATGGAATCAACGTCGTAAGTGGTGGATTTCAGGCATATCCTTGCGATCTCCACCTCGCCGGGCATGTAGCCGGGCAGGAATTCACCGCCCATAAACATGGGGTGGATCCTTCCCCATGCCTTTATGCCGACTTCGTCGAGGACTTCGCCGGTCAGTTCTTTGGGCACGCCTGTGAGGTCGTCTTCGGAGCTTTCTTTGACGAGCCTTCTCCTGACTGAACCGTTGATGCGCTTGATGGTACGGGTGTCTGCGAGCATTGGCCCGAAATAACTTTCGGGGCGGTACGAATAATCGATGCTGTTCATAGCTCTTCCTCCTTCGGTTTTTTGGTCACTCAGTCCCGAGCTGCACAGGTCTTGACTCAAACTTAGGGGGAAAAGCCAACAAAAAAGCGGCCTTTCACGAGGAAAGGCCGCATGCTGACATGCTTCCGGCTATTTTGCCGGTTTTCGGTCTCCCCCTTATCATCCAAACCCTTCCGGGTTTGCAGGTGTTGGCACCTTACGGTTTCTCGCAGGTTGCCGGGCTTCATCGGGCCAGTCCCTCAGCCACTCTGGATAAGAGTTTTGTTACTTTTGTATTATAGCATAATCGCAAAAAAAAATAATTCTTTTTCATTTAAATAGACCGCCGAAAGATGGGCCGAAAGAAGAACGTCCAGTACGCGTCCAAGGTTTTATGGTAAACGTCTAAAACCGTCAATATATTCATAGCAAACCTTTAAAGGAGATGTTGCTATGAACGACACGTGTTGTTGCACAAAGAACCAAGCGCTTTTAACGACAGAAGAGGCCGCCTTATATCTCGGTGTGCCCGTCAGCTATCTTATTTGCGCCCGATCCCCGAAGTGTCCGGGTTGCCTCGTTCCGCCCCCCAAATTCGTAAGGCTTCGTGTGGAGAAAAAGGGTGCGAAATGGGTACGGTATCCCAGGATAGAGCTAGACAGATGGCTTGCCTCGCTCCCGCTACGAGAAAAAACGGAGATAGCGAAAACGGATAACGAGATTAATAAGGTTCTGGCG
>Ga0228535_1001441_pt1 | contig 36336 bp, 35 predicted proteins | sample SJ1metagenome_FD_168457 | JGI IMG/M metagenome (GOLD analysis project Ga0228535, IMG submission 168457) | Enriched culture of PCE-dechlorinating microbial communities from Ithaca, New York, USA - SJ1 | ecosystem: Engineered > Modeled > Simulated communities (microbial... > Unclassified | place...
TATGACTCCTTTAGAATATCGTCAATATTTAAATTACGCCGCATAAAAAAACAATGCTAACCATTGAATGATTAGCATCGAATTTTTTATTATTTCCACTGTCTACTTGACAGGGGCATGTTCAATCTGGCGTCGCTTTCACATTTTTTATTAAAGCATGCTATTTTTTGTTGTCTATGAAGACTCCCTGGGCGTGGTTGTACTTGGTCGCGTAACCCTTTGAAATTTTGCTAGCTGCGCTTTTTTGAGCCTGGAGTTTTTTCATGTCTTCCTTGACCTGCTCGAATTTTTCGCTGACTTCGCTTTTGTTCTGCTCGTCGAGCTCCTGTATTTTCTGTGTGATTTCCATAACGGCCTGGACTTTCTGGTGGAGCGATGCAAGCTGCGGATATTTTTTTGTGTCCGCATACTCGAGCGAGGCTATACCCATCATTTCCTTGATCTCTATGTATAATCTGTAGAATTCCGAGTCTATCTGGTCTATTTCGTCCATGGCGAGCTGCCTTTTTTTCATCTCGTTCATGAATGAGTCTATGCTTTCGGTTTTCAGGAAGCTTTTTTGCTCTAGTGTCATCCAGTAGAGCCTTTCCATGAGAGCGGCTTTTTTGTCGAGCAGCTCTGTTAGTCTTCCCAGTATGCTTTCTATGCTCATATTATTACCTCGAGTTCATTCTGGCGAGTTTTATAGCTTCTTTCCATGTGTCTCTCATGTCTGCTACGAGCTCTTTTACTTCTTCAAGCGCTTCTTTGTCTTTTTTTATGTTGGCGTCTATGAGCCTTGTGTGCATATAGTTGTACAGGGGCCTTAAGCCCTTTGATACCTCGTAGTCCATGTTAAGCGTTATATTGAGCTCTCTTATTATGTCCTGAGCTTTTATTATGTTGGTGTTTGTCATTTCTATGTTCTTGTCTTCCATGCCTATGGCTGCCCTGTTTATGAATTTTATGCAGCCGTCATAGAGCATAAGTGTAAGTTCTTCCGGAGTCGCGGTGAATACCGACTGCTCCTGATATTTTGCGTACGGATTTGCCATTGCCATAAAATACACTCCTTATATGTTCATTAGTTCGTGCCTGGCACTGTTACTGTCCCCCTCCTAGCTGCTGTGACAGCCAGGTGCTTTGCGAGTTCATCTGCTGCATTGCCTTTTCAAGCGCGGTGAAGCGCTTCCAGTATCTGTCCTCTACGTCCGATAACCTGTCGTTTTCTGTGTCTATCCTTTTGGCTATGCTGAGAAGGTCTTCATCTATCAGGCTCTTTGAGCCCTTCACTACGAATTCTATCATTATGTTGGATTGGACTTTCCTGTAGAGGCTGGCGTTGTCGCCCGCTCCCGCCTTGTCTATTACGTCCTTCATGCCCTCTACCATATTGTCGTATATTCTGTTGATTATTCCAGACTCTTTCTGCTTTGTTTCATCATCTGACGAACTTGAGGTCTTGAAGAGCAGTTCCATCACTCCGTCCGGATCCTGCATTATCTTCTCCCTGAGCTTTGTCTCGTCTATCTCCAGCTTGCCCTTGTCTGTGTAGGAACCCGTGGTTATGCCTATCTCAAACATCGAAGAGAACGAGCCCGAGACGCCTTCGACTTTTTCGTAGAGGCTTGACCTTATAGTCTCCAGAGTTCTCTGCAGGGTAGAGTCGTTTCTCAGAAGACCCGACTTCGCCTTCTCCTCCCAGAGCTTTATGGTGTCCTCGTCCATGGCTTCCTTCTGCTCGTCGGTGAGCGGCTGGTAGTCCCTGTACTTTTTCTCGCCGAGCTTTGTATTTACGCTGTCTATTAGCGTGTTGTACGAGTCAACGAATGCCTTTACCTTCTCGACTATTCCGTCTGTATTTGTGTCGACCTTTATGGTGTTTTCAACTCCCGGCTGAGCCGCCTTGAGGTCTATTGTTATGCCGTTGATTGTGAACTGGTTTGATGAATATTTTATTCCCGCCGCTCCGTCGAAGTCTATCTCGGCGTCCTGGCCAACAACAGCGGTTCCGGCTGTTAAATCCGTTGCAAACTTACTGGCTCCGCCTGTGAAAAGCATGCCTGCATCTGCAGTTATATTTATCTTTGCGCTGCTTCCCATGGATGTTGTCGAAAGGAAGAGCCTGTTTGATGTCTCGTCGAATGTCGCCTTTATACCTAAGGCGTTTCCACTTGCATCTTTAAGTGAATTGATTTTGCTGACTAGTTCAGCTACCGTTTCATTAGCTAAATACGATATCGGTCCAGAAGCTCCCTCGAATGTCACTGTACCGTCTGCGATTCCCAGTTCTGAAAGCGTAGTGGTCGAAGTGACATCTGCCTTGCCGTTTCTTACCGCAATATCAACTCCACTTGCCACATTCACTCCCGTTGCAAGCTTCTCTACTTTAATACTATGAGTTCCCGATACTGCCGAAGTGGTGGCCGTTGCGGTGAATGTGCTTTCATTTGAAGACGATGCGCTTTTCACCCATGTGAAGCTGCTGTAGGATGTAGAATATGTTGAGCCTGTGGAGCTCGTTCTTGTGATGCCAAGCGCCTTTTTCGAATCCAGTATGAAGTTGGCGAAGCTCTTGTTCATATCGTTATAGGCTTCCTGCACCCACGTCTTTGTCTGCTTGCTTTGCTGGAGCTTGTCCACCTTGGCCCTTTCGGCCTTCATGAGCTCCTTTACCATGCTCTCCGTGTCAAGTCCCGATGCCATACCGCCGAACCTTATTGCCGACATTTTATCACCCCTATGCTATTTCTAACCCCTCTTGTCTACGAAAAGTCCCGCCTTTTCCATCATGTCAGCAACCATGTCGAGTATCTTCTCTGACGGGATCTCTTTGAGGACTTCATCAGTTTTATTGTCCATTATCTTTATCATTATCTGCTTTGTTTTTTCATGAACTGAAAACCTTATGCTTGTGTTTTGTCCTGCAAGCTCAGGATTTGCCTTTTCTATGGCCTCTATTAGCTTTCTTTCTCCTGGGAATGACGCCTGCTCTTCCTTGCCTAGAGCCTGCTTCACCATATCCGCCTTTTCAGAAGACATCTTTTCAGAATGAGATATTTCACTTCTTTGAGACAGCGTGTTTGAGCTTACTACAGAGCTTTCAATTTTCATACATATTCACCGTCCTTATATTGTTTCCTCTAAGGTATGTTATCGGTAAGGAGCATAAAAAGTTTAGAGCCAATGCCTTGAATTTTCAAAAAGCCAGGGGGACGGTTCTTGTGGCTAGTGGTGCCACAAGAACCGTCCCCCCTGCTTTTCGGCTTTTACTTTTTATTCGAAAAAATTCTCCACGAATTCCGGAACAGATTCTTCATCGAAAGTCCCGTAGAATCCCTCCTCTATTCTTTCTGTATACACCCCTATTATATACTCATTGTCACTCTTGTATCCGTCAGCGAACGTATCAAGACACTCGGCTATCTGCTGCTTGTCCCTGGTTTCGAATCGCTTTATGGCCTTGCCGCCATTGGCTTCATTGTCTTCTATAGTATACGCATCGGAATTGGTTCTCTTTTCCACTACAATATACCTTACGTCCTCAGGCATTATGACCGCTCCCCCGAGGTATCCCTTCTGCTCCAGCCAGCTTCTGGTCTTGTCGAAGCTTTTATTGTACGTGAAATAAAGAGTCTTGTTGTTAGACAGCATAATATTTACGCTTGATGTGCAGCCCCTTGTATTCTCAAGCTCATCATAGGTAGCGTCCTTTATGTCCCCTCCTGCAATCTCAAGAAACTCCCTTATCTCCGACGGGTCCACTATAGAAACGCCGCTGCTTCTGCCGCTTTGGTTAGGGCTTAAGGTTATCTTTTCCACATTTTCAGGAGACACCTTGAGGATTCCATAGTTGGCCCTCTTGTACTCCATGGACTCGTATATAGGCTTAAGGAAATCCCTGTACTCATCAAGCTGCACGTTGTAATCCCTAATAAGCCTTTTGCCGCCTTCAAGCTCATATGCTATGCTTATTCTCGCTGAATTCTTGTCAGAATTCCGGCTTTCAAAAGCTCGCTCATCGCCCGCCATCTTCTTGTGCATTGCTATTACATTTTCTATGTTTTCGGCGCTTGTGTAGAAAGACGCTTCATCATAGCCATCGATATACGAATATATGCCGTACCCCATGTACACCCTGTCCACTTCATCTGCCTGCGGTATGTTCTTTTCAAATCCCATTACGTCAAGCTTTAGCACTCCGAAAGCCAGCACTGCTACAGCCACAAAACCCGCATAGCCTATAAATGTTTTATAATCCAGTATTGAGAATGATTTTTTGAGTATCATCTGCACTACTATGTACCCTATTATCGAGCCTGCAGCATAGCCGAACGCCGTCCAGCCCATGCTGTTGCCCGTCTCCCCGAAGAAAGTGCCTCCAAGCAGCATGGAGCAGAACGTCACGCCGTATTTGAATACCGGCTCGAACACGTCAAACGCAACTGCCCTGGAGTAGGATTCCGTCTTTCTTATCCTGTAGAGCATTCCTGCAGCCCCTGCCATTATTATGCACGCTGCTATATAACCTCCTATCTCCATTGGTTTGAGCGTGAATTTCGAGCCCAGCTCTGCCATCCTTGCAAGCGGCGAAAAATACATCATTTTCTGCGTCATGTAGTAGTCCGCGCTGAAGCCATGCATGAACGGCTCTATGTTCAGTACAACGAGCGTGCTCAAGCCGATGGGAAGGAACAGGTATATGTACGTCAGCGCGCCTTGCATCACTGATATTCCCGTAGTCATTCCCACAAGCACGCTTGCCATAAACAGAGTCATGTTGAGCAGGACGCTTATGTACATCCAGTTGAGCACCGCATTGAGGGTGAAGTACTCCTGCAGCCCTATGTAGCTCCTTATGGCTATGCATATTATGCCGGTTGCAACCACCGGAAGCGAGCAAAGCAATGCCCCCACGGCCAGCTTCGAGTTGAACACCGCATCTCTGCAAACCGGAAGCGAGTGGTACATGTCCGCGCTCCGTTTTGACTGCATATACCTGAACAGGAACACACCTGCGAGAATCGGCACCACCGCCATGAGCATCATGTCAAAGCTCCTGAATCTGAATATCATGGCCAATGGGTTGTTAGCCGCTGTAAAGGACCCCATTTCTTCCAGATAGCCAGCCTTCATTATAAGCTGTATAGGCACTGCAAGGGATAGCATCACAAAATACCCTATGAAGGCCCAGGCGAACCTTTTCATGTCGTTTAAGAATACGGCCCTGCTAAATAAAGACGTCTTTAATCGCATATCCTATATCCCCCATTTCGTATATGAATATCTCCTCGAGAGTCAGCGGCAGGATGTCGAGTATCACAGGCTGAAGCTCCCTGAATCTCGAAATCACCTCGGCCTTTCTGCCCCTTACTATGAGCATGCTGACGCTCCCGCGCTCCTCACGATAGAGCACGTCCATACCCTCGTAGAGTCTTGACTCTGGCATATCCCTGAAGGCCACCTGTATCTTGTGCACGTCCGACTTGAAGTCGTCAATATCCTTTTGCGCCACCATCTCGCCCCTGTGGAGTATGCCGATGGAGTCGCATATGTCCTCGAGTTCCCTCAGGTTGTGGGAGGATATTACTACGCTCATGTCCCTTTGGGCCACATCCTGTATAAGGAGATTTTTTACCCTCTGCCTTACCACCGGATCCAGTCCGTCAAGCGGCTCATCGAGCACTAGAAGGTCCGGCATCATGGAAAGCGCCAGCCAGAACGCCACCTGCCTTTGCATTCCCTTTGAAAGCGACTCGATCTTCTTTGACGTGTCCATCTGGAACACTTCCTTAAGCTTCTCATAGCGCTCATCACTGAAGTTTTCATATATTCCCCTGTAGAACTCCGCCATGCCGTCTATGGTGTGCTGGGGCAGGAAATAGGGGGTGTCCGGTATGAAAATCACCCTTTGCTTTAATCCCTCGTTTTCGAAAACATCTTGGGCGTCTATCTCCAACCTGCCCTTGTCCTGTCTGTATATTCCGGCGAGTATTTTAAGCAGGGTAGTCTTGCCAGCTCCGTTTGAACCGATAAGGCCGTATATGCTTCCCCGCCTGACGTCCAGATTTACGCCGCTGAGTGCCAGCACATCATGGTATGATTTCGAAACGCCTTGCGCCTTAATCATCTCCTTCACCCCTTTTCCCATTATCCCCGACATTTTCTATAAGCTCTATCAGCTCTCCCTTGTCAGTTCCCATGAATATAAGCTCCGACACTATCTTTTCCAGCTCTGCCTTCAGCTCGTTCATCTTCTCAATATTCACCCCGCTTTTAGATTCGCTCACGAAGCTCCCCTTGCCTGGAATGGAGTATATGTACCCCTGCCGCTCAAGCTCCCTGTAGGCCTTCTGTATTGTGTTCGGATTTATAGTCAGTTCCTTAGCCAGAGTCCTAACAGCCGGCAGCTGCTCGTTTTCCCTGAGCATGTCGCTTATTATAAGCTGCTTTAGCTTCTCCACTAGCTGCTCGTATATCGGGACGCGGCTTCTCAAATCAAGCTCAAACATTTATTCACCCCTTTCGCATTAACTGTATTATTATAATTAGTACAGTTGTTACAGTTAGTATATATTCCATTCCCATTTTTGTAAAGCCCTTTACAGGAAATATTTCCATACAAAAAATAAAAAGAGCACTACAGCTGTTTTCAGCCTTCAGTGCTCACTAGAGTATCTTGCCGTATTCTGTTGCTCTGCTCTGCTCGTCAAGCGTCCTGACCTGCGACGCCATGTAGTTCAGCTTTGCGTTTACTACTTCCCGCTCCTCTGGCGATATGTCCTCTGCCGCGGCCTGCTCCGCCAGCCACTTCATATCCCTAAGCTTGTCCTCAATTATATCCAAAATGCTCTGCCTGTACCTTACCTGTTGCAACTCCGCTTCCAGCGCTTCCCTTAATTCTTCTTTTTCAATCATTCCTAAACCCTTATGTCTATATGTCTGCCACGGTTAGGATCCACAGCCACAGACTCTATCATCTCTGTCATTTTGGCTGCAGTTTCCTTTCCTGCATCCATCGCCATCTTCATTACCGAAATACCTGCATCCTGCTGCACCTTTGACTGGTTCATAACTATTGACAATGCCGCTATATCCACATTCTCGTCCTCCCGCATTTTTGATATTGAATCTATTATATCACTTTATCCTTAATCAGGCTCATCACTGTTTCTTCCGTTGATGTCGAGTATTCAAATATGTTGATAAGCTCGTGTCAGGTTCAGCTATTTTCTCATCTTATTGTACAAAACATCCTTATTCATATACTTTCCCATCCCTTTCAACAGCATCCAAAATGACTTTTCTCTCCTCGTTCAGCTTTGCATAATCCTTGAAAATCCTTATTTCATAATTCGCCCTCACAAAATCGTCCCGGCAATATAAAGCCTGTCCATTACCGACAATCTGGGCCGCAAAGACTGTGCTTGCAGATTTCAAATCTATTATCTGTACATCCTTTCCTAAATCGAAAGAAAGCTCGTTGCCAAGGACAAACAATTCATATGACCCTATATATTCTCCAACATATACGGCCAAATCTATATCGCTATCTTCCCTTGCTTCTCCTCTGGCATAAGAACCAAAGATATATATGAATTCCGGATGCAGCTTTTCAATCAAAAATTCGACTATCTTTTTTTATATTCCAAAGACAAGTACAAACAACCACATCCTTTCGTTTGCTCCACAGATTTTTTATTTTCATGCCATAACATAACTATTTTCATTATATCACAGCCAGCGGATTTCATGAAATTCGTATAGCCGGACTATTATTCTCGAAATTTGGTTTTAAGGAGTAATTTTGTCCGCAAAAAAAGAGAATCAATCCTAAGACTGATTCTCTGTCTTTTCAATTAACCCGCCACCCTTTCACTCGCCTTGAACAATATGTTCATTAGTTCGTGTCAGGCACTATTATTTGCGTGTCATGGAGCATTATTGATTATCTTAGAAGCTGAAGAACTCCTTGAGGTTGTTGGTTTGCTTGAGCAAGCATTGCTTGAGCAGCTTGGCTAAGTATGTTGTTCTTTGAGAAGCTCATCATTTCTTTAGCCATGTCTACGTCTCTGATTCTTGATTCAGCTGAAGTTAAGTTTTCTGATGATGTTCCTAAGTTAGCTATAGTGTGTTCTAGTCTGTTTTGGTATGCACCAAGTTTACTTCTTTCAGCTGAAACATTCTTTATAGCATTATCTAGAACTTCAATAGCCTTGGTTGCTTTATCATGAGTACTTACATCTAATGCATATTCACTTGCAGTTGAAGTAGTCCCATCTGATACAACCTTTGTACTTGTGAATGAAGCTCCTACTGAACCAGCAGTAGCATTTCCAAGGTCATCAATAGATGTTACTCCATTTGCAGTACCACCTGTAGTACTTGATATACCCAACTTAGCTCCTCTCATATCATTTATGGATATAACAAACGCTTGTGCATTATTCGCACCAATTTGTAATTGAGCCGCACCATCTGAACCATTTGTACCTTCTATTACACCACTAACTGTAACAGAACGTCCTTCTTTAAAACTAATACTATCCTTGCCAGCAGCACCAGCATAGTCACCTGTTGCATTTGCAGTGATTTTTAATTTATTAGAACCATCATTTTCAAATGTAAATTCTGTTAAAGATAATGTTGGATCTGCACCTCTCATGTCTTTAAAAGCTTGCACAAGACCATTTGTTAATTCAGCTGCCGTAGGTGCAGCTGTTTTTGTACTTACAGTTATAGTTTTTGTTCCTGCATTAGCCACTACGCCACCAAGCGCAAAAGTTGTAGTATCATCGAATTTTATTTCATAATCTGAACCACCAATTGTTAACTTTGTTGATGTACCAGTCAAATCATTTGCAATAGCACCGAAATCAAATGTTACTGATGCATTTCCAGCTCCACTTCCTGCGCCAACTAAGTCTCCTTTTAAAAGTTTCTTTGTATTAAACTCAGTTGTATTTCCTATTCTGTTAATTTCAGAAGTTAATTGGTTCATTTCCTTTTGGATTTCTGCACGGTCAACAGTTACATTAGTATCTGATGATGCTTGTACTGCTAATTCTCTCATTCTTTGAAGAATTGAGTGAGTTTCATTTAAAGCACCTTCAGCTGTTTGTAACATTGATATACCGTCTTGAGAGTTTCTAGTTGCTTGGTCTAGTCCTCTAATTTGTCCTCTCATTTTTTCTGATATAGCAAGACCCGCCGCATCGTCTCCAGCCCTGTTTATCCTAAGACCAGAAGAAAGTTTTTCCATTGACTTTCCAGCATTAGCCGTATTTCCGCTCATAAGTCTATGAGCATTCATTGCATTCATATTGTGATTGATTATCATTGATACTACCTCCCTGTTTTTGTTTTGCGGGCTTCCTTTCCCGCAATTGATATATATCAACCTTGCGGCGTGATATCGAAAATAAAAAAAAGAGCCGATTGTCCATTCAAAATCCATTTGAATCAGACTAATCAACTCTTCCATGAGCAATTATATTATTATGTATATGATATGTATGATTTCTTATAGATTGTTATACATCACCATGAAACACTACACGCAAGCCGCAGCCTGTCTTTTTTCAAGGCTCTCTTCGAATATCTCCCCACGAGTAATAGGATACTCCCTCGGCGCGTCTATTGCGAGCCTCAGATTTCCATTCTCACTCTTGACCACCTGCACCTTTATGTGGTCTCCAATCATTACGTATTCCCCCGGCTTCCTGCCTAAAACTAACATTTCGGTTCCCTCCTGAATATTATGAATGCTATGTTAATTATTTATTAATGTTTGATTAATTGGATTTAACTATCCATAAATGGTTGTATGCACCAATGCAATTGTTATATTACTACATAATTAAGCTCATCTCAACCCTTTTTGCATAAAAACTAGTAGTATATGCCTATGAAACCCCAATAAAAAAGATGACTAACTAAACCATATGCGTCTACATCCTGTAGATATGCATGGTTTAACTAATCATCCTTGATTAATTATGCAATAGTATTCTGTTTTTTTATCTTACAACAAATATATCGTCCGCTGTCCGAATTACTTTAGCAAATTATTATATGTTTTTTATAAGCGGCTGGATTTCTCCAGCCGCATTTATATTCCAAATTGTTTTGATTATCTTAGAAGTTGAAGAACTCCTTGAGGTTGTTGGTTTGCCTGCGCTAGCATAGCTTGAGCAGCTTGGCTAAGTATGTTGTTCTTAGAGAAGTTCATCATTTCTTTAGCCATATCTACGTCTCTAATTCTTGATTCAGAAGACTGTAGGTTTTCTGAAGAAGTATTCAGGTTGGCTGTTGTATGCTCTAGTCTGTTTTGCATAGCACCAAGTTTTGATCTTTCTGCAGAAACTGTTTCTATAGCGCTTTGTATAGTAGTGATTGCAGTATTTGCTCCATCTTGTGTTGTAACAACTAGATTGTCTACTCCCAATGCACTCGCACTCATGTTATTGATTGCAAGCTGAGTGTTTTGATCAGCGTTAGCACCTATATGGAATTTAACTGCCTTGTCAATAACATTTATAGCTTTAGTGTTGGTATCTGCACCATGATTTGTAAGTATTTCAAATTCAAATCCGCCAACATTTAGCTTTTCACCGGCATATGATGTAATTGCAGAGTTGTTTACAGTCTTATCTCCACTCAAATCAATTTCAAGACCATTAGAAGTTAAATCAAATTTAACAGTACCATTGCCTGTTACATTCTCTGTGCCAAAAGCAAAATCCAATCCAGCGATAGTCAAATCTGCGTCAACGGCCTGACCTGTAGAATTTGTTACAGTTCCGTCTGGTCCAATCAATTGGAAATCCGCATTAGTTCCATCAAAATTTGAAACATTAAGAGTGTACGAACCATACTTAATAGTTGCACCTGCATCCACTGCGATATCGCCAGCTATGGTAGCACCAGTAACTGCTGTAGCACCAGAAGTAACTGTAAATGTATCAGTACCTGCATCTGTCAAAGTCATTGTATAACTTCCACTAGTTAAGTCTGCTCCAGTTGCCTGCAGCCCTGTAAGTACCGCAGCTCCTGCACCTTGCTGAGCAGTTTTACCCATATCTCCATTCAAAAGTTTCTTAGTGTTGAATTCAGTATCTGTAGAAATTCTTGTTATCTCAGTGCTAAGCTGATCGATTTCCTTTTGAATTTCACTTCTATCGCTTGCAGTGTTAGTATCCGTAGATGACTGAACTGCAAGTTCTCTCATTCTTTGAAGTATTGAATGAGTCTCGTTAAGTGCACCTTCAGCTGTTTGAATCATTGATATGGCATCTTGAGAGTTTCTTGATGCTTGATCAAGACCTCTGATTTGGCCTCTCATCTTTTCAGATATTGCAAGACCTGCTGCATCGTCTCCAGCTCTATTTATTCTAAGACCCGAAGACAGTTTTTCCATTGACTTTCCTGCAGCATTTGTGTTTCCAGACATAAGTCTGTGTGCATTCATTGCATTCATATTGTGGTTGATAATCATAATAAAATTCCTCCTTGAATTTATATAGGCATCCATGCCAATAATTTATTAAGATGAAATCAACAGATTTGCAAGAGGCCTCTTTTGCTCCTCCGCCTTTTTCACTCTTGACTTATTTATCGTCCAAGGTCGAAAAGACTTAAGACTTTTTTTTGATTTTTTTTGTTATTTTTTGCTTGTTTTTTTCAATTTTTTCAACTGGTCAATTGCAGCTGCGCTTGAGGCGCTCTTGTTTTCATCCTCTATTCCTTTTTTAACTTCGCTTCTTATTATCTGTACTTCCCTTGGGGCGTCTATGGCTAGCCTGACCTTGCCTTCAGAAATTTCTACTATTGTTATCTCGACTCCCTCGCCTATAATAAGACTTTCTCCCTTTTTCCTTGTGAGCACCAGCATACTATGCTCCCACCTTTTCATAGAATTCGTACTTTAGCGGATATCTATCGTCGAGTATTATCTGCTTGGCAAGCTTAGATTTTGTGTTTATTATTATAGGAGCCTGGAGATTTGTCCTTATATCTTTGATATCGTCAGGAATCACAACTATCGAATAGATAAGCAGATCTTCCTGGTTTTCAATTTTAAGCTTTGCAATGTCTCCGTCCGAGATCTTGAACTCATAGTCATCCTTCACAGCAAAAGGATTGATTATCGGAAATGCTATGTCCTCGTCTATTCCCTGAAGCCAGTCTACAATCATCTCATCATCTTGTAACAGTGCGAATCTCCTTATACTCTCAAAGCCGGGGATTCCTTCTTCAAAGTTGATAAGCGCACTTTCGTCTATATCAATCTCACCAAAATTAGTTGTGTTCAGTTTCAAATATTTCACTCCTTCCAGAGCGTAGTTTTTTATTGGCTTACTACTTCTATTTTATTTCAGAAAATCCACAAGCGTGGGCTGTATAACCCTTGCTCCAATTGATAAAGAAGCCTTATATACTGATTCTAATATATTGAGTTTCATCACAGCTTCGCCCATGTCGGTGTCTTCAGTTTTAGAAAGCAGGTCTGTAAAGTTGAGTGTCATTTCTTCTGCTCTATCCTTTATGACTTCGACAGTGTTCATCCGTGCGCCTACTTCTCCTCGAACCTGGAGTATATTCTCGATGTGCTTATCCAAGTCGCCTAAAAGATTTGAAATTTCTTTACTATCCCCAGTTTCCATTGCTGATATTATGTCAGCCATCGTGTCCATCAAGCCCTTGTCTGTTATTCCATCTCCGTCTTTATCTATTATCTTTCCAAAAACTTGTTCTCCTGTGACATTGACAGTTATTTTCGCCGATACCCCAACTTGATATTCTATCTTTTGACCGGCGGTGGTTGTTATAGCCGTTGTTCCATCGTCATTCAAAAATTTTTCATCCGTCTTGAAGCCAGAGAATATATGCCTTCCTATGTACGTGTCATTACCTATCTTGACCATATGCTCCTTTAGCTGCTCCACCTCTGATTGAATCTTCTGGGTATCCTCTGCAGTCAGCAGACCGTTTGCAGCCTGCACGGAAAGCTCCCTTACCCTTTGAAGCACATTGTTGAGCTCTTTTAATGATGTCTCTGTCTTATCGAGCCATGAATAGGCATCGTCTACATTCCTTGTGAACTGCTCGTTCTCAGCTATGTCTGTGTGTATTTTGAGCGACCTTGCGACGAGTACAGGGTCATCTGAAGGTCTGTGTATTTTGACTCCTGTGGAGAGGTCGTTTTGTTCTTTGTCCATGTTTCTGAGGTTGGTGTTCATGTTGAGCATCATGCGGCTGACCATCATGCCATTAGTAATTCTCATGTTTTGCCTCCTTTTTCAAAGGCTTTCAACAAGACTCTCTCATCTTTGATAATGCTGGAAAAATCTATCTTCATAATTTATTTGAAATCCGGAATTTTGAGAACTCGCTTCGCTCAGACACTCAAAATTCTTTCGGATTGTCAAATATTATTCAGATGTTTTTTCTACTGCATTATCAATAAAATTCGTTCGTCTTTATTTGTAAGCCTTATGTTAAAACCCGTAAAGCATTCGAATACGTTGAAAAAAACAAATTCAAAACAAATATTCAAATGTAATTATCTACTGCATTATCAATAAATTCCGTTCGTCTTTGTTTGCAAGCCTTATGTAAAAATCTGTAAATCGTTCGAGGCGGGGTGAAAACATTAAACCTTTTACAGTCCAACTCTTCCCATTCTGTTGACGATTACGTCTATCATTTCGTCGAGTGTTGTTATCATTCTTGCTGATGCATTGTATGCGTGCTGAAATCTTACGACGTTTGTCATTTCTTCGTCCAAGGATACGCCTGAGATTGACTGTCTTTGGGTTTCTATCTGCTGTGTGAGGACTTCCTGGTTGTTCATTGTCCTTTTGGCGTCTTGGGCATCAACTCCCAAGTTGGCAACGAGTGATTTGACGAAGTCGTCTGGTGTTCCCCACATGAACATATCGTTCTTGTGTCTTAGTTCTGCTATTTTGAGTATGTTTGAGTTATCTCCCGCAAGTCCTTTGCCTGCTGTGGCATCATCCTCTATTCCGGCAGCAGCTATGTTGTCCAAGTCCAGTTCTATAGCTTTGGATAGTATTATGTTCTTGGCTGTTATCTTCGGCACCTGAGCCCACTTTCCTTCAGAATCCTTGACAACGGTATATCCTTCATTGGCGCTTTCCCAGCCTGATACTATTTCCGCATCCGACTTGCCTGGCCATTTGGCCGCAATCGTATCCGACACGGCAGTTCCATCTATTTCATATTGCTTTTGATATTCTGCTGTTGCGGTATCAAAGAATGCTATTCCTCCGCTGTTTTCATCAAGTCCGAATCCATCCATATGGGTCGCATTTATTTCGTTTGCAAATACTTTGACAAACTCATCCAGCTTTTTCATGTAGAAAGGAACGCCTTTTCCCGAACCTTCGCTGGCATTGTCTCTTATGTCAAGCTCTGCCTTGAGCTTGCCGCTTATGGCATCGGTATTGAGCGGGTCTCCCGTGCTGAACTTGACAACGCGTACGTTCAAGTCCTCTATCCCCGTAGGGTGTTCTTGCTGCTCGTCAGCCACCAACTTGTTGACCGTGTCGTGGGATACCAGCATGTTGCCGTTTATTAGTATGTTCATCTTCCTGCTCTCGAATGCGCTTGAGCCTGTGCTTTCCGAAACCTCGACAACCTCAACTCCTACAAGGTTTGAGAGCTTGTCTATCAGGAGGTTTCTCCTGTCTCGCAGGTCATTTGCCTTTACTCCCCCAAGCTCCGCCCTGAATATCTGATCGTTTATGCTGGCTATGTCGCTGGCGTACATGTTTATCTCGTCGACTGTTGTCCTTACGGCAAAGTCGGTGTCCTTTACCATCTTTTCGAATTGGTCGTACATGTGGCTTATTGTGTATGTGAGCGAGTGGGCCCTCTCCCTTACTACAGCCCTTGCTGTAAGCGATGAAGGGTCCTTTGAGAGCTCCTGCAGGGAGTTGAAGAAATCGTCCATTACTGTCCTGATGCCGCTCTTGCTGGGCTCGTTCATTATGGCCTCTACCTCTGAGAGAGAGTCGTACCTGAACGACGCTTCACCGTACACCATGTTCTCGTACCTGTATTTCATGTCAAGGAAGTCGTTCCTTATCTGTTTTACGGCCTCTGTTGTAACGCCTGCCCCCATCATTGTTCCCGGGAATTTGAGCGGGTCCTCCTGGACTGCGTCCACCCTCTGCCTTGTGTAGCCTGCCGTCTCTGCGTTGGCTATGTTGTGGCTTGAGACATCAAGCGCCCTTTGCGCTGTGAAAAGCCCCGACCTTGCTATATTGAATCCAAAGAAAGTAGAACTCATGCTGTGCCTCCTAGTATTTCGAGTCGAACATGCTGCGCTGAACTGGATTTGCAGTGCTGCTCCTGCCATAGTTTGCAGGCTCTTTGCTTGATGTCATGAGGTTGACGTTCAATTCGATGTAGTCTATTGTGAACTGAAGGAGCGAGTTGTTCATGGAGTTTCTCTCCTCTAGCTCTTTGAGCACGCCTCTTAGGTCTGCTGCTATGCCTTCAATCTCTCTGGCCTTCTGCGGAGAGCTTTCCCTGACTATCGAGAGTATGTCGTCCACGCTCTTGACTCCCGCGTCCTTGGCTATCGCCGGTGCGACAACCGCCCTTTTCTTTTCGAGGCTTATCATCTCCTTGACCATCTCCTGCTCGTCTATAAGCATGCCCGAGAGCCTCTTGGCGTCGTCCGATTTTATGGCGTCAGTCTTTTCAACGCTTATCTCAAGCAGCGCCCTGTTGAGCTCGAGCTGCCTTGAAAGTATTCTTGTAAAGCTGTCTATATGCTCCATTATTCCTCTTCTCCGATCGCACCTTTAAGTATTCCCCTGGCTATCTTGTCTGCGTCCACCTTGTATGTGCCGCTTTCAAGCTCGAGCCTTATGGCCTCAACCTTGTCCTGTCTAATATCTGGCAGCTTCCTTGCCGCCTCCATGGCTATCTGGTATTCCCTTCCGGCCTGTGATATTTCTATCTTGTCTTCCTTGAACTGCGGCTTCTTTGCTTCCTGCGGCTTTGAAGCGCCGTATGCATTCATAGCCTTTTGTATGTTTGATAATCCGCCTATTTTCATAAAAAAACGCCTCCCGATTATATCCTTATGCATTAGATATCGTCAGATAGGCGCTTTTGTTTAGCTTATTTTTTGTCCGCAAGATTTCTGGTGTATATGTCGGTAGTCTTTTTTGCTGCGGCCGGCTTTTGGAATTTTTCGTTCAGCTTCTTCATGGTATCGAGCGCTCCCGAGAGTTCTTTTTTGACATCCGCCTCGCAGCTTGCGCAATACCTGCCGGTCTTTATCGACTTGCCGCACCTTGAGCAGTGAAGGAGCGCGTTCTCCTCGTCTACTATCTCTATGCGTTCTTCACGAAGGTACCTCATTATTCTTGCCCGCTCGACCTCTGTAGCCTCCGAGACCTCCTCTATGTCGGCGCCGGGATTCGCATAAAGGTACTCCCTCACCTTCTTGAAGTCGCTCTCGTATCCGTCTTCCCTGCACCTTAGGCAGAGTGTCTCGTCGTCATTTTCAGTTCCAAACAATCGTCCACATTTGCTGCAATTAACTAGTCCCATCGCTACCTCCAAATCAATATATATTCCTGCCCGTTGCAAGGCAAATTGCGTATACTCTCGCTGCCCCTTCTTTCTTCAGGACGCTTGCCAGCTCGCTCATTGTAGCTCCTGTTGTGAATATATCGTCAACTATGAGTATTTTTTTACCCTCAATCTGCTCTTTGTATTCGTCTTTTATTCTGAAAACTCCCGAAAGCTCGCTTCGCCTCTCGTGCCTTGAAAGCCCTGAAAGGAACTGCGTATCGCGCAGCCGCTGGGCGGCGTCTAGATGCTTCCAGCCTGTTAGCTTTGAAAGCTCTTCTCCTATCAGACCCGCCTGGTTGAAGCCTCTTCGCCTGAGCCTTGATTTGGAAAGCGGCACGCTCACTATGATATCGCATGATGCGCCCTCGTATTCGAGCTTGTCGGCCATTATCCCCGCAAGGCTCGAGGCCATGTAGGTCCTGCCGCCGTATTTGAGGGAGTATATTAGCCTGTGCATCTCGTCGGTATACTCCGCGCAGCAAAGCGCCATGTCGAAGCCGTATTCCGTATCTTCGCAGATTGGGCACCTCTGCTCGTGGTATATCTCAGGCAGGGGCTTGCCGCAGAGTTCGCAGCCCTTTTTAATGAACTTGATGGCATTGAAGCACTCCCTGCACAGAGAGTACGTGTTCTGCGCAGGTATAGGCGCCCTGCAGGCTATGCACTTTATGCCTTTTGGGTAAACCAGCTCGGTTATGAGCTCAAGCAGATCCTTTAGTATCCCATCCTAATCCTCTCCCAGTATGCCCTCTTCTATAAAGCACCTTAGCTTTTCGCCCAGGGCGCAGTAGCGGCTTTCTATCTTTACGTTCTTCACCATGGCCTCAAGAAAGCGCCTTTCTCCCACCAGGACCACAAGGCGCTTGGCCCTTGTTATGCCCGTGTAGAGCAGGTTCCTCGTAAGCAGCATGGGCGGAGCCCAGGCTATAGGCATGACTACCGCCTCGAACTCGCTGCCCTGGCTCTTGTGGACCGTCGTGCAGAAGCTGTGGTCTATCTCGTCGAGCTCGCCGTAGTCATAGCGGGCGACCTTGACGTCGTCGAAAACTATATGCACGGCCTTGTCATGCCTGTCTATGTGGTATACATACCCAATGTCGCCGTTGAATACTCCCTGGCCCTTCTGTATGCCGTCCTCGCTCTCCCACTTCTTCTCGTAGTTGTTCCTGGTCTGCATTACCTTGTCGCCCACCCTGAATATCCTCTTTCCCAACTTCTCCTCGATCCTGTGGGTGGATGGGGGATTGAGGGCGCTTTGCAGGAGCTCGTTGAGCCTGGTGACTCCGGCTTCGCCCTTTCTCATGGGCGAGAGGACCTGTATGTCCCTTACAGGATCGAGGCCGTAGTACTCGGGGAGCCTTTTGGAAACCACAGAGACTATCTCCTGGGCGCTGGACTCCGCTCCCTGCCTGCCTATGAAGAAAAAGTCCTTGTCCTTCTGGTTGAGAAGGGGCATGTCGCCCTTGTTTATCATGTGGGCGTTGACTACTATCATGCTCTCCCTGGCCTGCCTGAATATCTCATCGAGCCTTATTACGCCCACTGCTCCCGATTCTATTATGTCCGAAAGGACGTTGCCGGCGCCTACCGGCGGCAGCTGGTCCACGTCCCCAACGAGAACGAGCCTCGTGCCCTTCTTGACGGCCTTGAGGAGGTTGTACATGAGCATTATGTCTATCATGGAGGCCTCGTCGACTATGAGGGCGTCGCACTCGAGCTGGTCGTCCTCACCCTTCATAAAGAGCATGACCTCCTCGTCCTCGGCGTACGCCATCTCTAGCAGCCTGTGTATGGTCACGGCCTCTTTGCCTGTCGTCTCTGTCATTCGCTTTGCGGCCCTTCCTGTGGGCGCCGCCAGCTTGACCTTGAGCTCGAGACCTTCGAGGAGCTTTATGAGGGAATTGATAGTCGTCGTCTTTCCCGTTCCCGGCCCTCCCGTTATCACGGTGACTCCTCTTTCGAAGACCTTGAGCACGGCTTCCCTTTGCCTGTTCGCCAGGCTTATGCCGGCCTCAGACTCCACCCTATCGAGCATTTCCTCAAGGTCCTCTTCGGGCAGGTCGACCTGGGCGTTTGCGATGTCTATCAGCATGCTGCAGGAGCCGTTTTCGGCTATGTAGTAGGGGTACATGTATACGCGCTCCTGGTTCGCAGGGTTTTCTATGTGTATGAGCTCGTCTAGGGCCATCTCGTATATCTGCTCGTCGACCGCTGCCTTTTCTATTTCAAGAAGGCCTGCGGCCTTTGCAGCAAGTTCCGTCCTTGGAAGGTAAGTATGGCCGGAGGATGCTGCTTCCCTAAGGGTATGCATTATGCCCTGCCTGATTCTCGGCTGGGATCTCCTGTCTATGCCAAGGCTTATTCCTATGCGGTCGGCGGTCTTGAAACCTATGCCGCTTATGTCGCCGGCCAGAGAGTACGGATTCTGCCTCACCCTCTCCATGGCCGCTTCTCCGTATCTTTTGTATATCTTGAGGCAGTGCTGGGTTCCTATGCCAAACGGCAGAAGCTCCAGCATCAGGTTCCTCATGCACCTATCCTCCGAAAAGGCCTTGGCTATCTCGGCGGCCTTCTTCTTGCCTATTCCCTCGACTTTAGTGAGCTTCTCGGGGCTCTGCTGGAGCACCATCATGGTCTCCACTCCAAAGCAGTCGACTATCCTCTTGGCCATCTTGGCGCCTATGCCCTTTACTGCACCGGAGGAGAGGTATGCTAGTATGCCGTCTACGGAGGAGGGCACTGCAGGCATGAAGCTTTCAGCCTGGAATTGCATGCCGTAGGTTTCGTGGCTTTTCCATGTGCCGGAGGCTTCTATAGTTTCGCCTATTTTGAGCGTGGGAAGGCAGCCTACTATCGTTATTTCGTCGTCGCTTGTTCTTATCTGGGCGACTGTGTAGCCGTTGTCTTCGTTCTGGAAGATTATTTCTGTTATCATGCCTTTTAGTTTTTCCATTTATGTATATCAACTGCCTTTTCGGTCTTTTCAAAATCGTATATTGAAATTATATCAGAATACATAGGTTTCATATATGAATCCAAGGGAATAATTGGCCTTAAATTTTGTTTCCGATTTTGCATGGGCTCTGAGTGGGACCTCTGATAGGATAATTGTGCGCCTATTCCGTTTTGGGATTTCCTTTCATCTCATTCAGCCTCTGCGCCGGCAGCTTTGAAACTCGCTATCGCTCAGACAGTCAAAGCTTTCTCCCGCCTTCGTGGCTGAATGTCGATGGGAAATCACACAAAACGTCATTAAGGCGCACTGCTTTATCCTGCTCAGAGGCCTACAACAAACTCATAAAAATAAATGAAACCGGGAGTCTGAAAGAGACATCCCGGTTTACATTATTTGTGTTGTTTTATCTTTTCGCGCACGGAATTCAAACGAATAAGTAAGGCCTGATTTAATGAGTCTTATGGAAATCACAAAACGAAATTCAAAGGCCGCTTATCGTTGAATTCCCCCTAGATCATTGCTATTATATGCTTCATCACCGAAGAGCTCAGCTTCTGAAGCCTGCTTTCAGACTCCTCCCTCGAAGCGCCCTCCGCCGAGAAGTAGAACTTTATCTTCGGCTCTGTGCCTGAAGGTCTTGCCGCAAACCACGAGCCGTCGTCAAGGTCGAATATGAGCACATTGGACTTTGGAAGTCCCTCGAGCCCCTGCGCATAGTCCTTTGTCCCGATGACCTTGGCTCCGTTTATGGTCTCCATGGGCTCTTCCCTGAGGCTCTTCATTATGTCTTTTATCTTCTCTTCGCCTTCTCTGCCCTTGAGTGTTATGTTCTCAAGGCCGTCGCTGAAGTAGCCGTATTTCTTGTAGAGTTCTTCAAGTCCTTCGAAAAGAGTCTTGTTTCTTGAGTAGTAGTAGGCCGCCATCTCCGCCGCAAGCATTGACGCCACCACAGCATCCTTGTCCCTTGCGTGGTCACCTGCAAGGTAGCCGTAGCTTTCCTCGTAGCCGAACACGAAGCTCTTTTCCCCTCTGTCTTCAAAGCCCTTTACCATCTCGGCTATGAACTTGAAGCCAGTGAGAGTGTCCGCAACATCGACGCCGTACTCCTTGGCTATCTTGTCGCCCATTCTCGATGTCACTATAGTCTTTACCACTACAGGATCAGCCGGCATCCTGCCGGAGCCCGCTATGTGCCTTAGCACAAAATCCAGAAGGAGGGCCCCAGTCTGGTTTCCTGTCAGAAGCTCGTACTCACCCTGCTTGTTTCTTGCAGCTACCCCAACCCTGTCGCAGTCCGGGTCTGTTGCTATTATTATATGGGCTCCGTTCTCCTTTGCCAGCTCTATTGCAAGCTTGAATGCCGCCGGGTCTTCGGGATTCGGATACTCAACAGTCGAGAACTTCGGATCCGGCTTTTCCTGCTCCGGCACAACCAGAACATGCTTGAATCCGACTTCCTTTAGTATCTTTCTTACAGGCATGTTGCCAGTGCCGTGAAGCGGAGTGAAGACTATCTTGAGGTCGTCCGCCACCTTTCTCACTATATCTTCGCAGAGCGACTGCTTTCTGACAGCCGCCAGGAAATCCTTGTCGGCTTCATGGCTGAACACCTTGACAAGTCCCTTTTCAAGAGCCTTCTCTTCCTCCATATGTGGTATGCTGCTGTAGTCTGTTATGGCGTTGACCTTGTCTATTACAAGCTCGGATTCCTCCACGTTAAGCTGGGCGCCGTCCTCGCCGTACGCCTTGTAGCCGTTGTACTCCGGCGGATTGTGGCTTGCAGTGATCACTATGCCCGCCGCTGCGCTAAGATTCCTGACAGTGAACGAAAGCTGAGGCGTAGGCCTCAAGTCGTCGAATATGTATGTCCTTATACCGCATGCTGCAAGCGTAAGCGCAGACTCCAAGGTGAACTCCCTCGACATGTTCCTGTTGTCGTGAGCTATTACTACTCCCCTTTCGGCAGCCCTCTCATCCTTTTCCAGTATGTACTGGGCCAGGCCGTATGTCGCCCTTCTGACAGTATACTTGTTCATTCTGTTGGTTCCCATGCCCACAACGCCCCTTAAGCCGCCTGTGCCGAACTCCAGATCCCTGTAGAACCTGTCCTCTATCTCCTTCTCATTGCCTGCTATGCTCCTGAGCTCCTCCTTGACATGCTCGTCAAAAAAGCTGCTGCTTAGCCATTCGTTGTAAACCTTCATGTAGTCCATATTCTGATCCCCCTTGATTATATATACATTAATACAATTATTATTAGGCACACATGCACATCATTATATAAGTACCCCGCTATGCAGCATATTAAAATATGAAATTGGCAAAACGCTAATTATTAGCTTTCTCACTTAATTCTAATGTAATTTCCCACTGTATGACTTATACTATTCTTGTATAGTATATCACCCAAGCAGCATTAATCCATCACCCGACTGTTAAAAATAAGGAGACCTTCACATGGACTCATTGACAAATATACCAAAAGAACTGCTCCTGGCTCTCATATCCACAACGCCCTTTATAGAGCTGCGCGGCGCCATACCCTTTGGAGTCATGTGGGGCTTTTCCCCATACAAGAACCTGCTCATATGCGTTGTAGGCTCGAGCCTGCCGGTTCCCTTCCTTATAATATTCTTCAGACGCCTTCTGGCATGGTTTGAAACCACGAGGATATTCAAGAGGTTCGGCAGCTACCTGTATGAGAGGACTATAAAAAAGAGCCGCAAGATAAATCCAAAATACATCCTGCTCGGGCTTTTCCTTTTCGTGGCAATACCGCTGCCTACGACAGGCGCCTGGACGGGCTCCATGATAGCGTCCCTGCTGGACCTGAGGCTCAAGACGGCGGCCCCTGCGATAATGCTTGGAAACCTTGTTGCAGGCCTTGTAGTCCTGTTTCTTTCCCACCAGGTCATAAATGTTTAACTTTAAACAATTTTTTTACGAAATTTTATTGACAAAGGTTTTTTATAATAGTAACATTAAAATTACTTGAAAATAAAATATGAAATCTTGATTGCCTTATCAAGAGTGGTTGAGGGACAGGCCCTATGAAACCCGGCAACAGCCAGCTAGTCTGGAAATGTGCTAAATCCTGCAGAATTCGTTCTGGAAGATGAGGTTGACTATAAAAGTCTGCCTCTTCGCGTGCGAAAGAGGTTTTTTTATTTTAAAAAATGACATTTTGGGAGGAAATTTCAATGGCAAGAAGACTTTTTACATCTGAATCTGTTACAGAGGGCCATCCGGACAAGATATGCGACCAAATTTCAGACGCCATTCTCGACGCCATAATCGAGAAGGATCCTGCGGGAAGGGTTGCGTGCGAAACTACAGTGACTACCGGACTAGTGCTAGTAGTGGGCGAGATATCTACTAATGCATACGTTGACATACCTAAGATAGTAAGGACTACAATAGAAGAAATCGGCTACACTAGAGCCAAGTACGGCTTCGACTGCGACACTTGCGCAGTGCTTACTTCAATAGACGAGCAGTCTTCAGACATAGCAATGGGCGTTAACGAGGCCCTCGAGAGCAAGGAAGGCGCTATGCAGGACGACGTTGAGGCTCTTGGCGCAGGAGACCAGGGAATAATGTTCGGCTTTGCCTGCAACGAGACTGAGGAGCTTATGCCTCTTCCTATATCTCTTGCACACAAGCTTGCAAAGAGACTTTCAGACGTTAGAAAAAACGGCACTCTAGAGTACCTAAGACCTGACGGCAAGACTCAGGTTACAGTTGAGTACGACGGAGACAAGCCTGTGAGGGTTGACACAGTCCTCATATCTACTCAGCACTGCCCTGACGTTGACCACAAGACTATAGAAAAAGACCTTGTTGAGAACGTAATAAACAAGATAGTTCCTGCCAGCCTTATGGACGACAAGACCAGAGTGCTTGTAAACCCTACAGGCAGGTTTGTAATAGGCGGACCTCAGGGAGACGCCGGACTTACAGGAAGAAAGATAATAGTAGACACTTATGGCGGCTACTCAAGACACGGTGGCGGAGCTTTCTCGGGCAAGGACTCTACTAAGGTTGACAGGTCTGCTGCATATGCGGCAAGATACGTTGCCAAGAACATAGTTGCAGCGGGAATCGCAGACAAGTGCGAGGTTCAGCTTGCATACGCTATAGGCGTTGCGCAGCCTGTATCAATACTTGTTGACACGTTCGGAACTGGCAAGATATCAGAGGATGCAATATCTGAACTTATAGCAAAGCACTTTGACCTTAGACCGGGCGCTATAATCAACTACCTAAACCTTAGAAGACCTATATTCAGAAAGACTGCCGCATACGGACACTTCGGCAGAAACGACGCTGACTTCACTTGGGAGAAGACTGACAAGGCTGAAATCCTTAAAAAGGAAGCTTTCGGCGCATAATCTCCATGAAATATTTGCAATCTTGACTATAAACGGCCCGGCCGCATATACATGCTGCCGAGCCGCTTTTTATTTGCATCTTTAAACCTTGAATTTTGATACCATTTCTCCGAGTCTTCCGGCGCTGGCCTTGGCGTCTCCCGCTCTGTTGCTGACGTCAGCAGCCATCTCTACTATGTTCATTGTCCTTCCTGCTATGTTGCTTGTGCCTTCGGCTCCGTCGTTTGCGGCGCAGGTTATCTCGTTTATTGCCGTCATCATGTTCTGCATCGATGCGAGAAGCTGCTCTGAGGTCGAGCTCAATTCTATTACCATGTCGTCCACGCTTTCAGCATCGCTGCTGTACTGCTCGCTTGTCCTTACGAGCATTTCGTAGTCGTTTACAACCTTCTTGTCTATGAACTCAAGTATGTTACCTGCACTCTGCGACAGGTTGTCTACAATAGAAAATACTACAGACGTTATCTCCTGAATTTCGCTAGCTGTCTTTTTTGACTCGTCGGCGAGCTTTCTTATCTCGTCAGCAACTACTGCAAAGCCTTTTCCTGCTTCGCCCGCCCTTGCGGCCTCTATTGCGGCGTTCAGGGCCAGCAGGTTTGTCTGCTCCGTTATAGTGAGTATAGCCCCTGAGAGCACGTCTATCTTTTCAACAGCCCTTGACTGCTCTATTGCCGTCTTTAGCCTGTCATTGTTTTCAGCGTATATCTCGTTGGCATCATTTCTCGAAGCCACCGCTGTTTCCCTTAATTCCTCTGCTCTTTTTTTGATATCTGCAACAGTTATTGTCCCTTCCTGCGCCTTGTGGGCTATCTGCTCTACAGCCGCCTCAATTTCCGTGGCTGTGGCGTTCATTTCCTCTGTCGATGCCGCAGTCTCTTCCATGCCAGATGAGAGCTCCTCAGTGGTCGCCGATATGTCCTCTATGTCTGCGCTCAATTGCACGATGTTGTCGTTTACCGCCGCAAAAGCATGATCTACGCTGCCCGACTCCTGTATTACGCCTGCTATTATGCCCCTGAGGTTCGAGAGGAACCTGTTTACCGACGCTGCAAGCTCGCCTATCTCGTCCCTGCTGTCTATTGCAATTTCCTGTGTCAGGTCTCCTCCCCTTTCTGAAAGTTCTGTCAATTCTCTTTTTAGAACTCCCAGCGGCCTTACTATGCTTGTTGATATGGCTATTGCAAACGCTGCTCCTATTGCGAGTGCTCCCGCTACTATGCCCAGCATTATCCTCTTTTGCATTGCGTAGTCGATATCGTTTTGCGCATTTATCTCATCGGCTATCTTCATGTTCTCGTCAGAAATACCCCTTAGGCTTTCCTGCACGGCTGAGAGTATCTGCATGGAATCGCCAAACAGCACCCTGGCCTCCTCGTTCCTGCCAGATTCTGCTAGCGTTATTATTTCCTGAGCCCTTTTCATCAGCTCCGCCAAATTCGGCTCAAGCTTTGCCAGTTCCTGGTTTTCATACTCTGAAAGCTTTGACTGCTTGTAGCTTTCTAGGTTTATACTGAGCTTTTCGCTCCTGCTCTTTATGTCCTCTATCCTACTTTTTTGCTCGCTGGAACCTTGCTGGCTCTCTATTATGTACAGCAGATCCGCCTCCATAGCCCTCATATGAGTTCTGGCATCGGTAATCTCATACAATGGCTTTAGCCTGTCATGAAACATTTCACTCATGCCCTTGTTGCCCTTTTCCCCGTAGTAGTAACCCGTAAAGCCTACGACTCCTATGCACACCAGCAGCGACAGAGCCAGCATGGCAATCTTGATTGAAACCTTGACGTTTTTTAGCACCAAATAAAACCTCCCCAAATAAAAAATCTGCATCCCTTTTTAAGCATATGTTAAGGATACAGATTTTTTTGAGACTATATAATGGGCATTTTTTTGTTTTTTCCCCTATGAAATTTGGGGTTTCATATTTTATTTTCAGCCTCTTGTCTTTTTTGAAATTTTTTATAGCTCCTTGGATATCTGCCCGTGTAATCCTTGAAGAGTTTTGAAAAATGCTCGCTGTCCTTGTAGCCCAGCCTGTCTGCCAGTTCGCAGCTTTTTATCCCATCATGCAGCAGGAGCTTTTTGGCCCTCTCCATTTTCAGCTTCCTTATGTAGGCTCCCAGATTGATTCCCGCATCACGCTTGAACACCGTGCTGATGTATGTGCTGTTCCTGTACATTGCGTCCGATATGGTTCTTAGGCTTATTGGCGAGTCCACGTTTTCTATGACATAGTCGCATATCTCGCTTGTCAGCTTGCTCTTTGCCGGATAGAATTCGTCAAGCAGAGCCATGAGCTCCCTGACGCAAGCCTCTATGCGACTCCTCAATTCCAAGGCGTCGTCCATGCTGTCTATGTCTATGCATATCAGGCCTTCCAAATCCGTGAACTTGCCAAGCCATGCATAGCGCTCCAGGACCGCCTCACCCACTTCCAAACAGAGCTTCTGCACCGCCATTTTCATGCCATGCCAGTCTCTTGAGAATATACGACCTATTGAGTCTGCCAGCTTTGATATGCAGTCTGTGACTTTGTCGTCCCTTCTGTTTAGCAGTTCTATTATCAGTTTTACCTTGTTTTCCGGATAAAAAGAGTCTGAACCCGCTCTTTCAGGGCATATTGTGCATAGGGAATTTTCAGGAGACCTGATTGCTATATCTTCTGCCACCCTATCTAGGAGCTGCCTGATTTCAGCCTCGCCGGCAGGCTTTAGGATGTAGTCGAAAACCCCGCATCTTATGCATTGTCTTGCGCTTTCAAAGTCATCGAAATCGGTGAGTATTGCTACATATTCCGCCAGCCTGAGCTGCTTTATTTTCGAAATCAGCTCTAAGCCGCACATATTCTGCATATTCACTTCAGTTATTACAAGTGTTGCTTTTTCACGCTTTAGGAGTTCTAATGCCTCAAAGCCGTCCGCGGCTTCCCAGGTGATTATAAATCTTGCCTCGTCGCCCCAGAGTCCGAGGCTTCCAATATGGAGCCTCGAATCTCTGCAGCAATCTATTGTCATCACTTTGTACAATGTCTTCACCTTTTCAAGCTTATTTTTGTTACTTTACTTGAATATGTTGAGGTGTCCGTACTTAATGCCGTCAGGCTTTATGTTTATGGCAAGGTACTTGTAGTCGTTCCAGAAGTCGCCCTTGCCCAGGTCCGCATAGTCTGGTATTGATACGTATCTGGCGTTGCCCTCTGCCGTCTGCGAGAATTCGCTTCCCTTGTATACGACGCATATGTTCTTGTCCTTTGCGGCATGGTACACGTTCTCCTTGAAGAGCCTCACCTCTTCGGCAAAGCCCAGCTGGCTCTTTGACGTGAACACCACTACTACGTTCTTGTAGTTTGAAGAGAGTATTGTGTTTATGAAGTTCCATTGTCCCGCTTCCTTGTAGAATGTGCCGCTTGAATTCTCAAGAGTCACTACGGCCGTCTCGGAGTCTATGGCTGTAGCCTTGTAGCCCGATTTGACGTCTATAACCTTGCCCGAGAGCTTGGCTGTTCCTGTGGAGCTTCTGTTGCCTATTACTACGGCCTTGGCGCCCGGAAGCGATGCTATGCTATCCTGAAGCTTGCTCACTATGAGCCTGTCCATAAGCTTTTGCTCCTTTGGCATGCTCATGTCTCCAAGGAACGCAAGCGTCGTGCCTCCCTGAAGGTCGTCCTTTGTGAGCTCTGCGTCGAAAAGCGAGTCGCTGCTTGTCTTCTCTATCGCCTCAAGCTCGAAGCTTATGCTCGTGCCGCCGTAGCTTGCTGTAACCGTTCCCTTGCCCGCCGAAGTCGGTATAAATGACCCGTTGCTGTAGTAGCCGCTTATTCCGCTGGATGTGAAGCTGGCACTTGCAGCGCCAACATCGAGCTGGTTGCCGCTAGCGTCGTGGAATGTCAGCTTTACTGGCACTCCCTCTCCCACATATGCTGTGGCCTTTCCCAGGTAGCCGTCCATATGGTCGAAGGCTCCCTTCTGCGAAAGGCTCTTTACTGCGAAGGCATTGAGTATTGCTCTTTCCGAACCGTCTGTGAGCGTGTTCTTTATGGCGCCCTTGGCTATGAGCTCTGTTGAGCCTCCGCCGTCTAGCATTACAGCGTCAGTGCAGCCAAGCTCCCTAAGATACTGGGCCACCTCGCTGGCCTCCATGCCTGGGCTGTGGGTCAGCCTTCCGTCCGATGTGAACATTATGAGCTTGCCCGAAGGTGTGAGGCCTATTGCGGTCCTTTGCGACTTGCCCTTTATGTTTTGAGTGAGCGGCGTGTACTCCCCGTTTTTAAGGAGCACGCTTCCCGCTCCCATTGCGGTTTCTATGTCTTCGTAGTTGAGCGTTATGCTGGTATCTAGCGACACCTGGTCTCCCGCCGCGAAGTTGTCCCTGAGGATTATTCCGTTGTTGCCTCCTGCGCACAGCACGTAACCGTTCTCGGGGATGTCTACGGCCGGCTGGCCGTATCTTACGTCGATAACGCTTCCCGAGTCAACCACCACCTCGCACACGTCGTAGTAAGTGTTTGTGGCGCCCGGCGACTTGGCCGAGTACTCCTTTGTATAGGCGACTATGTTTGCAAAGTACTGGCTGGGCTTGTTGACTGCCGCCACGGGCACGTCAACTCCCCTTGCCACGTTCTGAGCCTTTACGTTGGGGCTTATGTAGTCGAACACTACGTTCCTTGAGCCGTCCACTAGTATAGAGGCATACTTTTGTTCCTCGTAGTGAGGGTTTGAAAGCAGCTTTCCGTCCTTTACTATGGCTCCCAGGGAGAACGACGGGTTTGACATGCTGAAGAAGTCTCCGTTTACGGCTGCTATTACGTCCGGACTTTGCGACACCATTGTGCTGAGCTTGGCCCTGCTGCTGAAGCCGTTCTTGTTGTAGAGCACATCAAAGTCCACGTCCGAATCCTTAACATTTGCCTCTATAAGGTTGATGTTGACTATCCCGCCTTCAGTGAACCTGTATATGTTCTTGTATACAATCCCCTTGGCAAGAACCTCCTGGTTTTGCCTCTCGTATATTACGGCGCCTTGTGCATGCGCTGCGCCCGACGCTGACAGCATGAGTGCCAGTGCCAAGGCTATCGATGTATTCTTGATTAATTTCATAATGACCTCCCATTAACAGCGGGCCTAACAGCCCCCATTGAACAAAAAGTCTTAGAGCGCCTGCTTTTCAGGCATTCTAAGACTCGTTGGCCGCCAAACTCTTTATCTTTCAACTATTGCAAACATGAGCTCTCCGCTGCATGCGAGCTCTTCGCCCACATATGCGCTGGCCTGAGCCTTTCCTATCCCTCTTCTTACCTTTGTGAATTCCACAGTCATAGTAAGCGTGTCGCCCGGGCGTACTTCCCTTTTGAACCTTAGGCCGTCTATGCCCGTGAATACCCCTATCTTGCCCTTGTTCTCCTCAAGCGAGAGCATCACTGTGGCTCCAACCTGAGCCATGGCCTCAACTATGAGCACTCCCGGCATCAGCGGGTAGCTTGGAAAGTGACCCTGAAAGAATGGTTCATTTATTGTTACGTTCTTTATTCCAACTGCACGCTTTCCCTCTTCCAGCTCCGTTATCCTGTCAACAAGCAGGAAAGGGTATCTGTGCGGCAGTATTTCCTTTATCTGGTCTATGTTTAGCATCTGATCATTTCCCTTCTAGAGTATTTTCAGCTGCAGTCTCGGCATCGACTCTGTTGGCCTTGAACTGCTCGTATATGGTCCTGGCAAGCCCCAGCGGCGAGTTCTCGCCCGCATGCTGGCCGAGGCTTTCGTAGTAAAGGTCCTTTATCACGTCGTGGCCTGCTGTCTTGTCCAGGAATCCCGAGTCGGGCACTGTCTTCTTCATCTCCTTGAGCATGAGCTTGAAGAACTCGGCTTCGAGATTCTTGCAGGACTCCATAAGCTTTTCATCGTCGGTTTGCGCGCTAACCGCTTTCTTTATGTTGTCTGCCTTCTGGGCCATCCCCTGGCTCAGGCTTGCCCCGAGCATGTCGTATGCACCGCTAATTTGCATTTTCAGCCCTCGCTTTATCTCTTGACGTTGTTGGCAGTCTGCATCATCTCGTCGGCAGTCTGTATTGCCTTGGAGTTGATGTCGTAGGCCCTCTGGGCGGTTATGAGCTTTATCATCTCTTCGACTATCTGGACGTTCGAGGCCTCAAGGTAATTCTGGCGCATCTTGGTCTTTCTGTCCTCGCCCTCAAGGAGCAACTCCTCCCCCGAGGCGTTGGTCGCCTTGTACAGGTTGGAGCCTATGGCCTCAAGGCCTGCCGGATTGAGGAAGTCGTATACAGCTACTGTTCCTATCTCCTCTATCTCGCCGTCGGCTGTCTTGGCTGTAACCCTGCCGAATTCGTCGACTGTAAGGTCGGTGTGGCCGTCCTCGAGCACTATCTCGTCGCCGTCATCTGTGAGCACCGAGTAGCCTTCTGAGGTCACAAGCTTTCTTGTGTCGCCGTCTACCGATAGCTTGAAGCTGCCGTCCCTTGTGTAGAAGGTTTCGTCTGTTGCCGGGTTGTATACTCCGAAAAATCCGCCGCCGTCGAGCGCCAGGTCGGTTGGATTGTTTGTGCTCTCGAATGAGCCGTTCTCGAAGTTCCTGCTTGTGGCGCTGTACATTACTCCGTGGCCCACCTGGAGGTTCACAGGACTGCCTTCACCCTCAGAAAGGTTCGACTGCTTTATGTTCTCGTAGAGCAGGTCCTTGAACTCCACCCTCATCTTCTTGTAGCCTGTTGTGTTGACGTTGGCAAGGTTGTTGGATATGTTGTCTATGTTGAGCTGCTGAGCTTTCATTCCGCTCGCTGCAGACCAGAGCCCTCTCATCATCTTAATCTACCCCCGATTAATTAATAATTACAGTTTACCCAGCTCGGTTGATGCCTTGGCCATTATGTCGTCATACGTCTTTATGACCTTCTGGGCGTTCTCATAGTTCCTCATAACCTCTATCATTTCGATCATCTCTGAGACCGGATTGACATTTGATCCCTCGATGAAACCCTGCACGAGCTCGCCGTCAAAAGGCGCAAGCTGTGGGTCATTCTTGGGTTCTATTTCGTAGGTGTTGTTGCCGACTTTCCTGAGCGAGTCCTGGTTATTCACGTTTACTATTCTCAGCTTGCCTATCATTTCGCCGCCTACGTAGAGCGACCCGTCGGGTTTGGCCTCCAGTTCGCCTTCGACCCTTATAGGGCCGTTTTCTCCCAGCACCTTCATGCCTTCGTTGGTGATAAGCTCGCCTTCGCTGCTTATCTTGAAGGCTCCGTCTCTTATGTACCTTTTTGCTCCGTCCTGCGACTGCACCTCGAAGAAGCCGCTGCCCTTTATGGCGAAGTCAAGCTTGTCATTTGTCTGCTCCAGATTGCCCTGGAGGAAGTTGCTCTTTATGTAGTCTACGCTCATGCCGCCGTTGATTGTGCCTATTATGCTTCTTGACGGGGTGTATAGGAGATTTGCCACTGTCGCTCCGCCAGATACTACGTTGCCCTTTGTGTCTATGCTGAAATCTGCTCCTGCCTGGACTCTCTTGCCGCTTGAGTCAAGCACGTAGTAGCCCTTGCTGGTGTCTACGCTTGAGTCCATGTTCCTTGTGTATGTCTTCAGGTATCCTTCAGTGTCCCTTGCGAGCTTCATGTCCCTGCTGTAGCTCTTGCCGTCGGAGCCGTCCACTGTGAAAAAGCTCTGTCTGCTGCTTACAACCCAGGCTCCATTCCCGTCCTGACTGACCTCTATTGCCTTGTCCCTTTGGTTCTGTGAGTATGAAAGGCCATTTATCTTGGAGAGCAGCTTTTCAGGGAAGGCCTTTGTTATGAGCTCGTCTTTTTTAAAGCCGGAAGTGCTGGCGTTGGCCATGTTGTTTGAAGTGACGTCCAGTTTTTTCTGGTTCGTCATCATTGACGATGTGACCGTGTATATGCCTCTGTACAATTTTTCACCCCGTTTCAAAGTGCCTTATAGCGCCGCGGGAATTTCCCCTCGGCGCTATAAGGCTTTAGCAGTGTTTATTCCATTTTAACCTATATTCTGGTGCGGCTTTAATAGTCCCTACGGCTTACTTCTTCCTTGAGTTCCCGCCTGTCTTCCTGAGCAGGTGAAGCGAGTTGAGGGCTTCGCCTGTACCCATTGCAACGCACGATATGGCGTTTTCGGCTATTGAAACGTTTATGCCCGTCCTCTTTGATATTAGCTGGTCAAGGCCCCAAAGCAGCGAGCCGCCGCCTGTCATTATTATGCCCTGGTCGCTTATGTCGGCAGAAAGCTCCGGCGGGGTCTTCTCGAGCACCATGTGAACTGCATCGGCTATCTGGTTGACGTTTTCCTCCAGCGCCTCTAGGGTTTCCTTGGCAGATACCGCCACATTCTCTGGCAGTCCAGATACCAGGTTTCTTCCCCTTACGTCCATTGTCACATCTTCTCTCCTTGGGAAAGCCGTGCCTATGTTCATCTTTATGTCTTCCGCAGTCCTCTCTCCTATGAGCAGGTTGTGCTTTTTCCTCATGTATTTGACTATAGCCTCGTCGAATTTGTCTCCCGCAATCTTTATGGAAGTGCTTACCACAACGCCTCCGAGCGATATTACCGCTATATCGGCAGTTCCTCCGCCTATGTCTACAACCATGTTGCCGTTTGGCTTTGATATGTCAAGGCCAGAGCCTATGGCAGCGGCTATCGGCTCCTCTATGAGGAATACCTTTCTCGCGCCCGCCTCCATTGTGGCATCTATAACGGCCCTCTTTTCAACCTCTGTAACTCCAGAAGGCACGCACACCATTATCTGGGGCTTGAATATGCTGAGGAGGCCCGTCTTGCCAAGCACCTTTGATATGAAATACTTGAGCATCTTTTCTGTAACGTCGTAGTCGGAAATCACGCCGTCCTTTAGCGGTCTTATCGCCACTATGTTGCCAGGTGTTCTTCCCAGCATCTTCCTGGCCTCTTCGCCCACAGCCAGCACCGTGTTAGTGTTCTTGTCTATTGCAACTACGGACGGCTCTTCAAGGACTATGCCCTTTCCCTTTACATAAACCAGTATCGAAGCCGTTCCAAGATCTATACCAATATCAGGTGCAAAATTAAACATACCTATATCTCTCCTATCGTCATATAACTGTTTGTTTATCAAACATTTGTCAAATTCCAAACGCATAATGCTACCGAGTATATTATATCAAAAAAAAACTATAAAATGCCAATAACCAATCTAATTTTTAATTTAAATTTAAATTTTAAAAAGCCGCTGCACAATACATTGGGCTGTCTATAGCTCCAGTACCTTGCAGCGGCCTTTATATTTCATTTGTAATCGTTGCCCGAGTATTTAGATTTGCTGTATTCGCCTTATGTCTGCGCCCAGCTGCGAGAGTTTGTGTTCTATATGTACATAGCCCCTCTCGATGTGGTGTATCTGTCCTATCACGGTCTCGCCCTCTGAAACTAGCCCTGCGAGTATGAGCGCCGCTCCGGCTCTTAGGTCAGTTGCGTCCACTTTCGAGCCCGCAAGCTTTGGCGTTCCTTTGACTACCGCCGTCCTGCCTTCTATCTTGATTTCGGCTCCCATCCTGGCGAGCTCAGTGGCATGCATGAACCTGTTTTCGAACACAGTCTCGGTTATTACAGAGGTGCCCTTTGCAACGCTCATCAGCGCCATGAACTGCGCCTGCATGTCTGTTGGGAATCCAGGGTGCGGCAGTGTTTTGATTGTGGTGTGGGATATCTCGTTTGGTCCCTTGACCCTTATTCCGTTTTCAAGCTCCGTTATGGTGCAGCCTATCTCCCTGAGCTTTGCGGCTACGGGCTTTACGTGCTCTAGCATTATGTTTTCTACCATTATGTCCCCGCCTGTTATGGCTGCGGCCACCATGAATGTGCCGGCCTCTATCCTGTCGGGTATGACCCTGTGCGTAGTGGCGCCGAGCCTTTCTACGCCTTTTATTGTTATTGTGTTTGTGCCGGCCCCCTTTACGTTGGCCCCCATGCTGTTGAGGAAGTTTGCAAGGTCTACTATCTCAGGCTCTTCGGCCGCATTTTCAAGTATAGTAATCCCTTTGGCAAGCGAAGCCGCCATTATTATGTTTTCCGTGGCTCCCACTGAAGGAAAGTCGAGGTATATCCGCTCGCCCACGAGTTCGCCCGCCACGGCCTCCACCGAGCCGTGTTCCACGTTGATTTTTGCGCCCAGCGCCTCAAAGCCCTTGAGGTGAAGGTCTATCGGCCTTGTGCCTATGGCGCAGCCTCCCGGCATTGAAACCATCGTCCTTTTGAACCTGGCCAGAAGCGGACCCAGCACCAGGAACGAAGCCCTCATCTTCCTTACAAGCTCGTATGGCGCGCTCCACTTGTCCACCTTAGATCCGTCCACCCTGAGCACTCCGTCGTCGCTGAACTCAACGCCTGCTCCGAGCGTCTTTAAAAGATCTATCATCACATATACGTCCCTTAACTTTGGAACATCCTCTATCACGCATTCCTGCCCGCAAAGGAGTGTTGCCGCCATTATGGGAAGTACTGAATTCTTTGCTCCGTCTATTCTGACACGGCCTTCAAGCGGCCCGCTTTTTCTCACTACTATACAAGGCTGTTTATTCATCATTCATCCCTTCCTGATATACTTGTGCAACAGGTCTAGTCCGCTTTTTAGCGCACATACATATTATAGTCTTCATATTTTTAAAACTCAATGGATATTGCAAAAAAGACCCGGAAATTTTTCCCGGGTCTTACAGGTCGTATTCTATCTGCTGAATCACTATGTTTTTGCGCTCCATCAGGTCTATGTGCTCCCCGCTAAGCCTGCTGTCTTCTATCAGCTCCACAACGGGCCTCATGGGGAAACCTTCGTTGAGACTTCTTACAACTCCTGCCTTGCCGTCGCTGAGCCTCACAAGGCTGCCAACCGGGTAGGTGACTATCTTTTTGACGAAGAGCTTTACATAGTCCATATCGAACTTCGTGGAAGCCATGGACATTATGTATTCTACCGCCTCGCTCGGCGAATATGCCCGCCTGTAGCTTCGATCCGAGGTCAGGGCGTCGTATACGTCAGCTATTGCAACTATCCTTGAGAACTTGTGGAGCAGGCCTGTGTTTTCATAGTCCGGGTAGCCGCTGCCGTCTACGTTGAGGTGGTGCTGCAGCGCTATTATCTTTGACGTGGACTTTATAGGGCAGTTTTTTAGGTACTCGTACCCTTCTATTGTGTGCTCCTGTATTTGTCTGAACTCCTCGTTAGTGAGGGCTCCCGGCTTGTTGAGTATGCTTTTGGGAATGAATATCTTGCCTACGTCGTGCAGCATGGCACCTATAGTCAGATCCTCGAGCTCCCTTCTGCCGAGCCCTGCGGCTATTCCGACAACTAGCGATATTACTGCTACGTTTACGCTGTGCGCATAAGTGTACGAGTCCATGTTTTTTATGTCGACCATGCTTATCATTATGTCGCTTTTGGAGAACAGCTCGTCGACTAGATTTTTTGCAAAATTGTTGAGCTCCTCCATGCTTTCGTACATTATTCTGGAGTTTTTATGCGATACCTTCCTGTCCTTGGAGAAGAATTCGAAGGTCTCCTTTATCTTCTGGGCTATCTTGTTTCTTATCTCAGGTTTTATTATGTCTTCAATTTCATCGTCCGAATAGTCATCGTTTATGTACACCGACGAGTAGCCCTTTTCAATCAGATGCTCAATCCTTCTGTCTGTAAGGGTTGACCCTTCCTTGAGGAGAAGATTCCCGTTTTCATCTATGAGTGATTTTCCAAGTATGCTGCCTTCCCTTGCTGAGTTTAACGGTACGAAACGCATCTATTCTCCTTTCCAGTGCCACGACTGATTGAATTTTGACGTCATAATGGTATTATACAGTAAAATCCAACTGCTACAAATATATTTTCACTATTCGAAAAAATTAATTAAAAAAGCGGGATTGCTCCCGCTTTTTGGTTTGTTCTATTAAGCCACTATGCCTGCATCCTTTAGTATCTTGGCAGCCTCTTCAACCTTGGCTTCGTTAACCATTACTATTGGTCCTGTGCAGCCCATTCCGCTCTCTGCGTATATTCCGGCCTTCCAAAGCACTTTCTGTGCGTCTTCAAGGTCCATTACGTCTACGCCTGAGATTGTTCCTGTAACTACCTCTTTAGGAGGCATCTTCACTTCTTCCTCTGTAGAGGCTTTTTTAGTGTCCTTGCTTAGGCCCACTAGTATTGTCTCTAGTCCTGCCGCCTTGGCCGCCTTGAACTCTGCTGCAGCTATTGCCTTCACGTTGTTTTGAGCAAGCTTTGCTGCGTATTTTATAGCGTTTGCAGCTACTGGAACTCCTGACGCTCTTGAGAGTATAAGGATCGTTCTGTCATAGCCGTCGCCTATTCCAGGTCCGTAGCCGTAGCCTAGTCCCTCGTAGCTTCCGCCTG
>Ga0228535_1001443_pt1 | contig 36307 bp, 31 predicted proteins | sample SJ1metagenome_FD_168457 | JGI IMG/M metagenome (GOLD analysis project Ga0228535, IMG submission 168457) | Enriched culture of PCE-dechlorinating microbial communities from Ithaca, New York, USA - SJ1 | ecosystem: Engineered > Modeled > Simulated communities (microbial... > Unclassified | place...
CACCGCGTCCTGGAGGTCGCCGGTCACCACTCCCGGTTCCACCACCGCGATGAGGTTGTCGGTATCGATCCGGAGAATCCTGTTCATCCGGGTCGTCACCAGAACGATGCCGCCCCCCTTGGGGAGGCTCCCCCCGGAAAAGCCGCTCCCCGCGCCCCGGGGAAAGACCGGAATCCGCTCGCTGTTGGCCAGATGGAGAATCGCGGATACCTGGAGGGCATCGGCCGGAAAGACCACTGCATCCGGCAGAAACTCCATCTGAGTCGCATCGTAGGAATAGCAGACGAGATCCTGCTTCTCCTGCGTCACGTGCTCATTTCCAACTATTTCACGCAATTTCCTGATGACCGACCGCTCAAGCATCCCCTACCCCTTTCCGCACGACAATTTTCTTTCCATCCGGGAACTCCGGGTGAGAATGCTGCCCAGGCCCGGCTTGGGGCTTTCACGGAGCCTCTCGTACAGCTTCAGCGTAATCAGGTGACTCACGGGAAAGCGCCCGAATCCGGCAGGGTATTTTTGATCCGTGCGAAGGATGGTGACCGATTACGAGGGGCTTCGGGGGAGTTCCGACCCGGCCCTTGTCGACACTTTCCGGATGGAAACAATTTTATTCATGATATAGGAAGGCCGCGGAAAAGAGCAAGCGTGAATCCAATGGTCGGATTTGCCCCACTTTCAGGTTGACAAATTCCGGTTTTTTCTATAACTATCTGTCGTTTGAATATTTGAAGAAACGGTGCCGACAACACCATAAAGCCTTTGTCAAGGCAAATTAAAGGAGGTTTATTGCATGGAACAGTACGCTGTATTATTCGCCCTGCTTTGCGCTGTGGCGGCGGTGGTATACGGATTATTCTCCGCCGCCTGGATCCTCAAGCTCCCGCAGGGGAGCGAGCGCATGAAGCAGATCGCCGCGGCGGTGCAGGAGGGCGCGGCAGCTTACATGAAGCGCCAGTATTCCATCATCGCCATCGTGGGTGTGGCCATGTTCGCCGTCCTCGTCTTCACCCTCGGCCCCAAGACCGCCATCGGCTTTGCTATCGGCGCGATCTTCTCGGGCCTGACCGGCTTCATCGGCATGTTCGTCTCGGTCCGCGCCAACATCAGAACCACCGAAGCGGCCAAGTCCGGCATCACCAAGGCCCTCAACGTGGCATTCAGGGGGGGGGCAATCACCGGCCTGCTGGTGGTGGGCCTGGGCCTGCTCGGCGTTGCCGGCTACTATTTCGTACTGTTGAAAATCATGCCTGACGCCACGGTCAAGGATGTGGTCACCCAGTTGGTGGGCCTCGGCTTCGGCGGCTCCCTCATCTCGATCTTCGCCCGTCTGGGGGGGGGCATCTTCACCAAGGGCGCCGACGTGGGCGCCGACCTGGTGGGCAAGGTCGAAGCCGGCATCCCCGAGGACGACCCCCGCAACCCGGCGGTCATCGCCGACAACGTGGGCGACAACGTCGGCGACTGCGCAGGCATGGCAGCCGACCTGTTCGAAACCTACGCGGTTACCCTGATCGCCGCCATGCTGCTGGGCGCCATCGCATTCGACGACTTCTCCGGCGCGGTCAGCTACCCGCTGATCCTTGGCGGCATCTCCATCCTGGCCTCCATCATCGGCACCTTCTTCGTCAAGCTGGGCGGCAGCCAGAAGATCATGGGCGCCCTCTACAAGGGCCTCATCGCCTCGGGCGTGCTGGCCTGTATCGCATTCTACTTCGTGACCGTACAGATGTTCCCGGAAGGCAACCCCACCGGCTATTCGGCCCTTAACATCTTTATCTCCGCCATCGTCGGCCTGGTGGTCACCGGCGCCATCTTCTGGATCACCGAATACTACACCTCCACCGAATTCGCTCCGGTGAAGCACATCGCCCAGGCATCCACCACCGGCCACGCCACCAACATCATCGCCGGCCTCGGCGTCTCGATGAAGGCGACGGCGGCTCCGGTCATCGTCATCTCGGCGGGCATCATCGTGGCCTTCCAGTGCGCCGGCGTCTACGGCATCGCCATCGCCGCGGTCTCCATGCTCTCCCTGACCGGCATCGTGGTTGCCATGGACGCTTACGGCCCCATCACCGACAACGCCGGCGGCATCGCCGAGATGGCCGAACTGGACGACTCGGTCCGCGCCGTCACCGACCCGCTGGACGCGGTCGGCAACACCACCAAGGCCGTCACCAAGGGTTACGCAATCGGCTCCGCGGGTCTGGCAGCGGTCATCCTGTTCACCTCCTACGTTGACGAACTCAAGCTGGCCGGCCAGTCCATCGAGTTCTCCCTGTCCGACCCCTACATCATCGTCGGCCTGTTCATCGGCGGTCTCCTCCCCTACTACTTCGCGGCCCTCTGCATGGAAGCGGTCGGCAAGGCGGGCGGCTCGGTCGTTACCGAGGTTCGTCGCCAGTTCCGCGAGATCAAGGGGATCATGGAGGGGACCGGCAAGCCGGACTACGCCGCCTGCGTCGACATCGTGACCAAGTCGGCACTGAAGGAGATGGTCCTCCCCGGCATCATCCCCATCGCAGCTCCGGTCATCGTCGGTTTCACCCTCGGCCCCAAGGCCCTTGGCGGGGTTATCGTCGGTACCATAGTGACCGGCATCTTCGTCGCCATCTCCATGACCACCGGCGGCGGCGCCTGGGACAATGCCAAGAAGCTCATCGAGGACGGCTACCACGGCGGCAAGGGCGGTGAGGCCCACAAGGCCGCCGTTACCGGCGACACCGTCGGCGACCCCTACAAGGACACCGCGGGTCCGGCGGTCAACCCGATGATCAAGATCATCAACATCGTCTCCCTGCTCATCGTTCCCCTCCTGACCAGGATGGGCTAGGCGGACTGTTTTACAGGCTTGTGACAGAAAGGGGTGCGGCTTCGGCCGCGCCCCTTTTTTTGTTTCCAGACAGACAGTATGTATGCTGCTAAAATAAGTGTGCTAACCGACTGAGAGGACCTGTGTAATTTGTTAAAAAGCCCTTGTCAGGAGAAACAACTTCACTGAGGAAGGGGCGAGAGGGTACATGCGTGTCCTGGCGGCAACATTCCCGGCCATACTGATGACGCTTTGGGGCTTTACCGTTGCCCCGGCCCGGGAGATGCTCATCGGGGACGGCGATCTGGTCGGCACGGTCAACCGTTACCTGGTCGTGAAGGACGATTCCCTGATCGAGATCGCCAGGACATTCGGGCTCGGCTACAACGAAATCACAGATGCAAACCCCGGCATGGACCCGTTTATTCCCCGGCCGGGCAAGGTTATCCCCCTGCCGCTGTCCTGGATACTGCCGAACGCGCCCCGGAACCGCGGCATCGTTATCAATCTCTCGGAGATGCGCCTCTACTATTTCCCCGCCGGTGATGCAAAATCCGTTGTCACCTACCCTATAGGCATCGGTGACGAAGGAAGCGAGACCCCTGTCGGAACGTTCAGGGTGACCGAGAAGCGGATTGCACCGGCGTGGAAGGTGCCGGATTCCATCCGGCGGCACGACCCCCGGCTCCCCAGGGTCGTGCCGCCGGGTCCGGACAACCCCCTGGGCAGCCACGCCCTCCGGCTCTCTGGCGGCTCGGTCCTTATCCACGGGACCAATAAACCGTGGGGCGTGGGGAGAAAGGCCAGTCACGGGTGCATCCGGCTCTACCCGGAGGATATCCCTGGGCTTTTCCAGCTGGTGCAGACAGGCGACAGGGTGATCATTGTCAGACAGCCGGTGAAAATCGGCCTGAACAAAGGGCGGGTGTTCATGGAAGTACATCGGGGCGAGCAAATTGATTACGTGAAGGAGGCCCTGCGCATGATAATGGCGCGCAGACTTCTGCACCGTATCGACGGCGCGAAATTCTTCCGTACCCTCAAGGAAAAGAACGGTATGCCGGAGGATATTTCGTTGTAAGTGTCCGAACGGGTACGGAAAGGTCCCGAACTCCTTCCCGCACCTGCCACACCGTGCGAGGCTATTTCTTCTGCCCGATCGCGAACGCCTTGACGGCCTTTTCCGCAGCGGCCTCGGCCCTGCCGGCGGCTACCTCCGACTTGCCCGATGCGGCTTCAGCCCTGCCTGCCGCCGCATCGGCCCGATCGGCCATGCCGTCGACCCGGCCGGTCGCTATCTTTGCGTCCATGGCCATTTTCCTGGCATCCTCCACCGCGGCCGACAGCTCGTTTGTCTTTCCTTCAACTGCGGCAAGCCCGGTTTCGACGGCCACGAGCCTGCTTTCCAGTGTGGAGATCCTGGCGTTCAACGAGTCGGACTGCTGCCTGACATAATCTTTTGTCGCACATCCCGATAGGGCCACGACACTTAGCATGGCCATGATCGTCCGGGTAACTCTCATTGAATATTCCCCCTTTCAACACCTTGCACATTTTCCAATGTCCAAGTCCGAAAAATGATTTCTATTGCCAATGATACCAGAAAATCTCCGCAATAATCACCCGGCCACCGAAATCTGCCGAATGATACGGTTAACGAAAAAGGGCACTGCGGCCTTCCTGCCGGTCCCCACCGTACAATATCCGGACAGGGACTAATCTAAGCCGCAAAGAAACCGCATGGTTCCGTGGCGCGAGCCAAAAAATAAAGGGGGTGAAACCAGATTTCACCCCCTTCAAAACTACCCGGACCGCGTATCTATCTATGTTGTCCTGACCTCCAGGATCGTCGCCTCGGTTCCCTCCTTCAGACGGTACACCTGGGCCATGCTGGTATCGAAATACAGGCTGTCGCCTTCCTCGAGCGTCACGTCGATGCCGTCCAGCGAGATCTCGAAACGCCCCTTTACGACATGGATAAATGACTCGCCTTCCCGGCCGCTTATGGAGTTTCCCTGATTATCCGCGGTGAGGGTAATCAGGTAAGGGGTCATCTTCCGGTTTTTCATCCCGTGGATGTTCGGTACCCAGAAGTGCGCGTTTCTAACGTTCATTATCGGATGAGCGACCGGGACCGGCTTACCGTAGCGTCTCATCACCACAAACCTCGGCTCTCCCTCTTCGAAAAGAGAGCCTATTTTCACGTCGAAAACCTTTGTCAGCTTCGACAGGGTGCTGATAGGCGGTGAAATGTTATTGTTCTCAATCTGGGACAGGAGGGCCACGGAAAAACCGGTCCGCGTCGCCACGTCTTTCAGGGTAAGCTTTTTCTGCTGGCGCAGCGTCTTGAGTTTCTCACCGATGCCGTACTCTCTCATCAACTACCTGACCACCCGCAAGTTGTAACGGAAACCGGTTTTGCCGTCCGGCGTATCCACGGTGATATTCCATTCTCCGGGGTACGGCGCGCTTATTCTCACCGGAAAGGAGGCGTAATGGCCGCCGTAGTATCCGAAAACCTCACCATCCTTGTACAGTGAGAAATTCTGGTCATCGGTCAACATGAAGTTGCACGGAACGTCGCTCTCCAGTTCAACCGCATCACCTTTGCCGAGATACTCCCGCGAATGAATAAACTCCATGACTTCCTCCTTTCTCTATTTAAATCCTGATCGTTATATAATATCGTATATTTCGAAATCAAGAGATTTTCCATTTACTCTACCGCACCTCATAGACAAATCCCGGCTCTCCGATTGACACCTTTATCTCATTCAAGCTCTCCCCGCTTGCCGTGCGCGACAGGAGCTCCCGTGACATCTCGGGCAGCAGGGTGTTGGTGAGGATATGGTCCACGTTCCTTGCGCCGCTTTCCACTTCAGTGCAGCGGGAGACGATAGTCTCGATGAGCCCTTCGTCACAACTGAACGTGACGTTCCTGTTCTCCTTCATCCGCCGGGCGATGCGCTCAAGCTTGAGCCTGACGATCAGTCGCATGTTGTCCCCGGTAATCGGATAGTACGGAACGACCTTCAGCCGGCCGAGGAACGCCGGTTTGAAGTGCCTGAGCAGTTCGGGTCTCAGCATACCGGCGAGCGCCTCGCAGTCGGGCCTGCTCTCCCGGCCGGAAGAGCAGGCATCCATGATGGTCCCGGCGCCGATGTTGGTGGTCAGGATGATAAGGGTGTTTTTGAAATCGACCCTGCGCCCCTCGCCGTCCTCCAGGGTCCCCTTGTCGAAGACCTGGAAAAAAAGCTCCAGAACGTCGGGATGGGCTTTTTCCACCTCGTCCAGCAGCACCACGCAGTAGGGGTGTTTTCTGACCGCCTCGGTGAGCACGCCACCCTCGCCGTACCCCACGTAGCCGGGGGGCGAGCCCTTGAGGGCCGACACCGTATGGGACTCCTGGTACTCGGACATGTTGATGGTGACGACATTCCCCTCTCCGCCATAGAGCAGATCGGACAGGACGAGTGCGGTCTCGGTCTTCCCCACACCGCTGGGACCCGCGAACATCAGGACGGCCGTGGGCTTGGAGGGATCTTCGATACCGGCATGGGCGGTCCGTATCACCCGGGCGATGGCGGCCAGGGCGTGGTTCTGTCCGATGATACGCTTTCCCAATGCCTGCTCCAGCCCGAGCACCGCATCGATCTCGTCCGTCAACATCCGGCCCGTGGGAATGCCGGTCCAACCGGATATGACCTCGGAGATGGTCTGTGAGTCCACCGAAATCCGCATCAACGGCTCGGCCCCCTGTACCAGAGACAGTTTCCGCTCGGCCGACTTGAGCTCCCTCCGCATGCGCCGCAACGACCGGTCCGAGGGATTGCGCAAATGGAGCTCACGGATGCCGGACCGCAGCTCCATGATGCGGCCGGAGATCTCCGCTTCCTTGCGCCACCTGGCGTTCAGCTTTTCGAGCCTGGCCCGGGTCTCCGCCTTTTCGACGGCAAGCAAACCGGCCCGTTCGCGGTGGTCGACACCCATGAGCGATTCCCGCTCCAGCAGCTTTTCCTCCCGCTCGATCCGCGCGATGCGACGGGTCATATCCTCCACACCGGCGGGAGTGGTGGTGAGCCCTACGGCCACCCGGGCGCAGGCGGTGTCCAGAACGCTGACCGCCTTGTCCGGCAACTGGCGGGCGGGGAGATAGCGGCGGGAGAGGCGTACCGAGTCCAGGAGCGCCCCGGAGGTGATCATGACCTGGTGATGTTTCTCCAACAGCGGGGCAACGGCACGCATCATCTCCAGCGCCTTTTCCTCGTCCGGCTCTTCCACCTTGACCACCTGGAAACGCCTGGCCAAGGCGGCATCCTTCTCGAAGTACTTCTTGTACTCGGACCAGGTGGTGGCCGCAATGGTCCGGAGCTCGCCGCGGGCCAGGGGGGGCTTGAGAAGGTTGGCCGCGTCCCACGAGCCGGCCGCACCGCCGGCGCCTATCATGGTGTGGGCCTCGTCGATGAAGAGGATTACCGGTTTCGGGGAGCCTTTGACTTCCTCGATCACCGATTTGAGGCGATTCTCGAACTCCCCCCTGATGCCCGCCCCTGCCTGCAGCAGGCCCAGGTCCAGGGTCCTGATCTCCACCTCCCTCAGGGGCGGCGGCACGTCCCCCTGGGCGATCCTGAGGGCGAACCCTTCGACCACCGCAGTCTTGCCCACACCGGCCTCTCCGGTCAGTATCGGGTTGTTCTGGCGCCGCCGGATCAGTATGTCTATCATCTGGCGGATCTCCGCGTCCCTGCCGAACACCGGGTCAATCTCACCGCTCCTGGCCTTGTCGGTGAGATTGACGGTATAGAGATCCAGGGATCTGATCCCTGTCGGTGACGGCTTCCCGGCCCCCTGTCCGGCATTTACGGCGACCCCGTTCCCTGTGTCTTCGCAGGAGCCGGCAACGAGGTCGGGCAGGCCCGCGCCGAGGGCCTCCGCCGGGATCTTTCCGAACACCGCTGAACTCGCCCCGAGCGCGCCGCTGAACTCCTGGTCGGAGGCAAGGGCCAGCACGATGTGACCGGAACGGATGAACGGAGCCTGGAAGTCCACCGATGCCAAAAGCCATGCGCCCTGGATCATCCTGGGTATGCTCGGCGAGAGGGAGGGGGTCCGGCTGTTGCCGGTCTTGAACCCTTCGATTATCGTGATCAGGTCGGAAAGGAGCCGGGACTCGTCTATCCCGAAATGGCGCAGGATCCTGGCAAGGTCGGTATTGGGGACCTCCAGCAACTTGATGAGAAGGTGCTCGATATCCACCTCGTAGTGGGTGTGGGAAAGGCAGAGACCAGCCGCGGCCTCCAGGGCGGCGCGACAGGTTACGTTCAGCTTTGCTATCAGGGATCTCAGGTCAGATTTTATCACCGTATTCCTCCATTGCGCTGAATAAACGAATCCATCTCCGGAGAGGCCGGTACCTTGGAACATTTAAAGAGACGGCAAAATAATTCCGTCGAGGAAGGGGGACATGAGAAATGACGGATGGTGCATGGTTCCAGGGAACAGTTCGCTATAATGCCTTCCTGTCCAGACTCCGATACTGGATGGCCTCGGCCAGATGCTGCTCGGTTACGGCGGAGCTCCCTTCCAGGTCGGCGATGGTGCGGGCCACCTTCAGGATACGGGTATAGGCCCTGGCCGAAAACCCCATCCGCTCGGTAACCAGCTCCAGCAGGCGGTGGCCGGCCGGGTCCGGTTCGCAGAACTTCCGGATCTGGCGGGGCGTCATCTGGGCGTTGCAGTGGACCCTGGTCCCCCTGAAACGATCCAACTGGATCTCCCGCGCCCGCCCCACCCGTCGGGCAATGACCGCCGAGCCCTCCCCTTCCGCCCGGTCCGCCAGCTCACGGTACCTGACCGCCGGAACCTCGATCTGGATGTCTATCCGGTCGAGGAGCGGGCCCGAGATCCGGGAGCGGTACTGGTGGATCTCGCGCGGGGTGCAGGAGCATCCGGCCGGGCCCTCCCCGGTGCCGCCGCATTTGCAGGGGTTCATGGCGCTGACCAGCATCATCCGGGAGGGGTAGGTGATGGACATGAGGGCGCGGGAGATGGTGACCCGGCCGTCCTCCAGGGGCTGGCGAAGGACCTCCAGCACATGCTTCTTGAACTCGGGCAGCTCGTCAAGAAAAAGGAGTCCGTTGTGGGACAGGGAAACCTCGCCGGGCCTGGGGGTGTTGCCGCCGCCGATCAGCCCGATGTCGGATATGGTGTGATGGGGTGAGCGGAAAGGGCGATGGGTGATCAGGGCACGGTCCCGCTCCAGGATCCCCATGACGCTGTATACCTTGGTGGTCTCGATGGCCTCTTCGAACGACATGCGCGGCAGGATGCCGGGGATCCGGCGGGCAAGCATGGTCTTGCCCGAACCGGGAGGACCTATCATCAGGATGTTGTGGGCCCCCGCCGCGGCCACCTCGATGGCGCGCTTTGCGTGGTCCTGCCCCTTCACCTCGGAGAAGTCTTCTCCATGGTCGGCGGTCTCGCTGAACAGCTCAGCGATGTCGACCCTGCAGGGGGGGATCTCCCGGTCACCGTTCAGGAATTCCACCACCTCACCCAGCTCCGACACCCCGATGACGTCGATACCGTCCACCACCGCGCCCTCGCAGGCATTGTCCCTGGGAACGATGATCCCGCTGAAGCCTCCCTCCCTGGCTGCCACGGCCACGGACAGACAGCCCCGCACCGGCTTCACCACGCCGTCAAGGGAGAGCTCTCCCAGCAGCAGATACTCCCTGGTCCTCCTCCCCTTGACCACCCCGGTGGCGGCCAGGATGCCGATGGAGATGGGGAGGTCGAACGAGGCGCCCTCTTTCCTGATATCGGCCGGGGCCAGGTTGACCGTGATCTTGCGGCTCGGGAATTCGTAGCCGGAATTCTTCAGCGCCGACTTGACCCGGTCCTTGCTCTCCTTGACCGCGCCGTCGGGGAGCCCCACCGTGGCGAACTGCGGAAGCCCCTGGGAGATATCGACCTCCACGTCAACGAGAATGGCGTCTATGCCGAGCAGGGAACTGCTGCATACCTTGGCGAGCATGGCGTCTCCGGATGACAAACAGATTAAGAGCTTGTTCGTAAATAAGCATTCCGGGCGCGATCATTCGGAATGCTTATTTACGAACAAGCTCTAAGTGTGACCCAATGTACATAAAAAATTAGATATTGCCAAGCAATCTTTTCTAAATAAACCGGTCTTGACAGGAAGATACTCTAATCGTTTTATATATGAGCTATGAGCGAGAAAAGTTCGACTGCAGCATCCTGCGATTTTTCTTGACGAAGCCCCGGCTCTCCATTATATTGATTTCGATTTTCAATTTTAATTTTTAAAAGGACATCTCCATGGTCATTACCAGCCATATCAATGGCCGCATCCGGGTCCGGGATTCCCGGTTGCGGCGAGCGCCCGTGCTTGAGCGTGTGCGGGAGGCGCTTCTGCTTCGCTCCGATGTCAGTGAGGTGTCCAGCAACCCGAAGACGGGAAGCCTGCTGATCCTGTACCGGAAAGGATGCCATGTGCTGGCGGAGCTCACCGGTCTTCTGCAGGAATTGCTCGGCCCCGGCCTGCCGGCCCCCGTCTCGGCGGTTCCTGAGAAATCCCCTGTCTCCCCCCCTCCAAACCGGCTGGTCGTCTCCCGCCGACGGGTGGTCAATCTCGGCATGCTCGCCGGTCTCCTTCTGACCCTGTTGACGATGGCCGTAAACAAGGAACTGCATATCCTTGCCGGATTGCATTTTCTCGGTTTTCTTGCGATTCATCTTTTCGACAAGCGGCGCACACTGTTTACCTGAGGAGGGACGAGCCGATGGCACCCGTTAGTGTTCTGCCCGGCCGCCTGCGGCTGGAATGTGAGGAGATAAAGGGGCGCCGGGACAAATGCGGCGTCCTGGAGCACCGTATCGCCAATATCGCCGGGGTCGTTTCCGCCACGGTCAATTTTCGGACCGGCAGGGTTCTGGTCCATTTCGAGGAAGCGGTAACGCCACGTTCCGAACTGGGCAAGAGGATCCTCGACCTGCTGAATGCGCCCGTTCCGTGCGACGCCTGTCCGGAAACCGCTCCAGCCCGGGCCGGCAAGCGGGATACTGACTCCAGGTCTGTCGGCCGGCATCTGCTGTTCGATATCGTCGCGCACGCGGTTCTGCCGAGGCCCCTCGACCTCCTGGTGCCGGCGCTTTCCGTGCTGCGTCGTTGAAATCATCCAACATGGTGATATGCTTGAACAAAAACACTTACACTTGGGAGGATGCGCATGGCGGAGGAAGAGAAGAAGGACCATGAACGGGACCCGCAGTATGAGGGTAGAGGAGGGGAACACATGAGCGGACTATTCATCGGCACGCGCAGTCTGTGGCTGCTGGCGGGCGGTGCTCTGGGGGCGCTAGGCGCTTTGGGCATCGACAGGCTCACAAGGAAGGTCCGGCCTGCCGCCGTAGGCCTCGTCAAGGAGGGCTACGCTTTCAAGGAGTGGTTCACGGGCAAATACGAGAAGGTCAAGGAAGATTTCGAGGACATCCTCGCCGAGGCGGTGTACGAGTACGAGCGAGACCAGGAGCGAGCCGCCGACGCGACCCAACGGGAGAAGGCGCTGCTGGAAAAGATTGAAAAGATCGTCGAGGCACGCCTGGCCCAGATGGAAGCCGAGAAGAAAGAGTCGCCAGAGGAGGACCAGCCATGAACATGAAGCACAAGGGTATGCGTTATCTTTATTCCGGCCTGACGGTTCTGTTTGGCGCCGGAGCCACCCTTGGCGGCTCCTATCTCTTCTCCCGTCTGCGGGAGAAGCAGGACGTAGAAACCCGCATGGATCGTCTCGAACAGATGCTCGAAGGGCTTGCCGGTCCCAAAGGAGAGCCGAAGGCGCCCCGCCAGAAAAAGAGGTAATGCAATATATCGTCTTGCATGAACTGCCCGGCCGGCTGCGGCTGCAGTTGACCCTGCCGCGCCGGCCGGCGGTCGATCCGGCCCAGGTCGAGGCGTATTTCCAGGATCTTGCCGGCTTGTTGAAGGTTTCCTTCAACCCGGGTACCCGCTGTCTGCTGATCCGTTTCGATCCCCGTCTCGCCAGCCGCGAAGCGGTGCTTGGCCGGCTCGAATCGGCCCCTCCGCCCCGCTCCCTGCGGCGGCGCCCTCCTTCCACGCTGGAGCGCAAGAAAAAGACCGTCATCCGTTCCGGCACCCTGCTGCTGATGGGTCCGCTGTTCCCGCTGCCGGTGCGCACTGTGCTGGCTGTTCTGGGAGCTCTGCCGATCTTCCGCAAGGGAACCGCGGCACTGGCGAACGGGCGCCTCAACGTCGATGTCCTGGATGCTTCGGCGGTGGGCGCCGCGATGGCCACACGGGACTTCCTGACCGCCTCCGTCATCTCCTTTCTGCTGAAACTCGGCGACTATCTGGAGGAGTGGACGCGCAAGCGTTCCCACACCCTGCTGGCCGGCCTCTTCCATGTGGGGGAAGAGTGGGCCTGGGTGGTACGCGACGGGCGGGAAACGCGGATCGGCCTCGACGAGGTGCGGGAGGGGGACACGGTGGTGGCGCGGATGGGGAGCTTCATCCCGGTGGACGGCGTCGTGCTCGACGGCGAGGCGCTGGTGAACCAGGCCTGTCTGACCGGCGAAAGCCTGCCGGTCGCCCGGCGTCGGGGAAAGTCGGTTTACGCCGGTACCGTGGTGGAGGAGGGAAGCCTGCAGATCAGGGCGGTGAAGGTCGGCACCGACACCCGGGCCGCCCAGGTCGTGCGGATCATCGAGGCCGCCGAGGACCTCAAGGCCGAGACCCAGAGCCGGGGCGAGGCGCTGGCCGACCAGGTGGTCCCTTACTCCTTCCTGCTGAGCGGCGCCACCCTGGCGCTCACCGGCAATCCAGCCCGGGCCGCCGGCGTGCTGCTGGTCGATTATTCATGCGCCATCAAGCTCGCCACGCCCCTGGCCATTCTCGCCTCCCTCGCCCGCAGCGCCCGCCGGCGGGTCCTGATCAAGGGGGGGAAATTTCTGGAGAAACTGGCCCAGGTGGATGCCTTCATCTTCGACAAGACAGGCACCCTCACCGAGGCGACACCACAGGTGGCGGAGGTCGTCGCCTTTAAGGGATTCGACCGGGATTTCGTGCTGCGGGAGGCGGCCTGCGTCGAAGAGCATTTTCCCCATCCGGTGGCCACCGCCGTGGTCAGGTACGCGGCGGCCCAGGGGCTCATTCATGCCGAAGAGCATGCCGAGGTCGAGTACGTGCTCGCGCACGGCATCGTCTCACGGCATCACGGCCGGCGCATCGTGGTCGGCAGCCGACACTTCGTCCACGAGGACGAGGGGGTGGACGTCACCGCGGCCGCAGGGTATAGAGACGCCTTCGCCCGGCGGGGGTACTCGCTGCTGTATGTCGCCATCGGCCGGGAACTGGCCGGACTCATCGCCATCCACGACCCCCTGCGTCCTGATGCCAAGTCTTTCATCGCGGCCCTGCGGAACAGCGGCATCGGGCGAATCGTCATGCTCACCGGCGACAACGAGGCGACGGCCCGGACCATAGCCGCCCAGGTCGGCATCGGCGAATACTATGCCCAGGCGTTTCCCGAAAAGAAGGTGGAAATAGTCCGGCAGTTGCAAAAGGAGGGGTTTACGGTGGCCATGGTCGGCGACGGCATCAATGATTCGCCGGCCCTCGCCGAAGCCGACGTCGGGATTTCGATGACGCACGGCGCCGACATCGCCCAGGAGGCCTGCGACGTCCTGCTGATGGGGGGGACCCTGGCGGACATCCTGGCGGCCCGCACCATTGCCCGGGAAGCCATGGGCCTGATCCGGACGAATTTCAACCATATCCTGGTCATTAATTCGGCCGCCATGGCCATGGCTGTCACCGGAGTAGCGCCCCCGGTCGTCTCCGCCGCGGTCCACAATCTTGCCACCATCGGCGTGGGGTTGCAGGCGCTCAAGCCCCTGCGCCGCAGGAAATAGCCTTCGGCTATCCCTTCCCTGCGGCGGCGGCCAGCTTTTCTGCCATCGTGGCGATGTCTTCGTCCGTCCAGCCGACCTCCTGTAGTTTCTCGACCAGTTTACGCGCGAGAAAAGTGAAGTCTTTGGCCTCGATCGCTTTCTCCAGCACCTTCATCTCTACCGACATCCTGTATCCTTTCTTTTTTGCAGGATCTTCTTTGATATGACCATCCGGCATTTTCTAAGGAATGACTGCTGAAGATCGGGGAGCCTCATGAAAACCTGGATCTCATGGTGGATTACATCCATAAACCGAAGCGGTACCGCATTGTTCATTGACTTTCGCCGTTCAAGCCGCGGCACAGGCAGCAGTGGTGTAAGGAGCTGTATATCCGACAAGAATACAAAAGGATTTGTAAAATGTGTAGCCCTGACATACGAAAATCTCACTACATCTTCCCTTTTCGACACCGTATACGCGCTCACCGGTACCTCTCTCAGGGCCTGAAAGGTCCAATCTCTTCCCCGGTGCTCTTCTTCCCTCTGTGCGTCCATTCCCGACGTATTATGCCCCCGCTCAGACGGGGGCTTTTTTGCGTCCCGGCCCATCCTGCAAAACGATTAAATTCCAGGTCATTCTGTGCTATAAGACCTGAATCCGGCATTGGCAAACTACCAGGGATGGCCATTTCAATTGAGGAGGGAATAATGAAGGGGCTGACGAGACGGGGTGTTGTGAAAGCGGCAGGTGCGGTTGCATTGTCAATCGCGGCTATTTCCTTATTGGCATGCTCATCCCGCGAGCCCGGACCGCCGGGGCGGTCACTTTACATCCAGGGCGTGATGAAGGAACAGGCCGGAGACTATAGAGCGGCAAACAGTCTTTACGCGCAGGCGCTTCCCCTTCTGCGGCGGGAAGGCGTCCCTCCATTGGTCAAAGATGCAAGGATCGCGGTGAAAAGAACCGGAATCATTATCTCCGACTATTCCGCGACCTACGAGGATATCCGGCAAACCCTGAGCGGTTTTTCGGGCATGTCGGACGATACGATCAACTACCTCGTTTCTAGGATAGCTTACCTGGATATGGATGGCGCGAGATACTACTACAATGACTACATAAACACCGCGTATCATATCGACCTCGCGTTAATGCAGCAGGTGCCCGATGTGATGGAACGGAACCGGCAGGGGTATGCCGCGCTGAAGCCGTTTATCGAGACGCCGGGCCCGACTTCAGGCACACCCTACATCGACCCCGTCAGCTACGAGGGAGTCGCGACCTATGACGTGCCCAGGAACAAGCTCCCCGGAACCGGCTTGTTGAAGATATGGCAGCCGGTACCGGTCGCCACAGACTGTCAAACCGATGTCTCGATAATTTCGGTCACTCCGGCCGGCTACGTCAGGACCCCCGCGACCGTGAACGGCGATCTTGGGGACATCTACCTGGAGGTGCCGCTCGACGACCTGACCGGAGACCTCCGGATAGAGGTCAGGTTCAGGTTCAGGCGCTACGTGCAGAGGTTCACCATGATAGACCCCGACAATGTGGGCACCTACGACAAGGACAGTGCGCTCTATCGGGAGTTCACCGCTTCGGCGAAGAATATTTTCATCAGCCCGGAGATCGAGGCAAAGGCACGGGAGATTGTCGGCGGCGAGCAGAACCCCTATCTGGCCGCCCGCAAGATTTATGATTACGTGGTGGACGACCTGACATACAGCCATACGCCGCACGCCTCACTCGGGTTCATGGATATCCCGGAATCGGTCTTTGTCCACGAACACGGCTATGGAGACTGTGGCGCGCAAAGCATCTATTTCTCCGCCCTCTGCCGCGCGGTCGGCATCCCTGCACGCGCAACCGGCGGCTACCAGTTGTTTCCGGGCATGGAGGGCACGCACTTCTGGGCCGAATTCTACCTCCCGAACTACGGATGGGTGCCGGTCGACACCTCGGTGGCGCAAATCTACAAATACCTCCCGGAGCTGACGGATGACGAGAAGAGGGCCTTCAAGGACTTCTTCTTCGGGAGCATGGACCCCTACCGCTGGACGATACAGAAGGACGTGGATCTGCCCCTTTCCCCTCCGGCGCCTGAACCGACGGCATTATCGATCGTTCTCCAGACACCCGCGGTATTGTGCGATGAAATGGACGTTATACCTGAAGCGGTGATCGGGGACTATTACAGCATCCAGGTCACGAAGATACCTTGATACGGCAGACGCTACCGGGGTGATACACCATGGCTGACGAAAGAATGTAAATCTTACCGCATCATCTCGAAGTGCCTGTCGTCGCAGGTCTCGTCCACGATGTCGATGAACTTGTTGCAGATTGCGCTCACCATGTTGATGACCCCCTGGTAGCCGATGAGCGGGTGGCGGTGCAGGTTGACCCGGTCGAAGATGGGGAAGCCGAACCGGAACAGCGGTATCCCTGCGTCGCGGGCGACGAACTTGCCGTGGGTGTCGCCGATGATGGCGTCCACCGGGTCGGTTATGCAGAGGCTGCGCATATGCCAGAGGTCCTTGTTGATGTAGATCTTGCCGTCCTTGCCATAGGGGGAGGTGTCCAGCAGTGCCTGGATCTCCTTCTCCAGCTTCTTGCTCCCCTTGCTGCAGAGGATGTGGTACGGCTTGGCGCCCATCTCCAGCAGGAAGGAGATGTAACCGAGGAGGTAGTCCGGGTCGCCGTACACGGCGAACTTCTTGCCGTGCACATACTGGTGGGCGTCGGTCATGGCGTCCACGGCGCTGCCCCTCTCGGCCTTGATGGATTCGGGAACCGGCTTGCCGAACAACTCGGCCAGCTTCATGACGAATGCATCGGTCTTGGCGATGCCGAACGGGGTCGGCAGGGAGACGTGCTTGCCCGAGTAGTTGTCCTTGATCCAGCCGAAGGTCTTGGTAGTGGCGTAGGGTCCCACGGTCATGGTCACCTTGCCGTTGATGGAGTCTGCCGCGTCATCCAGTCTGGTGCCGCCGGGATAGGGGCGGTAGACGCCGTCGCAGGGGGAGTCGAAGGAATCGGAGATGTCGGCCAGGAAGGTGTAGGGGATGCCGAACTCCTTGAAGATCCGCTTGTACTCCCGGTAGTTGCCGGTGTTCACGTCAAAGCCGGCTATGAAGTTGAGCTTTCCGGTGCAGCGTCCCTCAATCTGCTTCCCCCCGGTCAGGTACTGGAGGATGGAGAGGAGCATGGCGTCGTAGCCGTGGATGTGGCAGCCGTTGAAGCTGGAGGTGTGGGCGTACGGCAGCGGGAAATCCTGGGGAATGTGCCCTTTCTGACGGGCGTTCTTGATGAAGGCGGTCAGGTCGTCACCGATGATCTCCGGCATGCACGAGGTGAAGATGGAGATCATCTTCGGTTTGTACAGGACATAGGCGTTTTCCAGGGCCTCAAACAGGTTGTTCTGTCCGCCGAACACGGCACCGTCCTCGGTCATCGCGGAGGAGACCGCCGGCGCCGGTTCGCGGAAATGCCGGTTCAGGGTGCTGCGGAAATAGGAGGCGCACCCCTGGGAACCATGCACCATGGGCAGGGTCTGTTCAAAGCCGTGCGCCACCAGTTCGGCCCCGACCGGTTGACAGGCATGGGCCGGGTTGATCACCAGTGCCTGGCGGGCGAAGTTCTTTTCCTTGTATTCTTCCGTATTGATCCACTCACAAACCTTTTTGACTTCCTCTTCGGCGTATTCGGTAACGGGTTTTACCGCCAGTCCAAGATTGTTTGCCATGATGTATCTCCTTCAGCGGCCGGGTACTCATATGTCCACGGTCCGGGGAATGTTGTTTCCGGCCCCCTCTTGATTGAAGGAGGGGGTGCCTCAAGGTACGAATCCTCTCCCTTTATAAAACAAGTGGAGGTCGGGAGGGGTTATAGTCTAAAACGGCGACTCCACCAGCTTCCAGGTGGGGCTGTTCACCGCCATGTCGATGTCGCGGGCAAAGATCGGGAAGCCCATGTAGGCGTGGTAGGGACCCGAGTAGTCCCAGCTGTGCATCTGGCGGAACGGGATTCCCATCTTCTGGAACAGGTATTTCTCCTTGATGCCGCTTCCGACCAGGTCAGGCCGGAGCTTGTGGGCGAACTGCTCCAGTTCGAACTCGGAGGCGTCGTCGTAGACCACGGTGGCATCGGGCATCTCGACCGAGGTCCGGTCATAGTCGTCTCCGTGGGCGAACTCGTAGCCGGAGCCGACGCAGATCATCCCGAGATCTTCGTAGGCGCCGATGGTGTGGCGGGGACGGAGACCGCCCACATACAGCATGACCTTCTTCCCTTCCAGCCGGGGCCGGTACTCGTCGAGCACCGCCTGCATGATCGGTTCGTACTTGGCAATGGCTTTCTCCACCTTCTCCTTGATCTCGTCGCCGAAGTACTCCCCCAGCCGCCGCAGGCTTGCGGTAATCTTGGTGGGACCGAAGAAATTGAGCTCCATCCAGGGGATACCGTACTTCTCCTCCATGACCTTGCACATGTAGTTCATGGAACGGTAGCAGTGGATGATGTTCAGCTTGACCTGGTGAGTGGCCGCGATCTTGTCCAGCTCGCCGTCACCGGTCCAGGTGGCCTTGACGTTGAGGCCTATCTCCTCCAGCAGCGGCTTCACGGACCAGACATCGCCGCCGATGTTGTAGTCGCCGATCAGTGCCACGTCGTAGGGGGTCGCAGGTTCGGTGAACTCACGGGTCTCGATGATGAAGTCGCGGATGGTATCGTTGGAGATGTGGTGACCCAGCGACTGGGACACGCCGCGGAAGCCTTCGCAGTTGCAGGGGATGATCGGGATGTCCAGGTCCTTGGCGGATTGCTTTGCCACGGCATTGATGTCGTCGCCGATGAGACCGACCGGGCACTCGGACAGGACCGAAATCCCCTTGGCCAGCGGGAACAGCCCCCTGGCCTCCTCAAGGCAGGCCTTCAGCTTCTTGTCGCCGCCGTAGACGATGTCCTTCTCCTGGAAATCCGAGGTGAACTGCATGGCAAAGTTGGTGACGCCGTTGATGCCGCTCATCAGGTTGCGCCGGGTGCCCCAGGAATACCAGCCGCAGCCCACCGGACCGTGGGAGATGTGCACCATGTCCCGGATCGGGCCCCAGACCACACCCTTGGCGCCGGCGAAGGCGCAGCCGCGGGCGCTCATCACGCCGGGTACGGTCTTTCTGTTGGATTTCACACAGGCCGAGCCGGTCGTCTGATCATTGGGTGCCAAGTGCGGGGCGCGCTTCTTGCGACCCTTCTCGGGATACACCTCCAGGACCTTGTCGATCATCTCCTGGGTCGATTCCTTGGTGATTCCTTCAACTTTTTTAATGGCTTCTGACATTGGAAACTCCTTTGGCGTGAGTGCCCGGGGCCGAAGACGGGCCTGGCCCGTGGATCTGCCGCCTCACGTTAACTTGTTGAAAAAAGGTATAAAAAGGGCGCGGACTTTCTTGTCGTAGTTCCCAAAACCCGCGCCCCTGTATCTCGGTCTAAGATGAGACGGCTGCCTCCGCCTTGCCGACGTTTTCGTCGTCGGCGTCGATGATGCCGAACTCCATCAGCAGGTCTTCCAGTTCATCCATGGTGAGCGGGTTGGGGACCACCAGCATCTTGTTCTCGGAAATCTTGCGGGCCAGCTCACGGTATTCGGTGGCCTGCTGGTGATCCGGGGAGTATTCGATGACCGTCATGCGCCGGAGCTCGGCACGCTGGACCTGGTTGTCGCGGGGAACGAAATGGATCATCTGTGTTCCGAGCTTGGCGGCCAGGGCCTCGATCAGTTCGGCTTCCTTGTCGGTATTGCGGGAGTTGCAGATGAGTCCTCCCAGACGGACCTTACCGGAGGTAGCGTACTTGAGGATACCCTTGGCGATGTTGTTGGCTGCATACATGGCCATCATCTCGCCGGAAACGACGATGTAGATCTCTTCGGCCTTGTTCTCGCGGATCGGCATGGCGAACCCGCCGCACACGACGTCGCCGAGAACGTCGTAGAAGACGAAGTCCAGGTCGGGGGTATAGGCGCCGTTCTCTTCCAGGAAGTTGATGGCGGTGATGACCCCGCGGCCGGCGCAGCCGACGCCCGGCTCGGGTCCGCCGGACTCGACACAGCGCACATCGCCGTAACCGGTCTTGAGCACGTCGTCCAGTTCCAGGTCCTCGACCGTGCCGCGCTCGCGAACAAGATCCATGACCGTGGCCTGGGCCTTGGCGTGAAGCATCAGACGGGTGGAATCCGCCTTGGGGTCGCAGCCGACGATCATTACCTTCTTACCGAGGGAAGCAAGGCCAGCCACCGTATTCTGGGTGGTGGTCGATTTGCCGATGCCGCCTTTGCCGTAGATCGCTATCTGTCTCATGTCTTTCTCCTTTCGTCCGCTTAATCCGCGGAACGCGTAAGTTTCCGGGGCAATAGAAAAGGCGCCCCATCTGTTGAATGGCGGCGCCTTTGCCTGACGGCTTTCGGATACTGCGACGTATCCGTACCGAATGTTTTAATTTTTGTGTTTCCGTCGTTGTCCAAAGTGTTGCATTCGCTGTGCCAACATCAAAACAATCTGTTTTTCAAGGTTATTTTCTGTTTTACGGAATTGTATACGCCGCAGAAAAGGGCAGGTGACTAATATTTGGTCAGCCGATGGCGGTTATTTCTCTTTTTTCCGTTGCTGGTAACATCACCTTCTGATATTCTGCCCGAACAAACCTAACACCGTTAAATTACTTCGTAAATTCGATATGTTGAGCATCGGACCATCCGGCATCCGTCGGCAGTCCGGAAGGATGAACACATTAATGCATCCCCCGAACCAAGATGACCACAGGGAAAAGGTCAGGGCGGCCCGCATCTCCATCCTGTCCAATTCCCTGCTGGTGGGTATAAAACTGGCGGTAGGCATCCTCATGGGATCGGTCTCGGTGCTCTCCGAGGCGATCCACAGCGGTATCGACCTGTTCGCCTCCGTGATCGCCTGTTACGCGGTTGGAAAGGCGGGAAAACCGGCGGACGAACGCCACCCCTACGGCCACGGGAAATGGGAGAACGCCTCCGGGGTGGTGGAGGCCGTGCTCATCCTCCTTGCCGCACTCTACATCATCTACGAGGCAATCATCCGTCTCAAGCATGGCGCAACCGTGGAACATCTGGGGCTTGGCACGGCGGTCATGGCCCTTTCGGCCGCAGTCAACTGGTTCGTGTCCCGCTACCTGTTCCGGGTGGCGGAGAAGACCGACTCCATCGCCCTTGAGGCCGACGCCTGGCACCTCAGGGCCGACGTCTACACCTCAGTCGGCGTTCTGGTCGGCCTTGCCCTGATAGCGCTCACCGGCCTGACGATGCTGGACTCGATAGCGGCCATCGCAGTGGCGATGCTCATTATCAAGTCATCCATCGACCTCACCAGGAACGCCGTGGCCGACCTGTTCGACGTGCGCCTCCCCCGCAATGACGAGGAAAAGATCAAACGTGTCCTGTCGGCATTCCAGGAGGAATGCGTCGATTTTCACCGACTGCGGACCAGAAAGTCCGGGTCGGTCAGGTTTATCGATCTTCACCTGGTGGTGCCCCGCCATTGGACCATCGAAGAGGCCCACCAGGTGAGCGACCGGATCGAAGAAGAGATCCGCCGGGCACTGGCCAATACTCAGGTCATCATCCACATCGATCCCTGCAACAAAAGCCTGAATCCCTGCATATCGTGCAAAAGGGAACCGGATGACAACAAGCCGCAGGACGCCTGACCGAAGGCGATCAAGCCGCCCGTGTTGCCTGTCAGCAAATCAATTAGTGATCGTACCGACCATCCCTGTTTCACCGTACGCTGCGATGGTAAGTCATGTTTCTAAAGGATAGCAAGTTAACCTGGAAGGTTAGAGGCTTTGCCCGCCGGCACTGCTGACGGGGGAATGAACCCTGCCGGACGTCATGATACAGAAGGGGCGCTCTCGACGGAGCGCCCCTTCTGTATCTCCCCGGTTTATCCTTCATTACCACATGGTGCAGACATTAAACAGCTCTTTCGTGCGCATCGCCACGAAGGCCATCACAATCTTCCTGTCTATCATCGGGTATCTCCCGCAGATGGCCTCCACGCACCGGTTACCCAGTTTAATGGCCTCCTGCTTATAGCCATACAACGGACTGCTGGTGGCTGTCTCGCAGATGATCCTGTCGAAATGCGCCCCGATCTGCCCGCACAATAACCTGCCCGCCTCCAGGTCGTCGGAGGGGAGATCGAAATAGACAGCCGGGCCCGGTATCTCAACCTTCTCATTGTAGAAGAAAAAAGGTGACCTGCCGGTATTGTCACCGACGTTGGGGCTCTTCATGTAGTCGCTGGAAGGCCGCATGGTGGAGAGCGTTTCGCGGCCGACCAGCCCTATTTTCCTCTGCAAATCATCGTCGCTCATTTTTGTAAGCTCAAGCAGCTCCTTCTCGGCATCACCAATCGTCACTCCCTCGAACAATCCCTTCGCAATGCCGCTTACGGTTCTCATAAGTCGCCTCCCTTGCCCTGAGACCAGGGAATTTGCGGAAAAAACACCGTCAACATGTCTCGTCCTTCTGGAAAAATATTAACAAAAATGATTATGAATGTCAAAATCTCAAATCCGGCTCGCCAATCCTATCGGATAATTCAGTTCAAGAGATTCGGGCTCTCCGTTCCGCCTGGCCCGGGAATGCCCGGGCAACCGCAGGGACGGCCCCCTGTACGGAATTTTTTCCTGCAATTCGAAATCTATTATTTAATACAGCGTCTGATCGATTTTCCATTTTTCACCTGGCTCCGCGGGGCATTTCCTTTTCAGGTACTTCCAACCCACCCCTTCGCCCCCTTGACATACACCCCACCAGGATGGGAACATGAGGATAAGGAATTTTTTCCGGGAGGCGATGAGATGCGCATATCAGCCGCGGTTCTGATCATGATGTTTTTCCTGGCCGGATGCGCCCATGTCGTCGGCAAGGAATCCCTGGCGCTGGCGGACCGGAACCTCTCCTTCCGCATGCTGAACGAACATACGGAAACCTATGGGGGGAAATACGTCCTGCTCGGCGGGATAATTGCCGGGGTGCGGAATACCGCCTCGGGCGGTGAGATCGAGATCGTCCAGTACGAGCTGGACTCGCGCGGAAGGCCTGAGGTCTCGGAATCATCCGGTGGGAGATTCCTTGCACAGAGCGATGGGTTCCTGGACCCACTGGTCTACCTGACCGGTCTCAGGGTCACGCTGGTGGGAAGGGTCACGGGCAAAAAGGTGGTCCCCCTGAATAGTGTGGACTATGCCTACCCCGTCGTATCGATCAGGGAGATCCGACTGCTGAAGCCCGACCTGTATTCGCCCTATCCGATGTTCCATTTCGGCGTAGGTATCGGTCATACCTTCTGATATCCGGTTACCGGCCGGGAGCTTGGGGAAACATGATCCCGCCCATCAATCCAGACTGGTAAGGTTTTCGACAACCTGCCGGTTAATGACATGCTTCAGGGAATGATAACCGGGATCGGGCGCCATCAGACCGATTACATAGTACTCCGTCTCCCGTGGAGGAGTCACGAAGCCCACGACCCTCCGTTTGTCGAAATCCAGCTCTACCCATTGAAGTTTGCCCGCATCGGGATCGACCCTCTCCAGTTGCTCTACCGAACAGATGAGCTCGGCCCCGGTGCCTTCGAATCCGTGACCGGGGACCCGACCCCTGCTTGCGATGATGAATCCCTGTGAGTCGACCACAAAGGCGGCCTCGGCCCGGGTGAGGCTCATGCACCAGGTGAGGCACTCTTCCCAGTTGGCGAGTTTCTGCGGTTGCGTGTAAGACGGCTCCGGCGGCACCTCTTCGGGATGGCCGGCATACCCGGCCGAAGGGGGTGAATCCTGCCGGGGTTCAGCCCACTTCGCCAGCCTGACATATGCAGACCCTTCAAGGGCGGGCGGCGGCTCTTTGGGGGTGGTCCCCGACGTCGGGACAAGGCTGCTCAGTATCAGCTGAGCCTCTTTCAGGTCATATGAGTTCACGCTGCGGTCTCTCATCCTCGACTCCGGTCGCGCCGCCCAGTCCCTGGACCACGCTCTTGATCTCGGTGGCCAGCAGTTCGAACCTGATGGCCTCCGGCGGATATTTTCCCGGCAGGAAGGCCACCGGCAACCCCTTCTCGCTGGCTATGGAGAAAATCTCGGCCCGCGGGATATACGTTTCCAGCACCCCGCTCAATGATGCCCAAACCGTATTCATGATATTGAACGAAACGTCCTTTGTGAGCTGCACCATGGTCGCCAGGATCCCGAGCAGTTCCAACCCGCTGTTCTCGTTTTCCTTTACATGCTTCAGCACCCGGAGGGTCTGGGAGATGGCCCGCAGGGCGAGAGGCTCCGCCTGCAGCGGGAGCAGGGCGAAGTTGCTGACCGACAGAGCCGACCTGGTTATCATCCCCAACCCTGAAGGGGTGTCGATGATGATGTAGCTGTACTTCCCTCCCACCACGGCCAGGACATCACGCAGAGCCGCCGAGGAATGCAGCAGGTTTTCGTAGACCCCCACATCCAGGGGATCCAGGCGCCCCCTCGGCAGGATCGAAAGCCCCGGAAGCTTGGTCTGGATGACGGCTTCAGCAATCGTGGACTGCTTCATCATGTACTCGGCAAGACCCTTCCACTCGGTATCGCTCCGGGCAAGGGAAAAACCTATCGCGCCGAGAGGATCAACATCTATCAGCAGGGTCGGGTCGCCCCCCTCGGCCAGTGCGACAGCAAGGTTCAGAGCCACCGTGGTCTTGCCGGTACCCCCCTTGGAACTTACAATGGAAAGAACATTCGCCATTTCGCTTCCCCCATCTCCTCACTGCTCGATACCTGAATCGACGGCGTGGAGGCATCAAGGATTCAGGTTAAGATCTACCTCCGACCATTTCCCTAGCCGGGCAGAAGCTCGGATATCTTGTGTCTGACAACGCCCAGCTTGGCATCCTCGTTACAGGCAACCGCGACGAAGCGCCCCGTATCGCTGTCCGTTATATGCACGAACAGCGCCCCTGTCTCACAGTGAATAAAGGCGAACATGACCTTCCCCATCTCCATTCCAACCGATCTCAGCGAGGAGGTGGAAAGCCATGCCAGAACCGCCGGAACGACACGATCCGCATTGACGCTCGTGCCGTCCGGGGCGTGAAGCGCCGTCACCCTGCCGGACATGTCCGCTACAAAGGAGTAGAGGTAGCCGGGCAGCGTTGACAGGCCTTCCAGAGCTCCCATCCCCGCTTCCGGCCGGATCTCCTTCCGGACAGCTCCATCACCCTCGGGGACAAGGCAAGGCAGGTCGGTTTCCGTGAGGATTTCTTCCGGCTCCGGATAGACCTCGGCCAGCATGAACATCGTGCCCGTATCGATCGACATCTCGCCGTTCCTGGCTTCCAGGAAGATCCCGGGATCGTCCAGCATGGAGGCGATGGCGGCCCGGATATGGGCCTTGAGGCACTCCCTCAGTGCCCCATGGGTGATCAGGCCCGACTCCTCCAGCAGAGCGCCCAGTTTTCTGGTCTTTCCCAGGGAACGGCATTTCCTCACGATCTCATCGAGCTTTTCCTTCGGCACCATGCCGATCCGTTCCAGGAACGAACCGAAATTCTCCGTCTGGATATTGCTGACGGCCCAGGCGACATGCCCGTCACGCATGACTACCACCCCAACCTGCTCGGAATTTCTCACCGCGCGCAGGATGCCGCTCCATCTTACCTGGGCCGCATTCTTCAGAGCAACGGAAAAGGGATGCCCTTCAATCAGTTCAATCAAGTCGCCCACTGCAACCTCACACTCGTCACCCGGACGGCCGGAGTGGCGTATTCGCGAGCGGGGTAAGGGTTTCCCGCCGTTATTTCCTGACCACTATGAATTCGCCGTAAGGGTCCCCCGCCTCTATACCCTTTGTCTGGTGGCAGACATGGGTATCCATGCCGTCGGGATAGGGATCCGCATACGCCAGGTCGAAAAATGCCTGGCTGAGACCGCGGAGGGTGTAGCCCCGGAGCCCTTCACCTCCGCCGTCCGCTTCATAGTAATCGAAGGCACGGATCACCATCCTCTCCCCTTCCTTGAGCTGCACGATACCCGACTTGGCCCACCCCCAGGCAGTGAAGGCCGCATATGCGCCGCGAAGTATGTCTTTCTCGCCTTCCGTCACCATCGGCATGACCACGTCATTGAAAATCTCCGATGTGATGATGCCGCAACCGGTGTGATAGCCGCATTCATAGGCCGCGCGTACCAGGCCTTCCTCCACCTGCGCTTTTTTATCCGGCGGCGCCGCCGCCATGATCCGTTCGGCGAACGTGTTCAGGAGCGAGACCGGGAGCAGGTTCACCAGCACCTCGTATTCCGGGATCAAACCGTTTTCGTCCCCCTGCACGGTGATCTTCGCAAGGGATTTCACCACGGTGTCACGCATCACTGTCATGATAGATACTCCTTCTGTCTCACGATGTCTTGACGACGAACTTGCTTTCCGTACTTCCGGCGGCGATGCTGGCAACCTCGGTGACCTTGTAGGTTTTGACGGGTTTGTTGAACGCGGCGCCGAACATGGCCGCCACGAAGCCGCAGGTAAAATGGTTGACGGGAACCGCATTGGAACCCCACTTTTTCAGCCAGCCCTCGTCCAGATGGGAACGGAGCAGGCGCACTTCCCCCCCGTTTTCGTCTCCGGTCACGATCATCTTGCCGAGACCGAACACGGAGTAGTACTCCCTCCCCACGTTGCACTTGTCCTGGGCTGAGCTGAGAGAGTTCTTCTGAATATAGTCATCGAAGACGGCTCGCATGGTTTCCTCGACCACGTCCCGGAGGATCTCCGGTCCGCCCATATCCTTGAGGTCTTCCACCAGCCTTGTTATCAACGCGAGATAATGGTGCGAGTGCATCACCACCAGATGACCGTTCAGGTAATGGCGATAGGTCTCGGGATCCAAAGTAAAATCTAACCGCAGCGGCATCAGGCATACCTCCTAGAATGATTGGGCGAGTTCTTCGAAGAGTTTTCTTGTCTTATGCCGGATAATTCCCAGCTTGGACGCATCCGGGGTGACCACCGCCGCAACCGCGTCACCGACCGGTTTGCAGATAATCACCGCCCGGCCGTATTCGACGAACATGTCCTGGAACCTGTTGACGTTGAGTTCGGTCCCCATCTCCTCGATACCGTTGACGGAGTGGGCAAGCGATGCGCCCAGTTCGTCGATGTTGACCCTTGCGCTGCTGCCGACCGATTCGATGACGAACCCGTCGCGTCCGATGACAACCACCGCGTCTATTCCGGGAATCGCCAGCAGGTCGTTCAGGACTTCCGTTGAGTCTCTTCCGCTCTCTTGCATTGCAAAGCTCCTTTCATATGCCTCTTTATGCGCGCCGCTACCGTTGCCACCGTTCTCCTTGGCACGCTTGTCCAGCAATACAACCGCCTCCATGATGGCGTGCTGCACCGAAAGGCCGATGTTGCTCTGGGCGGCGGCTACACCCGGCATGAAATGGAACGTCCCCTGTTCCCACGAGAGCAGGTCGGCCAGACCTTCCAGGCCCGTCAGATCCTTTGAAACCACCGAGACCAGTTCACCCGCCACGAAATATATACGGCCCTCGTCTCCCCCGGGCTGCCGCAGCAGTCGTATCACGCCGCTTTTGGCGCTGGCTGAAAGGAACTGGAGCAGGTCCGTGATAGTGGTCAGGGAAAGGTTCCCTTTCAGTCCTGATTCACTCTTTCCATCAGCCGTTACGGCATCGATTCGGACTGGCATGATATGGCCCTCAAGAGAAATGAACCCGGCAGGCCGTTGAAAAACCAGCTTTTCAACGGCCTGCTGATGCGTCTCATCTGAACACCAGCATGGTGGCAGTCTGGTTGATGTGACCGATGTACTGCTCCCCATAGGTACTGAATCCGACGGTAGGAAAGCCTGCAAACAACTCTCCGTATGCCTGTGTGAGGTTGTTCTGGCGAAGCTCCAGGGTCCTCAGAATGCAATTGAAATTGACGATACCGGAAATCCCTCCCAACTCCTTCCGGGCCTGCTCGATTGCCTCCCTGGTGTCCCCTATGATGTCCGTCCCCTCCAGCACGGACAGTTCCATCCCCTCCTTCACCCCGCAGTAGAACAGCATGCCGTCATCCTTGATCTGTTGGGGGCTCCGCACAAAGGGCTCGTCATCGATGACCAGGCCGACCGGATTGTGCATGAAGCGCTTGGGCGCCTCATCCAGAGACACCCCGACAGCCTCGGCATAGGCCGCGGCAGCGGGCCTGTTGTTGAATTCCAGGACCGCCCGCCGTTCCTCGTCAACCTTGGTAACCTCCAGGGTCTTCCCCAGGTCGCGGAAACTCTGGGTCTTGATGAAGGTGAAATCCACTCCCGGTTTCAGCAAGGCCAGCACCGCAACGTTACTATGGCCCTTGCCGTGGGCATAGAGGTAGGTGGAAGAGAACCTGAGGTCGTCTCCAGCCGAGCCGCCGATAAAGGTGACGTTTGTGAGGTCGCCTATGGTTTCCATCAGGGACTCTTCGGCCCCGCACAGGCCGTCAACCAGGATTATGCCCACATACTTGCCGGGATCCATATCGGACATTGATTCGTTGAAGTAGCTCTCAAACGAGGCCAATGCCTTCCTGACGGAGCTCTCATCCCTCAGGTTCTCGATGATCTCAATCTTTGCGTCCTTGACGGCCTGCCCATTGAACGCCATGGCCACCATGGAGTTCTCCAGCATCTTCCCGCTCGTTATCTCGCCAGCCGTTGAACAGCCGAGAACCTGGGCCATGGGAAACGCGTCCTGCATCTTCTTGCTCACGCTTTCGGGAGCGTATTTGGTCGAGGCGAAAAACAGCACCAGTTCGGAATCGAACAGGTCAAACTGCCTGCAGATATCTTCTACGCTTTCGTCAACGGTTTCTTTGGTGGAAAACGCGGTTTTAATATTCATGTCAACCTCCTCCGGACAAGATTATGGGTATGCTATTTCAGTTCACGGATCATTTTCTCCAGTTTGCCGAGCACCACCGGGTCATCATCGGACTGCAGCGTATACTTGCCGGGATTTATCCCCTTGAGTATCAGCTTTGTCTTGATAACCCGCTCCAGCATGGGGTTGTCTTTTGCCCTCTGGTCAATAATGGAATCTATCATCTGCTTGATCTTTCCTGCCATGCCCATTACCTCCTCATTAATTTCTCACTCTATCCATCTCCGCGACCAATGAATTCACGTTTGCTGGAGGAGCTTCTGCAATAAAAACCAGTGGCGGCCGGTTCTCATGTAGCGAACACGGCGGTGAGCAATATGGGTTATTTGAAAACAAAGTTTTATTATCTGTTTTAATTTGTCATCATATACATTATTTTGTAACTTCATGTCAACAAATTAAACATAATGAACGTAAATGGAGCTACCGACCTTCAGGCGGGAGGAATGACGAGGCACTAAAGTCGCACCGGCACAAGCACTTCGTGCCGCGACAATGAGACGGCTCTACGCGAAGCGCCTTCAGGCACGACAATCACGGCAGCCGCTCCCACGCAAACATGGGTTAGTTGCCGGATTCATGGGGTTATCCCCAAAAGGAAGGTCGTCCAATGCACATGCTGGAAATGGGAGGGGTTCTCAGGGCGACGATGTCCCTAAACGATGTCATACCCGCAAAACGGGTATCCGGACAGAATGCGACATCATGCAATTCCTGGATTCCCACCTATGCGGGAATGACGGGAAAGCAACCTTTGCCTGGGGGATAGTTCCGCAATGGAGAGGGATCGACGCGGGGAATCCGCGGGAGTAAGCCAGGGGTGGCCGAAAAGCCCTGGGCAGCTGAATCCGGCCGTGAGCGCGGTGACTGTGGTGGGAAAGACGTGAATCGGGCGTAGATTGGAGTGATTGTTTTTGCGGCGGCCGACCGGTTCGCTACCTCTCGTGGTGAGCAGAAACCCCTGCCTTCTTTTCGGCCCAGTGCCGGACCCCGCCTTCCCGGGTCCGCTCGAACCTCATGACCGGGACGCTGAGGCCGCAACCGCCTTCAACGGCCTCCACCCGGAGCCTGAATACCTGCCGGACTATGGCCGGATCGCCGTTCGGGAAGAGCCGCACCGTTTCCTCGAACCTTGGGGCGTCCCTGCCGATGACCTCCCCCTTGCAGAAAACCCGCAGGAGCCGAGGTTCGTCGTCAAAGGAGCAGAACATCAGGGTGACCCCGCCGCCGGCCGCTATGTCCCGGCCGGTGCGGTTGCTGCTCCCCGGGTAATCGAGCAGAAGGAGCGTTTCCTCGTCGAGAAACAGGAGACAGTCTTCACCTTTCGGTGCCAGGCTCACCTCGTCCACAGCCGCGCTGGCAATGAAAAAGAGCCGTTGCCCGGCGGCGAACTCCCTGTCCTTTTCCGTAAGATACCGATACTGCTTCCCCATGATTACCCCTCTCGTAAATAACGTGCCGTCCCGACCGATCACAGCCTCCGCTTTCTTGCCAACTGTTACTCGAACCGGAGGCGCTGCGCAGTGAAAAATAATATATCTCGACGCGAATTTCGTCAAGACGGTCTTTTGCTGTCCTGATCAGCCATGCGGCATGGATAGTTTTCATAGAAATAATCTATTTTCATACCTACCGGGATATGTTACATTTTCTAATCGGAAGCGCCTTTTGGAACCTTTGCCGGAGCAGGGGCGACCTGAGGCGTCCCGATCAGTAGCAGCCGCTCCCCCGTTCACGTCCCCCTCCGGCCTGCCGCTCCCCGAGACTCAGTGCGTCATTCAGAGAACCATCGGATATGAAGATGAAAAAATTCGTTTCCAAGGCCCTGGAGGTCAATCTCGCCGTTACCGGGGGCAAGATAGAGGTCACGCCGGAGCACCAGTGGTTCCTCTCCCTCTCCCGTTCCCATTTCGGCATCCACAAGCGGGCCGGGGAGCTGATGAACGAGTACCACCATCCCTATTCCAACCCGGAACTGGTGGTGGACCTGCTCCGCAAGATCACCCTGGACGACCTCTGGTTCTACCTGTCACTGGCGGAACGCGAACGGGCCATGGACACGCTGCTGGGGATGTTCGACGCCCTGATGGGGCTCCATCTTCCAAACCAGCAGCAGGAGAGGTGCTTCCAGACCCTGCTCGAATTCGCGGATGCGCTGTATCGGCAGAAAAAATGCCCGCAATCCGTCATGGACCGGGTCGTTACCACCCTCCAGAGCAGCCTTGAGGGCAACGAACAGGTGGCGGTGCGGTCATCCGGGTTCATGAAGGAGCGGCTGCAGTCCCTTTCCGTGGACCCCCGCTACTCCGGCGCGGTCACCGCCATGCTCCGGCTCGCCCTTGAGAAGAACATCGATTTCTGGGAGAAGAGCGCCGGCATCGAGTCCTGGCTCGCCAACAAGAAATCCCTGTTCCGTTCGGACATGGGCGCCAGGATCGCCCATGTGGGCCGCCCCTTCTTCTCCGAGCTGAGAAAACAGCTCGGAGAAGCCGGCACCTGGGCCGAGCTTCGGCAGGTACCGGATTTCACCGGGATCGCAAACCGCTTCCGCAGCTGCATGGACGAGGAGGAGCCGGCCCTCGACCGTATCTACTATCTGTTCTATCTGCTCAGCCACCCCGGCATGGCGCACCTGAAAGACCACCTCCTCTGGGACCTGAACCGGATGCTCCGCATCGTCAGGAGCTCATGCGGCGAGAAGGAGCTGACCGTCTTCCTCGAAAGGATCTTCCATCTCTTCGAGTCGCAGAAGGCCGGTCACATGGGGACGCTGCTGGACTGCATCCTCACGCTGGGGAAGGAAGTGATCGACCTGGGCAACCAGGCCGTGATCAACCATTTCACCGACCGCCTCATCGCCTTCGGCTTCGTGCCCGGCAACGTGTTCGGGATCAACCAGGACTGGCAGGTCTGCATCGACAAGAACCATATCCGGAACATCAGGGTCTGGATGGAGCTGATCGAGTGCGCCCCGGAGAAGATGCTCAAGCTCCTCTCCGCCCTGATCGTCAACCTCCGGGTACGCGGGATCTTCATCTCGGACACCGACCTGTTCCAGCGGGACATCACCAGGCTGCTCAATTCGGGCATCGCTCCCATCTACAAGATGGTCAAGCAGCTGGCCCGTATCTTTCCGGTCTACTACAACGAGATCGGGGCCGAGGGAGAGCTTCGCGAGATCACCACCAGGATGGACGAGGTCTCCCACAGGCAGGACCGGCTGATCCATTTCCTCCGGAAGCAGGTGCATACCGAGAGCAACAATACCCACATCGAGCTGGCCAGGCGCATCATCCGTTTCTGGTACGACGGCGACACCGGTCCGCTCAAGGACATCCTCCCCCAGGACGTGCACCTGTCCCTGCGGAACTCCGGCGAATGGTTCGACCCGGTTCACGGGATCGTTACCCGGCTGTGCGAGGCGTGGGGCGTGGGACCGGAAGAGCTGCTGGACAAGGAGTACCTGAACCTGTCCAGACACCTGAAAGGCTGCCTGAAACGGGACCAGGTACGCTTCAGGGGGCTGGTGGACCTTTACCGGCTCCTGAAGGCGAAATACACCCTGGACTACCACAACATCATCCCGGTGATGAAGCAGCTCCACATCTTCCCGGACGAGGAAATCGAAGAATTCCGCAAGCGGCTCGACGGCGAAAATTCCGAGGCCGCGCTCCGGAGGGTCTTCTACTTCATGGAGCAGCTGCGGGAGACCATCCTTGATCCCGAAAAGTCGGAGGCGTGCGAGGACATCTATCACAAACGCCACATAGCCGCCGGGATCCCCTCCATGTACGGCAAGTACCACGAGGCCAAGTTCGAGGCCCTCGGGCTCACCTTCCGCCTGGAACGGCTGGCGTCCGTCCTGATGGCACGGCTCATCGGCCAGATAAACATGAGCTACATCACCGCCAAGTCCCTGCGCAGGATCGCCCGGATCATCGAGCTGTTCCGCCACGGCATCCTGCTGGACGGCATCTCCAACCAGGGTTTCGACTCGAACCTGAAGATGTTCCAGTACAGCCTCACCTCGGCCAGCTTCACCCTGGAGCAGATTGTCAATCTGTTCCAGTTCATGGCCCAGAACATCCGCGAGATCATCCACGAATACTTTCTGCGCCATTTCGACAACCCGCTGAAGACCGTCGCCGCCCAGCAGACGCGGCAGCAGCGCCCCCACGGGCCGGTCGACCAGCAGGAGGTCCACCGGATCTCGGAGAAGTTCTACCGGGAGGTGCTTTCGTCGGCATTCCTGGTCCAGCAACTGGACAACTTCATCTCCGACGTGCTCAACACGCTGCGCTCCATGGTGGGAAACCTCACCCCCGAGGTGCGGCACAACATCATGAGCTTCGACCCGGACCTGATCATCAGCCCCATCTACCGGAGCACCCCGGAGATGGACAACCAAATATTCCTGGGAGCCAAGGCCTATTTCCTCAAGCAGCTCTACGCCCAGGAGTTCCCGATACCGCCGGGCTTCGTGCTGACCACCGAGCTGTTCCGGCACCGCAGGGCCATCCTGAAGCACCCGGAACTGACCATGGAGATCGAGGAGCTGGTCCGCCAGAAGATCGGCGAGCTGGAGGAGATAACCGGCAGGAAACTGGGCTGCCCGGAGAACCCGCTCCTGTTCTCGGTCCGCTCGGGCACTGCCATTTCCATGCCCGGCGCCATGGACACCTACCTGAACGTCGGGATGAACGACCGTGTGGCCGAGGGGCTGAGCCTCAAGCCACGCATGGGATGGACCGCCTGGGACTGCTACCGCCGCTTCCTCCAGGGGTGGGGGATGGCCCACGGCATCGCCCGGGACGAATTCGACCGCCGCATCTCGCACTTCAAGCACCTTTACCAGGTGGCCCGCAAGGTGCAGTTCACCGAGAACCAGATGCGGGAGATAACCCTCTCCTACCGGACCCTGCTGAAGGAGTACGGGGTTCACGTGGAGCAGGACCCGTTCCGGCAGATCATCCAGGCCATCTTCTCCACCATGGATTCCTGGTACACCGAGCGGGCCAGGACCTACCGGAGACACCTGCAGATCGCCGAGGAATGGGGCACCGCGGTCATCGTGCAGCAGATGGTGCTCGGCAACCTGGGCGCAGACTCGGGCACCGGCGTGGTGTTCACCCGCAGTCCGCTCGAGGACAAGCCCGGAGTGAGCCTCTACGGCGACTTCACCCTGTTCAGCCAGGGGGAGGACGTGGTGGCGGGGCTGGTGCACACCCTCCCGGTCTCGGAGAAACAGCGCAAGTCCATGCCGGGCAACATCAGGACTTCGCTGGAGAAGGACTTCCCGGAGGTCTACCGGGAGCTGCTCCATCGCTCCCGGCTGCTGGTGGAATCGTACGGCTACAACCACCAGGAGCTGGAATTCACCTTCGAGTCGCCCCGCAAAGAGGACCTGTTCATCCTCCAGACCAGGGACTACGCCACCAGCCAGCCGGAAAAGCTCTGCGTGTTCGCCGCGGACCAGAGGTCCATGAAGTTCCTCGGTTCGGGCATCGGCATCGGCGGCGGCGCCATGAACGGCGTGCTGGTGTTCGACCGGGAGGACCTGAAGAACGCCGCAGTCGACTTCCCGGGGAAGAAACGGATCCTGGTGCGTCCGGACACCGTGCCGGACGATATCGACATGATCTTCGAATGCGACGGCCTGCTGACCTCCAGGGGTGGGGCCACCTCGCACGCGGCGGTCACCGCCGCCCGCCTCGGCAAGATCTGCATCGTCAACTGCAAGGTGCTCCAGGTCTACGAGGCTGAAAAGAAATGCCGCATCAACGACACCAGGCTCAGCCTCGGCGACGAGATCGCCATAGACGGCAGGCTGGGGAACATCTACCTGGGCAATTATCCGGTGGAGTACACCGAGAGCTTCTAGACGGGAAGCATTCCGTCATCCCATTTATCAGACCAAGGAGGACACGAATGAGCACGGGCGACAAGACATCACACCCTCTGGGCATCAACGGACTGGGCCGTATCGGCAAGCTGACCCTGTGGAACAACCTGCTGACCAGGCGGTTCGACCGAATCATCGTCAACACCGGCCGGGAAGTGGGCAAGAGCCTTGACGACCTGATCCAGGTGATCGAAACCGATTCCACCTACGGCACCCTGGGCAGGTTCCTGCACGGCTATACCGGAAAAAGCGAGATCAAGGTGGCCGATGCCGACCAGGCTATCCTGGAGATAGACGGAATCACCGTCAAGATACTCAGGGAGGCGCGCAACCCCAAGGACATCGCCTGGCGCAAGGAGGGGGTGAGGCTGGTGGTCGAGACGACCGGGCAGTTTCTGGACCCCACGGTCCCGGCGGATTTCAAGACCGGCGGCCTCCGCGGTCACCTGGAGGCCGGAGCGGAGAAGGTGCTGGCATCGGCGCCGTTCAAGATCAAGGACAAGACCAAAGAGATGCCCGACGACAGCGTCCTGCTGGTGCACGGGATCAACCACACCGACTTCGATCCCTCCCGCCACCACGTGATCTCCGCGGCCTCCTGTACCACCACCGGCCTGGCGCACATGATCAAGCCGCTCCTGGAAAACAAGGAAACCTCCCACATCCTGACCGCCTCCATGTCCACCATCCACGCGGCTACCAACACCCAGAGCGTGCTCGACTCGGTACCCAAGACCGGGGCCTCGGATCTGCGCAAGAACCGCTCGGTGATGAACAACATCATCCTCTCCACCACCGGTTCCGCAAAGGCGCTGGAAAAGGTGATGCCCGAGATCAAGCGGGTCGGTTTCATGGCCGATTCGGTTCGCATCCCCACCAGCACGGTGTCGCTGATCATCCTCAATCTGACCTTCCACACCCCGCTGGACACGAATGGAGAGCCGGTCATCACCCACCTGCTGCTGAACGACATCTACCGCAAGGCCGCCGAAGGCTCCCAGAAGGGGATGCTGGTCTACAGCGACCGGCAGAACGTCTCCTCCGACCTCATCGGCGTGCCGGCCGCCGTGGTCATCGAGGGGCATGAGAGCCACACCCGCACCGGCTTCATCAACCTGCCGCCCGAGACCCTCGCCAGCGTCGGTCTCCCCGCGGACGCCGAGGTGCAGATCCCGGTCACCCACGCCAAGCTGTTCGGCTGGTACGACAACGAATACGGCAGCTACGTGAACTGTCTGGGCGAGTTGACCGCCTACATAGCCGGGAACATGGGGTAAGACCCGGCGGGCTTGCCGAGACATAGCCAACTATGTAAAAACGCCGTGAATCTTGTTAACTCAAGGATTCACGGCGTTTTTTACATCGGCAAATAAACTCAAATGCGGCAATATGATTCCTCCCTCGTCCATCCCACCTACCCCGCTTACCAGATCTTAAAAATTAGATTTTTATATTAAAAATGTTGACTTTTAATTATATTTGAATACAGTAACAAAAAATTAATAATTTCTACAAAAACAAACCCGGGGTTATACAACACATCCGATAGGCGCTCTTTTGTGATTACCACATTTCCTTTCTCATCGGGAGGGGTTCCATGTCTAGGCGGTTTTCCTGTCTTGCCGGCATCGCATCTTTTGTTCTCGTATCGTTCCTTGTTCTC
>Ga0228535_1001449_pt1 | contig 36106 bp, 26 predicted proteins | sample SJ1metagenome_FD_168457 | JGI IMG/M metagenome (GOLD analysis project Ga0228535, IMG submission 168457) | Enriched culture of PCE-dechlorinating microbial communities from Ithaca, New York, USA - SJ1 | ecosystem: Engineered > Modeled > Simulated communities (microbial... > Unclassified | place...
GGTCGAGGGGGATGTGCTCGCCGCCTCCCCATTCGAGATAGAGCCCGTTTTCGGAGGCGTATGCGGCCAGCTCCTTCAAAAAGCCCTTGTCGAGCTCCTGGCCGGGGCCGAGGTTGACTTCGGAAAACTGGGCTCCCTCGGCTTCATTCATGATCACCCAATCGAGGAGTTCGAAGGCGGAGAGCCTCAGAGGTTTCAGGCTGTAGCTGTCGATTCCGACTTTGAAAGGTTTCATCCGGGCGCCCTCCGGCGCGACATGGCCGGTTGCCGCGTTCATCATAACAGAACTTCGCCGGCCTTGACTACAAAAATAATCGGCCCCTTCCCGGCCGCCGGAAGGGAAAACGTCGAGGGCCTTGAACATCCCGGCGCCCTCAACCGACGTTCCGCAGGCCCGGAAAAGCGGCCGCGGTCAAAATCTGGAAAGGGCTCGATCCGGGCCCCGGTCCGGACAGGTATCATCTTGACAAGAAGAATCATTTAATGTCATATAATGAGACCTCATGGACAAATCATGACACGCTTTTTTTACGGCGAGAATTCTGAGGATAATCGAGGAGAGACATCATGCTAACCGAATTGCAAGAAGCTTTGCTGAAGGGGAAAAAGGAAGACGTCGAGGGATTGGTGGACAAGGCCCTCGGCGCCCGGATGCCCGCCTCTCAGATACTCAACGAGGGGCTGATCGCCGGAATGCAGCGGCTGGGCGTCCTGTTCAAGAACAATGAGATCTTCATCCCGGAAGTCCTCGTCGCCGCCCGGGCCATGAACGCCGGGCTGCTCAAGCTTGAACCTTATTTGATCAAAGACAAGGTGGAGCCGAAGGGGATCGTCGTCATCGGCACGGTCAAGGGCGATTTGCACGATATCGGTAAAAATCTGGTGGCCATGATGCTCCGCGGCTCCGGGTACAAGATCGTCGACCTGGGCATCGATGTCGCCCCGGAAAAATTCGTGGAAGCGGCGAAGGCTCATAACGCCAGCGTCGTGGCCTTGTCCGCCCTGTTGACCACGACCATGGTCCAGATGAGGAATATCATCCAGGCGCTGCGGGACGCCGGCGTTTCGCTTCCGGTCATCATCGGAGGCGCCCCGGTCACGCGCGATTATGCCAACCAGATCGAGGCGAGCGGCTACGCGCCGGACGCCGCCTCCGCCGTCGAGGAAGTGGGAAAGCTGATCGCCTGAGAAAACGCGGGCCGGCGGGCTGCTCGCAGGCGAAGCGGAGGGCTTCCGTTTTTTGATATGACGTCCCGCGAACTCGTCCGGAAAACCCTGTCTTTTGATTCCCCCGCCCGGATCCCACGCCAGCTTTGGCTTTTGCCCTGGGCGGGGATCCACCATGCCGCGGCGCTCGCCCGGATCCGGGAGAGCTTTCCGGATGATATCGTCACCTCTCCCTCATTCCTGAAAAAAGAGCTGAGGACCTTCGGCGACGAATACTCGCCGGGGCTTTTCTTCGACGAATGGGGATGCCGCTTCGAAAGCGTCCAGGCCGGCATCATCGGCGAGGTCAAGGAGCCTCTGATCGCCGGATGGAAAGACGCCGGGAACGTCCGCGTCCCGGAAGAGCGCCTGAGCGTCGATGTCTCGAAGGTCAACGAATTTTGCCGCCGCACCGACCGGTTCGTGCTCCCTCCCATGAACGTCCGGCCCTTCGAGCGGCTCCAATTCATCCGCATGCCTGAGAACCTTTACATCGACTTGGCTGAACAGCCGGACGAGCTGTTCCTTTTCATTCAACGCCTTCACGATTTTTTTAAGGAGGAAATCTCGCTCTGGGCGGAAACGGAGGTGGACGGGCTCCTTATCGCGGACGACTGGGGAACTCAGAACTCGCTCCTCATCGCCCCGGATCTCTGGCGGCGCATATTCAAGCCGCTTTATAAAGACTACATTGACATCGCCCGGAGCAAAGGGAAACCCGTTTTCATGCATTCAGACGGCCATATCATGGACATCCTGCCGGACCTCGTCGAAATGGGGGTGGATGCCCTCAATTCCCAGCTCTTCTGCATGGATATCGAAGAGATCGGGCGGCGCTTCAAAGGGGAAATCACGTTTTGGGGGGAAATCGACCGCCAGCGCATTCTGCCCTACGGAACGGGCGAGGAAGTCGAGGCGGCGGTCAAAAGGGTCCGGGACGCGCTCTGGCAAAACGGCGGCGTTATCGCCCAATGCGAATTCGGCATCGGGGCGAACCCGGACAACGTCCGCCGGGTCTTCGAGGCCTGGGACCGTCTTGGGCCGGCCTTTTCGCGGTTCCGGTAAGAAGCCCGGGCCGGCCGCCGCGAAGGCCTATCCTTTCGGATAAATATAGTTCTCTCTGACCTTGACTCTTTCCACTTTCCCCGATGTCCCTATCTCGAAGATGACGAGTTCTCCGTCGCCGTTTTCGCCCGTCATGCGAAATGCATGCTTTCCGGCCGGCGCGAGCTCGATCAAGGAGCCCCGGGCGTTCTCTTCGGGCGGATAGTTGTGGTCATAAAGGACGAGCTTTCCTTCGACGACCAGCACTTCGGATTCCCAGGCCGTGGGATCCGTGTATTTCCCGGTATAGAGCGACCAGGCGGGATCCGGTTTTCCCGGCGCCGCCTCCGGCCGGACGGCCCGGAGGATGGCCGGAGCGACGACGGTCAGGGCCTGCTCCAGGATCGTTCCCGGCTGGCCGTCGTCGGCGCTGGTCAGGACCACGGCGCCGATTTTGTCCTCGGGGACGAATCCGATCTGGGTTTGATAGCCCGCCACCCAGCCGGCGTGGCCGACGAGCGTTTTATCGCCGAATCGCCGGACGCTGAACCCCAGGCCGCGGCCGGCTCGCCATCCGGGCAGAAGCCAGTGGACGCGGTGCATCTCGCGGAGGGTGGACGGCTTAAGGATCTGCGGTCCGCCCGGCGGATCGTTACGGAATTGAAGGGAGATGAAACGGGCGAGGTCCTCGACCGTGGAGCTCATATTGGCGGCCGGCGCGATGCCTTTCGCGTCCGTGTAGGGCATGACCGTCCGCTTTCCGTCCGCCAGCCTGCGGCTGCAGCCCGCGGCCAGGCGGTCTTTGCGCCCGGCCGTCAGATTGACGGATGTGTCGGTCATGCCGAGCGGCTCGAGGATGTTTTTCTCGATGAACTGTTCATAGGGCTCCCCCGATGCCGCCGCCACGACCTCACCCGCGAGGGCGAGCGCCAGGTTGGAGTATTTGTATTTTGTCTCGGAGGGAAAAGTCGTCTCCTGGCCGCGCAGGCCTTCGATGATTTCATCCCGCGAGGGGAATATATGGTCCGTCCAGTAAGGGAAGGCCGCCTCGCGGGGAAGCCCCGAGGTGTGGGTCAGGAGGTGCCGGACGGTGATCGGGGGGGCCTCGGGATAGCGCGATTGAATCTCGAAGCCCGGGATGTACTTGACGATGGGATCGTCGAGCCGCAGTTTTTCCCGGTCGCGAAGCTGCATGACGGCCGTCGCCGTGAAAAGCTTGGTTATCGAGCCGATGCGATAAATGGTCCGGGGAGTGGCCGCGATTTTTTTCTCGGTGTCGCTCCAGCCGAACCCTTTGGCCCAGATGAGCTCCTGATCATAGATGATGCCCACAGCAAGCCCGGGATCGTTCTTGTATTCCATCCGGGCCTCGATCCAGCTTTCCAGGAGATTCAGGCTGGAGGCCACATCCGGATCGTCGGCCGGGCGTATTTTTTGGGCGGCGGCGATAGACGAGACGACGATCAGCGTTAAGACGATGCCCCATGTTTTTTTCACCGGCATTCTCCTTTTTTCCATTGTCCTTAAACCGGCGCGGACGCGAGAAAGGCGCCGGCGAATGCGGCGGCCACGGCCACGACGCGCCGAAAAGAGGCTTTTTCATCGAGGAAAACCGCGGCCAGCATGAAAATGAAAATCGTGCTGAGCTGGTTGAGCGCCGCGGCCACGGAGGCGAGAGCGTATTTCATGCCTCCCAGCCAGAAGATGAGCGAAATGAAGCCTCCTAAGAAGGAGGCGGGAACCATGGCTTTCCAATTCCGCAGCGAAAAAAGAGGCCGGAGAATGACCGTCCGCCTGGGATGGACGGCAACGGTCAAAGCCAGGCCGATCGTTCCGCCGGCGAGCCGGATCATCGTCGCCCAGAGCAGGGGCACGGCCGGGAGCGAGGGCTTGATCATGACGATGCCCACCGCGACGAAAAACATGGCCAGGATGCCGTAAGCGACGCCAATGTAGAGATCCTTCCTGGCAAGGGATCCGGAATCGTTTTTCAGTGAGACCGTCAAAACGGCCGAGATGATGAGAGCCACCCCGAGAAGCTGGGACGCGCTCATGCGTTCTCCCAGGAAAAAGAACGAAAAGCTTATGATGAAGGGGCTGTAAAGGCAGTCGACCACGGCGACCAGCCCGGCGCCCAGCCGGTTCAGGCTGGCGAAAAAGAACGTGTCGGAAATGGCGATCCCCAGAAGGCCGCTCAGCATAAACAGGCCGTAGGTCCGCCACCCCAGATCGGGCAGAAGCGCATTTCCGACGGCCGCCGCTGCGAGGAGGGTGAAAACGAGAGCGGCGGCGTTTTTGAAAAGATTCAGGGCGAGGGGATGAACGGACCTGCCGCTGACGCGGAAGAGAATCACCGCCGCCGCCCAGACGACCGCGGAAATCACGGAGAGAACGTGGCCGAGATGTTGGACATGGGAGATGGATTCAAAAAAAGCGGTCACGCTCCAAACCTCTCCATCGGCGGTCGTAAACACCAATCTATAGCAAAGTCCCCGGCAAGGTCAAACGCGCGCCGGACGCCGTCCTCCGCGTCCCGCCCGGCAAGCATTTGACCTCGACCGGAAGGGCGTGTTATAAGCGATGGAAGGAAATCCGGGATGAGACAGCTCACGCGCGAGGGAGGGGCCGCGGATCGGACCGCCCCCTTCATCACGGACCGGTTCGCATCCCTCGTACGGCGCCCTCCCGCCGCCGGGCAGGCACTCCGGGCATCATTCACACGGGAGCATGGAACCCAATGCGCATCTTAGGACTCCACTGGCTGGATTTCAGCATCGTCCTCGCCTTCGTCGCCATCGTCCTCTGGCTGGGGAAAAAAGCGTCCGAAACGACCAAGACGACGGAGGATTTCTATGTCGCGGGCCGGAAGCTGGGCAAGTTTTACCAATTTTTCCTGAACCTGGGGACGTCGACCAACGCCGATCAGGCGATCGTCGTTTCCCGCGAAGTCTACCGGCAGGGGATCGGCGGGATGTGGATCCAGTATCTCGTCCTCTTCCTCACGCCCTTCTACTGGTTCACCGTCTGCTTTTTCCGCCGGGTGCGTCTCGTGACCATCGGCGATTTTTTCACGGAGAGGTTCCGCAGCCGTTTCCTGGGATCCGCCTTCGCCGTTTTTACGATTTTCATGGCGTTCCTCGGAAACGGCGTGGGCTACATGGTGGCGGCCAAAACCATGATGGCCCTGACCCCCAAGCCCGCGCAAAAATATTCCCTCGCGGAAAAGGAAAGCGTGGCCCTTTATCGGGAGTACCAGTCGATGAAGGACAAAATCGGGGTGGGACTGTCTCCCGAAGAGCAGACCCGCTACAACGAACTCAACGAAAGGGCCAAACGCGATGAACTGCGCTCTTTCATCTCCTATACGAACCCCTTCGTCATCTACGCGATCTACACGGTGATCGTCGGCATCTACACGATCATGGGAGGCTTCTTCGCCGCGGCCATCACCGACGTCATCCAGGGTTTTTTGATAACGACTTTTTCCCTCCTGCTCATTCCGATCGGCCTCGCCAAGGTGGGGGGGTTTTCCGGCCTCCACGCCGCGGTCCCGGATTTCATGTTCCGCCTTTTCGGCGGAGCGGCGACCAGCGAATACGCCTGGTACACCATCCTGGCCATGGTGATGGCCAATCTGGTCTCGATCATTGCCTCAGCGCCCGGGATGCAGACCGCCGGCTCGGCGAAGAACGAGGATGCCGCCCGGTTCGGGATGATCGGCGGCATGTTTTTCAAGCGCTTCATCATGATCTTTTGGGCGCTGACCGGGCTTCTGGCCATCGCCCTGTACAGCGGCCGTCTTCACGATCCTGACCTCATCTGGGGTTATATGACCATGGACCTTCTTTTCCCGGGGGCGATCGGGTTGATGATGGCCGGCGTGCTGGCCGCCAAGATGTCGAGCCTGGCGGGGGCGAGCGTCTCCTACTCGGCCCTTTTCATCCGCAATCTCTACCAGCCCTTCGTCAAGCCGAAGTCCGACCGGCATCTCATCAACGTCGGACGCGTCGCCATCGCCGTGACCCTGGTCGGAGGGGTTGGGGCGGCGCTTTTCGTGGGGAACCTGCTCGACCTCTTCAAGTATTTCATATCTCTGCCGGCCGTCTTCGGAGCCTCGATCTGGCTAGGTTTCGTCTGGAGGCGGCTGACGAAATGGGCGGTCATCATCCAGGTCTTCGTCTGCTTCGCCATCTACGCCGTCGTCCCGAACCTTTTTCAATCCCTCGATTGGGCGCGGCATCATCCGCCCTTCTTGGCGGAGACAAAGCCCGCCCTCGTGGAAATCACGACGAAGGCCTTGCGGGAGGACGTCGACGCGGGGAGGGCGAGCGTGGTCGGGGAGGCGATCCGGAAGCAGCACCTCAGCGAGCCGTCCGGGATCTTCTATGAAAAAGTCGCCCGGATCAATCCCGAGGATCCGCGGTCGGAGAAAATCGGCATCGGCCGGTTCCACGCCGAAATATGGATTTTGAGCCGGCTGGGAATCCGTCTCGAGAATTGCTCCAAGGCGCAATTGAACGCCGCGCGCTTCTTTTTCGACGCTTTCTTCCCGTTCTTGCTCCTCTTCCTCATCAGTTTCCTGACGAAGCCCATGCCCAAAAGAGACCTGGATCGCTTTTTCGCCAAGGTTCACACGCCCGTCCAGCCCACGCCGGAAAAGGAAGAAGAAGCCCTGCGGGACGGATATGAACACCCGGAGAAATTCGACAAGCGCAAAATATGGCCGGGTTCCAACTGGGAGATCATGAAGCCCGGGAAGAAGGATATCATCGGCTTCGGCGGGAGCTGGGTCCTGGTCGGCGTGATCATTTTTCTCCTGTGGCTGATGGTCACCGTTAAATAAGCAAGGCCGGCGGCCTTTTGAAAGGGATGTTCGATGGAGATTTCGGCCGATTCCGTCAAGTCCGACATCAAGGACTTGTCGCTGGCGGAACTCGCCCGCGAAATGGAGAATATGGGCGAAGCCGCCTACCGGGCGGGGCAGGTTTTCGTCTGGCTGTATAAAAAGGGAGCTTCCCGGTTCGAGCAATTCTCGGACCTTTCGAAGCCGCTGCGGGAAAAGCTCGAGGCGCGGTTCTCCATCGGGACGATGGAAGCGGCCGAGCGGCGCGTGTCCGGCGACCGGTCCGAAAAACTCGTCTTCCGTCTGGCAGACGGCCGGTTCATTGAAACCGTGTTGATCCCGTCGGGCGTCCGCCGGACGGTCTGCCTCTCCACTCAGGTCGGGTGCAAGTTCGCCTGCGCTTTCTGCGCCAGCGGCCTCAAGGGATTCAAGAGGAACCTCTCGCCGGCCGAAATCACCGGGCAGATTCTTTATCTCAAAAACGAACGGGGCATCGAGCCGACGAATCTCGTCTTCATGGGGATGGGCGAGCCTTTGGACAATTTCGACAACCTGGAGAAGGCCATCCGCATCCTGAACGCGACCGAGGGGCCGGGCATCGCGGCCAGGCGCATGACGATCTCGACCTGCGGCATCGTCCCCGGCATCGAGCGGCTCAAGCGTCTTGACCTGCAGGTGAACCTTTCGCTGTCCCTGCACGCCTCGACCGACCGGCTGCGTTCGCGCCTCATGCCGGTCAATCGAAAATACTCCCTGGAGAAAGTCGTCCGGGCCTGCGAGGATTACGTCCGGTCGGGAGGCCGGATGATCACCCTGGAATATGTTCTTATCCACGGCGTCAATGACTCCCTGACGGACGCGGAAGGGTTGGCGGGGATCGCCCGGCGGCTCCGCGCCAAAGTGAACGTCATCGCCTACAGCCGGATTGACGGCCTCGATTTTGAAACACCCTCTCCGGGGGCGGCCTCCGCTTTCATCCGGTGGCTCGAGGAGCGGAAAGTCAGCGCCACTCTTCGAAGGTCCAAGGGCGGCGACATCTCCGCCGCCTGCGGCCAGCTCGCAGGCCGGCAATAGGCGGGCTTTCCCGGGCTTGCCTGCCCCCTGGAATTTTCCGGAGAGCCGCCAGACGCCGGGGATCCCGCCCCCTGCCCGTTATGAACGCGGCTGGGAAAGCCTGGAGGACAAGACGGCGCAGGTTTCAATGTGAGGCGTGTGGGGAAAGAAATCATAGATCTTGAGGCCGTCTATCTGGTAGCCGGGGAGAAGTCTTCCGAGGTCGCGGACAAGCGTCGTGGGGTTGCAGGACAGGTAGATGATGAGCCGGACGGGGGACCGCAGAAGGCTCTCCAGGATGCGCGGCGCGGCGCCCTTGCGCGGCGGATCGAGGATGACGACGTCGATCCGCCGTTCGAGGATAGAGGATATCCATTCCTCGCTCGTCCCCTCGCAGATGTTGAAATTCCCCGAGTGGTTCAAGCCTATGTTCTTTTTGAGAAACCGGACGTTTTCCTCCATGGATTCAACCCCGAAGACCTCCCGGGAGGCGGCGGCCAGGCAGATGCCGAACGTCCCCAGGCCGCAGTAAAGGTCGGCGACGCGCGGTGAATCCAGGCGGGAAACGACGGCGTGGATATCCTGGATCACGCGCTCCAGCATGCCGGCGTTGACCTGGAAAAAGGACCTCGGTCCGATTCGAAACATACAGCCGCCCGCCGCATCCGTGAGATCGCTTTTCCCGCCGAGCGGCAGGGTCCGGACGCCCGCCTTCGCTGGAGCCGCTCCGACGAGACCCGCGAACCCGCCCATTTCCCGCAACCGGGGGAAAGAGCCTCGAATGGCAGGGACTTCCTCCTCAGATTCAAGGTGGAGGATTCCCAGGATTTCCCTGGAATACGAGCTCTCTTTGACCTCAATTTCCTTGATGGAACGCCAGCCGGCCGTCCGGATGAGCCCTATAGCCTCAGACAAGGCGGCGTTCAGGCGATCGGAAGCCAGATGGCAGGCGTCCAGGCTGATGAACTCTTTCCGTGATCCCGGCCGATGGTAAGCCAGACGGGGAATGCCCGCCTCCCGGACGACGCGCAGCCGGATCCTGTTCCGGTATCCCCATATGACCGGGGAGGGGATGACCTCGGAGATTTCGGGAATGGCGGCCGGGTGGCGGCTGAAGATCTCCCGGACCTGATCACGTTTGATTTCGAGCTGATGCGCGTAATCGATGTATTGGTAAGGCGCGCAGGCACGGTAATGAGGGCAGCGCGGGGGAATCCTGTGCGGAGATGCCCGAAGGACCCTGATGGTCTCCGCCTCGATGATGCCCTTTTTTCCCCCGGCGGCTCTGATTTCGACCGTCTCCCCGGGAAGCCCTTCGTCGGTGAAGACCGTTCGTCCTTCATAATGGGCGAGGCTCCTGCCGGGATAGACGATTTTTTTGATTTCGACGAGCATCATGGCCTGGAAAGCGGCGGCTTCTCCGGTTGAGTCCGCGAAGACGCCGCGCGCTTTCGATTCGCGGCCGGGCCGTGGGCGGCCTGCGCCTTTATCATCCCGGCGACCATGCCGGGCGGGCGGGGTTTGCAGCCGGGATAAAAGCTTCTCAACGAGGTCCGCCCTCCGCCGGAAACCGGCTGTATCCGATAAGCCGCACCCGCTCGCCTTTCCGGCTCCACGAAGCTCCGAGCTCGGAAGGGAGGGCGTTATTCAAATAGCAATCTTCCATGATCCGGTCCAGTCCGTCGACCCAAATTCGCGAGGATCTCTCTGTCGGCTCCGAGTGAAGAAACGAAACGGGGAAACCGGCGATCTCGGGCATGGAATCCTGCATCCCGTTGAGACAGAGCGTTTGGGCGCCGGCCGCTTCCAGCCCGCAGGCCGGCTTTTCCCCGGAATCGGCCATGCCGATCGCCTGCCAGAGCTTGTTGAGAGGTTCGTCGTCCGGCGGCGGGTATTTTTTCGTCCCGCCGTCCGTCCAGACGGCCGTGATCCCGGAGGCGCGGCTGGCGCAATGCACGGCCGCTTTTTCGAACTCATAGGAAAAAACGGGTCCCTTCTCGATCCGCGACGCGTGGGACGCATAAAAAAGGATCTCGACTTCGTCGGCGGTCCGGCAGCGCATGGCGGCCGTGTCGAAGTTTTCGATGGGATAGGCGCGGCAGAGCTCGGCTTCGACCCAGGCGGGCGCGGCGCTCTCGTCGATCTTCCCTCCCAGGACATAGAACATGTTGTGGAGGTCGTGCGCCATGGCGTTATTGGCGGGGCTGTCGAGGATCCAGCGGCCCTCGGGGTCGCGGATCTTGCCCGCCCAGTCGCTTCGGCGGAAATAGGCCTCGTCGCGGGGCCAGAGATAGAGGCATTTCAGCCGCAGGGGCCGGCCGAACGCACCGGCGAGGATGTCTCTCTTGAGCTCCTGGATGGATGAGCTGAACGACCACTGGTAGCCGACCGCGACCCTTTTTTTCGAGGCGTCCCTCGCCCCCGTCATTTCCCGGACTTCCTGGATCGTTCCGGCTGCGGGTTTCTCGCAGAGCACATGGCTTCCCTTCGACAGGGCCAGGCAGGTCTGGGCCGAATGGAATTGAATCGGGGAAGAGATGATGGCCAGGTCCGCTCGATAAGCCTCATAAAAATCCTCGAGGCTGGAAAACAGCGGGATCCCCAAATCCTGAATCTCCCGGAGCTGGGGACACCTTTCGGGCGCCGGGTCGACCGCGCCCGCGATCCTGCACTTTCCCCGGTTCCGCGGGTCAAGGAGGGCCCGCACATAGACGGACCCCATTCCCCCGATACCGACGAGGACAACGGTCACGGCGTCCCGCACGGCTGCGCCTCTCCTTCCGGACGCGCCCCCCATCGGGGGGGGCGTAACATGCTTGTCGTCCGGTCCGCCGTCATCTAAGCGGTCTTTCCAGCAGATCCGTTTCTTTGAACGCCCTGGTTTTATTGTTGAAACGGAGCGTTTTGATCTCAAACGGGCGGAGGCGGACCTTTGTTTTGGCGTCCGCGAACGGAAGTGCGAGAGTCGTCGTCCGTTCCCGGCCCGCCGGCTCATAAAGGCGGATGATGAGGTCGGAAGAATCCTCGGCTTTCTTGAAAACCGTCACCTGGGCGACGCCGTCGCTCAGCGTGACGCCCGGCTTGATTTTGGCGCCCTCTCCCGAGGGGAAGAACGGGAGCGCATACGGCTTCTCGTTTTTAACGAGCGCCTCGCGGTCGATCCGGTCCAGGCGCTCCCGGAGCGGGCCGCCGTTCAGCCAGAAACGAAAGCCGCGTTCGCCCTGGTCCATGCGGGGAATAAAACGGCCTTCGGCGGCGACGCCTTTCCCCGCGACGACATCGGCCGAATAGGCCGGGGACCGTAGCAACGTGAGCCTTAACTCGCCCTCCGCATAATCCGAGCCGTAGGTGCCGTCGTTGGCGACCGTCAGGGCGCGCCCGTCTTCCTGCGAGACGACGGCCACCCACTTCTGGGCGACGGCTTCATCTCCGTTCGCCGGGAGCTCATTCGTTCCATAAGCCACCTGGCCCAAATAACGGCCCGCGGCCAAAGTCACGGGCAGGGAAAGCTTGAGCATGCGATCCTTCTCGTTCCACAGGACACGGCATTCCACTTCGATCTCGGTCCCTTTCTTAGGCAGTTTGTAAGTCAGGACGGCAAAGGATCTTTTATAAACGAGGATGGCCTCCACGACCGTTCGCGCGTCGCCGTCTTCGATGACACGGACAGGGCTCAGGGGGGCCGGCTGGCCGGACAATCCGGCCGATTCGTCCGCGGAGGCCGGGCTGAATCGTCCTTCGACGTCGCGGAAGCGGCGGACCTTCATCCCCCAGGGATCCGCGTCATCCGACAGGACCAGGGGTTGGAAGGCGTCCCGGCCGAGATAATCCGCGCCGTTCACCCGGTAGACGTCAAGCAACCCGGTCCGGCTGTTGATGTGGACTTCCAGCTCTCGGGTCCGGAATTCGATCCCCTCCGCGCTTATCCCGGGCGCCTTGACACGGGGCTTGGACGGCAGTTCTTCCAGCCGGCAGTCAAACCGGTTCATGGAGCTGGGTTTCAGGACGGCTTCGAAGACGACTTTCTTTCGCCACTCCGCGTTCAGATTGCTCTGCTCCTTCTCGGCCTGAGAGGGGAGGGGCGTGCCTTTTTGACAGACGCGGGGATTGAGATAACTTTTGCCGAAATTCGGTTCGGAGGGCTCGAATTCGCATTCGACGATTCCTGCCACCTGGAAGGGATGGGGATTGTAGACGAGGATGGGAATCTCTCCCTCCTTGCCCTTCGACTGGCCGGACGACAGGGCGAAAAACGCCCTGGCTTTGACCCGGGAGAGGATTTCCAGGCCGTGGCCGATCAGGCGCAGAGCGCCTTCTTCTCCGGCCGGGATGCAGGAACCGGGAAGGATGTCGTGGAATTCCGCGAAAGCCAGATCCATCATGGCTTCCTCGAGGTCCTTCCGGGGATACTCCGCGAGTCCCAGGGACGAGGCGTGGGCGGCCATTTTCTCCGCCGAATAGAGCTCGTTTTCGAGAAGCCGGTGCTTTTGCTTAACGCGGATCATCGACGTGTAGCAGCCGGGCGCCCAGGGGTTGATATCTTTCTCGTGCCGCGGCAAAAGCGCTCTTTTCTTGCCCAGTTCCTTGAAAAAAGCCGCGGGCGTCGAGTGGACAAGGCTGACATCCGTGACCTCGCTCCTGAGCTTCTCGAGGCTTTTCAGATCCCTCCTCGAGGGGCCGCCCCCATGGTCTCCGATTCCCCAGAGGATCATGCCGGGGGCTTTCCCGGCGTTATTCTTGATCCATCCCTCGACTTTGGCCCTGGCTTTGCCGGAATACGTGTTATAGTGGGAGGAAGCCCGATGAGCCAGCACTTCGGACCCGTCCAGGCCGACCCAGACGAATTCATCCGCCGGCAGGGGGCAATCCGCCTGGCTCGGGCGGCAGAAGAGATACGAGTCGTATCCCGCTTTGGCCATGATCTGGACAAGGCCCCGCGTGTGGCCGAAGGGATCCAGGTTGGAAGCCGTTTTGACGTCGACGCCGAATTTTTCCTTGAAATATCTTTTTCCGAGGAGAATCTGGCGGACGAAGGATTCTCCGCTGGGCATGTTGCAGTCAGGCTGAAGATACCAGCCGCCCAGGATGTTCCATTTTTTTTGCTTGACGAGCTTTTGGATCCTCCTGAACAGCGCCGGCTCATAATCCTCCACCCACTTGTAGAGGATGGCTTCGTTGTGGCAAAAAACGAATCCCTCGAAGTGGTCACAGAATTCAGCAGCCGTGCGAAAGGTGGACAGCGCTTCTCCCGCGCCTTCTTCCCATTCCCACAACCAGACGGGGTCGAGATGGGCATTGCAGACGAGATGAATCTTTTTTTCGGTCATTTCTTCTCCTCTTGGCGATCTCCAGCCCGGTTCAGGCCGCCGGACGAACAGAAACGGCGCGCGCCTCGACGGATCGGTCGGGCATCAGCCGGCCGGGGGGAATGGCTTCCGGCGCGGAAAGGCTTTTGGATTTTCATCGGGACACATTATACCCATCTTTCCGCGGTCCCGACAATCATTAATTGAAGCCGTTCGAGGGGGAGAAGCCTAGATTTTGCCGATAACGCGGGAGGGAAGCGTGATCAGGGCCTTGAAAAGATCCAGCCCCGCGCCCACCGTGATTCCGACGAGCTTGAAGGGCAAAAGGATCAGCCAGACCAGCGGGTAAAGCAAAAGCGCCAGGAGCGCCACCGGCCAGCAGATGACGAGAAGAATCAGCCAAAGGAAAAATTTAGCCACAATCTCTCTCCTTTTCCATTCTATACGATATCCGGCCGGAATGGGTTTATCCTCCCGTCCCGGGAAGCCGGGGCACGCGCCGGCGGAGGATACGGGCCGGATAAGGGCTGTTCTTCAGCATTCAAATTGTATAAAATATCATGAAAAAAAAGAAGGAGAGCCTCATGAGCGAGAGGAAAGATCGGTTGAACCGAAGAGAATTTTTTTCGAAAACGTTGGCCGGGCTGGGCTCCGCGTCGTTCCTGCTGACGGGAAGAAAGGCGTCCGCCGGGGCGCATGCCGGCGGACCCGCCGCTTCTCCGGCCGGGAGTCCGGCGATCATCCATCGCCCTCTCGGCAAGACAGGCATCCGGCTTCCCGTGGTCAACATGGGGGTGATGAACGCCGACAATCCGGATCTTGTCCGACGTTCGTTCGAGCTGGGGGTCCGCCATTTTGACACGGCGGAGTCCTACGCCCGGGGCCGCAATGAAGAGATGGTCGGCACGGTCATTCAGGAACTGAAGGCGCGCGACCGGGTCGTCATCGCGACCAAGATATCGATCGGCGGAGTGCGGCGCGCAGCCTCGGCCCCGGCGGAGATCAAGAGCGTTTTCTTGAACCGTTTCGAAGGCTGCCTGAAGCGCTTGAAAACGGATTACGTGGACGTTCTTTATCTCCACAACGTCCAAAGCGTTGAGGATATCCGGGATCCGGGCTTCACCGCGGCCCTCGCCCAGCTCAAGAAGGAAAAGAAAGCGCGCTTCGTCGGTTTTTCCGTGCACGGCAACATGACGGAACTTCTCAACGAAGCCGCGCGCGGCGGTTTCTACGATGTCCTTCTCGTCGCCTACAATTATGCCATGGCGGAGGACGCGGAATTGGAGATGGCTCTGCGCGGCGCAGCGGGCCGGGGAATCGGTCTCATCGCCATGAAAACGCAATGCGCCCAGTACTGGTATCGCGACGATTACGTTCCCAAGGAAAAGCAGGGGCTTTATTCGGGCGTTCATCAAACGGCCGTCTTGAAATGGGCTCTCCGGAATGATTATATCTCCTGCGCCGTGCCGGGTTACACGACGTTCGCCCAGATGGAGGAGGATTTTTCCGTCGCCCGCGATCTGGATTTGACGCCCGACGAGAAAAAGTTCCTCGAATCGAGGAGCGTCAGGCTCGCCCTGGCTTACTGCGTTCAATGCCGGAAATGCCTGAAGACATGCCCGGCCGCCGTGGATGTCCCCTCGTTGATGCGCGCCCATCTCTATGCCTCGATATACGGGAATCACGCCCAGGCCCGAGACACGCTGGAGTCCGTTCCCGGCGGCATAGGCCTTTCGGCCTGCGGGTCATGCCCGGAATGCTCGGTCCGCTGCGCGCGCAATATCCAGGTCGGCCGAAGGATCGGGGAACTCAAAACGCTCTGCGCCTGACGGCCGGCCGTCACGGCCGGGGCCGTCCCCCGCAGAATTCTTCAATGGCCTCTTTGACGGCCAGCACGTGCGCCGGGGGGCAGTCGTAGGCGACGACACCGCATCCCATCAAGAATCCCGGCTGGGCCCCGGCGCGGCGGAGGATGTCGAGCGCCCGCCGTCGGATCTCGTCGGCCGGGCCCCTGTGAACCAAACGCGCATCGACATTCGCTCTCAAGGGAAGGCGGCGTTCCCCGCACCGGGCGCGAAACCGCTCAAGGTCCGAGCCCGCGTCACAGAGCAATTGGCCGGCGCCGGTGGCCAGCAGGTCTTCCAGGACGGCCGTCGTATTCCCGCCGATGATCAGAGGCACCGGCCCCGCTCCTCCGGCCGCCAGCGCGGGCATGACCCTGTCGCGATAGACTGGGAGCACGAACTCCCGGAAAACCCGGGGGGAAGCGACGCCGGGAGTGGCCCTCGAATCGAAGATGATCGTCTCGATCCCGCGGGCGAGATAGGCGAGTCCGAAGGCCACCGTGACCTCCGCCGTGATGTCGAGGAGCCTCCGGACCAGAGGAGGATTGTCAATCGAGGCGATGAGGACGCGTTCCAGGCCGGCGATCTCGCAGGCCATCGAGAAAGGTCCTGTCAAGGCTCCGCGGACGATCATGTCCCGCCCGCATTTCTCATGGACGGCTTCCGCAGCCTTCAGTAAAACCGGCATCCGCCCGTCCTTTTCGGGATCGGGCGGGACGAGTTTTCCGGCGTCTTCAAGCCGATCCAGCGGAGTCGATTCGATGGCGGGCACGTCCGGCGACGCATCGAAGAACCGCACGCGGCAGCCCAGGGCTTCCGCCTCCACGTTATAGACGTCGACGCCCACAACCAACATGTCCGGATCATAGACGGCCAGTTCCCGGAGAAGGCTTTTTTCGAGAAGCCCGGCGTCGCGGGCGATGGCTGAGGGCGTTTCTCCGATGAGGGCCCCTTTGTGTTCATAGACCGCCGGGACGAATGGTATGCGGTCCGCTTTCTCCAGACGGAAGGTCTTTTCGACGCGTTCTCTTTTCGTCATGCCGTTCAGGATTCCGCGCCCTCCGGGAAAAGCCGGTGATCAAAAAATAATCGTCAAAAACGTATACAGCGCAAAGCCCATAAGAATGAACCCAAGAAGCATCATGGTTTTTCGAATCGTGGAGGGCTGGAGCTTGTTTTGGTGCCTGGCCATCAGCGGCACGAGCAGGAGGTACCAGAGGAAGGCTCCCAGGCCGCAGGCGACGGCGAAAGCGACGGGCTTCCATCCCGAGGATATGATCCACTGATGGGCGGTCACGGCGCCCCCGACGGCGAACCAGAAAAAGTAAATCGAGGGATTGGATATATAAAGCAGCAGGACGGCGATGATCGGACGGGAAGGCGACCTCGTCGGCTTCGCAGTGGAGTTCATCGCCGGAGCCGTTCGCGACTGCCTTATCATATGGATGGCAATGAAGGCCAGCAGTCCCGAGGCGAGGCCTTTCAAATAGGGCACCCAGGGCTCGACGTTAAAGGTGAATTCTCTGAAGCCGATGATCGCCAGCAGGCACAAGATGAAATCCAGAATTGAAGCGGTCAGGCCGGCCGCTAAGCCATGGCCGTGCCCGCGCCTGAGGGTCTGGGCGATGATGAAGACATTGACCGGTCCGACGGGAATGGCGGCCACAAAACCGATCATCAGTCCGATGAGTATAAACATGCTACAGGATTAAAAGCCTTGATTAAGCCCTAACATATAGCAAAAGCCCCGGAAGCTGTCAATCCAATGAGGGATGACCGGCCCGAATCTCGCGGAGACCGGCCGGATGGCGCGGTGGGGACGCGGCTGTTGAGGTTCAGCGCCCGGCGACGGCCCGGGGCGGCCGCAGCCTACATCTTGGCGACGGGCGTCGCTTCGTCCGCTTCTTCTTCCTCCTCCTCGGTTTCAATGCCCAAGAGCTTGGCGGTTCCTTCGTAGACCATCTTCAGCGATTTCTTGGATTCCTGAAGGTGGGCCAGACGTTCACGGACCTTCTGAAGTTCCTTCTCGACCTGGTTGTCGATATCATCCAACTGCCTCTTGACCTCTTCCATAGTTTTCCGGTAAAGATCTTCCTGGTCTTTGCTTAAAGGCATCTTTCACTCCTTTTATGAGCCATGGCCGTTTCCATTTATTTCACTTTAAAGCCCAGGACTATGGGTTTCCAAACCCGGACGCTCACGCCGTCCTTTTGGGCCGGTTTGAATTTCCATTGCCTGACGGCGTTCTCCGCGGATTTGTCCAGGCCCATCGAATCCTTGAAACTCTTAATGACGGCCGCCTGCAGGACATCGCCATATTCCGAGATGAGCGCGTTCACGATAATGGTGCCCTGGGCGCGGAATTTCAAGGCCCTCGGCGTATAAGAAGGCTCAACGGACTTGATGAGCTGGGGGGGGACATCGACGGCGTCCAGCTTGACCAGATCCCCCAGGCTGGCTTTGACGGGGGCCGGGGCCGTCGCGGGGCCGGTTTCCCCGGCCGTTTTTTCGAGCGCCGGGGCCGGGACGGTTTCCGGGAGCGCCGCGCCGGCCAGGTCCGGCGATGCGGAATCCCGCTCCCCGGTGTCCTCCGTGGCGTTCGAGCTGATTTCGAGGGCCGGGCGCGCGGCCGGGAGGATCGGCTTCAGGTCCGCCACCGGCGTCTCGGCCGCCGCGGCTCCCGTTTCAACGGATGACCCGGCCGTTTCCCGCGTCCGGGCCGCATCTTGAATCGGGGCGGCGGGGAGGGGATCGGCCTTGTTTCCGGCGGCAACGAAGGTCTGGGTGATGTCCGGAGTCGCCAGCATGTTTTCCTGGGCGATATCGTCCGCCGGAGAGGCTGTCATTTCCAGGACGGCCGGGGGCTTGCTCTTGGGCTTGAGAAGCATAAGGGCCGAGCCTCCCAGCGCGAGCACGGCCGCGGCGATCACGAAAAAGCGCATGGCCCCGCCGGTTTTCCGGGCGAAAACGTCTTCACCGAAGGCGAAGGGGTATGTCTCAACAGCGGCGGTCTCCGCTTCCGGTTCTCCGTTTTTGGAGGGCGCGGCCGCCGGGGAAGCCGGTGAATCCATTTTCCGAGGACCGGGTTGCTCGGCCGAGGCCCGGATATTGGCCGGCTGTCTTCGGGGCTCGGGCTCTCCGCGGCCGGCACCCGGCTCCGATTTTGCTTCCGGTCGAGTCCATTCCGGCGGGACGGGAGCGATATCCGGCGACGGCCCGATCGCGCTCTTTTCGGATTTCAGGGATTTTTCGGCCGCGGCGGCCGGAGGCTGGATTTCCTTCGCCGCGCGCGACGGCGGAATTTCTTCCGCGGGAGAGGATGACGGCTTCGCCTGAGGCGGCGGAGGAGTCTCGGTTTTATGATCCGGAGCCTTTTTCACCCCGGGAGAGACGGGCTTGTTCGGATCGGGCGGGGACTTTGTCTTCCCGCTTTTGAAGCCCAGCCCGGCCAGCGTCCCTTCGAGTATCGACTCGATATCCTCGTTTTCCTCTTTCAGCTTTTCCTTTTTCTTGAGCCGTGGATCAAATTCGAGGAGGGTGTCTTCGATGTCTTTCGCCAGTTTCCGGTTATCGTCCGGCCGGTAATTCTTGGGGCGGCTGTTGTTGTTGGCCTGTTTCACGGATCCGGTCTTGACGGTGAAATCATCGAGAATCCCGATCCCGTCAAGATCATCTTCATCGTCCGGGAACGCGCCGTCCGCACGGAGGGCTTTTTGGATCGAATCGCACAACTCCCGGGGGGAGTAGGGCTTTTCAAAATAGGCGGAGGCTCCGAAAGCCCGGATGGCTTCCGTTTTGTGAACGCTTTCCTTGTACACGCCGGTCAGGATGAAAACCGGGGTTTTCTTGCCGCCCCCCCCCGTGATCCGGGCGCACAGCTCGAACCCGTGCAGCTTCGGCAGCATGGCTTCCACGATGACCAGGTCAGGCTTTTCTTCCTGGAATTTCTGGAATCCGGCCAAACCGTCGGTGGCCGTGACGACTTGAAAACCCTCGTTTTTTATGAAACGGGACAGTGAATTCAGGGATTCGGCGTCGAAATCGACCAGGAGGATTTTTTTCGGCATCATCATCCACCTCCTTCCCATCGAGAATGGACCTTTGAATTGCTCCGCTTCATGGCCGGAACGCGTTCCTCTGGTTTTTTGGTGTCCGGCTTATTTATCCCATCCCATATTTCGGAGGTCAATCACCCTTTGGGGTGAATTCATGGATGAAATTTTCCCCCGGTTGGATCGGCGATTCCGGAGATACCCGCGACGGCCTCTTGCGAACGTCCGCTTTTTTGGATAAAATCAAAAGCAATTCTGCCGGGAGGTTGGGAGATCATGACGAGAGGGACCGGGAAACATGGATTGGGTTGGATTCCGGATTATCCGGACTTCCGTGACTATACGGAAGAGACCGCCGAGGTGAAGGAAATTCTCGAGGCGACGGGATTGCCGATGAAGCCCAGGGCCGGGCGCCTCCGGACGCGGGATCCCATTCCAGCCTTCTCAGACCTCAGGCGATGGTGTTCTCCCGTGGAAAACCAGGGAATGCTTGGATCGTGCACGGCCAACGCGGGAGCCGGAATCATCGAGTATTATGAGAGGAAGTCATTCGGCCGCCATGTGGACGCTTCCCGTCTTTTCCTGTACAAAGCCACCCGGAACCTGATGAAAATGAAAGGGGACACGGGGGCCTACCTGCGCCTGACCATGGGGGCCATGGTCCTTTTCGGCGTGCCTCCGGAAGAATACTGGCCGTATTCGGACGCCGAGGGCGGTTTTGATAAAGAGCCCCCGGCCTTTTGTTATGCGTTCGCCCAGAATTACAGGACGCTGAAGTATTACCGGCATGACCCTCCGGGAACGTCCGGGGAGGCCATCCTCAAAAGGGTCAAAACCTACCTCGCCGCCGGCCACCCCTCCATGTTCGGATTCACGGTTTACAATTCCATCGAGCAGGCTGGCGCCGACGGGAAGATTCCCTATCCCGCCGAACGGGAAAAGATCGAGGGCGGACATGCGGTCGTGGCCGTCGGCCACGATGACAAGCTCGAGATCCGGAACGGGAACGCACCTGAGAAAACCGTCGGCGCGCTGCTTATCCGGAACTCCTGGGGAAGAGACTGGGGAGAAGACGGCTACGGCTGGCTTCCCTATGAATATGTCCGCAAAGGTCTCGCCGAGGATTTCTGGTCCGTGCTGAAAAAAGAATGGGTGGATACGGGCCAGTTCAAAATCTGACGCCGTCTCCGTCCGGCCCGCGTCCGCGGTCTCAGGCTCCGGCCGCCGGGCGATTCTCGATGAGGATCTGAAGGATTTCGAGCTCGTCGGCGTCGAACCATATCATGAGGCACGACAGGCATTTATCGACCGGAACGAAATACTGATAGCTGTAAGGACGGGAGACCATCCGGTAGCCGCAGGCCGGGCACTTGAGATCTTCGGACGCCGCCTCCGCGGCCTTGAATTTTTTCAGGGGATTGGCGACGAACTGCGCCCGGAATTCCTCGGCTTTCCGGACAAGATCAATTGAAAACGTTACCTCGCGGCGGGCGATGATCCGATCCATCGCCGGCACGGCGATGAGCGTGCCGCGGCAGCGGGTGCATGTTTTGACCGGGACCCCTTCATAATACGCGTCGACCATCGGGATTTTGCAGCGCGGGCATCGGCCGTCGCGGCGGGGAGCCGTCGTTTTTTTCCGCCCAAGACGGCGGAGAGCCGCCCGGATCTGCGGGAATTCCCGGCCTTTACCGATGATATCCTCCCTGATATTCCTGACGTGCGCGAGCGTCGAAAAACCGCGAAGGCCAAGCAGTTCTTCCATGGAATAAGGGCCTTCCCAGATCTCCCAGGCGCTCCTCATCATCCAGACCTTGTCCGGGCCGGGGCTTTCCGAAGCGTCGGCCGGCTCGGCCGCCCCTGGTGCCGGGTCGGAAGCCGCCCCGGCCGTGGCCCCCGCCGGAGATTCCGCGCCGGGAGAGCTTTCCATCTCCGCCTCCTTCCGCGCGGCTCCGGTCCTCTCCATCCTTCGCGCTTCCTCGGAAGACCGGAGGACGCCGCGGGCCCGTCCTCTGTCCCGCTGGATTCTCCAGACGTCGGAGACGATGTCGGAAGGACTTTTATCCGCCATCCCGGCGAGGATGGAGAGCCTCCTCATCAACGGGGGGTGGGAGTTGAAAAGCCGCGCCCGGAACCCGTCGGAGATATCGCGGGAGTCCGGCGGCACGATGAAAAGCGGCGTATAAATGGGGCAGAAGTCTCCGATGAAAGAATTTTTGATATGCGCCTTGTAGACGGCCCTGGCCAGGGACAAGGGCTCCCGATTAAGCTCGACGGCCGCCGCATCGGCCAGGATCTCCCTCTGCCGCGAGACGAGGGTGCTGAGGAGATGCATGACAAGGGAGCACAGTGTGGCGGCCAGGAACAGCGGAGCGGAAGCGGCGGCTCCCCGGTTCCGCCCGCCGCCGGCGAAGGCCTGCTGTTCCCCCTCCTCAGGCTCGAGGGATGCCCTCAACTTTTCGAAGGCATTGGCCAGCGAACAAACCAATGTCAGATAGAAGGAATCGCCGCGGGCGATGTGGGCCATCTCGTGGGCTACGACGGCCTGCAGCTCGTCTCTCGTGCAATCGGCGAGCAGCCCCTCGGTCACCGCGATTGTCGCGCGGTTGCCCGGTCCGATGAGAGCCATGGAGTTGATGGCAAAAGAGGAGATGACGCAGGGATTGACTTTCGGAAGCCCGGCGGCGATTTGGATTTCCTCGAGGACGTTGACGAACTGCCGGTGATAGCGGTCGGAGACGTCGGGGGCCTGCCCCTGCAGGCGCCTGATGATGTAAGCGGCCCCGTTTTTCCGGGCGTCCTGGAAGTGGAAAGAGGCGATGATCATGGAAGCGAAGGCGTCGAAAACCAGGAACCGCGTCCAGAACCGTCCCGACTGGATCCAGGCGGGGGCCGACAGAAGGCCCGCGGTGAAGACCGCCGCCAGGCCGACGAGGCCCACGGCCGCGCAGTAAAAAAGCAGAAGGAGAAGAAAGAGGGCCAGGCTCGTTTTCCGCTGCCGGCCTTGGATTTCGTAGAAATCTTTTTTTGGCGGCTGGCTCACCTCGGCATTCCTCGCGCCGGATCGCCGGCTTCGCGGCCGAAAAGTCCGGAAGGCCGGCTTCCCCGGAGGTCAGCCGGCGTCCTTCACGGAAAAACGCGGCCGCGGCCGCTATTTCTTCCTGGCCGCTTTCCCCCGGGCGACCTCTTCCTTGATTCTCTGGATGTGCCCTCTTCCCAGGGCTTTGACCTCGCACCCCGATTCAATGTATTGCCGGATGGCCTCGTCGGACAGGATCCCGAAGCAATCGACGACGGCGATCGGCTTTCCCGCCCATTTGACGATGTCCTGGGGATTGAGGCTGAGATAAGGGGCGTGGGGAACGGCGAGGATCATGACCTCGACCCCGTTCAAGGCCGCCTTCAGGTCTTTTTGAACCGTGATGTTTTTCAGGCCTTCCTGGTTGCGGAAAAAGCGTTTCCAGGAGTGTCCCGGCTCGGGATAATTATCCTGGCTTTCGAGTTCGTACCAATGATCGACGTAGGGGTCGTGCACCTTGACGTCCGCGCCCAGCTCCGTCAGCTTCCGGACGACGGTTTCGCTGCCGCTGTACCGGGTGTCTCCCACGTCCTGGCGGTAACTCGCTCCGCAGATCAGGACGCTGGAGCCGCCGATGTAGCGGTCCATTTTGCGCAAGGCGTCACGCGTCAGCTCGGCCACATGCAGGGCGCGCGTATCGTTGATGTCGATGGCCCGGGTGCTGATCTTGAAAACGGAGTCTCCGTCCTTGAAGCCCAGGATATGCCGGTAAGCCCAGTACCCCAATCCGCCGTCCTTGGGGAGGCAATAGCCGCCGATTCCGGGGCCGGGGAATATCATGTTGCTGTGGGTGGGCCGCATCTTGATCGCCTTGACGACCTTGATCAGGTCCACGCCGTTCCTTTCGGCGAAGATGCTCCACTCGTCCAGGAACGCCAGGATGGTCGCCCGGTAGGAATTCTCGACGATCTTCGTCGTCTCGGATTCGATGGGCCGGTCCATGACGGTCAAGGGAAATTCCTTCGTGTTCAGCACCTCGTGCAGGAATTTTTCCACTCGCTTCCTGGCTTCCAGGTCGCAGCCCGAGCAGACCCTCCAGAAATCGCGGATGCTGGAGACGTATTCTTTACCCGGCATGACGCGCTCGAAGCTGTGGGCCAGCAGGGGAGTGTCCTTGATTCCGCGCCGCTCGAACGCTTTTTTCAGGATCGGCCAGGCGACCAGTTCCGTCGTTCCGGGAGCGACGGTGGTTTCAATGAGAACGAGCGCCTTGGGCGGGATTCTGTCCCCGATCGTCCTCATGGTCGCTTCCAGGGCGGCCATATCGGTATCGCCGGTGCGCATGTTGCCCAGCTCTTTCTTTTTAAAATCGCACTGGACGTCGACGATGACGCAGTCGGCGAGCTTCAGGCAGTCGGCGTTGTAGGTCGCGATCAGCGTTTTCTTGTCCTTGACGCAGCGGGGGATGATTTCATCGACTTCAGGATCTTCGGCCTTGACGGGGGATTCGCCCCGGTTCAGCAAGGGGATTTTCCAATAGCTTCGCGCGCTCGGTCTCTGGCAGCCGATGACGAACTTGCTGGGCTTGCCGTCCTTATCGACCGTGTCGGCGACGATGGCGGCCATGACGGCGCCCACGAAGCCGACGCCCATGACGACGACGATCTCCTTGCCTTCTTTCCTGGCCTTGCCGACCTGTTTTTCAAGTTTGTTGAATTCTTTTTGATAATCCCCGGGATGAGGCAGGGGAAACTTCTCTCCCTGAGGACTCACCGAATATTGAACGGTTTTGACTGCAGGTTGTTTTGTAGCCATAAAGCTCTCCTTTCATCCGATATGGATTTGAATCGGTTTTTGCGAGACATCACTATATACAATTTGTTGATATAAATCAAAGGCAAACTGCGAGAAGGAAGACCGCGCGGCGTCCCGCCCCCGGCCGGACTTGTCCGGACGGCCGGCGGACCTTGATCCATCTCCGATCCTCCATGGATTCCGGCCGCATTCCTCTTGTTGACAATTTCGGAGTCCGGAAGGTATTATTTTCTCGAAAAAAGGAGCAAAAAGATCATGCCAATAGCCGGATTGACGATCATCGGAGAATCCATCAACGATTCCGTGCCCTCGACAAGAAAATTCTTCGACGCGAACGACATGGAAGGCCTGCTCGAACTGGCCAGGAGCCAGGACGAGAAAGGCGCCTCCTACATCGACGTCAACGTGGGCCTGCGGGCTCCCGGGTTCATGGCCGATCTGGTCGGCCGGATCCAATCCGTCACGGCCAAGCCCCTGTCCATCGACACTCCCGATCCGGCGATCGCCGAGGCGGGTCTTCGAGCTTACGACCTTGCCCGCGCCGGCGGCCGGAGGCCGATCCTGAACTCGATCTCCCCCCTCCGCCTGCAGATGTTCGATCTCTGGGCGGAGCGGCCGTTCGTCCCCATCCTCATGTCCTCGGAACGGTTCGAGCCCGGGGCGGGTTGCGCCAGCATGAACCGGACCGCGGAGGAAACGCGGCAGACCGCCCGGAGCCTTCTCGAGGAGGCCCGCCGGCGCATCCCCGGCTTCACGAACGACCAGGCTATCGTCGATCCCGGCATCGCGCCCATCGGCGGCGACTGCGAGGGCCAGCTCAAGCGCGTGCTGGAGTCGATTGCCCTCATTCACGGCGATCCTTTTTTCGATGGCATCCATATATCCGTGGGACTGAGCAATTTTACGGTCATGCTGCCCTCGAAGCGCCGGGACGGCTCGCCCGTGAAAGGCCCGTTGGAGAGCGCGTTCCTGACCCTGGCCATGCCCCGCGGCCTGGACACGATCATCGGATCGACCATCCGCAAATACGAAACCCTTCCCGCAGGCCACCCGGCCCTGGTCTGTCTTGAAGATATTCTCAAGCTCGAGGGCTTCGACGCGCTGGCGAGACTCCAGGAATTTTATGCCTGAGGCGGCCATGTCACATACGATCGATAACAAAATCTTACACGTCGAGCTTCAAACCCCCAAGAGGAACTCCGAGGACATCGAGAAGGACCTCGCGATCTTCGAGGACAAGTACCGGAAGGTGGTGGAGGCGGGCTGGATTGTCTGCGTCACCGATAACCCCATGGGCTTGCTGAGCTACGAGGCCACGGAAACGATCGACCTCCTGGGCCTCCCCGTCCATCCGGAACAGCTGATGGTCCACCTCAACACCTTTCATCCCAGGAAGGAGCTGGACGCAATCCTCGAAGCGTTCAGGGGCCTCGGCGGCAAGTACCTTCTGGTTGTCTCCGGAGACGGCAGCCAGCGTCTGCACCGGCTCGAGCCGGCGGAGATCGGCATCGAGGCAAAGACCGTCACCTCGGTCGAGCTGTTGCGCTACATCGACCGGGAGCACCCGGGCCGGTTCATCAGCGGCGTCGCCTTCAACCCTTACGAGCCGCAGGACGCGGAGCTTGAAAAAATGAAGCGGAAGGTGGATGCCGGCGCCTCCTTCATCATCACTCAGCCGATCATCGGCCGCGACGAGCGGCTGAACGCGCTTGAGCCTTTCGGCTTGCCGGTTATCTTGGATGCCTGGATGTCGAAAAAGCTCCATCTCCTCTCGGAGTGCGTCGGGCACGAGATTCCCGAGGGGACGCCCTATGATCCCATGGAAAACCTGAGAGAATTAAGAAGGAACTACCCGGACTACGGGCTCTACCTGGCGATTCTCGGATTCAAAACGCAGTACCCCCTGCTCCAGGATATTTGGAAGACGGCGTCGAAACCCGCGTGATCGCGATCTGACAGGCCCGGCTCTCCCGGCCCGGAAGGGGGATGCCGGCCAAGGAGGGAATCTTGAAAAAAACCAGTTGCGTTCTGATGATCGTTCTTCTTGTCCCCACGCTCGCCCTGTCCCAGGCGAAGCAGGAGAAGGTCAAGGACAAGGGGACCTTTGTGGAGCCCAGGAACGAATTTTGGGACGAGATCCAGAAAGCGACCGGGGAGTTCGGGAAGAAAAAGCCGGAGCCCAGAAAGGCCTTTGCCGTGGACCTTTCCGCGTTCGAGGCGCCCGCGGGCGTCGAGGGCTTCAACGCCGCTTGGCACAATCCGCCGACCTCACAGGGCGCGACCAACACCTGCTGGTGCTTCGCGACGACGTCCTTTTTCGAGTCCGAGGTCTACAGGATCCACGGCAGGAAAGTCCGGCTCTCCGAGATGCATGCCGTCTACGGGGAGTACCTGGAGCGGGCCAGGCGCTTCGTCCGCGAACGGGGCAATTCGGCCGTCGCCGAGGGATCCGAGGCCAACGCCGTCACGCGGGATTGGAAGCTCTACGGCTGCATGCCTTGGGAAGCCTATTCCGGCCTCCTGCCCGGCCAGAAGTTCCATGACCACACGAAGCTCATCCGGGAAGTCAAGTCTTACCTCGAACACCTGAAGGCCGCGAACGCCTGGAGCGAAGAGCAGGCGGTTGCGACGGTGCGGGCCATACTCAACCATCATCTGGGAGAGCCCCCCGCCCGGTTCACGGTCGAGGGAAAGGCATACACCCCCCAAAGCTACTTGAGGGATTACCTGAAGATCAATCCCGACGACTATGTCGATGTCCTGTCCTACATGCAGCAGCCGTTCGGCCAGCGGGTCGAGTACGAGGTGCCGGACAACTGGTGGCACAGCAAGGATTATTACAACGTCCCCCTGGAGACCTTCATGAAGATTCTCAAGACCGCCCTGGGCCGCGGCTATTCGGCCAGCCTCGGCGGCGATGTCTCGGAGCCCGGCCGCAACGCCCAAAAGAAGGTCTTCATGATCCCGACCTTCGACATTCCCCCCGACTACATCGACGACAGCGCCCGGCAGTACCGCTTCTCCAACGAGTCGACGACCGACGACCACGCCATCCATCTCGTCGGCTACAAGGAGGCGGACGGCGGGGGCTGGTTCCTCGTCAAGGACTCCGGTTCCGGGGCGTTCAACGCCGAGCCGAAGGGCTATTACTTCATGTCCGGGGACTATTTGAAGCTGAAGATGATGGATTTCATGATCCACAAGGACGCGGTCAAAGGATTGATCGAGCTGAAATGACGGCCTCCGGATAGAGCGTTTCCGATTCCGGCGTTCAAGGTTTTTCCGCCAGGGAGCGGCGGAATTCTTTTTTTGATAAAAAATCCGCCCGCCTCAGGGGCTCGGGGATTCGATAGCCTTTCAGGCAGGCCGCCACGATTTTCAGGCAGTCGCGGAGATTGACCTGATGCCCCGGGGAAACAAAAAGGGGGCGGACGTTGTCCCGTGTCCGCATGACGGCGCCGACGATCTTTCCCCGATGAACGAGCGGAGACCAGCATCCTTTTGGGTCATCCGGTTCAACGAACTCCCCGATGAGCCGGGATTTGGCGCATCCGATGGCGGGAATATTCAGCAGAACGCCGATATGCGAAGCGATCCCGATTCCCCGGGGATGCGCGATTCCCTGACCGTCGACGAGAATCAGCCCGGGCGCGGTTTTCAGGCGGCGGACGGCCTGGATGAGAGCCGCGGCTTCCCGGAAGGAAAGATACCCCGGAACATAGGGGAACCGGATTTTTGAAACGGCGATCGATTCCTCGATCAGCTCAAGCCCGGGAAAAGAATAGAGCGCGGCCGCCGCATAAACGCGCGTCGCCGAAAACGCCGCGTCGACGCCGACCACATACCTCAATTTTTTCCGGAGGGGATTCAGACGGACTTTCAGGGCGAGTTTCTCCTGGATTCTCTTGGCTCGATCGATATCTTGCTTCCCGATCATGAGAGGGGTCCCGCGGCCGCCGTCTCATTTTAGCACATTGATCCGCAGGTCGACAGCGGCCGCGGTTTCCGGTTCCGCCCCGGCGGGGCTTTCTTCCGCCTCCCCGGGAATTTCCGGCTGCGTGGATGGATTTTGCCCCGGGGAGGGTGTCGTCCGGGGCGCTTGATTTTTCTTGACTGCGGCCGGGGAGCGCCGATATCATGCTTTCGAGAGGGAGGCATGATTCCCACGGTCGATTCTAGGACGGCGCTTTGCGGCCAGGCCCCGGCTTCTGTGCTGTTCCGAGCGGCCATCATCCCCGCCGTCGGTCTCGTCTATCACGCCCTCGCCCGGATCGAAGGCGTGCTCAAGCGGATTCACGAGGTCAAGTTGATTCCTCTCATCGAATCGAGACAATCCTTCGTCACGGCGCCGGCCCATCCGTGTCCGCGGCGGTCTCACGCCTTCGAAGGAGCGAAACAGGGGGCCGGACCCGATTCCGCGGACAAGACAAGCGGCGCTTCGCGAAGGGCGCCGGGAGGGAGGCTGCTTATGTGCATTCATCGTAGCCGGTTTCGGACCGCTTTGACGGCCGGGTTGGCCGTCACGATCGTTTTGTCTATACTGCCCGCCGCCCGGGGAGCCGCGCTTCCGGCCGGAGCCGAGATTCAAAAAGCCGGCGGCGACGCCCCTCCGTGGCTCGATGCCGCCGTATCGCGGATCATGAAGACGTTCGAAGTCCCCGGCCTTGCCCTTACGATCGTCAAAGACGGCCGGCCGGTGTTGGCCAAGGGCTACGGCGTCAGGAAGCTGGGAGATGCGGAGGCCGTCGACGGCCGCACGCTTTTCGGCATCGCCTCGAACACCAAGGTTTTCACGGCGACGGCCCTGGGGCTGCTTGTCGAGGAGGGCAGGCTCGACTGGGACGCCCCGGTCGTCGATTATCTCCCCTGGTTCATGATGGCGGATCCCCATGTCACCCGTGAAATGACCGTCCGGGACCTCCTTGTCCATCGAAGCGGGCTGGGGCTCGGCGCCGGAGACCTGTTATGGTGGCCGGAGTCCACCTATGACCGGAGGGAGATCGTGCGGCGCCTGAGGTTCATCAAGCCGGCGACCTCGTTCCGGAGCGGGTATGCCTATGACAACGTCCTCTACCTCGTCGCCGGCGAAGTCATCCGGGAATTGACGGGCAAGACCTGGGAGGAATTCGTTGACGAGCGCATTCTGAAGCGCGCCGGAATGGCGGGGAGCAACGTCCGGCACTCGGCGGCCGCCGGGGGAGGGAACACGGCCGCTCCCCATGCCCGGATAGACGGCCGCGTGAAACCCGTCGCTCCTTTCACGAGCGACAACACGAATCCGGCCGGCGGCATCAATTCGAGCGCCGAGGATATGGCGAAATGGATGCTCATAAGGCTCAACCGGGGGAAACTCGCCGACGGGACCGCGCTCTACTCGGAGCGCACGGCCCGGGAACTCGAAACCCCCGTCACCCTTAAACCGAACCGGGAACCGCCCGCCGAGCTGGCGGGCCTGAAGTCCAACTTTCTCGCCTATGCGCTCGGCTTGAATGTCCGCGATTACAGGGGCGAACGGGTCATAACGCATTCGGGCAGCCTGCCGGGATACGTCTCGATCGTGACCCTCCTGCCGGACCGGGGCCTGGGCGTCTCCGTCCTGACGAACGCCGAGTCCGAAGAAGCCTACTCCGCTCTCACCTGGCTCATCATCGATCACGAACTGGGGATCAAGCCGACCGACTGGACCTCCGCGTTTCTCAAGCTGCGGACGCGGATGGAGGCGGAGAACGCGGAGATGCTCCGGAAGTCCGAGGCCGCCCGCGACGCCTCCTCCGGGCCGTCGCTCTCCCCGGCGGAATACGCGGGCCTCTACACCGATGCCTGGTACGGCGACGTCGCGATCGAGGAGTCCGCCGGCCGCCTGGTCATGCGGTTCACTCGAACACCCCTGCTCGTCGGCGACATGGAGCACTGGCAGCACGATACCTTCATCGTCCGCTGGCGCGACCGCGAGCTCCGGGCCGATGCTTACGTGACGTTCGCCCTCCGGCCGGACGGCTCCGTCGAACGGGCGAGGATGGAGGCCGTTTCGCCCGCGACTGATTTCAGCTACGACTTTCAGGATCTTGATCTTCGTCCGGCGCGCAAACGATTCTGAAATTCCCGGGTTGTCGGCCGCGGCCGCCTGCCGGGGAACGGCCGCCCGGATCCCTTCCTTGGACGGGCCTAAAAATCCTGAAACACGGTCTCGGGACGGGCGTCAATACCCTTGAATATCCGGGTTCGTCAGGCCGGCTTCTCGAGCCCATCGGATCGCGTCCTCATATTCCCGCCGGGTCAGGCGGCGGGCGATCTCCGGATAGTCGAAGGCTTTGTGCGCCGGCCTGTATTGCGACATGATATTGACATAGGTATCGGGCGGCAGGTTATCGGCGATCCAACCGAGGATGTCCCTTGTCCCGCCGACCCCTCCGGGCATGACCAGGTGGCGGATCATCAATCCCCTATACATCAGGCCGTCGGCGGCCGGGCGGGCGACTCCCACCTGGCGGTGCATCTCCAGCACGGCCGCGCGGCTGACTTCGGGGTAGCTCCCGGCGCCGGACGAATATTTATCCGCGGCCTCGGCGTCCGCGTACTTGATATCGGGCAAATAGATATCGACCACTCCGTCCAGCGTCCTTAAAATCTCCCGCCGCTCCCAGCCGGAGGTATTATACACGAGCGGCAGCCTGAGACCTTGGTCTGCGGCCCGGCCCAGCGCCAGGAGGAGGTGGGGGGAATAGTGAGTGGGCGTCACGATGTTGACGTTGCCGCAGCCTCTCTTTTGAAGCTTGAGCATCATGCCCGCCAGATCCTCAATGCTGTGCTTGGATCCTTCCCCGCCCTGGCTGATTTCCCAATTGATGCAAAAGACGCACCTGAGGCTGCAATGGGTGAAAAATACGGTCCCTGAGCCTCCTTCGCCCACCAAGGGCCTTTCCTCGCCGAAATGAGGGTGATAGGCGGCGATCTCGAGTTCCGCGCCGGCGCCGCAAAAGCCGCGGTCGCCCTTGATCCTGTTCGCGCCGCATTCCCTGGGGCAAAGCCGGCAATCCGCCATGATGTCCCACAAGGCCAGTCCTCTTTCCTTCAGCTCGCCGCTTTTGTGAAGTTTGATGTATCCGGCTTCGAAACGGGGATCGACGCGGGCCTGTCCGGCGCGATCGGACGCTTCCGCGGGCGCTGAATGAGACGGCCTCAAGCTCAAGAGAGCCATATATAAAGAGCGCGTGATGAAGTCCCTTCGGGTTTCCGTCTTCATGCCCGGCCCTTCATTATATGTATATCATATTTTGTCCGGGAGGAATCCAAAAAAGCGCCCCGGACCTGACGCGTTTTTCCATCTCGGCCGGGAGGCTTTGGAAAGGCGTTTTCAGCCGCCGGGGAGGATCATCGGGCTTTCCCGGACTCCAGGTACCGGAAGGCCTGTTCGATGTCGCGGTGGTTGGCGACGAGGATGAGCGTGTCTTTCCCCTGGATAACGAAATCCGCGCCCGGGCCGGTGAACGATTTTTCTCCGCGGACGACGGCGATCACGGTCGCGCCGGTCCTTCCGCGTAGATCCAGGTCGCCGAGCGTTTTCCCCGCTGGCCAGGCATCCCCGCCCACGAAAAATATTTCCGTCGTCCCCGCCTCGAGGAGCTCGGCGATTTTTTCGGCGGCCGGACGGAGGGCGCTGCACGTGCCGCGCAGGATGCCGTAGCATTCGCCGCGGACGGCCTTGACCTGAGATTCAATGATGTTCCGGGGAACATGGTATTTGTCCAGTACTCGGGAGAAGATTTCGATGGACGTCTCAAATTCCTCGGGGATGACGTCGCTGGCGCCGAGGGAGTAAAGCTCGTCGACGTCGACGGCATACCGGATGCGGGCGATGATGTGGAGATCGGGGGCCATCTCGCGGGCTATCCGGACGCCTCGGCGGGTGGCCTTGGAGTCCGAAACGGCGAAGACCATGATCCTCGCTTTCCCGATGCCGGCCTCCTTAAGAACGGTGCGGCTCGAAATGTCGCCGAAAATGATGGGCTCGCCCTCAAGGATGGCCGTCCGGACCGTGTCCGGATTGAGCTCGAGGATGACATAGGGAATGCTCGACTCCTTGAGGACTTTGGCCAGATTGCGGCCGTTGAGCCCGAAACCGGCGATGACGACGTGCCCTTCCATGTCCCGCGGTTTCTTCCCCCGCGTCTCGTTCACTTCCTTCCATCCGAAGAGGCGGCCCAGCCTATCCGCCCAGGCGGGGCCGTTTTCGAGAAGCAGGGGGGTGACCAGTATGGTCAGGATCGACGTGGACATGAAAGCCTGGAAGCCTGTTCCCGAGAGGAGCCCCGTCGCCCGGCCGAGGCTGGCCAGGGCGAAGGAAAACTCCCCCAAGGGAACGAGCCCCAGCCCGGAGATGAAAGCGACCCGGGGCGGATACCTCAGGGTCCTGACGGCGATGATTCCAGTGATCATCTTCAAGATGAGCGCGGCCGGGATGAGAAAGAGGATGATGCCCCTCGCCGTCCAGGCATCGCGGACGTTGAACAGCATGCCGATGGAGATGAAGAACATGCCGCTGAAAACATCCTTGAAAGGCAGGACGTCGGAGACGACTTGCTGGCTGTAGGGCGACTCCGAGATGATGATGCCGGCGAGGAAAGCTCCGAGCGCGAGCGACAGCCCCAGGGCCGACGAGAGAAGCGACATCCCGAGGCAGACGAGAAGAGTGGTGAGGAGGAACAGCTCGCGGAGCCTTGTCCGGACGATCCGGAAAAGAAGCCCGGACATGATATAACGCGCGGCGAGAAAGACGGCGGAGAGCACGGCCAGGCTGAGTCCCAGCCTCAGCCCGACTTTCCCCATCGAGACGCCCCCGGCGCTGGCCAGGATGGGGACCAGCGCGGCCATGGGCACGAAGGAAATATCCTGAAAGAGGCTGATCCCCGTGGCGATGCGGACCGGCGGGGTGCCGACCTCGCCGCGCTCCGTGGCGATTTTCAGAAGAACCGTCGTGCTCGTATGGGTCAATAAGAAGCCGAACATGATGGACTGCGCCGCAGGATAGCCCAGAATGAGCAGGCACCCGACAACGATAAGAATCGTCAGGGACACCTGGATGCCGCCGCCGATCAAAAAGATCTTGCGGATGTGCTTCAGCGTGTCCATGGAGAACTCGAGGCCGACGGTGAAGATCAGCATGACGACGCCGATCTCGGCCAATGCTCCGATCTCCTGCGTTCCGCGGACGACGCCCAGGCCGCTCGGACCGAGCAGGATGCCGGTCAGAAGGTAGCCGATGATCGGCGGGATTTTGATCTTATGGGAAATGAAGACGATGAGCACGGCGACGGCCAGCAGGATGACGAGTTCTTGGAGGAGATAGACGTGCATGAAGAATCATCATATCACATCGTTTTTGCGGCGTTCAAAAAATTTCTTGCGGTGTTCAGCGATCCGCCGGGCTGACCGGGCGACGGAGGCGGGGGGAGCCCGCCGGGCGGGATGACGGCGGACCCGGGCCGCGCGGCGGATCCGGGCTTTTTTCCCCGGCAGGAGATAACGCCGGAAGGAGCGCCGAAATTTCCTCGGCTAAATGATCGTCGGCCCGTGCCCTCCGGCGTCCGCCGAAGCGCGCTTGTCACCGCCGGTATTTTTCGACGAACGTGGGCTGCTCACCGGCCATTTTCAAGAAGACATCCAGGGGGACGACTTCGAAATCAGGCCCCAGACGGCTGAGAATGGCCTTGACCCGCCGGACGTTGCTGTATTGCCGGACATGCATCAGGAGATAATATGGCCGCGTGGCGTTGAGCTCGGCCATCTCTTCGAGATCGGCGGCCACCTGCTCTTCCGAGCATTCGGGCGCGAGGTAATAATCGTACGAGACAAGCGGCCGCTTGTCCCTGACCGAGAAGGTATGGGACTGGACGTAGCCGTTGGCGAATCCGATGGCGTCGGGCATGCCGCGGTAAAAAGAGTCGACGACTTCGCGGGTGAGATCGGAATTGCCCTCGACCATGACGCCCTCGGAGTAGTCCATGATTTCAAACACGTTGAGATCCAGCTTTTTCATCAAGCCGTAGGCGAGATCGACCATCCTGGGAAGGTGCCGAGGCGGCACGGCCTTGGGATAGACATAGCCCGGCCCGCCCAGGCAGCCGATGAAGAAGTCGTTCGGCGTCGCCTGGGAATAGAAATATTCGAGCATGGCCGGCGCCAGCCAGGAATAATTCATGGACACTTCCCAGGCGTAGGGGATTTCGCCGCGGCCCGGCTGGTTCCAGGCGCCGAGGCCTATGCCGTCGGTCTGGATGCAGGCGATGTAGACTTTTTTCCCGGGCGGATACGGTTTTCCAGGCTCCAGGCGGTGATTGTTTTTGAAGACGAAACCCGGCGTGGCCGGCACTTGCGAGCTGAAACTCATGTTGGGCAGGCTGTGCAGGCCCTCGACGCGGAGCGCGTAGCTCGATGTCAGCCTCACCCATTCTTCCTCGAGATCCTTCTTATAGGAATGCCAGCCGAATACGAATCCGAAGGGTTTCATTTCGGCGAGAAGCTCCCGGGTCAGCCGGTATTCTTCGGGAATCGATTCGTTGGCGCAGAGATCGTTGAAAAAGACTTTTTTGTGAATCCCCCAGTCTGCGACGCCGGGTTTCATGATGTCGCCGTGCTCGCCGCCGAGCCAGACGATGTATTCCCTGCTGCAGCGATGCCAGTATTGTTGCTTGGCCCAGCGGTAGATTTCGATGTCCGACCACTCCGTGAACCTGCCGCGGAAATCGGCGACGGGCTTCAAGCCGGCTCTTTCGGCAAGCGGGACAAGCTCCTCGCTGACGACGATCGCCCGCTCCAATCCGGCGACCGTGAAGGCGACGATGAGCGAGGTACGGACCGCCTTGTCCCAGACGACGTATCCGGACACCCGGTCGCGGAAAGCATCCAGCGCCTGGGCCGGAGTGCGGAGCTCCTGGAACGAATAGAACCGCTCGTTTTGCAGGAAGTCCAAGAAGCCCGGCGTGTAGCGGAAGTCCCATTTCTCGGGATAGATGAAATACAGGCTGGGCCCGCCGCCGTTGGCCAACCCCTGGAGCGAAATGAGGAACGCCTGCTGGGCAAGTTTGCCGCCGATCGCCCAGTCGTCCTCGAGACGCATGAAATAGGCCTGTCGGGTTCCGGCGCGCTTCAGCGTGTAGGACAGCGCCCCTCCGCTCTTCCGCGCCGCGCGCGTGACCGTATAGGTCATGATTTGCCCGGGCGCCGAAAGGGCGTAGGCATGCGTCGCCTCGATTCGGCTTGCGCCCTGGGATGTCTCGACAGCCAGCTTTTCCCGAACGGTCAGCACCGTGCCGCCGTTGTCCAGCGACGCGGACATTTCCCGCTGCCCCCGCGGCATGTTCCTGACCCCCAAAAACACGGTTGTCGGGGCGACTTGATGCTGCAGCGGGGCCGGGGTCGTGCTCCCGTCGAGCGGCAGACGGATGATGTCCGTGAAGGCGTCCCGCGCACGCGTTCCCCATTTCTGGGTGAGCGTCAGAGACCCGCCCTGGATGCGGATCTCGACCGCGAGCGTCCTGTACAACGGGATGACGGAGCTCGCTTGCGGCACGAGCTCCCACGTGCCGTTGAAATCGGCCGGGACGGCCCCGGACGTCGCGCCTGACAGCAGAAATAAGGGAATGAGCGTGGAGATCAATAATCGCATCTGGCCACTCCTTTTCAGCGATTCCCGGGCTCGGCCTGGCCCCTCGGGATGTGCGTCGACGGCGCCCTGAACGGCGTCCCTTCCGCCCTCGACGGTTTCCCCGGAGATCCGGCCGTGAAGAGATGGTCCGCGTCGATCATCTCGCTTGGAAAACCCAAAGAAGATAAATCATCCCCCCGGCGACGCCGCCCCGACGTGATCCAAGCCCTGAGTCGACATGCCCGTTTCCGGACGCATCATATTCCCGCCCGCGAATGGA
>Ga0228535_1001451_pt1 | contig 36016 bp, 35 predicted proteins | sample SJ1metagenome_FD_168457 | JGI IMG/M metagenome (GOLD analysis project Ga0228535, IMG submission 168457) | Enriched culture of PCE-dechlorinating microbial communities from Ithaca, New York, USA - SJ1 | ecosystem: Engineered > Modeled > Simulated communities (microbial... > Unclassified | place...
ACTCGACGCGTTGTTGAGCAGCACGTCCAGCCCGCCGAAGGTGGCGACGGTCTGGTTGATCAGCGCGGGCAGGCCGCCGATGTCGAGCAGGTCGGCCTGGATCAGCGCGACGGAATCGGGCCGCAGCGCATTGAGCTCGGCCTGCAGCGCGCGCGCATCGGCGGCCGAGCTGCGGTAGTGGACCATCAGTCTGGCGCCCGCCGCATGCAGCAGGCGGGCCGACGCGGCGCCCACCCGCCGGGCCCCGCCGGTGATCAGCACGACTTTGCCATGCATCGGAGTTCGCCTATATAGTCGAAGGATTCCGCATTATCCATGAACCCGCCATGCTGCCCACCCCCAGCCCCGACGCGCTGGCCCACAGCCGGCATGTAACCGCCCACATCGCCGCGCTGATCGAGGCGGCGGGCGGCTGGATTCCGTTCTCGCGCTACATGGCGGCGGCGCTCTACGCCCCCGGGCTCGGCTACTATGCCGCCGGCGCAACCAAGTTCGGCTGGGCGGGCGACTTCACCACCGCGCCGGAGATCACCCCGCTGTTCGGGCGCACGCTGGCGCGGGCGATCGCGCCCGCGATCGCGGCCACCGGCGGCGACGTGCTGGAACTGGGCGCCGGCAGCGGACGGCTGGCCGTCGATCTGCTGGGTGAACTGGAGCGGCTGGACGCGCTGCCCGCGCGCTACGCGATCCTGGAACCCAGCCCCGACCTCGCCGCACGGCAACGCGCGCTGCTCGCCGACGAACGGCCGCACCTGCTGGCCCGAGTGTGCTGGCTGGATGCGCTGCCCGCGGCGCTCAACGGCGTGATCCTGGGCAACGAAGTGCTCGACGCCCTGCCGGTCGACGTGGTGCGCTGGACCGACGTCGGTCCGCTGGCGCGCGGCGCGACGCACGAGCAAGGCCGCTTCGTCTGGCGGGAGCGGCCCATCGACGACGATGCGCTGCGCGCGCGCGCCGAGACGCTCGCGCTTGCGCCCGGCTACGTCTCCGAGATCGGGCTGGCCGCCGAAGGGCTGATCCGCGCGCTCGCCGCCTGCCTCGAAAACGGCCTGATCCTCATGCTGGACTACGGCTTCGAGGCGGGCGTCTACTACCACCCGCAGCGTTACATGGGCACGCTGCGCGCGCATTACCGCCACCACGCGCTCGACGACCCGTTCTACCTGCCCGGCCTGTGCGATCTCACCGCACACGTCGATTTCAGCGCGGTCGCGCGCGCGGGCACGGCCGCCGGATTGCGGCTCGCGGGCTACGCGAGCCAGGCGCACTTCCTGATCGGCAGCGGGCTCACGGAACTGCTGATGGCCACCTCGCCGGAGGATGCGGCCGCCTGGCTGCCGCAGTCCAACGCCGTGCAGCGGCTGGTGTCGCCGGCGGAGATGGGCGAACTGTTCAAGGTGCTGGCGCTGGCGAAAGGCGAAGCGCCGCCGCTCGCCGGCTTCGCGCGCGGCGACCGGCGGCACCGGCTGTAGGCCTGGCGAAGCCTGCGCTAAACCAGCGGCAATTGCGCGGCGGCTTCCTCGGGCCGCAGGCGCACCACGCGCACGGCGTGCAGGCGGCGGCTGTCGGCGCGCAGCACGGTGAACTGGAAGCCGTCGAATTTCACGCTTTCGCCGCGCTTGGGCAGATGTCCGAAGCGCGACACGATCAGCCCGCCGACGGTGTCGAATTCCTCGTCGGAGAACTGCGTGCCGAGCGCCTGGTTGAAATCCTCGATCTCGGTGCCGGCCTTCACGCGGAAGACGTCGTCCTTCTCGCGGATGATGTTGTCCTCGGTCTCATCGAAGTCGTATTCGTCCTCGATGTCGCCGACGATCTGTTCGAGCACGTCCTCGATGGTGACGAGGCCGGACACGCCGCCGTATTCGTTCACGACGATGGCGATGTGGTTGCGGTTGGAGCGGAATTCCTTCAGCAGCACGTTGAGCCGCTTGGATTCGGGGATGAACACGGCGGGCCTGAGCATGCCGCGGATATCGTCGTCGGATTCGGCGTAGTGGCGCAACAGATCCTTGGCGAGCAGGATGCCGATGACGTCGTCGCGGTCCTTGTCGATGACGGGAAAACGCGAGTGCGCGGTCTCGATGACGTACGGAATGAACCGCTCGGGCGGATCGTTGATGTCGATCACGTCCATCTGCGCGCGCGGGATCATGATTTCACCGACGCGCATCTCGGCCACCTGCAGCACGCCCTCGATCATCGCCAGGGCGTCGGCGTCCATCAGGTTGTTTTCGTAGGCGCCGTGCAGCAGTTCGATCAACTGCTCGCGGTCTTCGGGTTCGCGCATCAGCCAGTGGGAGAGGCGCTCGAGCAGGCTGGGCCTGTGACTGGGACTACTGTCGAACTCCATGTTCGTAGGGATCGGGGATACGGAACCGTTTCAGTATAACGGCTTCGCGCGCCTCCATGACGCCGGCGTCCGCCGGGTCGAGGTGGTCGTAGCCCTGCAGGTGCAGCACGCCGTGGACGGTCATGTGCGCGTAATGGTTCTGCAACGGCCTGCCCTGCTCGCGCGCCTCGCGTTCGACCACCGGCGCGCAGATCACCACGTCGCCGCCGAGCACGCCGCGACCGGCTTCGTCGCGGCCCACCTCGCCGTATTCGAAGGTCAGCACGTTGGGCACGTAGTCCTTGCGGCGGAAGTCCCGGTTCAGCGCGCGCGCCTCGTCGGCGTCGACGAGGCGCACCGTGATCTCGGCGGGATGTTCGAGCGCGGCGGCGACCCAGCGGCGGATCTGCGCGCGGCTGGGCAGATCGTCCGCCGCGCTGGCGTACTGCACCGACAGGCTGAATCCGGGATTCACTTGTCGGCCAGCGCGCGCCGCGCGGCGTAGGCATCGACGATGCGCCCGACCAGCGGATGGCGCACCACGTCTTCGCTGCCGAAGTGCGTGAACGCGATGCCGCGCACGCTGCCCAGGGTGTCGACCGCGTCCATCAGGCCGGACTTCACGTGCTTGGGCAGGTCGATCTGGGTGGGGTCGCCGGTGACGACGGCGCGCGCGCCAAACCCTATTCGAGTCAGGAACATCTGCATCTGCTCGGGCGTGGTGTTCTGCGCCTCGTCGAGGATGATGAAGGCGTGGTTGAGCGTGCGCCCGCGCATGAAGGCGAGCGGCGCGACCTCGATGGCGTGGCGCTCGATCAGCCGCGTGACCTTGTCGAAGCCCAGAAGATCGTAGAGCGCGTCGTACAGCGGGCGCAGGTAGGGATCGACCTTCTGCGTGAGATCGCCGGGCAGGAAGCCGAGCCGTTCGCCCGCCTCGACCGCCGGGCGCGTCAGCACCAGGCGCTTCACCTGTTCGCGTTCCAGCGCGTCCACCGCGCAGGCGACGGCGAGATAGGTCTTGCCGGTGCCGGCCGGGCCGATGCCGAAGGTGATGTCGTGCGAGAGGATGTTCTCGATGTAGCCGGCCTGCCCCGGCGTGCGGGCGCGCAGGTCGGCGCGCCGCGTGCGCAGGCGCGGGCCGGATTCCTCGTCGTCCGCACGGCCGCGCGTGATCTCGACGAGGCCCAACTGGATGTCGTCGAGCGACAGCGCGTCGTGCGCGCGGTTGTAGAAATGCTCGACCGCCTGCGCGCCCTTCTCGGCCTGCGCGGATTCGCCGCTGACGCGGAAGGCCATGCCGCGCCGGGCGATGGTCACGTCGAAGGCCGCCTCGATCTGCCGCAGGTTCTCGTCCAGCGGCCCGCACAGGTTGGCGAGCCGGCGGTTATCCTCCGGCGCGAGCTTGAGTTCGACGATGCCGGTCTTCAAGCGGCTACGCTTTCGCGGGTGGCGATCTCGCCGCGCAGGCTGTGCGGCAGCGCCTCGGTGATGCGCACGTCGACGAAGGCGTGCATCAGGCGAGCAGGCCCTGCGAAGTTCACGATGCGGTTGTTGTCGGTGCGGCCGGCAAGCTCGGCTGCGTTCTTGCGCGCATGGCCTTCGACCAGCACGCGCTGCACGGTGCCGACCATCCGCCGGTTCACGGCTTGCGCCTGCGCCTCGATCTGCGCCTGCAGTTCCATCAGCCGCCGGGTTTTGGTTTCCGCGCTCACATCGTCAGGATAGTCCGCCGCCGGCGTGCCGGGGCGCTTGCTGTAGATGAAGGAGAAGCTGGCGTCGAAATTCAGTTCCTCGATGAGTTTCATCGTCGCCGCGAAGTCGGCCTCGGTCTCGCCGGGGAAGCCGACGATGAAGTCGGACGACAGACAGAGGTCGGGCCGCTGCGCCCTCAATTTACGAACGATGGACTTGAATTCGAGCACGGTGTGGCCGCGCTTCATCGCCGCGAGGATGCGGTCGGAGCCGGACTGCACCGGCAGATGCAGGTGCGACACCAGCTTGGGCAGCGCGCCGTAGCAGGCGATCAGCCGCTCACTCATCTCGCGCGGGTGGCTGGTGGTGTAACGGATCCGTTCGACGCCGGGAATCTCGTGCACCATCTCCAGCAGAAAGGCGAAGTCGGCGGTGCCGCCGTCGTGCAGCGCGCCCCGGTAGGCGTTGACGTTCTGGCCGAGCAAAGTCACTTCTTTGACGCCGTGTTCGGCCAGCCGCGCGACTTCGGCGATAACGTCGTCGAAAGGTCGCGAGACTTCCTCGCCGCGCGTGTAAGGCACGACGCAGAAGGTGCAGTACTTGGAGCAGCCTTCCATGATCGACACGAAGGCTGCGCCGCCCTCGACGCGCGCGGACGGCAGAAAGTCGAACTTCTCGATTTCGGGAAAGCTGATGTCGACCTGCGGACGGCCGGTCTCGCGTTTCTTCGCGATCAGCTCGGGCAGTCGGTGCAGGGTCTGCGGGCCGAAGACCACGTCCACGTAGGGCGCGCGCGCGACAATGGCCGCGCCTTCTTGCGAGGCGACGCAGCCGCCGACGCCGATGACCACGTCGGGGTTCGCCTGCTTGTACTGCCGCACGCGGCCCAGATCGTGAAACACCTTTTCCTGCGCCTTTTCGCGCACCGAGCAGGTGTTGAACAGGATCACGTCGGCGTCTTCGGGCGTGGCGGTCTTGACGTAGCCCTCGGCCGCGCCGAGCACGTCGGCCATCTTGTCCGAGTCGTACTCGTTCATCTGACAGCCGAAGGTTTTGATGTATATCTTTTTCATGGCGCCGGGGCAGTGAGGAAACTGGGGGCGGAGACCGCCGGAAGCCATCCGGCAGGGAGGAATCTGGTGGTGATGGGCAGACTTGAACTGCCGACCCCCGGATTATGAATCCGATGCTCTAACCGACTGAGCTACATCACCATTTTTTGCGCGACGGGTCGCGGAAAGCCGCGCATTTTAGCCGAGCGACCGGCGCGCTGTCAAAATCCGGCGGCGGCGCGCGCCCTCATTGCGGCCGCAGCTTTGCCAGCTCGTCGAGCAGGCTGATCATGAGGCCGCGGCCGAGCGGCCCCATGCCGGCGGCGAGCTGGTCGGCGTCGCGCTCGCCGTTGACCAGCCGCCGCATGCGGCCGCCCAGGAGCCCCATGTCGCCGCCCGCGCGGGTCATCTGCTCGGCCATGTTGGCGAGCACTGACATCGCCTGCGCGTCGCCGCGCGCCGAGGCGTCGATGAGCGCAGCAAGCCCGGGGGCGGCGGCGCTGCCGTCCGGCTGGGCGTTCAGCGGCGGCAGCGTGGCGGGATTGTCCAGCCCGCGCAGGATGGCGTCGAGCAGGATGCCGTCTTCCTCGTCCAGGCCCAACTTGATCGACGGGTCGCGGCGGCCGTCGATCACCTGACGCAGCGCGCCGACCAATCGCGCCCAGCCGGCCTGCTCGGCGGCGTCGAGCTGCTTCGCCAGCTCGGGCAGCCGGCTGCGGTCGCGCAGCGCGTCGACGACGGCGTGGATGAATCCGGCGTGGACGCGCAGGACCTGTTCGACGGCGGGGGGCAGTTGGGCCATGTGGCGTGAGGCGTGAGGCGTGAGGCGTGAGGCGGATTGTCGGGTCAGGAAGCGGGTTTGGCAATCACCGGGCGCCGCGGCACGTTTTCGATCTTCCAGTGCGCGCTTGCCCACGCCAGAAGCGCCGCCGGGCCGGCATCCGCGAGCCCGGCAGGCGGCGCGTGACCCAGGGCGGCGAGCGCCTCGGCGAGAACCGCGCCGCGTCCGGATTCCGGCAGCGCGGGCGCAAGCGTCTGTTTGGACAGCTTCTGCCCGGCGGCGTTGACGACCAGCGGCACGTGCGCGTAGCGCGGCAGCGGCAGGCCGAGCAGGGTTTGCAGATGGATCTGGCGCGGGGTGTTCCACAGCAGATCGGCGCCGCGCACGACGTCGGTGACGCCCTGATACGCATCGTCGACCACAACCGCGAGCTGGTAGGCGAACAGGCCGTCGGCGCGCTTGACGATGAAGTCGCCGACGTCGGTTTCGAGCGTCTGGCACAGGCGGCCATGCACCCGGTCGTGAAAGCAGGCGCTCACATCATCGACCCGGACCCGCCACGCGCGCGGCGTCGCGCCAGGCGGCAGGCCGGCCCGGCAGGCGCCGGGGTAAACGGCTTCGCCCTCGGCGTTGCGCGGCGCGGCGGCGAGCTGGCTGCGGGTGCAGGCGCAGGGGTAGGCCTGCCCGGCCGCTTTCAATCGATCGAGCGCGGCGGCGTAGGCGTCGTCGCGCCGCGACTGGACGAGCACGTCGCCGTCCCAGACGAGGCCGTAGGCTTCGAGCTGGCGCAGGATGACGTCGGCCGCACCGGGCACGCAGCGCGGCCGGTCGAGGTCTTCCATGCGCACGAGCCAGCGCCCGCCGGCGGCGCGCGCATCCAGCCAGCTCGCCGCGGCGGCGACCAGCGACCCGAAATGCAGCGGACCGGTGGGCGACGGCGCGAAGCGGCCGACGGTGCGCGCCGCGCTCAAGCGCCGCGGGTCAGCATCAGTTGCGCGGGCATGGGCGCTGGGAAGCCGGCCTCGGCGAGCGCCTCGCGGATCAGCCGGTTGCCGTCGAAATACACCTGCCAGTAGTGGTCGGTATGGCAGAACGGCCGCACGGCCAGCACCGGGCCGACGAGATTGAATTCGAGAATCTCGACCTCGGGCAGCGGCTCGGCGAGCACATTGGGCACCGCCTGCAGCTTGTCGCGCAGCAACTGCATGGCGGCGACGTGATCGGCGTCGCCGGCGAGCTGGCATTTCAGCTCGACGCGGCGAAAGGCGTTGGCGCTGTAGTTCTGGATCGTATCGCTGAAGATCTTGCCGTTGCCGACGATGGTGAGCACGTTGTCCATCGTATCCAACGTGGTGGCGAACAGGCCGATCTCCTTGACGGTGCCGGTGACGCCGCCGGCGGTGATGAAATCGCCGACCTTGAAGGGCTTGAGCACGATGAGGAAGGCACCCGCCGCGAAGTTGGACAGGAGCCCGCCCCAGGCCGCGCCGATGGCGATGCCGACGCCGGCGACCAGCGCGGCGAAGGTGGTCGTCTGCACGCCGAAGTAGCCGAGGATGGCGACGACCAGCACGATGTTGAGCGTGACGGCGACGAAGCTGCCGATGTAGCGCATCAGCGTGGGATCGACCTTCTGCTGGCTGAGCACGCGCTGCAGCATGCGGCCGGCCAGGCCGATCAGCCAGCGTCCGACGATCCAGAAAACGATGGCGGCGAGTATCTTGAGACCGGCCTCGGTGGCGTAGGCGGCGGCGATGTCCGCGTATTGCTGCAGATTCTTGTCCATTCGGGCTCCCTGTCTGCGGTTACGAAACGGTCGGCACAGCATAATCCCCCGCGCGGACGTCTGGCGAGACCAGCGACCGGTAGAGGCGCAAGATTTCACACTGCATTTTCGTTTCGTTCCAGCCCGCCGCGTAAGCCCGTCCGGCGGCGCCCAGCGCCCGCGCCGCGTCGCGGTCGGCCAGCAGCGGCGCGAGCGTGCGCGCGAAGGCGTCGACGTCGTCCGGCGCGATGCGGCAGCCCGCGCCGTCCTTCAGCACATCCTGCGTGCCCATCTCGGCGAGCGCGACGACGGGCACGCCGAGCGCCATCGCCTCCAGCAGCACGAGACCCTGCGTCTCGGTTTTCGAGGCGAAGACGAAGACGTCCGCCGCGCAGTAGCACGCCGGCAGCTCGGTCTTGCGTTCGAGGTAGCCGACGAAGCACACGCTGTCGGCAAGCCCGCGCGCGGCCACGGCGCGTTCGAGCTTCGTCCGCGCCGGGCCTTCGCCGGCGATGACGAGAAGCGCGTCCGGTCGGTCGCGGCGCACGGCCTCGGTCACGCGCAGCAGAAAGTCGAGGTTCTTCTCGAACGCCACGCGGCCGACGTAGACCATCACCGGCCGCGCCGGCGCGATGCCGTGGCGCACGCGAAAGGCCGCACCGTCGCAGTCGGCGAAGTCGGCCATGCGGATGCCGGTGGGAATGACGTGGATGGGACTCGCCACGCCGTAGGCTTCGAGCGCCCGCTTCATCGCCGACGAGGGCGCGATCACCGCCGTCACGCCGTCGCATTCCTTGCGCGAAAGCCTGCGCGCCGCCGCCGCGAGCCAGGCGCGGGGCAGAAAAGGCAGGTAATAATGAAAGTATTCCTCGAACAGCGTGTGGTAGGTCTCCACGCTGGGCAAACCGTGCCGGCGCGCCCAGCGCACACCGGCGCGGTGCGCGAGGAAGGGCGTGTGGATGTGGACGAGATCGAAGTCCGCCGGATTCAGCGCATCCAGCGCGGCGGCCAGCGCACGCGGGTGCATGAAGCGGTCTTCGGGGTCGCGCGGCACTGGCCAGCCGGGTACGCGCACGATGCCCGGCTCCGACGCCGCGCCGGGATAGTCGGGCGCCGCCAGCACGCTCGCGTGTCCCGCTTCCGCCAGCGCCCGGCGCAGGGTCTGGATCGACGTGGACACGCCGTTGACGCGCGGGAAATACACGTCGGACAGCATCAGGATGCGCACGGGCGGACTCCGACAGGCGAAATCCGCGTTGTATGGCGCGCGCGTTACAAAGCGATGACGGCGATCAGAAATCGATGCCGGGCTGCGCCTTGACGCCGGCGCGGAAGGCGTGCTTTTCGTCGGCGATCTCCGACACGGTATCGGCCAGTTCGATCAGTTGCGCCGAGGCCGCGCGGCCGGTGACGACGACGTGCTGCATCGGCGGCCGGTGCGCCAGCGCATCGAGTACGACGTCGCTGTCGAGGTAGCCGTAGCTCAGCAGATAGGTCAGCTCGTCGAGCACCACCAGTTGATAGGACGGATCGGCCAGCATGCGCGCCGCGATCGCCCAGCCGCGCGCGGCGGTGGCGACGTCCTGCTCGCGGTTCTGCGTGTCCCAGGTGAAGCCGTCGCCGGTGACGTGCCATTCGGCGCGCTGGCCGAGAAAGGCTTCTTCGCCGGTATCGGTGCGGTTCTTGATGAACTGCACCACGCCGACCTTCATGTCGTGGCCGAGCGCGCGCGCGACCATGCCGAAGGCCGCGGTGCTCTTGCCCTTGCCGTTGCCGGTGATGACGAGCAGCAGGCCGCGTTCCGCGTCGGCCGCCGCGATGGCGGCGTCGATGTGCGCTTTCTTGCGCGCCATGCGGGCGGCATGGCGCGCCGATTTGTCGTCTATCGATGTATCCGCCATGCCCGTCCTTTTCAAGCCCGCATCGAATGGCGCATGCCGCGCCGCATCACCGGAAGGTGTAGCGCGCGGCCACGCTGAACGTCCTGCTGTCGGCCGGATAATAAAACGTGTCGAAGGCGAACGTGCTCGAATTGAAGCCATAGCCGCCGTACGCGGCGTATTTTCGGTCGGTTGCGTTGAGCACCCGGGCGTCGATCTGCCAGTCGCGCACCTGCCAGCTCGCCATCAGGTCGAGCCGCGTGTAGCCCGCCAGATGGCCGGCCACATTCGAATAATCGTCGCCGTACCGCCGCTTGCCGACATGATTCAGCCGGGCGGTGTAGCTTGCATGTTCGGTCGCGCGCCAGGTCAGCCCTGCGTTTGCCTGCATTTCGGGCACCATCGGTACGGTATACCCGGCATAGGCGCCGGCCCGGATTTCGGCATCCTCGAACGAGAGTCCCAGGTCCCCGCTCAATGCCTCCGTCAGTCGCAATTTCGCGCTCAGCTCGCTGCCCAGCCGCCGCGTCTTGCCGATGTTCATGTTGCCGCCGTTGGGGTCGGACGAAATCTCGTCCCGCATGTCCTGCCGATACAGGTTGAGGCCGAGGCTGGCGCGACCGAACGTGCGCGCGGCGCCGATCTCATACATCACGCCGTGCTGCGGTTTCAGCCCGAAGGCGAAGACGGGGTCGAAAGTCAGCGGATCGAATCCGTAGAGTTCGTCGGTATTGGGGAAGCGATACACCGTGCCGACCTTGCCGGTGAATTTCCACGCGCCGGTGCGATACGTCATGCCGCCTTCGTAAGCTTCGCGCGTATCGGTGGAGCGGCCCGACATGGCCGGCTGGGGCGCGCCATAGTAGGTGGTGTACGCGGACTGGCTGGCGGACTGCTCCAGGCGCTGGACGCGCACGCCCAGCGTCAATGCCAGGCGCTCGCTGAGGCCGGTGATGTTCTGCGCGTAGACGGCGTGGCTCGTCTGGGTGGCAGCCTGGGTGTACGCCTGGTTGCCGGTCGGCGAGGTCAGCGTGTCGGCCGTCCCCCTGAAATAGTCGTAGCCGACCGTGGCATGGTTGTCGAGGCCGCCCAGGCGGTGACGGATATTGAAACGCGGACTGAACGAGACGAAATCGCGCGTCAGGTCGCGCGTCTGCTCGACCGGGTTGGTGGGGTCGCTGTATCCCTTGCGATTGTCCCGCGACAGCGCCAGGTCGGCGTCGAAGGTGACGTCCGGCCCCAGATTGACGGTCACGCCGGGCCGGATTCTGAAGCCGTCGCGATCGGACCGGTCGCCCGGATGGCGCGAATGCGTCGGATCGGCCTGGTACTCGGCGCGGAACAGCCCACCCGGCTGGCCGAGCTTTTCGTCGAACGCGGCGAGATCGACGTAGGCGCGCACGTCGTCCCTGTCCACGAAATTGATCCGGCCGCCCAGCGCATAGCGCCGCTGGTCGCTGTTGTCGCGCCAGCCGTCGCTTTCGCCGTACTGGAAATACAGGCTGGCATCGATCGGCCCCGCCATGCCGCCCGCCTGGATACCGGCCTCGCGCAGGCCGTGGCTGCCGCCGCCCAGGCTGACGTAGCCGGTATCCGTCGATTTGCGGGTGATGATGTTGACGACGCCGCCGCTGGCGCGGTCGCCATACAGCACCGTGCCGCTCCCGGGCATGACCTCGATGCGTTCGATGCTCGCCAGCGGAATCAGCGACCAGTCGATCGAGCCCGAATCGACGGGATTCAGCCGCTGTCCGTTCAGCAGCACGAGCGTGTTGCTGGTGGCGGTTCCGCCGCTGCCGGCGCCCCGCAGGCTGACCGTGGCGTCGATTCCGAGCGCGCCGTAGAGCGGAATCACCGCCGCCCCCGGCACGCCGGCCAGCAGGTCCGGAATGTTCGTCGCCGGCGTGCGCGCGATGTCCTCCCGGGTGATCACGACGAGATGGGCGGGCGTCGGCTGGGTTGCCGATTCGAAGCGGGTGGCCGTCACCACGACGGTGTCGCCGACGAACTGCGGCAAAGGATCGGCATGAGCGGCCGAGACGAAAATGCCGCCGAGGGCGAGCGCAAGAGCGGTATGACGCATGATGTGTCCAGTCTGGGCGCCCGATTCCCCGCGGGCGCGTTATCACGATCCTCGGCACGGCAATCGCCGTGCGGGATTTCAGGCCGGTATCCGGGCTGCGCTTGAAGCTCATCGCCTTCCCGGACGAAAGGTCCAGTGGCGTGGGTGATGAGCCGTTTAGCGTTTACCGTTGCGAGGGCAGCACAGGCTTGGCGGCAGGGCCGCGCACCTGATTCCCGTTTATCCGTCGCGGCAGAAAGCCGCAACGGCACCTGATGGCAAAAATTCTTCTCGTTTTACTGATCCGGGTCAAGACATTCGGGACCCTCCCGTCAGGCGACGGCCCGGAAGTCGACGCAGGCATCGGCGCCGACGCCGTGAATGCTGGCCGTCACGTCGAAGGCCGTGCGGATGTTCGCCGGCGTCAGCGTGTCCGCCGTGGGGCCGAAGGCCGCGAGCCGCCCTTCGCGCAGGATCGCGACGTGGGTCGCGTAGCGCGCGGCCAGCGTGAGATCGTGTATCGACGCGACCACGAGCCGGCCCGCGCACGCCAGCGCGGCGAGCCGCGCCATGCCCTCGATCGCATGGCGCGGGTCGAGGCCGGCGAGTGGTTCGTCGGCGATGAGGATGTCGGGATCGCCGACCAGCGCGCGCGCCAGCATGGCCCGCGCAAGCTCGCCGCCCGACAGCGTATCGGCCGGTTGCCCGCGCTTGTGGCCCAGATCGCATTGCGCCAGCGCGGCCTCGACCTTGCGCCACATCGCGGCGTCGAGATCGTGGAATACCGGCAACTGCGGCATCAGGCCCAGCGCGACCAGACGCTCGACGGCGATCGGCCACTCCACCCGCGCGTTCTGCGGAATGTAGGCGCGGCGACGCGCCAGTTCGCGCCGGTCGATGGCATGGAGCGGCCGGCCGTCCAGCAGCACCCGCCCGGCGGACGGCCGCGCGAGCCCGGTCAGCATGCGGATGAGCGTCGACTTGCCCGCGCCGTTGGCGCCCAGCAGCGCGACGAACTGGCCGCGCGCGCAGACGAAATCGACCTGCTCGACGAGCGCCCGCCCGGCGACGCGGAAACCGAGCTGTTCGGCCTGCAGGCGGGTCATGGCGACAGGCGCCTCAGATGCAGCACCAGCCAGAAGAAGAACGGCGTGCCGATCAGGCTGGTGAGCACGCCCAGCTTGAGCTCGTTGCTGGTGGGCAGGACGCGGATGGCGATGTCGGTGACCAGCAGCAGCAGCGCGCCGAACAGCGCCGAAGGCAGCAGGATGCGGCTCGGCTGATGGCCGACGAAAGGCCGCACGAGATGCGGCGCGACGAGGCCGACGAAGCCGATCGCGCCGGCCATCGCGGTGGCCGCGCCGACCGACAGCGCCACGCCGGCCAGCACCTGCGCGCGCAGCAGGCCCAGATTGACGCCCAGGCTCTCGGCCTGGGCCTCGCCCAGCGTCAGCAGATCGAGCCCGCGCGGCGTGAAAGCGAGGCAGAACCAGCCCAGCAGGATGAACGGCATGCACAGCGCGATCTGCGCCCAGTCGCGCTCGGCGACGGAGCCGAGCAGCCAGGTCGTGATTTCGTAGGCGGCGTAGGGGTTGGGCGCGAAGTTGAGCGCGAGCGCCAGCCCCGCGCCGGCCAGGCCGGAGACGGCCGCGCCGGCGAGGATCAGGGTCAGCGTGCCGCTGCGACCGAACAGGAAGGTGAGCGCGCCCGCCGCCAGCGCGCCGGCGATGCCGAGCAGCGGAATGGCGAGCACGAAGGCGGCGGCCAGGCCGAAGTAAATGGCGATCACCGCGCCCAGCGCGGCGCCGCCGGATACGCCGAGCAGGCCGGGCTCGGCGAGCGGATTGCGCAGCAGGCCCTGCAGGGCCGCGCCGCCGAGGCCCAGCGTCGCGCCCACGACGAGCGCCAGCACGGTGCGGGGCACGCGCAGTTCGGACAGGATGAGCCAGGCCAGATTCGGCTTGGGTTCGGCCAGCCCGTCGATCAGTACGGAAAACGGCAGCGCGACCCGCCCGACCGCCAGCGACAGGGCGACCGCCGCCGGCAGCAACAGCAGCAGGACGAACAGCACCTGCGGATGCCGGTTCGCTTTCACCATGCCGGGCTTTCCGCGGGCAGTCCGCGGAACACCGCGCGCAGCGCGACGGCGGCGTCGGCCGACTGCGGCAGGCCGCAGGTGTAGGCCGCGTCCGGGTAGCCGATCACCCGGCCGCGCCAGTAGCGGTCGATCAGCGGATGCGCCGTCTGGCTGTCGCGCAGCGACGGGCCGGTCCAGCGGGTTTCGCCCTGCAGGATGGCGTCGGGACGGGCCGCCAGCAGCTCTTCGAGACCGAAGCTGCCGTAGCGGGTGTCGGGCAGCTTCGCGGCGATGTTTTCGGCGCCGGAGACGGTGATGATGGCGTCGGTGAGCGTGCCCTTGCCCGGCACGCTGTTGCCGCCGCTCCAGGCGACGACGCGGAGCGGGCGCGCGGCGCGCTCCGCCGCCAGGCGCGCGAGTTTCACATCCATGCCGGCCAGCAGGGCCTCGGCCCGCTCGGGCTCGCCGACCGCGGCCCCCACTTGCCGTACGACGCGGCGGATGTCCTCGAAGCTGTTGGTCGCCGGCACTTCGACCACCCGCGCACCCGCGCGCCGCGCAAGCCGGCGCGCCATCGGCGCGGAGTAGGTGCCGGCCAGGATCAGGTCGGGGCGCTGCAGCAGGACGTCTTCCGCCGTGCCGTAGTTGACGGGCACGCCCCGGTCGGCGCCCGGCATGAGCGCTTCCACGGCGTCATGCGCCAGATAGGTGATCGAGGCGATGCGCTCCGGCGGCACCAGCATCAGCAGCAGGAGATCGTTGCACAGCATCAGCGACATGATGCGCGTCGGTTTGCCGTGCGCGGCGGCGGGCGGTTCGGGCCCGTCCGGCTGCACGCCCGGCGGCGAAAGGGTTCCGCCAACCGGCGTCAGCGTCAGAAACAGGGCGCCGGCCAGGGCGAGGCAAGCCCTAAACCGGGCCAGGCGCATGCGCGATGCACCCTCCTTCTCCTTCCATGTCGGCGCGGTCGTGCTGCGCGCGCCATTCGAGCGCGAGCTCGCTCGGCCGCCGCTGCACGATGCGCCGCAGGGTCAGGCGCGCAACCGCGCGGCCGCGCCGGGTGCGCGGCCAGGTGAAGGCGAGCGGATGAACGCCGGACTCGATGGCCGACTCGACGCTCGACCGGATGCGCGCTTCCTCGGGCAGGCCGTAGCGATCCAGCAGATGCAGGAAGCTCCGGTCGAGGTCGGCGTCGAACGGCACGCGCCGGCCCATGATGTCGCGCCAGGGCGAGCTGGGATTGAGCATCAGCACGGGCTGGAATCCGGACGGAATCGGCGCGTTCGCGTCGTGCGTGCGCCCCTTCTTGATCAGCGCGGGCAGCAGATGGGTGTGCGGGCCCTCGGGGCTCTCGCCGTCCGCCGGCGGAATGGGCGCGAAGACCTCGATCCGCCCGAGCGGCGACAGCACCACACGGTGCGGCTGAGCGCGCATCGTTTCCGCCATCAGCGCTTTGCCGTCCGGCCCGAACAGTTTGCGGTTCTGCAAGGCGAGCAGCAGGTCGCGCAGGCGCGCATCGTGGGTGCGCAGACAGAAGCGCACGTGGCCGACGCTCACGCCCAGATCGAACAGCCAGGCATTGCGGTCTTCGGCCCGCACGGCGCCCAGATCGGCGCCCAGCGACACGATGGTGTCGGGATAGGCCAGGTTGGCGTTGCGCGGCATGCAGAAGGCCAGCGCCTGCCCCCAGCTCGCGCCATCGGCCACCAGCGTATCGTAGGCGACGATGCGCGGGGCGATGTCCAGCCGGATGCGCATCGCGGCGCGCGGCGTGCTGATGCTGCGCATGAGATCGGAAGCCTCGCGGACGACCGGCTCGCCGGGATCCCGCATGAATTCGCCGACCGCGCCGAAAGTGCCGATGCTCCAGCCGTGGCGGGGATCGTCCAGCAGACTGTCGATCCAGTCGGCATACGCCTGCGAACCCGGCACAGGACTCATCGTTTCTCTCTGCATACCCACTCCTTATTCAACACTAAACGATCCCGATCCCGGATCACCGGACAGGTCGGGCAATAACGACGGCGATGGCCCTTGTACTGCAGGCAGCAGGCCTTGAGGATCTGGCAGACTTCCGATCGCTCGCCGTTGGCGACCACATAGGTTTCCGGCAGGGCCCGCGCGAGCTCCCGCCGCCGCCCCAGCACGATGCGCCCCTCGCGCACCGCCTCCTCGCGGCAGTCCATCATCTCGCCGGCATGGGAAAACTGCACCATCCACGACGACGTCAGCATGGACAGCAGCGCGTGGCGCGAATAGCCCGACCAGGCCCGCAGGCTGTTCAGTACGGGCTCGCTGAAGGCGAGCAGGCTGTCCAGCAACGCCGTCCGCCGGTCCGCGGAGGCTTCGCAACCCACGGCATCGGCCTGCCGGATCCAGATGCGTTCGAGAAAAGTGGAACGCGTAAATCCCAGGGCGTAATCCTGGATGCGCAATACCCGCCCTTCCGCCAGATAAGCCGCGATGATGGGGCCGGACGCCCAGCCGTGGCGCAGCAGCAGCGAGGCCGCCACGGCGCGGCGGCTCGCGCCGAAACCGGCGGCGACCAGATCGGCGACGATGCCGTCGGCCAGCGGCGGCGCGTCCGGCGCGTGCAGCGCCGCGGCGTCGACCCATCCCGCGGCCTCGTCCGCGTCCAGCACGACGCGCAAGCCCGCCAGCGGCGCCGTGCGCGCCAGCAGGCTCCGGGTGGCGGCGCTCAGACGCGCGCGGACGATCAGTTGCGAACCATCCATGCGTCACGCCGCCTGAAAATCGAAGCCCCGGCTAGTCTGGTCGAAGGCTTCCGCCTTGCGGCCCAGGTAGCGCAATGAAATCTCCCGCCACATCAGCAGCCGCGACCAGTCGGGCTCTTCGACCAATTTATCGCCGGGCAGCACGAAAGGATTGGCGAAAAAAATCGTCAGCATGGAAATGCCGGCCGCGTTGCGCATCTCGAACCCCCAACTGTTGGGCGCGCCCTTGCCGTCCAGCATGCGGAACAGGGAGGCCACGGCCGGACGCAGCATGCGCATCTTCGCCTCGCGCGCCGGATCGCCCCGGCCGGGCTGCCGCGTGCCCACGCAGATGTGGAAATGCGGCCCGTTGAATCCGACGGTGAGGAATTCGCCGTCCAGCTCGATCTTGTCCGGCGGCCCCGGGCAGGTCCATTCGTAGGCGGCGCCGTCGATGATCGGCCCGAAAATGATCTGGTCCCAGTAATTCGTGAAGACGTCGGCCAGAAAATCGCGCAGCGCCTCGGGATCGGTGCTCATCGGCCAGCGATGCGCCTGCGCCCGTCCGGTCGGCCCCCGTTCGATGACGGGCTCGCGTTGGTCTCTCGATTTCGTCATGGCATCACCCTGCCGCCCACGTACTCCATATGCGCAACTGCAAAAAACACGGTTTCCCGGCCTGAAACACAGCCCGATCCAAGCTCCGATTCCATCCTAAACAAAGGGAATCGTTTTTTCCAGAAATCAATCCGGTTTTTTAATCAAAAAAATGTTTTTCCGGGATTAATCCATATAACTATTTGTTTTATTTAATTAAATAAAACAAGCTATTTACGATAGGAAAAAACAATAAGGTCAATAGGCGCTGGTTATCGGCAGTATTGTTTTTATTATGGGAGCCATCGGTTTGGATTATTGAAAAATAGCCTTGACTTGGGAAGCCATTAGATTTAAAAATGGGGCCGTCAGGTGCCATAAAGACTTTCCGTCTGCTTGGATAAACGGGAATCAGGTGCGCGGCCAACCGCCGCAATGCCTGGGCTGCCCCCGCAACGGTAAGCGCTAAACGACGCATCCACACGCCACTGGGTTCTTTCCCGGGAAGGCGGTGCGTTTCGAAGCGCGAGCCCGGATACCGGCCTGAATGCCATGCCATATGCCGAGGTGGGCGGCGAGCGGACATGCGTCCCGCATTCAAACGTCTTCTCTCTCTGCGTCTGGTATTTCCATAACCGTCGGCGGGTGTGCCGACCCATGCAGGGAGCAGTAGACATGTACCTCAAACTTGCGTCCATTTCCGCCGCCGTCGGGCTGGCGTTTTCGGCTTCGCCCGCACTGGCCGGCCCCTTCGCGCCGGCGGCCGGCGTTGCGGGCTCCACCGCCGTCCACAAGGACAGCGCGGATTTCGTCCAATGGGCGACCGGCTATGAAAACTATCTGCCCGGCCCCAACGTGGACGCTCAGTGGAAAACCCCGGAAAAAGCCCTGGGCAAGGCCGTCGGCGATTCGTTCGACATCGTCGTGCTGGGCGATCAGGGCATGATCACCCTGACCTTCGACGGCTTTCTGTACAACGGCGACGGCTGGGATTTCGCCGTGTTCGAGAACAGCGTCACCAACACCTTCCTCGAACTGGCCTTCGTCGAAGTCTCGTCCAACGGCACGGATTTCTTCCGCTTTCCGAACGTCTCGCTGACGCCCAGCCCGGTCAGCGCATTCGGCAACGTCGATCCGACCAACATCGACGGCCTGGCCGGCAAATATCGCCAGGGCTACGGCACGCCGTTCGACCTGGACGCGCTGGCCGGCACCGCGGGCCTCGACATCGACCACGTCACGCACATCCGGCTCGTCGACATCAAGGGCAACGGCAGCGAGTTCTCCAGCCCGCCGCCCGGATTCGGCAACCCCACCCCGATCTACGACCCCTTCCAGACGGTCGGCAGCGGCGGCTTCGACCTCGACGCCGTGGGCCTGCGCTACTACACCGCGGCGGCCGTGCCCGAGCCTTCGACCTACGCCATGCTGCTGGCGAGCCTGGGGCTGATCGCGTTCCGCATGCGCCGGCACACGCGCGTCTGAACCGGCAGCCCAACCCACTATAAGGACATCTACAAATGAAAACCTTGCCTCTTGCCGCCCTGCTGGCCGGCTTTACCCTGAGCGGCGGCGCGGCCGCAGCGATCTCGACTTTCGACGATCTGTCGCTGGCGCCGGAAAGCCATTTCTACCCGATGGCGACGACCACGTTCACCAGCGGCGGCGCGACCTTCAATCACAGCTTCACGGACTGGGGCGGTGGCTGCTGCCAGACCGACTGGGTCTACTCGAACCGTACGGACACCACGACACCCGGCTACGAGAATCAGTTCAGCAGCTACGCCGGCAGCGGCGCGGCAGGGTCGAGCAATTACGCGATCGCGCTGCTGGGGGCGCCGACCGTCAGCTTCGGCGGGCCGGTCGCGGTGTCCGGCGCGTATTTCACCAACACGACCTATGCGGCGCTGTCGATGCTCGAAGGCGATCTTTTCGCCAAGAAATTCGGCAGCGCCAGCGGCGGCGACGCCGACTGGTTCAAGCTGACGATCGAGGGCCGCGACGCAAGCAACGCGCTGACCGGCAGCGTGGATTTCTATCTGGCCGACTACCGCTTCGCCGACAATTCGCTCGACTACATCGTCAAGGACTGGACTTACGTCGACCTGTCGAGCCTGGGCACGGTCAGCAGCCTGAGCTTTTCGATGAGCTCGTCCGACATGGGCGCGTGGGGCATGAACACGCCGGCTTATTTCGCGATGGACAGCTTGGCCGTGGCGGCCGTGCCGGAACCGAGCCAGGCCGCGATGCTGCTCGGCGGGCTGGCGATCATCGGACTGGCCGTGCGGCGGCGCCGGAAAACCGCCTGAAGGACGCGTGCCGGCGCGACCCGCCGGCACGCCGCATCCATGCGCCCCTTTCTCCGGAAAACGCTGGCAGCCGCCTGGCTGTTGGGCGGCGGCTCCGCGTACGCCGCCGATCCCTTCGGCAACGAACTGTCGACCGTCGTCGTCACGGCCGCCAGCGTGGACGGCAGCGCATTCACCGTGCCGCACGGCATGACGGTGATCACAGCCGCCGACATCGCCCAATCCACGTCTTCCAGCCTGAGCGACCTGCTCAGCCGCGAAGCCGGCCTCAACCTGAAAAGTGCTTCCGGCAACGACAAGCACGCCTCGATCGACATTCGCGGCATGGGCGACACGGCCGTCAGCAACGTGCTCGTCCTGGTCGACGGCGTGCGCCTCAACGAATCCGATCTTTCGGGCGCCAATCTGTCGTCCATCGCGCTGTCCGAAATCGACCGGATCGAAATCCTGCGCGGCGGCGGCGCCGTCCGTTATGGCGACGGCGCGGTCGGCGGCGTGATCAACATCCTCACCCGGTCTCCCCAATCCGGGGCTCTCCGCGGCAGCGTGCAACTGGAAACGGCCTCGTACGACACCCGCGCCCTGCGCGCCAACCTCGGCGGCGGCGCGGGCGACTGGCGCATCCGCGCCACGGCCAGCCGGGCACTGAGCAACGGCTACCGTCGGAACAACGCGTTCAACCGCAGCGACGGCAGCACGGAAATACGCTACGCGCCAAGCGGGCTCGCCATCCCGGCCGAAGCCTACGTTCGCCTGTCCATCCATCAGGATACGTATGGTTTGCCGGGGCCGGTCGGCGCGGCGGCATTCTCGGGCAGCGAATCGGACCGCCGCGCCAGCAATGCGCCTTTTGACGGCGGCAGCACCGACGACCGCATGCTCACCGTCGGCGCCAGCTTCGATTTCGGCGCCGCGGGCCTGCTCGAACTGCTGACCAACTGGCGCGACCGGGACAATCCCTACGTGATCGGCTACAGCCCTTTGCTGACGTACCTGGAACAGGCCAGCCGCATCGAATCGAACCGCCGGGAAACGCAACTCCGCTACAGCCTCGATTTCGACGCGTTCGGTCATACGCACAGTCTGGGTCTGGGCGCGCACGGGCAATCCGCGGATTACGTTCGCAGGGAAACCATCGGCTCGAGCTTCTCCCCGGTGCGAAGCGGCGATCTTGAAGGCCGAGGCGCCTATATCGAAACCACGCTCCGGGGCGCGGCGGGGCTGTCCGTGACCACCGGTGCGCGCGCAAACAAGCTGGAGTCGGATTACCGGGACGGCGCCTACACGGAATCCTGCGCCGTGTACTTTCCGGTCAAGAGCGGGTGCGTCATGGTCTTCAGCCCGTTCGGACAGACCCGCAATACTTGGCGCAATCAGGCCTACGAACTGGGACTGACCTGGGAAGCCGCGCCGACGCGCGTCTACTTCGCGAGCGCGAGCCGGCATTTCCGCGCACCCAACATCGACGAGCTCGCGCTGGCCACGACCGATCTGCGGCCGCAACGCGGCGTGACCGCGGAGATCGGCCTGCGCGCGCAGCCCCGCCCCGGCGCCGAATATGCGATCACGCTGTTCGGCATGCGCATCGAGGACGAAATCTATTTCGGCCCGGATTCGGCGGGGAGCGGCTTCACGCTCAACCGCAACTACGATTTGCCGACCCGCCGGCTGGGCGGCGAATTCCAGGGCCGCTGGCAGTTGACGCCCACGATCGGATTGGGCGCCAATCTGGCCTACGTCCAGCCGCGCTTCGAGGGCACGGACGCCGACGTGCCGCACGTGCCGCGCGTGACCGCGAACGCCCGTCTCGAATGGCGGGCCAGCTCGGCGCTCCGCTGGTTCGCCAGCGCGCGCTACGTGGGCAAGCGTTACGACGGCAACGACCTGGACAATCGAACTTACCCGGTCCTGCCGGCCTACGCCGTCTACGACGTCGCGGCCCGTTACGCGATCGGCGACGTCGAGCTCACCGCCGCCGTGAACAACCTGCTGAACGAGGCGTATTCGACCACGGGCTACAGCGCGACCTATTACCCCATGCCGGGGCGCAATTACGCGCTGAGCCTGCTTTGGCGGTTCTGATCGCCCGCGTCCGGGCCGGCGGGCGCGATTGACCCTGCGCCCGCCGACCCCTATAGTCTGCGGCCATGCACGCCGAACTCGAAACGCTCGAAGCCAAGATCCGCCAGGCGGCCGAGCTGTGCCACAGCCTGCGGCGCGAGAACATCGCGCTGCGCCAGCAACTGCTCGGCGCGCAGCACGACAACAAGCAGTTGACGACCCGCCTCGAAGCCGCGAAAAGCCGGCTGCGGGCCCTGCTCGACACCCTGCCGGAGGACGCCTGATGGCCGCGCCCCGCTCGATCGAGATTCACATTCTGGGCCGCGCCTACAAGGTGACGTGTTCGCGCGAGGAGGAGCCGGCGCTGATCGCGGCGGCCGATTACCTCGACGAGAAGATGCGCGGCATCCGCGACAGCGGCAAGGTGATCGGCGCGGAGCGCATCGCCATCATGGCCGGGCTCAATCTCGCGCACGACCTGCTGACCCAGGGCGGCGGCGGTCTGCTCAACGAGGCGCGCGCCCGGGTCATGCAATGTTGCACGCTGCTGGACACCGCGCTGGAAGATCAGGACAAACTCTTCTAAACTCTGACCCGCTCCCTGCGGTGTTCGAGACCGGCTGCAATTTCTCTGAACCAATGCATACGTGCAAGGCTGCGGTCTATTCCGGCGCGGGTGTGCGCGTGACACGTCTCATGCGCCCGAAGCGCCTTTGAACGCGGCCATCTTGAACCCCGGTTCAAGAGTCCGCGGCCGGCCACGGCACAGGCGGGGAGCCTTTATTCCAGCGCGCACCGCCGCGCGGCGCCCATCGGCGCCGCCCGTTCCGGATGCGTCGAACGCCCGCCATCCGATCCGATGAACAAATCCGCTCTTCGACGCCAGCTCAAAGCCGCGCGCAACGCAGTCGGGCCGCAGGCGCGCCGGCAGGCGGCCCGGTCGGCCATGCGGCTGGCGCTGCGCAACGGCGTCCTGCTGCGCGCGCGCCGCATCGGCTTCTATCTGCCGCATCGCGGCGAATTCGATCTGCGGCCGCTGCTGCGGCGGGCGCAGGCGATGGGGCGGATCTGCTGTCTGCCGATCCTGCCCCGGCGCGGACGCATCATGCGTTTCGGCCGGCTGGGCGACGATGCGCCGCGCCTGCGGCCCAACCGGTTCGGCATTCCCGAGCCGGTCGGCGCCGCCGTTTTCCGGGCGCGCCAGCTCGATCTCCTGCTGATGCCCCTGGTCGGGTTCGACGACGCCGGCCGCCGGCTCGGCATGGGCGGCGGGTTTTACGATGCGACGCTGGCCTTCATGCGGCATCGCCGGCACTGGCGCAAGCCGCGCCTGATCGGCGTGGCGTTCGAATGCCAGCGCGTCGCGGCGCTGCCCCACGAGCCCTGGGACATGCCGCTCGACGCGGTGCTCACGGAAAAGCGCCTGTACCGCTTCCGGAACGCTCAGTAGCGCTGGGGCGGCGGCCAGTAGGGCCAAACCGCCTGGCCGCCGGCCGCGGCCTTGCCCGGTTCGGGCTGGGGCAGGCGCATCCAGCCGAGATAGGTTTTCGGGTCGAACCAGACGCGCATGGACGACGCCATGCGGCCGTCCGCCGCGACTTTCATCCATTGCGCCGGGACGGCCGGGTTCATGACCGCCAGCGCGTTCGCGTAGAAGCGCGGATTGGCGAAGCTCTGCATCCAGCGCTGCGCCTTGCCGGGGTCCAGCATCCGGCTCACGATGGCGTGCTGATATTGGGGATCGATGGCGGAGAAAAACCATTCGGCCATCGCGCCCGGATCGGCGACCCCGGCCAGATTGCCGGGCACGCCCGGCGCGCCCGCGCGTTCCATCGCCTTCAGCCAGACCTCCGGATTGCCGCTCATCGCCATGACCGCGGCCAGGAATTCGGGCTCGGTCATCGCGTCGGCCATTTCCAGGGCGCGTTGCGGGTCGCGCATCAACTGCCCGTTGGTGCGCATGTCCATCAGGCGCTCGATGCGCGCGGACGGTGGGTCGGCCGCCGGCGCGCCGGCCCAGGCGCCGGCGGCGAACAGGGACAACAGCCAGACGATCAGGATACGCTGCATGATCAAGCCTCCGGAGCGTTGGAATCGAGGCCGCCTCAAACGCAAAAACCCCTGGCCTGGGCCAAGGGTTTTTCGGTCAGCCGGCGCTTACTGCTGCGCGGCCGGGGCGGCGGGAGCCGGAACGGCGCCGGTCATCGGCGCCATGAACACGAAGGGGTTGAAACCCTGCGCGGCGTTGCCGTAGGTCGCCGGATTCACGAACGCGCCCATCGTGCCGTAGGTGGCCGGGTTCACGGCGGTGTTCATCCAGTTGGTGTACATGGCCGGGTTCATCGGCGCCATCATGGCGTTCATGGCCTGCGGGCTCATCGGGGCCATCATCCAGTTGGTGTAGAGGCCGGGATTCATCATTTGCATGCCCATCTGCATGGCGCGCGGGTCCATCGGGGCCATCATCCACTTCATGTAGACGTTGGGGTTCATGAAGGGCGACATGGCGGCGGTGTAGAAATTGGGGTCCATCGCGGCGCCCATCCATTTCATCGACACGGCGGGATCCATGAACTGCATGTAGTTGGCCATGGTGGCCGGATTCATCATGCCGGTCATCATGTTCAGCGAGGTCTGCGGGTTCATCATGGCGTTGCTCATCGCCATCGCGGTGGCAGGATCGGTCACGGCGATCATCCAGGGCACGAAGGCCTTGGGATCCTTGAACGCGGAAGCGTTCTGGGTCGGATCGGTCATCTTGGCCACCCAGGCTTCGGGGGTGCCGGGAACGGCGGTCGGCGCAGCGGCGGGGGCCGTGCCGTTGGCGAAGGCGGCGGAGGAAACGGCACTGGCGATCAGCGCGGCGGTGAGTTTGGCGATGGTCATGATGACTCCTGAATGTCGTTGCGTTTTAGGAAGGGACTGGAAGTAAAGATAAACAACTCATATGAGCAAACAGAATATTAGCATATTCTGTTTATTGAAAAAAAGCGTAAAGCCCGGACAGTCGGAAAATACCAGGCCGAGCGTTGTCGGCTCGCCACAGCCGTCAGAAAACCGACAAACACGGACAACGGGTCAAAGGCGCGTCAGGCGCTTTCGCCGAGATAGGCCTGGCGTACGGCGGGATTCGCGGCCAGCGCATCGGCGGGGCCGGAGAGCGTCAACGCGCCCTGTTCCAATACGTAGCCGCGCGCGCAGGTTTTGAGGGCGAGATGCGCATTCTGCTCGATCAGCAGGACCGCCACCCCCTCGGCCGCGATGTGCCGGATGATGTCGAACACGGCCTTGACCATGAGCGGCGCCAATCCCATGCTCGGCTCGTCCAGCAACAGCAGGCGCGGCCGGGCCATCATCGCCCGGCCCAGCGCCAGCATCTGCTGCTCGCCGCCCGACAGAAGCCCGGCCATCTGGCCGCTGCGTTCGGCCAAGCGCGGCAGCAGGCCGTTGACCCGGTCGAGGTCGCGCGCGACGGCCGCGTGGTCCTTGCGCGCGTAAGCGCCCATCAGCAGGTTCTCGGCAACCGACATGCGCGGAAAGACGCCGCGTCCTTCCGGCACCAGCGTCAGACCACTGCGCGCCACTTCGTGCGCCGGCAGGCGCGTGATCGACCGGCCGTCGAAATGCACGCTGCCGCCGTGCGCGGCGATCAAGCCGCTGATCGCCTTGAGCGTGGTGGTCTTGCCGGCGCCGTTCGCGCCGATGAGGCACACCATTTCGCCCTGCGCCACCTCGAGGTTCAGCGCGCGCACGGCCTGAATGCCGCCATAGGCCACGGACAGGTTCCTGACCGCCAGCAGCGCGCTCACAGCACCGCGTCCCCGAGGTAGGCCGCGATGACCTTGGGGTCTCGGCTCACCGCCTGCGGCGCGCCTTCCGCGATCTTCACCCCGTAGTCGAGCACCGCCAACCGGGTGCACAGGCCCATCACGAGCTTGACGTCGTGTTCGATCAGCAGGAGCGTGAGCCCTTCGCGCTGCAACTGCAGCAGCAGCTCGCACAGCGCAGCGCGTTCGGCCGGATTCATGCCGGCGGCCGGTTCGTCGAGCGCGAGCAGCGCCGGTTCGCTGGCCAGCGCGCGGGCGATCTCGAGCCGCCGTTGGTCGCCGTAGGGCAGGTTCTTGGCCAGCCGCCGGGCATGGCCGGCGATGCCCACGCGTTCGAGCAACGCCATCGCGCGGGCGCGGGCGTCGGCCTCTTCGCGGCGGGTCGCGGGCAGGCGCAGCACGGCGCCGAGCACGCCGCTCCGCATGCGCGCGTGGCGCCCGACCAGCACGTTTTCGAGCGCGGTCATCTCGGCGAACAGGCGGATGTTCTGGAAGGTACGCGCAAGGCCCGCCTTCAGCACCTGATGCGGCTTGCGGCCGTCGAGGCGCGCGCCGCCCAGGCGCACTTCGCCGCGATCGACGGTATACAGTCCGGTCAGCGCGTTGAAAAGCGTGGTCTTGCCCGCGCCGTTGGGGCCGAAGATTTCGCCCGCGTTCACCTGCAGCGAGACGTCGGACAAAGCCTGCAGGCCGCCGAAAGCCTTGCTCACGCCGGCGACCGTCAGCAGCGCGCTCATGCGCTTTGTTCCCTCACCCCAACCCTCTCCCGCATGCGGGAGAGGGAGCAAACGCTGAGCCAAAACCGATTGATCGCGCTCATTCCGCCGCGTCGGCGAATTCGCGGCGGCGGCGCGCCGAGGGAATCAGCCCGGCCGGGCGGTACAGCATCACCGCCACCAGCGCCAGCCCGAACAGCAGCATGCGCAGATCCGCCGGCTCGACGTAGATCTGGCCGAACAAGCTGCGCTGCCAGTCGCCGGTATAACGCAGCGCCTCGGGCAGCAGCGTCAGCAATACGGCGCCGAAGATCACGCCGGGGATGTGGCCCATGCCGCCCAGCACGATCATGCACAGGATCATGATCGATTCCATGAGATTGAACGACTCGGGGCTGATGAAGCCCTGGAAGCTGGCGAACAGGCCGCCGGCCAGCCCGCCGAAGGTCGCGCCCATGGCGAACGCCAGCAGCTTGAGGTTGCGCGTGTCGATGCCGGCGGCCGCCGCCGCGGTTTCGTCCTCGCGGATGGCGACCCAGGCGCGGCCGATGCGCGAATCCTCCAGCCGCATCGAGACGAAGATCAGCGCCAGCGTGAACAGCAGGAACAGGTAGTACGTGAGATGCGCGCCGGTGAAGGCGACGCCGAACAGCGTCTGGGTCTGGCTCAGGCTCACCTCGCCCAGGCGCACCGGGTCGATCAGGTTGATGCCCTGCGGGCCGTTGGTGATGTTCACCGGCGCATTCAGGTTGTTCATGAAGATGCGGATGATCTCGCCGAAGCCGAGCGTGACGATGGCCAGATAGTCGCCGCGCAGACGCAGCGTCGGCGCGCCGAGCAATACGCCGAACAGCGCGGCCAGCAGCGCGCCCAGCGGCAGGGCGGTCCAGAACGGCAGGTGCAGGCCGAAGTGCGGGCTGGCCAGCCAGGCGTAGACGTAGGCGCCGAGCGCGTAGAACGCCACGTAGCCCAGGTCGAGCAGGCCGGCGTAGCCGACCACGATGTTGAGGCCGAGCGCGAGCATCACGTAGAGCAGCGCCAGATCGACCAGCCGCACCCAGGAGCGGCCCAGCCCCGCATCGACCAGGAACGGCAGCAGCGCGAGGCCCAGCGCCAGCAGGCCGAAGGTCAGCCAGCGATGCTTCTTTGCCTCAGGCACGCTCGACACCGCGCACGCCGAGCAGGCCGGCGGGCCGGAAGACCAGCACGGCGATCAGCACGAAGAAGGCGAACACGTCCTGGTAGTTGCTGCCCAGGAAACCGCCGGTCAGGTCGCCGATGTAGCCCGCGCCGAAGGATTCGATCAGGCCCAGCAGCAGGCCGCCGAGCATCGCGCCGCCGAGGTTGCCGATGCCGCCGAGCACGGCTGCGGAAAACGCTTTCAAGCCGAGCATGAACCCCATGTAGTAATGCGCCAGCCCGTAGTATGCGCTCACCATTACGCCGGCCACCGCCGCCAGCGCCGAGCCGATCGCGAAGGTGGCGGCGATGACGCGGTTGACGTCCACGCCCATCAGGCTCGCCACCTGCCGCGACTGCGCCGTGGCGCGCATGGCGCGGCCGAGCCGGGTTTGCTGCACCACCAGAGTCAGGCCCAGCATGATCAGCAACGTGAGGACGAGGATGGCGATCTGCACGTCGGTGATGTGCGCGCCCAGAATTTCGTAACGCCCTTGCGGCAGCACGGACGGGAAGGAAATGTACTGCTTGCCCCAGATCAGCATGGCGAGGTTCTGCAGGATGATCGACACGCCGATCGCGGTGATCAGCGGCGCCAGCCGCGGCGCGTTGCGCAGCGGCCGGTAGGCGACGCGCTCGATCAGCAGGCCCAGGGCGACGCACACCGGAATCGCCAGCGCGAGACCGGCCGCGAGCATCAGCACGCCGGGCAGGCCCGGCATGCCCAGCGCCACCGCGCCGATCGCCGACAGGGCGACCAGCGCGCCCGTCATGGTGACTTCGCCGTGGGCGAAGTTGATGAGCTCGATGATGCCGTACACCATCGTGTAGCCCAGCGCCACCAGCGCGTACACGCTGCCCAGCACCAGGCCGTTGATCAGTTGCTGCAGGAAGATGTCCATCGTCGCGCCGCGTGCGCCGGCATCGTCGGCCGGGCCGCCTCAGTTACCGCTGCGCACCGTTTCGAGCGTCTGCCACCGGCCGTCCTTGACCTGATACAGCGTGACGGCGCCGCCGGTGATGTCGCCCTTGGCGTCGAAACGGATATGGCCGGTCACGCCCTGATAGTCGGTCTTCGGCAACTCGGCCAGATATTTGGCGGGATCGCTCGACCCCGCGCGCTTCATCGCCTCGACCAGTACGTAGAGGGCATCGTAGGCGTACGGCGCGTAATTCTGGATCTTGCCGTATTTGGCCTCGAACTTGGCCTTGAACGCGGCGCCGCCCGGCATCGCGTCGAGCGGCAGACCGGGGTTGGACGCCAGCACGCCTTCGGCGTCCGCGCCGGCCAATTCGATGAACTTGGGCGTCTGGGTGCCGTCGGCGCCCAGGAATTTCGCCGTCATGCCGAGCCGCTTCATCTGCCTGACCATCGGCGCGGCCTGCGGGTCCATCCCACCGAAGAAGATCAGGTCGGGCGACTTCGCCTTGATCGAGGTCAGGATCGCCATGAAATCGGTCGCGCGGTCGGACGTGTATTCGCGCGCGACCACCGCGCCGCCGGCGGCCGTGACGGCCTTGGCCACTTCGTCCGCCAGACCCTGCCCGTAGGCCGTGCGGTCGTCGACGATCGCGATGCGCTTCGCGCCGAGCGTGTTCACCGCGAATGCGCCGAGTACGCTGCCCTGCTGCGCATCATTGGTCATCACGCGATAGGCCGTCTTGAAGCCGGCCGTCGTATAGGCGATCGCCGTGGCGGACGGCGAAATCTGCGGAATGCCGTTGTCGGCGTAAATCTTGGCGGCCGGAATCGTCGCGCCGGAATTGAGGTGGCCGACGACGCCTGCCACGCCTTCGTCGACCAGTTTCTGCGCAACGGTGGTCGCGGTTTTCGGGTCGGCGGCATCGTCTTCGCTTCTCAGCGCCAGCACGACCTTCTGGCCGCCCAGGGCCAGGCCGGCGGCGTTGATTTCCTCGAGCGCGAGCCGCACGCCGTTTTCGTTGTCCTTGCCCAGATGCGCCTGCGGTCCGGTCAGCGGGGAGGCCTGGCCGATCAGCAGGGTTTTCGTATCCGTGGTTTCCGTCTGGGCCTTGTCGCCGCACCCTGCAACCAGCACTGCCAAGGCAATCGCCAGCGCCCCATGAAGCGAACGTCCCGCCATTTGGGTATCCCCGCAATCAGTAATCGAACGCGGGATTTATACCATAAAGCCCTGCGGCCCCGGCCCAAAACAAAAGGCCGACGCGCTGCGTCGGCCTTGCAATGCGTACGGCGACCGCCCGGTTTATTTCAGGCTCATCACCCACTCGATGATTTTCTTGGCATCCTCGGGTTTGACCTGCGGGTTGGGCGGCATCGGCACGGGGCCCCAGACGCCCTTGCCGCCGGTTTTCACCTTCTCGACCAGCATGCCCACGGCCTTGGGATCGCCCGCATACTTCTTGGCAACGTCCTTGAATGCCGGACCGACGATTTTCTTGTCGACGCCGTGACAGGACATACAGGCATTCTTCTGCGCCAGCGCCTGGTCAGCGGAGGCGGCGCCCGTCATCGCCAGCAGGGCGGCGGACGCAGCGGTCAGGATCAAGGCTTTCATCTTTCTATCTCCGTGGAAAGAAAATCGGTCTGGAAGTACGCGCTTGCTCGGGTTGCTTCGCGCCAGCGCATATTAAGCCTATTTGCAGCGCACGCAAGCCGGGAATATTGAGACATTTTTACCAAGATGCGTAAAAATTTGTTATTCCCGTTCCACCATTTCCCGGTACGCATGCCAACTGGCATGGCCCAGCAAGGGGAAAATCACGGCCATGGCGATGAAATCGGTCGCCATGCCGACCACGATCAGGGCCGCGATGATCGCGCCCCAGAACAACATGGGCAGGAAATTGAGACGGGTCGCCATGAAGCTCGTCACGAGCGCGGTGGCGAAATCGACCTTGCGATGCACCAGCATCGGCAGGGACACGACCGACAAGCTGAAGACCATCAGCGCCAGCACGCCGCCGAACGCCAGATAGATCAGCATGAAATCGGCATGCCGGCTTGCCGCGTCCAGCGTCAGCAGCTCGCCCAGACCGCCGATGCCCGAGCCGTTCAGAAACAGCCCCACCAGGATCGCGGAGATGCGTTCCCAGACCGACAGTACGAAGACCAGCATCAGAGCGTAGAGCCCCAGGGAGGCCGGGTTGGTGCGCCACGACAGCAAGGGCGCGAACAGATGCGGCAACTTGTGATGATGTTCGATGCGATGGCTGATGCTGTAGAACACCGTCGCCAGCACCGGCGCCACGAAGAGGAAGCCGGACGTCAGCGCCATCGCCAGATGGGGCTTGTTCCAGGCGGCCTGCAAGAGCCCATAACCCAGAAGGGCGAATACGACGCCGTAGAACAGGCTGAGCGGCCAGGCTTTCGCCATGTCCTGCGCGCCCGCCCGCAGCCAGCGCAGCGGCTGACCGAGCGTTACCGCGCGGATGCCCGGCAGATCCATCCGGGCGGCCTGGGGATGAAAAACGGCATGATCGGTGTGCGTACGCATTCAATCCTCCGCGAAATCGAACAGACGGGAACAATCTGTCTGTTTGATAGCAGGCGAAAAGACGGGTTCCTACCAGCAAATGCTGATACAGCTCACACCGCGTCGAGGTCCGCGGTCGGCGGCTGGCAGGTCCCGCCGCTGCACGCCCAGGCAGTCGGCACGGCGGTTTCCGGCTTGGCGAGCGCCGGCGGCAGCGCTGCGCCGTTGGGTGCGGCGAGCAGGCAGTCACGCACACCGAGCCGGGCAGTCAGGCGCACCGCGGCGTCCCGCACGGCCGGCTCCGGCCCGCGCAGGACAACGACACGGGGCGGGACGAGCCATTCATCGAGCGCCGCGAGCAGACCCGGGTACGCGATCGGCTGCTGCGCGAGTTGCAGATGGAAATAGCGCAGACAGCGTTCGGCCGCGTCGAGGTAGCGCGGCTCGCCCAGCAGATGACCCAGGCGCTGCAAGGCGAAGGCCGCCGCGCCGTTGCCCGACGGCGTGGCGTGGTCGTAGCCCGGCTTCTGGCGCGCGATGAGCTGTTCGTGATCGTGGCTGGTGAAGAAAAAACCGCCGGATTCGGCGTCCTCGAAATGCGCCAGCAGCGCGTCGGCGAGTTCGCGCGCCCAGTCCAGATCGGCCGCGCGATAGCCGGCCTGCAAGGTTTCCAGAAGGGCGTCGAGCAGGAAGGCGTAATCGTCGAGATAGGCGTTGAGCCGCGCTTCGCCGCGCTTGTAGCTGGCGAGCAGACGGCCGTCGCGCCACAGCCGGGTACGCAGGAAATCGAGCGCCGCGTGCGCTTCCGCCACCCAGGCCGGCCGGTTCATGACGCGGCCGGCATGCGCGAGGCCGGCGATCATCAGCGCGTTCCAGCTCGCGAGCTGCTTGTCGTCGCAGCCCGGCCGCACGCGGGTTTCGCGCGCGGCGAACAGCCGGGCGCGCGCGGACACCAGGCGCGCGGCGGTTTCGTCCGGCGACAAACCCAAGGCCGCGGCCACTTCGGCGAGCGGGCGGGCGAGGATGGGATTCCAATGCGCGTCCTCGAAATTGGGCGGCAGATCGAAGCCGTAGGCCGGCGCGGCCACGGCGTATTCCTCGGCGGTGAGCACGGCGCGCACCTGCTCGGGCGTCCACACGTAGAACCGGCCCTCCTCGCCTTCGGAATCCGCGTCGAGCGCGGAGAAGAACCCGCCGTCCGGCCCGCGCATCTCGCGCAGCAGCCATTCGACGATACCCTCGGCGGCCTCGCGGTAGAGCGCATCGCCGGACAGCGCCCAGGCATCGGTGTAGAGCTGCAGCAGCGGCCCGTTGTCGTAGAGCATCTTCTCGAAGTGCGGAATCGCCCAGCGCTCGTCCACCGCGTAGCGGCAGAAGCCGCCGCCCAACTGGTCGCGCACGCCGCCCGAGGCCATCTTCGTCAGCGTGAACAAGGCCAGTTCGCGCGCCCGCGCATCGCCCAGCCGCGCGTGCCGCAGCAGGAAGAACAGCTCGCCCGGGCGCGGAAACTTGGGCGGACGGGAAAACCCGCCCCAGACCGGATCGAACGCCGCTTCCAGATCGCGCATCGCTTCGACGAAAGGCGCGTCCTTCAACTCACCCCGCTGCGCCGTCGCTGGCTGCTGACGGGCGAGCGCTTCGCGCACCGCGTCGTTCTGCGTCAATACCTCGTCGCGCCGGCTGTGCCAGGCATGCGCGACGTTTTCCATCAGCTCGACGAAGCCGGGCAGGTTGTAGCGCGGCGCCTTGGGAAAATAGGTGCCGGCGAAGAAGGGCGTCTGGTCGGGCGCGAGGAACACGGTCAGCGGCCAGCCGCCGCCGCGCCGGGTCAGCAACTGGTGTGCCGTCTGATAGATCTGGTCGAGGTCGGGCCGCTCCTCGCGATCCACCTTGATATTGACGAACAGCCGGTTCATCGCGGCCGCGACCTCGGCGTCCTCGAAGCATTCGTGCGCCATCACGTGACACCAATGGCAGGCCGAATAGCCGATCGACAGCAGGATGGGCTTGCCCTCGCGACGGGCCTTTTCCAGCGCCTCCGGCCCCCACGGATACCAGTCGACCGGGTTGTCGGCGTGCTGCAGCAGATACGGGCTGCTTTCGCGGGCGAGTCGGTTGGGCATGGCGGCGATAAAAGTTGATCGAATCGGTCAACAATTGTACGCTCGTCGCAACACGCATCGCCCAGGAGAATCCCATGTCCCAGGAATGGTTCGAGGCCGCCCACGCGGGCAAGGCCGCCACACTGAAAAGCCTGCTCGACGGCGGCGCCGACCTCACGGCCGTTGACGAAGCCGGCGAAACCGCGCTGATGCACGCGGCGCATCGCGGCCATCTCGACGCCGTGCGCGTGCTGCTCGCGGCCGGCGCGGACGTCAACGCCGCCTCGCCGCAAGGCTGGACCGCGCTGGCCAAGGCCGCCTACAACGGCGAAACCGAACGCGGCTACGTTGACGTCGTCGAGGTTCTGCACGAAGCCGGCGCCCGGCTCGACGCGCGCATCTTCTTCGGCATCACCCCGCTGATGCTGGCGGCCGGCGGCGGCGACGCTTCGGTCGTCGAATGGCTGATCAACAACGGCGCCGACGTGCTCGCCGCCAACGAGGGCGGCCGCACCGCGCGCATGATGGCGAACGACCGCTTCTACGTGGACGTGATCAATCTCTTGACCGAAGCCGAGCGCCAGCTCGGCGTGACGGAAGAAGGCACTTGCTCGTCGACCAAGAGCGTGGTGAAGCCGCAGGTGGTCAATCTGATGAAGCCGACCACGCACTGAGCCGGCGCGGGCGGATCACCTGTCCAGCCAGCCGGTCAATCCCGTCCACTGTTCGACGTCGCGCTCGGCGACGTGGTGCGGCAGATCGAACAGGCTCTTGCCCTCGAACGCGGCGTTGACGTAGTTCTGCGTGTTGCGCAGCCAGGCCAATACCGGCAGGTCCTGCCGGGCCATGAACTGCTCCAGCGTGACGCCCGCGCGGGTGCGCGGGTCGACGCGCATGCCGACCACGCCGACGAAGGCGTGACCCTTGCGCACCGTCTTCTCGGCATGGAGCGCGGCGAGAAAATCCTGGCTGGCGCGGATGTCGAACAGCGAGGGCGCGATCGGCACCACGACCTTGTTCGCGAGTTTCAGCGCACGCTCCAGGTTCTTGCCGTGCAGCCCGGCGGGCGAGTCGATCACCAGCCAGTCGGCCTCGCCCTTCTGCCCGTCCTGCAGCAGCTCGATATCGGGCAGGGCCATGTCGCGCGCGGCGAGCCATTGGGTCGCCGATTTCTGACGGTCCAGATCGAGCATCGCCACGCGCCGCCCCGTCGAGGCCAGCCAGCCCGCCAGATTGATCGACAGCGTGGTCTTGCCGCTGCCGCCCTTGGGATTGGCCACCAGAATCGCGCGCATGCCGCCGTCTCCCAGGTTCAAATGGGCTCGACGCTGTAGACGACGCCGAGCGTGTGCGTCGCGCCCGGCGCGACGGTGACGACGTCGTCCATCGCGTTGCCGGATTCGACGCAGACCATGTTGCGCCAGCCTTCGCCGGAGCTGCCGCGGCCCATGTCGCCCATCTTCGCGGCCTTCTCGGTCCACGGCGTCCACACCACGGTGGATTGCGCGCCGGTCTTGGCGACGCGGATGCGGCGGCCGAGCGCAGGATCGACGATCACGCAGTCGGCTGCGGTATTGACGTACACGCGGTCGACTTCGCCCGAGAATCGAATAGCGCCCTTCTGCTGCTTGCGGGCGAAATTCTCGACCTTGTCGTGATAGGCGCAGCCGTCCAGCCCCTCGACGCTGACCGCGCCGATGTCGCCGACGTGGAAATAGGTATGCAGCGCCTCGCCGATGACGAAGGGCGCATCGCCGGTGTTGGCGGTGGCAAGATGGGCTTCCAGCTTCTCGCCGACGATCAGCGTCAGGGTCAGCGTGCAGGCATGCGGCCACTGGGCGCGGGTCGCGTCGTTCGCTTCGAGCTGCAGCGTGAGTTCGGTACGGTAGTCGCTGCGCTTCCTGCTGCCGACCACCTGCCAGGGCACGGTGCGCGCGAAGCCATGCGCCGGGAAGCCGGCTTCCTTCTCGTGCGGGCCGAACCACGGCCAGCACACGGGCACGCCGCCGCGGATGGACTTGCCCGCCGCGAATCTGGCCGCGTCGGATACCCAGACGACGGGCTCGCGCTGCGACTTGGGCCGGAAGCTGACGAGATGCGCACCCTGCAGGCACACGGTCGCGCGGCCGCCGTGGTTGTCGATGTCGGCGTAGACCAGCCCGCCCGCGCCGGTGCGGAAGCTCAACTGGCCGGGAATGGCGAAATGCGCCAGCGGGTCGGCGTGCTCCTGCGCGGCGGTGGGATGTTCGACCTGGCTCACGTCGCGCACGGCGCCGAAGGCGGCCGAAGTCGTCATCGCGGCGTAGGCGCGCAGCGCGGCCGAGACCTGGCGCGCGCGCGGCGCGGCGGGCTTCCATGCCCCCGCGCCTTTGGCGTCCATCGCGGCGCGGCGGCTGTCGAGTTCGGCGGCCGATACCCGCAGGTTGATCGTGCGCCTGGGGATGTCGATGTCGATCGTGTCGCCCTCCTCGACCAGGCCGATGGCGCCGCCTTCGGCCGCTTCGGGCGAAGCGTGGCCGATGGACAGACCGCTGGTGCCGCCGGAGAAACGGCCGTCGGTGATGAGCGCGCAGACCTTGCCCAGATCCTTGGACTTGAGATAGCTGGTGGGGTAGAGCATTTCCTGCATGCCGGGGCCGCCGCGCGGGCCTTCGTAGCGAATCACCACCACGTCGCCGGCTTGGATGCGGTCGCCCAGGATGGCGTCCACCGCCGCGTCCTGCGACTCGAACACGCGCGCGGGGCCGGAGAACTTGAGGATGTGTTCGTCGACGCCGGCGGTCTTCACGATGCAGCCGTCTTCCGCCAGATTGCCGTAGAGCACGGCGAGGCCGCCGTCTTTTGAATAGGCATGCTCGATGTCGCGGATGCAGCCGCCCGCGCGGTCGTCGTCCAGTTTCGGGAAGCGGCGCGCCTGCGAGAACGCGACCTGGGTCGGCACGCCGCCGGGCGCGGCGCGGAAGTAGTCCTTCACCTCCTTGTCCGCGGTGCGGCGGATGTCGTAGGCATCGATCTGCGCGCCCAGACTCTTCATCAGCACGGTCGGCACGTCACGGTGGACGAGGCCGCCGCGCTCCAGCTCGCCGAGGATCGCCATCACGCCGCCGGCGCGGTGCACGTCTTCCATGTGATAGGTCTGGATCGACGGCGCGACTTTGCTCAAGTGCGGCACGCGGCGGCTCATGCGGTCGATGTCCTTCATCGTGAAATCGACGCCCGCCTCGTGCGCGGCGGCCAGGAGGTGCAGCACGGTGTTGGTCGAGCCGCCCATCGCGATGTCGAGCGCGATGGCGTTCTCGAAGGCGTCGAAACTGGCGATGGCGCGCGGCAGCACCGAGTAGTCGTCTTCCTCGTAATAACGGCGCGTGTTCCGCACGATCAGGCGGGCGGCGGCGCGGAACAGCTTTTCGCGGTC
>Ga0228535_1001452_pt1 | contig 36006 bp, 37 predicted proteins | sample SJ1metagenome_FD_168457 | JGI IMG/M metagenome (GOLD analysis project Ga0228535, IMG submission 168457) | Enriched culture of PCE-dechlorinating microbial communities from Ithaca, New York, USA - SJ1 | ecosystem: Engineered > Modeled > Simulated communities (microbial... > Unclassified | place...
ACATACGCCATCTTGATCCCCTTGAACTGGCCGAAGCGCTCCTTGACGGTGAGCAGGTCGGCCATGATCTGGCAGGGATGCTCGAAGTTGTCGAGCCCGTTGATGACCGGCACGGTGGCGTACTTCGCCAGCTCCAGGACCATACTGTGCTCGTACGCCCTGTACATGATGCCGTCGACGTAGCGGGAGAGCACCCGGGCGGTGTCCGCCACCGTCTCCCCGCGCCCCATCTGCAGGTCCTTGGAGTTCAGGGTGACCGCGAACCCGCCGAGCTCTATCATCCCCACCTCGAAGGAGACCCGCGTACGGGTGGAGGATTTCTCGAAGATCATGGCCAGCACCTTCCCCTTCAGAGGTTGGGCGTCCATGTCCCGTTTTTTCTTCATGGCCTCGGCCATCTCCAATATGTCGAGGATGTCGTCCTGGAGGTCCAGCATCGTGGTCAGGTCCCGCTTCATCGTTCGCACCTCTCCTTCGTCCATCGCGGCGATGGGACGCCCATCGCCCAGAGTGATGGAGGATTCGCCCTTATTTAATAAAATGAATGATGGGGATGGAACATTCGGCCCCGCTTTTGTCGGGAGAGGGGTGCGATGTCGGAACGGGCCATCAGGGCAACAGATCATACCCGAAGGGGACGAAGGAGAAGAGGAAGAAGTTCAGCAAACCGTGCATCAGGGCGGCGAGGCCGAGGCTGCCCGTGCGCTCGTACGCCAGGGCGAGCACCAGCCCGATTGCGAAGACGAAACCTAGGTAGGGGACGTTGTGATAGCCGGAGTGCATGGATGCGAACAGGAGGGCGGATACGAGGACCGCGACCCCTTTCCCGAAGTTGGAGGCTATGGAGCTCTGCAACAGCCCGCGGAAGACAAGCTCCTCCCCGAAGCCGACGAAGACGACCATTACCAGCATGAGCTTGCCCAGGTCAAGGGGCCCAAGGTCCCAGACCAGGGCCTCGTTGCCCAACACAAAGTATTCCAGGTTGGCGCCCAGGTAGCCGAATATTATCGCGAAGGGGACGTACTCCCATTTCCATTGGACATTTTCGCGGAGGCCATGCCCGTTCAGGAAGCGCACCAGGTTGCGCCAATGCGGCCTTCCCGCATCCACCACCGTCTGCCTCCAGATGATGTAGCCTGCGATGATCACCGGGGCGTAAACGAAGGGCATCCAAAGCAACGTTTCCGTGAAGAACACCGGCATGCCGATGTTCAGGACCCTGAGCAGGGAGACCAGGGAGAAGGATTGATAGAGGAGCATCTGCTTCTCCGCCCAGATTGGAAGCAGGATGCACAGGAAGATGTTGAGGGCGTGCACCTCCAGGCAGGCTTCGGTCCGGCCGTTGAAGAACAGCCCCTCCGCTAGCACGATCAGCGCCGTTGGCAGCAGTAGACCGACCTTATCCCGCATCGGCCCGTTGAATGGGGAGGGACGATTAATTACTATCGTCTGGAATGGGTAAAAAAGGAATAGGAGGATAGGTCATCGGTAGAAGGCCTACGGTCTGAGGAAAAAGATGTTGCCGTTCACTATGACAAAGTTCGGCTGGCCCAAGGTCTTCTTCACTTCATTCCCTCCCCTAATTATTTCTTAACGGTATAATCTGATTTGAGCGATGATTAATATAATATTTAATCATTTTCAACATACTAGTGCGTTGAAAATAGATTTTAGTGGTCAAAATGAAAGAGATGGGCGTTGAACAGCTAAAGGTGCTCTCGGACCCCAATCGCCTGGCCATACTGTCCCTGCTTACGATAAGGGAGATGACAACGACCGCCATATCGAACTTGCTCGGCTTGAGCGTGCAGAATGCCCAGTATCACATGAAGAAATTGCTGGAGGCCGGCCTGATCGTGCCGACGCGCACGGAGCTCGTCGGCAACCTGGTGGAGAAGTACTATCGCTCGGCGTTCGAGCCGGGGATAATGGGGGACGCGGCGGGGGCGGGCTCGGTGGACATCGCCGAGCGGCTCAACATCGTCTTCGCGGCGCTTGGGGCGATCAAGGGGATCTTGAACCGCGGGATCCGGCTTATGGATGAGCAGCGGGAGTACTTCATGAACGTGGCCGAGCGGCCCAACTATCCGTTCGGAGCCAACTATGTGATCCTGCCGGTAAGCGCCCCCGCCGTCGAGGACGCCGAAACCCTTATGTCCGAACTCAACGACCGCCTGAAGGGGCTGTCGGACAAGCATCCCGAGGAGGGGAAGCCCAAGTTCGCGGTCCTGTACGCGGTCTTTCCCTTCGAGTAAGAGGGCGAATATTTATTAATCTTGAAGCGATGCTGAGATTCCATCATGGCCGGGATGGGGTAGCCTGGTTATCCTGTGGGACTGTGGATCCCTAGACCCGCGTTCAAATCGCGGTCTCGGCCCCTTCTTCTTCCTTTATCACCTCTAGCTCCCGTTCGAGGATGGCCCTCTGGCGTTCGGTGAGCGTGGCCGGGTCCACCACGACCAGGAGGACCGAGCCTCTCACCATTACGCTGTCCCGGAGCTGCCCCAGGAACTTCAGCACCCTGGTCAGGTCATTGTTCACGATTATGTACTCAAGCCCCTCGATGGCGATGAGGGCCGGTCCTTCCTTGATGAACTCCAGGACCATGTGGGTCAGGAGCTGCAGGTTGGTGGGGTCGATCCGGTCCGGGCCCGGGCTCTGGGCCAGCCACAGGAAGGGGGTGTGCGCCAGCATGTAGCGGGAGCGCAGATGGTCGGGATGGGCCCTGCTGATTACCAGCGCCGCTGTCCCTTTGCTTACCTCTTGCACCACCGCCCTGAACATCCTGTCCGAGTCCTTGCCCTCAAAGAGGTACGCCCTTCCCCTGGCCAATGATGGTATGCGGTCCTTGGGAGCGGCGGCCTCCTGGCCCCTCGGGATGACGAGCAGTTGGTACCGAAGGATCCCATAGGTCAGCAGGGCAACGGAGACGAGTTCCCCGAGCCCGTACATGCGCGGCACCTCCACCCCCGTGGCGGCCATGCCCATGATCGCGATCATCACCAGCGCCGGGACGGCCAGGGCAAGGAAGAGGATCCCCGTCCTTCCCCTGTTCAAGCCCTCCAGGGTGCGCCATTTCCTTGAGAAGGTGAGGGCAAGGGCCACCAGATAGACCGTGAGGAGGAGGACCAGCAGCGCGAAGGGCAGGTTGGTTGCGGGAACCCAGCCGTAGCGGTCGCTGACCATGGCCTCGACGGAGGCGGCGAAGGCGATCGCGGTCCCCAGAACGAGCGCCCCATAGACCCTGCGATCGTTCCCCAGCAGGAGCATTGGAGAGGGGAACGGCACGAGGGTGCCCAGGTGATAGGCCACGCCCATCTCGATCACCAGCAGGAAGACCAGCGATCGGAACGCCCAGGCGGCCGGTCCGGCGGTGGTGAGGCTGGCCACCAGGAGGTCCATCAGGCTGCCCGTTCCGGCCAGAATGGTCAGCCAGAAGAAGGTGCGGTTGACGGGGGAGGTGCGCCCCTTGGACAGGACGTATGTCCCTAGGGCGACCTCGGAGATCGCCAGGAATAGGAATGCGGGCGTGAGCGGCCCTAGCTCCAACACAGCAGCCCTCTTCATCATTGGCCTGGTGGCTAATAATGATGCCCATGGACCCTGGCAGACCATCGCATTGGAGGCGGGGGTTTCCTATAAATCCCGGAAGCGGCATGGGATGGGCGTCGAGGTAGATGGAAATGGGCTGGAATGGGCCGCTCGAGCAGATCGATGCCTATCGGTGGATGATCCCCCGCTCCTACAAGGAGTGCATGAACGGGGACGCGGTCATCTTCGCCGACGAGAGGATGATAAGGAGCATAGTGTCGGACAACTCGCCGGAGCAGGCAGCCAACGTGGCGTGCCTTCCCGGCATAGTCGGCAGGTCGATGGCGATGCCCGACATCCACTGGGGCTATGGCTTCCCGATCGGGGGCGTGGCGGCCATGGACGCCGAGGAGGGAGTGATCTCCCCCGGGGGCATAGGTTTCGACATCAACTGCGGCGTCCGGCTCCTGACCACGGCCCTGCGCGCCGAGGAGGTCGCCCCGCGCATAAAGGAACTCATTGATTCTCTCTTCCACGCCGTCCCGGCAGGGGTTGGCTCCAAGGGAGTGGCGGACGTGGCCGCCGACCAGATAGACCGGATCCTGGAGGAGGGGGCGGAGTGGGCAGTGGCCGAGGGGTATGGTTGGGAAGAGGACCTTGTCCGCACCGAGGAGGGGGGGAGGATGGAAAACGCCGACGCCTCCAAGGTCTCATCGAAGGCGAAGCAGAGAGGCGCGCCCCAGGTCGGCTCGCTCGGCTCCGGCAATCACTTCCTGGAGGTGGACCGCGTGGAGAGGATATTCGACCCAGCGGCGGCAAAGGCCTTCGGGCTCGTCGAGGAGGGGCAGGTCACCGTCTCGATCCATTGCGGCTCCCGCGGGTGCGGGCATCAGATCGCCACCGACTACCTGCAGGTCATGGAGCGGGCGGTGCGCGCCCGCGGCCTCAGGCTTCCGGACCGGCAGCTGGCATGCGCGCCCGTTTCCTCCCAGGAGGGGCAGGACTACCATGCGGCCATGGCCTGCGGGGCGAACTACGCCTGGGCCAACAGGCAGATGATCATGCATTGGGTCCGGCAGTCCTTTGAGCATGTCTTCGGGCGGAGCGCGGAGGCGATGGGCATGGAGCTGGTATACGACGTTGCGCACAACATCGCCAAGCTCGAGGAGCATGTGTACGAGGGCAGGCGCCGCAAGGTCTATGTGCATCGCAAGGGCGCGACGAGGGCGTTCCCCGCGGGGCATCCCGAGGTCCCGGCCATCTATCGCTCGGTGGGCCAGCCGGTGCTCATCCCGGGGGATATGGGCGCCGGCTCCTACGTGCTCGTGGGGACGGAGCAGGCCATGCGGGAGTCCTTCGGCTCCACCTGCCACGGGGCGGGGAGGCTCATGTCCCGCGAGGCTGCCATCCGCTCCTACTCCGTGAAGACGATCGTCCAGGAGATGGAGGCCAAGGGGATCTATCTGAGGGGAAGCACCAAGGACGGTATCCAGGAGGAGGCCCCGGGAGCGTACAAGGACATAGACGATGTGATAAGGGTGGTAGTCGGCGCAGGCCTGTCAAGGCCGGTGGCCAAGCTGACGCCCATCGGCGTGATGAAGGGTTAGAGGTCCGCAAGGGTCCGGGAGGCCGCCCTTTCCACTCTCTCCACGTACTTTTCGGGACAGGCGACCATCACCGCCCAGTCGTGCACCCCGCGGGACTGCAGCGCCTTGCTAATGGGGCTGAGGCGGGTGAGCGGCCTGACCCTGCCGTCGTTCAGGATCGGCACCTCCGTCTTCCCCCGCCGCGCCTCGCCAGTGATAAGCTCGCGGGAGGGCGCGTCCAGTATGACCTCGGACGGGTCCACCCCGGCCCGGTCCGCGATCAGGGCCTCGGTGGCCTTGCGCTTCCGGTACTCGGTGATGGGAAGCAGACGCTCGGCGTCCTCCTCGGTCATGTCCGGCACGTAGACCGAGAACGCCCTTTTGTACAGATGACGGTACTTAAGCAACGTGACCAGTTTTCGGGGGCGGCCCCCTTGGGCGACCAACCGCTCCAGGAGGGAGGGGTCGTTCTCCTGCTGCAGCCCCTCGGCGATCGAATCGTCGGCGGCCTCCACCGCCTTGCATAGCATCATCTCCGCGATGCGCACCGTCTTGTGAAAGTATACCGAGGAGTACATGAGCGCCCGGGCGACCATCAGGCCCTCCGCGGCCACAAGCCCGTTCTTGCGCACCACGATGTCCCCGTGGTGCAGGGCGATCGTATGGACCAGGCGGTCCAGGTCGATGGCGCCGTGCGCGACGCCGGTGTAGTGCGCGTCGCGCAGCAGGTAGTCCATCTGGTCCGCGTCCACCGGGCCGTGCAGCATCTGGTTCAGATGATCCCTGGAGTTGAAATGGGACTGCCCGCTGGCCTCGGTGATCAGCCGCTGCCCGCGTCGGGCCTTGTGCCCCGGGGACACGATGATGTCCGCGACCGCCTCGGCCGGGATGCCGTTCCGCTCCAGGAGCTCGGCGATGGTCCCCTCGCATCCGATCATCCCCTGTTCCCAGTCCCGGACCGCGCTTCGCTGTCCCCTAACCAGCGCGGCGCCGAGCTCCATGTGGTCCATGGAGAACCGGTTCTCCAGCACCTCCTCGAGGGTGTGGGAGAAGGGGGGGTGCCCGAGGTCATGCAGCAGGGCGGCCGCCAAAGCCTGCGCGCGGTCCTCGGGGCTCAGCTCCAGTGCCTCGCACATTAGGCCCGCCACATAATAGGTGCCCAGGGAATGCTCGAAGCGGGTGTGGTTCGCCCCCGGGAACACCAGGTACGCAAGGCCGAGCTGCTTGACGCCATGCAGCCGCTGCAGCTCCGGGCGATGCAACAGTTCCAGGAAGACCCCGCTGACCTTCACGCTTCCGTGCACGCTGTCGTGGATTATCTTATGCTCAGGCCCGGTCATGGAACGGAGGGCCCCTTGCGCTGGGACAGGATGCCTACTGGTAGCCGCCCTTGATCTTCTTCCGGTCGATGCGGATGCCGTTGGGGGCCACTACGATGATGTTGTTCCCGATGGCGGCCACATCCCCGTTCGTGTCCCTGGCGACCGACTTCAGCTCGTTGGTGATGCGCTTGAGGGTGTTCTGGTCATTGGCGATGGGGGAATAATCGATCATCAGGATGTTGCCCTGATAGACCGGCTGGGTGATCGAGCCCACATCCTCGTATCGGTAGATCTCGGCCACCTTGATACCTCCGGCGGAGACGGTGCTCTCGTCCGGGAAGTACAGGGCGCCGAGGTCGATGTACTGATCGGTCTCCACGCTCTTGACGTCCTCCTTGCCCTTGCCCATCGGCTTCTTGAGAATCGGCATTGCATCCCTCGGTCGGACAGCTATGGCATCTAATCAATATTAATCTATCCCAATCGTCCCTGGCCCGGGCGGGGCCTCATCGCTCGTCGTACTTCCAGATCTTGTCGCCCACGAAGTGCAGGTTCTCGATCGCCTTCCCGGGGGCCTTGGCGGCCATGACCTCCGCGGGCACGAGCGCCCTTCCTATCGCGAGAGGGCGCTTGTGCGTCATGTCCCGGATCCAGACGAGGTCCCCCTCCTTCACCTCGGGGTCCACCTCCACTATGCCCGGGGCCATGACATCCGCCCCGTTGGTCACGAACGGGACGGCGCCCATGTCCACCGTGACATAGCGTTTCGTGGCCTTGTTCCTGAGCAGCCCGCGGATGGTCGGGAACGGCTGCCCGTCCACGATCATGCCCTCGATCACGTTGTTGACGAGGATAAGCTCGCAGCCCGGCCCCTCGGCGACATCAATGGTGTCCTTGGGGCCCAGCATCTCCGCGCCGGTCACGGAGAACAGCGTCTCCGCCAAGGCCTTCAGCTCCTTCTCCCGCAGCCGCCTGCGCTTCCTTACCCTGATCTCGCTCACGTCCTTCCCTATGGTCCGATCGCCAATGAACTTTGCGCCTTTGGAGGCCGTTCTGATACTGGCACAGCATTGTTTTATAAGCTTCGAACATCCTGCCTTCCCGTATGAAGCTCCCCCTGTTGGCCACCCGGGTGGGGATATTGGCGGTAAAGCTTTCCGTCGCCGTTCTCGTAGCCTTGAGCATCCTGCCGCTTTTGATGGGCGGGATCGGGATCGGCCTTGAGGACGAGGAGGAGGGCGATTGGGCCCTGGACGGCAGCACCATCCGTTTGGAGGCGCCCCTGATGGTGAGCAACGACGGCTTCTTCGACGTCACCGACCTGCGGGTGGGCTTCACCTTCAAGGACAGGGACGGCAATGTGCTGGCGGTCAGCGAGATGGACCCGGTGGACATCCCTGCCGGCCGGGAGACGGCCATTCCCATCGAGATCGCCCTCGACCTCTACGACCTCGACCGCCAGACGCGGTCCGACCTCATCTTCAACGGCACCGACATGGCCTTCGACCTCAGCGTGCAGGCCAAGTACACATGGAACCTGGTCGGGATGAGCGTCGACGGGGGGAGCGAGATGGGCTGGGACGCGCTGCTGGGGAACCTGGACGTCCGGACCGACATGGCGTACCTAGGGGAGATGGACGGGAACCACACAGTGGTGGTCCCCTTCACCCTCTACGCCAATGACATGGTCCGGGACGGGCAGGCGCTTGCGCTCACGGAATACTGGGATTCGCAGGGGTACTATGCGAACATCACCCAGATGGTGGACCTGAGCGACAATATCTGGGAGGAGGCCGCGGTCCCGCTCTCCTCGGAGGCGTACGACCGGGTGATGACCGGAGAGGAGCAGCTGACCGTCCGGGTCACCCTCTTCTTCCTGGACTGCTCGAACTATGAGGAAACGACCTTCACGGAGCAGTGGGGGTGGGGCGGATGAGTGGGGGAGAGTTCTCCTGGAAGAACGCCTCCGCGGGCAGGGGAGCCCTTTCGGCTGTGAAAGGCGCCCTCAAATATCTTGTCGTCCCGCTGTTCTTGGTGATGCTCGGCATTGCGGTCGTCACGAATGAGGATGGCCCGCAGGCGATCGCCGACATCCTGGTGGAGATGCGCTCCATCGTGCTTGTCCTGGGCGCGGTCCTTACGGCGCTCAGCTTCTTCCATGGGGCCTATCCCAAGGGCACCTATTCCCGTCTGACCTTCGGGCTGGCCATCTCCGTACTGGTCATCGTCTACGCGTACCTGCTCCTGTTGAACGGCAGGACGCAGGAGGTCATAGGCCGCGAACTCTTCGAGGTGGACCTGTGGCTGATCTTCACCCTTTACTTCTTCACCGCCATCTTCGGGGTGCTCATGCCGTTGGGAGAGTTCATGGACCGCCGCCCCCTTTGGCTGAATGGAACCGGGGCAACGGGGAAGGAGGGAACGGAGGCTCCGGAGGCGCATCGCCCCTATCACGATTTCAGGCTGCGCTACGGTTCCCTTTACAACGGGCTTAGGCTCGCCCGCAACACCTTGACCTGGTCCGTGGTGCTCCCGTTGATAGTCATCATATTGCTCGAGGCAGGCCTCACCTCTTTGGAGGTTGAAGAGTTGGATCCCCTGCTGTCCAGCCTTGAGGACGTGGCTGCCGTGGTGGTACTGCTCGGGCTGCCCATGACCGCCCTGGCCTTCTTCAAGGGGTTCTATCCCAGGGGGTCGGTGTCCCGCTTCATCCCGGCGGAGGCGATGGTGCTCATCGGCCTGTATTGGATCTGGGTCATCGGCCTCGAGGGCAAACTGCTGATGGAGGTCGAGGAAATAGACATCAGCCTGGACTATTCCGGGCTCCTGATGCTCATCATGCTCGGTTCCGGCCTCTGGCTGGTGTACTACGCTTTGGAGCTCTTCCTCTACCGCAAGGAGTGGAAGGAAGGGGGGTTCAAGAAGGACCTGGAGAAGAAGAGCGGAAAGAAAAAAGCATTGGAGCGGCCGGCAGAGCCCCTTGATAAGGCCCCGCAGCCTTGAGCGAACTGGCCCTTTGAACCGATCGCTCGGCGAAAGAAGGGTGTGTACGGCGATCAGGAAAGAAGCTCCTCATAGAGCTGCAGGACCTGGGATAGGATCGTGTCCGGGTGATAGCGGCTGAGCACTTTCTCCCCGGCCATGATCATTTGTTCTCGCAAGCGGTCATCATCTAGGAGCCGCTGGAGCTTGATTGCCAGGTCTTCGGGGTCCCCGTTCCGGAAGGAGAGCCCGGCAGGGCCCAATATGCTTGAGGCGGAGCCGCTGTCGGAGACAACCATCGGAACGCGGTGGGACAACGCCTCCAGGATTGTTCGGGGGAAGGGCTCCGGCCAGAGAGCGGGATGCACGAAGACGTCCGCCATGTCATAGTACCGTCCGATCTCCCCTTTCTCCATGAAACCGGTGAAAATGACCCGGCCCTCCAGGTCCAGCTCCTTGGTCAACTTGGTAAGCTGGGGCGCATAATCGCCCGTGCCGACTATGTAAAGCATGCTTCCCAAAGGCAGGAGGCTGAAGGCTTTGATAAGCACCTGCAACCCCTTCTCCGCCTCCAGCCTCCCTACGTACAGGATCATTTTATTCCTGTTAATCCGATTCGGCCGGAGGGGTTCGGTCAGGACCATTGGGTCGTACATGTTGGGTATCAGCCATAGACGGTCCGCATCGTAGCCCGCATCCAGATAGCATTTTCTGGTGGCCTCGGATAGGACGATGTAGCCATCCGCCCGACTGGACAGACGATGAAGGACGATGAACTGTAGCCAATGCATGGGCATGAAGGCCCTCATACGCAGAGGCCCGGGCCGATGGAGCGAGCAGACGAACGAATCGATGGCTCCGCAACCGGCGCACTTCCCTTCCACGTAATTGCTGGGATTGGTGCAGACCGGGGCCAGATTGTTCATCGTGGCTACGACCGTTTTATCGTGCCGGGAGGCGTAGCGCACCGCCGACGGCAGCTGCTGGGTGTTGTAGACATGGATGATATCGCAGTCGGGGCGACGTCTGTTCAGCTCATGATAGGCCAGGCGGTTCAATCCCAGCAAGGTGCGGGAGGTCGGGAAGTAGAGCGTTTCCCCCATTTCGCCCTTCGTTGCCTGGGAAGTGTCTCCATTGAAGGCCCATACGTCCGTCTGAACCCCTCTCGCCCTCAGCCCTTCCACGAGCAATTGGCAGCTGAAGGCACACCCGCCGACATAATGCGGTGGGTAATCTGGTGTGATGACCAGCACCTTGAACGGACGCCGGGAGCGGTCCAAATGAGCACCTTGGCCAGGGTAATCCGCATGCCATTAGGTAATCCTTTCCCACCCCCTACGGCTGGACGACCTTAAATAATCCCTAGCCCTTCCAGTGGAAGGGACCTTCGAATGAGGCTATCCATCATCGGTACTGGCTATGTAGGGCTTGTCTCAGGGGTGTGCTTCGCGGAGCTGGGGCACCAGGTGCTCTGCGTCGACACCGTCAGGGAGAAGGTGGAGAGCATCAATGCCGGGGAGCCTCCGATCTTCGAGGAGGGACTGGAGGAGATGCTGCAGAGGCACCTTTCCAGAGGGACCTTCAGGGCGACCACCGACTACGAGGAGGTGCCGGGCACCGACATCACCTTCCTGTGCGTGGGGACGCCCTCCCTGGAGGACGGCTCCCTGGACCTCAGGTACGTCAGGAAGGCGACCGAGGACCTTGGGAGGGCCCTCCGGGGGAAGATGGGGAGGCATACCGTCGTGGTCAAGTCCACCGTCCCCCCGAACACCACCCGGGACGTTGTGGGGCCGCTCCTGGCGAAGGCCTCCGGGAAGGGGCTGGAGGAGATAGGGCTGGCGATGAACCCGGAGTTCCTAAAGGAGGGCGTGGCGGTGCGGGACTTCCTGAGCCCGGACAGGGTGGTCATCGGGGCCATGGACGACCGGACGTTCGCGGAGGTGGCCTCCCTCTACGAGGGGCTGGAGACCAAGGTGCTCAGGACCGACCCCTCGACCGCGGAGATGATCAAGATGGCCTCCAACGCGTTCCTGGCGGCCCGGATATCATTGGTGAACGAGCTCGGCAACCTGTGCAAGGCCCTGGGCCTGGACTTCCGGAAGGTGGCAGAGGGCGTGGGGATGGACCCCCGGATAGGCCCGCTGTTCCTCAGGGCCGGGTGCGGCTTCGGCGGCTCCTGCTTCCCCAAGGACGTCAGGTCGGTCCGGGCGCTTGCCCGCTCCCTGGGGGTCCGAACGGACATGCTCGATGCCACGCTCTCCGTGAACGAGGGGCAGCCCCGCCGAATGGTGGAGCTCCTGGAGAGGAGGATGGAGGTCTACGGCAGTACCATCGCGGTCCTCGGGCTGGCCTTCAAACCGGGCACGGATGACATCCGGGAGGCCAGCTCCCTGACGGTGGTCTCCGAGCTGCTCCGGAAAGGCGCGAAGGTGAGGGTGTACGACCCCCAGGCGATGCCCGCCTTCCGGAAGGCGTTCCCGCAGGTCACCTACTGCTCCTCTGCCAAGGAATGCCTGAAGGGGGCCGACGCCGCGCTCATCCTCACCGAATGGAACGAGTTCGCTGACCCTACGCTCTACGGGAGCATGTTGGTCATCGACGGCAGGGGCGTGACAAAGACCAATAACTACGAAGGGATATGCTGGTAGCCATGAAGGCGGTCATTCCGGCGGCTGGATGGGGGGTGAGGTTCCTTCCCCTTACAAAGGAGCAGCCGAAGGAGATGCTCCCGGTCATCGATAAGCCTGTGATCCAATACGTGGTGGAGGAGGCGGTCGCGGCCGGGATCAAGGACATCATCATCGTTACAGGGCGGCACAAGCGGACGATCGAGGACCACTTCGACCGCTCGTTCGAGCTGGAGAGCATCCTGCGCAATGGCAACCGCAAGGCGCTCCTGGACAGCATCAGTGGGCTGCACGAGCTGGCCGACCTTCACTACATCCGGCAGCATGAGCAGCGCGGCCTCGGGGATGCGGTGTACCGGGCGCGGCACCATGTGGGAAATGAACCGTTCGCGGTGATGCTGGGCGACACCATCCACGTGTCCGAGGTGCCGGTGGTGAGGCAGCTCATGCAGGTGCACGCCCGCACTGGAAGGACGGTCATCGCCGCGGAGCGGGTGCCTCGAGAGAAGGTCAAGGACTACGGCGTGCTCGACGCCGTGCGGATGGAGGACCGCCTCTACGATATAAAGGACCTCGTGGAGAAGCCGAGGCCCGAGGAGGCTCCCTCCGACCTGTGCATCGCCGGGACGTACGTGCTCACGCCTGGCATCTTCGAGTGCCTGGAGAGGACGGAGCCGGGGTACAATGGCGAGGTGCAGCTCACCGACGCACTGCGCCTCCTGCGCGAGAAGGAGGGGCTCCTGGCCTGGGAGTTCGTCGGCAAGCGGTACGATATAGGGGACATCCCTGGCTGGCTGAGCGCCCAGATGGAGCTGGCGCTCAAGCATCCGGTGTATGGGGAGAGACTGAGGGAGCGCATCAGGGAGCTGGACCGGGAGGAGCACTTCCTCTGACCGTGCCGGTGTTGGTGACCTTTTTTTTCGATCCCTCGATCCTAATGCCAGGCGTATCGCTCGCCAGCGGCGCTCCGTCCATGGCCTGATCGGAAGCGTTCGGCCTATGAATGGGGTTTCATCGCTCCCAGGCGGGAATGGCCTCAGTTTCGAGGAGCGCCCCGTAAGCTTGATGTCCAAGCAGCTGTTCATCACTACCCTGGACGATGCCATGACCTGTGGGGGCGCTAGGACCGATGAGCGCACGAGGGCGGTGCTCGCCACGCTGATGGCCAGCCTGATGCTGGGGACCTCCTACGTGGCGGTCAAGACGCAGGTGGACGGCGCGAACCCCTTCCTGCTGGGCGCGGCGACCATGGCCGTGGGCTCGGCCCTCCTGTTGGCGTACATGGCCCTGACGGGGAAGCTGGAGCGCAGGATGCTGCGGCGCTGGGAGTTCTGGGTCGCACCGCTGATAAACACAGCCGTGGTCGCCCCTTCCTACGTGGGGCTCACCCGGACGACCGCCTCTGCCGCCGGGCTGATCATCGGGACCAACGTGATCTTCGTCGCCCTCTTCAGCCGGCTTGCCTTCAGGGAACGACTGGGGCCCCGCCGGTTGCTCGGCCTGGCAGTGGCCATGCTCGGCCTGGTCACCCTCACCACCCGGTGGGACCTCTCCGTGCTTCACGGCTCGCAGATGACAGGCAACCTGCTGGTCCTCCTCTCCGCCATGGCCATCGGCGTTTCGGTGGTCCTCTCCCGCATCGCGCTGCGCACCCTCAGCCCGGAGCAGTGGAGCCTGGGGCTGCACCTGCTCCTTCCGCTCGCATTGCTCGCGTTGTACTTCCTCGTGCCGATGGATGGCGGCCTGGGGCCAGGGGCTCTGCCGGGGGTCCTCTTCATCGGCCTGGTGTGCACCACCGTGCCCACCGTGCTCTGGACGACGGGGCTGCGGCACCTGAGCACGGTGACCTCGGCGACGGTCCTGCTGGTCGAGTCGGCCTTCGCGGTGCTGTTGAGCTGGTTGCTGCTCGGGGAGAGCATGGATGTCTACGTGCTCGCTGGGGCGGCGATGATCTTCCTCGCCATCCTGTTGATGGCCAGGTCCGATTGAGCGTTAGGGGCGGTCCTCGATGAGAAATAGAAAGGCAGGAAAGGGTTTTGAGAAGGTTTTGAGAAGACGTTGCCGAATCACTTCTTCTTTTCCTCCTTCTTCTTCTCACCCTTCGTGCCGCACTTTCCACAGGACATGTTCTACCTCCTATGGGGGAGACCCATGGGGAAGTGATCGCTCGGACTATATTTCAATCTTATCCAATGAGTAATATAAATGTTAATTCAGTAGGTTAAAAGTAATACGTAATTGGAAATTTTGCTACCTCCAAAGTAGCGCTGTAAGACAGCGTTGATTACCAGAGCGGATAAAACGCTCTTCTTGATGACCTTCATCCCGTATGCTGGCCGGGCGCATTCGTTCAATATCAAAAGTGATTCTATGAAGATTTTGATTATATATTACTCTGAGCGGTAGAATTCATTCGTGGGAACGATGAAGGTCCTGGAAACGTCGCGCCTGCTGACCGAGGAGTATACAGCCAAGATATTGATGGCTACCATGGGCCGCCCCAAGAGCGCCTTCGAACTCAGCGACGCGCTGGGGATCCCCATAGCGGCCTGCTACCGCAAGATCAGGGTGCTGGAGGAGGCTGGACTTATCCGCTGCTGTGAACGGCGGCTTACACAGTCCGGGAAGCGCATGAGCATGTACAAGTCCATGGTTCGCAACGCCAACATTACCTTCGAGCGCAACCGGATCCGCGCCCGCATCGAGATGGAGGACGGCAGCAGTACCGATGATTGTTTTGACATCGACCTCGGGGTGATGTTCAAGGAGACCCACGCCTGAGACCCCCTTGGCGCGCCTTTTCCTTCGACGGCCCTCTATCGCTGCGGGCTAATTCTCATTGGACTCATACCTTTCGTAATGGAATCGCAATACGTAAAAAAATCGACAATATCAGTAGGACCAGTGGTAAATTATAATTAATTCCGCTTGTCCTATACGTTTTCCATAATCTTTATTAATAATCCTACGGAAGGAGGGCTGCGATCCGTTCGGTTCCGGCGGATTTACGCCGACAGGAGGAGCGACTGATGAGCGACGGCAAGACCATTGAGAGCGTGATGGAGGAGGTGCGGCGGTTCCCGCCCTCAAAGGAGTTCAGCGAGAAGGCCTACATCAAGAGCATGGAGCAATACCGGGAGATGTACAGGCAGTCCATTGAGGACCCTGAGGGCTTCTGGGGCAAGATCGCCAGCGAGGAGCTGCACTGGTTCTCCAAGTGGACCAATCTGCACAGCTGGGACAAGGAGAACGCGATCATCAAATGGTTCGAGGGGGGGAAGCTGAACGTTTCCTATAACTGCCTGGACCGTCACCTGGAGAATGGTCGGAAGAACAAGGCGGCCATCATCTGGCAGGGGGAGAACGAGGATGAGGTGAAGACCTACACCTATCAGCAGCTGCACACCGAGGTCTGCCGCTTCGCCAACGTCCTTAGGTCCCTGGGAGTGGAGAAGGGGGACCGGGTGTCCATCTATCTTCCGATGATCCCCGAGCTGGCGATAGCGATGCTCGCATGCGCCAGGATCGGGGCGATCCATAGCATCGTGTTCGGGGGCTTCAGCTCCGAGTCGCTGAAGGACCGCATCGCCGATTGCGGCTCCAAGATTCTGATCACCGCCGACGGCAACCATCGGGGCAGCAAGTTCGTGCCCTTGAAGGCCAATGCCGATGTGGCGCTGGAGAAGGGCACGTCCATCGAGAAGGTTATCGTGGTCAATCGGGCCGGCGCGGAATGCCCGATGGAGCCTGGCCGGGACATATGGTGGCACGAGGAGATGGCCAAGGCCGACCGCTCCTGCGAGCCGGTGTGGTGCGACGCGGAGGACCCACTCTTCATCCTGTACACCTCGGGGTCCACTGGTAAGCCCAAGGGCGTGGTGCATACCACCGCCGGATACCTGCTTGGGACCTGTATCACGTTCAAATATGTCTTTGATTACCACGAGAATGACACCTACTGGTGCACGGCCGACATAGGCTGGATCACCGGGCATTCCTACATCGTTTACGGACCGCTGTGCGCCGGGGCCACCACGCTCATGTTCGAGGGCATTCCCACATATCCCCAGGTGGACCGCTTCTGGAACATCATCGAGAAGTTCAAGGTGAACATCTTCTACACCGCCCCGACGGCCATCCGCTCCCTCATGAGGGAGGGCGAGAAATGGCCGCAGAGCAGGGACCTGAGCTCACTGCGGGTGCTGGGCTCCGTGGGGGAGCCGATCAACCCCGAGGCCTGGATGTGGTTCCACAAGTATGTGGGAAACGAGCGATGCCCGATCGTGGACACCTGGTGGCAGACCGAGACCGGTAGCCTGATGATCACGCCGCTGCCCGGGGCGATAACCACCAAGCCGGGCTCGGCCACCCTGCCTTTCTTCGGGGTCGTGCCCGAGGTGGTCAAGGACGACGGCACCAAGGCCGGGGTGAACGAGGGGGGCTACCTTTGCATTACGAGGCCGTGGCCGGCCATCATGCGGACGGTCTGGGGACAGCACGAACGGTTCAAGGAGATCTACTGGACCAGGTTCCCGGGGAAGTACTTTACAGGGGACTCGGCGCGCTGCGACGAGGACGGATACTATTGGATCATGGGGCGCGTGGATGACGTGATCAAGGTCTCCGGGCACCGCATCGGGGCTGCGGAGGTCGAGTCCGCCCTGGTCTCCCACCATGCCGTGGCCGAGGCGGCCATAGTGCCGGTGCCGCACCCCATCAAGGGGGAGGCCATCTACGCCTTCGTCACCCTGAAGGCGGGGGTGGAGGAGACCGACCAGCTGCGGAAGGAGCTCATCGCCCATGTGCGCAGGGAGGTCGGGCCGATCGCCACCCCAGAGGTGATCCAGTTCTGCCCCGGCATGCCGAAGACCCGGAGCGGCAAGATCATGCGCCGCATCCTACGGAAGGTCGCCACGGGCACCGCGGAGGAGCTGGGGGACACGTCCACCCTCGCCGACCCCGGCATAGTGGACGTGCTCATCCAGGGAAGCAAGGCGCTGCACAGGAAGTAGGCCGAAGGGGCGCCGCCCCCTCTTTCCCTTCCCCTTTCCCTTTTATTACTTCTTTTCCCTCAGCTCGCCGGATATATAGGCCAGCATCTTCCTGACGTTGATGAGGTCCAGGAAGTACTGCAGGTCCGTCCTTTTGAACTCCCCTACCAACGCCAGCACCGGCAGGTACGCCGCGAAGGCGACCAGCCCGAAAAGGATGAGCGTATAGAAGCGATCGACAGAGATGATTATGTCCAGCGCGAACATGGCCAGCGCGGCCGCCGCCCCGGCCACGAGATGAAGGGCGAGGCGGGGGTTCGGGGGGGTCCTGGTGAGGCGCCACACCGCGTAGCGGACCATTATGAACCCAATGATGTTGCCGATCATCAGGGCGAGGGCCGCCCCCACGTACGAGAGGCCGAGGCCGTACTGGGGGATGAACAGGAGCATGAGGGAGATGTTTATGGCCACGGTGAGGATGGTGATGCGGGCGGAGATGTCCGGCCGGCCCACCGCCACGATCTGCGAGCCATGCACCGCGTTCATCATCGTCAGGAAGTTGGTCACGGCCATGATCGCGATCGCGTCCCCGGACTCGATGAACAGCGGCCCGAGCAGGATCAGGCAGACCTCGTAGGGGAACATGATTATAAGGATCGTGATGGGCAGGCTGATCATCGCGATGTACCGCTCGGCCTGCTTCGACATCTCCCGGATCTCAGCCAGGTTCCCCTCGGCGTGCAGCTTGGAGAACGAGGGGAAGGTCAACGTGGACACCGCGGTGCTCACGGTGGCGAACACCCCGAGGAACACCGCCGGGGCTGTGTAAAGGCCTACGTCGGAGGCGGTCCAGAAGGCCCCGATTATCAGCTTGTCCGCGCTCCCGCTCACGGTGCTGATGATCGTGATCAGGATGAGCGGCAGGGCGAAGTTGAAGTATTGGCGCATTAGCACCGGCCGCTGCCACTGCACCCTCTCCCTGAACATCAAGAAGAGGGCGAGGGCGGCGACGGCGATGGCCCCGATGACGTAGGCGAACGCGAGCTCCATGACCCCCATGCGGTTGACGGAGACGAAGATGATGAGGGGCACCCGGACCAGGGGATCGATCAGGGTGACCAACGGCATCTTGGCCATCTCCATCCGGGCCTGGAAGGTGGTGGTGGCTATGGCCGAGAGGTCGTACAGCACCTGATACAGGACGAACAGGAGGATGAGGTCGATGCTGGTGCCGCTCAGGGTGTGTCCCATCGGCCCCGTCCAGATGAATACGGAGGAGAGGACGAGGACCGCCATCGCCCCGGTCAGGATGAGCTTGATGGCCGCGTAGGTGCTAATGCACGCGTTCGGGTCCTCCCCTTCCGAGACCTTCTTGACGTGTGCGCTCCCGAACCCCAGGTCCGACACCGCGTTGAAGGTGGCCACGAAGGCCATGGTGTAGGTGACCGTCCCGTAGATCTCCGTGCCCAGGTACCTGGTCATGAAGTACAGCCCTACATAGGCCAGGGCCGAAGAGACCATCCGGGATAGGAACAGCAGGAAGGAGCGTCTGCCTAGCACATGATCGGCCAGAGAGATGCGCGGGGCTATTTAACCCTGCGCCAGCCCCTCACTTCACCTCCCACCTCGTGATCAGGACAACTACGCCGATCAGGGCCAACGCCACGGTGGCCACCATAGCCAGGTTGAGGCACGCTCCCTCCATATTCCCATGCACCAGGGCGTCCCTCAGCCCCTGGTCCATATACGTGAGCGGGAAGACCGAGATCCGCTGCAGATGCCCGGGCATCATCCCAAGCTGGAAGAACGCGCCGAAGAGGAACATCATCGGGAGGACGATCGCGTTGGCCGCCCTGCACCCCGTCTCCTCGCTCTTGGTGAAGCGCGGGATGATCATGCCTAGGGCGGGAACAGGGCGCTTCCGGCAATGCCCAAGAGCGCCACCGCGAGGTTGATGCTCGCGTGCATCCCGAAGAGGGTGATGTTGAAGCCCGTCGTTTTGGTCCTCGGGCCCTTCATCATCTCCACGGCGGTGGTCTTGCCCCGCCGGACGGTCCGAGGAGGGGGAGCCCCTCTCCGGCCTTTACGATCGGATCGATCCCGTCCGCGGCCTGGAGGCCTCCATACAGCTTCACGAGGCCTTTGCCCTCGATCACCGCCTCCATTACGAGACGGGGAACGGAATGCGCGCCGATATATGGTTTTCCCGAGGCGCGTGGCAAGGAGGCGCAACCTGTTAAATCGGCAGACCGCCATCCCCGCCCCATGAAGGACCGCTACGTCCGGCAGCTCTCCATCCCCGGGTTCGGGCCCGAGGCCCAGAGGAGGCTGGGCAGGGCGTGCGTGGCCGTGGTCGGCGTCGGAGGCCTCGGCTCCGCCGCGCTCATGTACCTGGCCGCCGCCGGGGTCGGGAGATTGGTGCTGATAGACGACCAGAAGGTGGAGCCGTCCAACCTGAACCGTCAGATCATCCATTTCGAGGAGGACGCCCTCCTCTCGCGGTACAAGGTTGAGTCCGCCCGGATGAAGCTGCAGGCCTTCAACTCCGAGATCGACGTCGAGGCCATCCCGATGCGGTTGGAGGAGGAGACGACGTTCCTGCTGAAGGGCGCTGACCTCGCCCTGGACTGCATGGACGGCCCTGCGGGGAGGTATCTCCTCAACCGCTGCTGCCTCCAGCGGCGGATCCCGCTGGTGCACGGCGCGGTGGAAGGTCTCACCGGCCACGTCCTCACCGTCCTGCCCGGGGGGCCTTGCCTGCGCTGCGCCTTCCCCAGCCTTCCCGATCGGGGGGGCGGGGTCCCGGTCCTCGGCGCCGCCGCGGGCGTCATCGGCTCCATGCAGGCGTTGGAGGCCATCAAAGCCATCGCCGGCATAGGGGAGGGGCGGGAGGGCCGGGCGCTCTTCCTGGATATGGGGAGCGGGCAGGTGGACGAGGTCGTCTTCCAGCGGAGCCCGGGCTGTCCGGACTGCGGCTCACTTCGACCATAGGTCTATGGTGACCAGATAGGTGTCCTCGATCAGCCGGGTCTCCACCTTGAGCCCGGTGCGGTAGAAGAGGTCGAGCATGCGCATGTTCTCGGCGAGGAGTTCCGCGGTGAACGCCTTGATCTTGCGGTCCCTGGCGATGCCGATCATCATGTCCATGAGGAAGGTCCCGATGCGCTTGTTCTGCCATTTGTCCCTGACGGCGAAGGAGATCTCGGCGGTGTTCGTCGCCTTATCCAGATCGTACATGGCGAAGGACGTCATCTCCCAGACGCCGTCCTCGTTCACGAAGCCGCAGATGGTCATGCGCGTATCGTAGTCGATGTTCACGATGCGCTGCAGCTCCCGATGGGGCATGCTGCGCTTCAGCCCCATGAACCTGTTGTACACGGTGTCCTTGGAAAGGGAATAGAACATTTCCTTGAGCAGCGGCTCGTCCGTAGGCTTCGCTGGCCGGAAGTACATCTCCCTGTCCGCGATCACCTTCACCGTCTCGTACTGCTCCGGGTACACGCCGACGTACCCGGCCTCCATCTGATCCTGGTAGACGTAGTGGAGCGACTTGGCGTGCATCAACAGCTCGGCGCGGAAGCGGGGGTGGGCGATGCCGATGAGGGCGAGGGCCCGCTCCATGATGCTCTTCCCCCGCAGGTCCGCCACCCCGAACTCGGTGACGACGAACTGCACGTCCCCCCTGCTGGTGGTCACCCCGCCCCCGGTGGAGAGGGTGGGGACGATGCGGGACACGGTGTAATGCTGAGCGGTGGCCGGCAGGGCGATGATGGCCTTCCCGCCGGGGGAGTGGGCCGCCCCCCGGGTGAAGTCGGCCTGCCCCCCTATGCCCGAATAGAAGCGGTCGCCGATCTGGTCGGAGCAGACCTGGCCTGTGAGGTCCACCTCGAGGGCGGAGTTGATGGCGATCATATTCCTGTTCCTGGCGATGACACATGGGTCGTTCGTGTACGCCGAGGGGTACATCTCGAACATCTCGTTCCCGTCGATGTAGTCGTAGAGGCGCCTGGTCCCCATGCAGAAGGAGGAGACGACCTTCCCCTCGTGGAAGCCCTTCCTCCTGCCGGTTATGACCTTCTTCTCCACCAGGTCGATGAGCCCGTCCGAGAACATCTCGGTGTGGACCCCGAGGTCCCTCTTCTCCTCCAGGAACGGCAGAATGGCGTCCGGGATGCTGCCGTACCCGATCTGGATGGTCGCCCCGTCCGGGACAAGGTCCGCCACGTACCTGCCGATGCGGGGGGTCTCCCGGGCCACCTCCCCCTCGCCCCTGCATTCGAGCAGGGGCAGATCGCTCTCCACCACGTGGTCGATCTCCCTGATGTGCAGCCGGCTTTCCCCGCCCAGCCGTGGCATGTTCGGGTTCACCTCGGCGATCACGATGTCCGCGTTCATGGCCGCGGACAGCGTGACGTCCACGGAGATCCCGAGGTTGCAGTATCCATCCTGGTCCGGCGGGGCGACCTGGATGAGCGCCACGTCCACCGGTTTGAGGCCGCTAGAGAACAGCCGCCCTATATCGGAGAGGTTGACCGGGGTGTAATCGGCCTTGCCCTCGTTGACCGCCGCCTGGACCCGAGGGCCGATGAAGAAGGTGTTCAGCCGGAAATGGTCGCGGAACTGCTCCTCGGCGTAGAACGTCTGACCGACCGAGAGCGTCTGAAGGATCTCGTTGTCGATCATGGCATAGGACTTGGAGAGCAACGCTCGCACTAGCGCCTGCGGCTCCCCGCAGGCCGTGCCCAGGAAGACCGTCCTTCCCGGGCCTATCATGAGCACCGCCTCCTCGGCGGGGAGGAGCTTGGACCGGTACTCCTCCTCCCAGGACCCTGCCATCGGATGCTGTAATCGACAGGCGCGCCATTAAAGGCTTCTGCGTCGTTCCAAGGGTTCGACAGGAGGGGCGGAGCCTGCTCACGCCCCAGCCATGGCCTGGGGCCGCCCTCTGCTCCATGACCGTTCCCCTTCGGTATGGCGGACCCTAGGTCTTCTCGGGCGTATATTAGCAAACGCTTATCTCCGCTCATGGAGATGCCGTAAGGGGAGTCCATCATGGAGCTCAGCAGTGTGGAGAGGAAGAGGGTCATCAGCAAGGACGGGCGCGAACTCGGGGTCCTTTACGGCAGCACGATAGATACGACGAAGTGGACGGTGTTGCACATCCTGGTCAATGTGAGCAAGGATGCGGCCAAGGAGCTGCATATCAAGCGGAAGCTGTTCAAGCCTACCATCATCAACGTCTCCACGGACCTCGTGGCCGTGGTGGGCGACGTTATCCAGCTGCGCCTGACGATGAAGGAGCTGGACGAGCTGTTCTGAGGCCCCTGCTCACTTTGGGTCCAGGGGACCTTCAGCGCGCTCAGGCGCCTTCCGCCCTCAGCGGTCCACACCCTTCCGGGAGAGCACGCCCCGCTGATAGGGATGCCTGACCTCCCTCATCTCGGTGATGTAGTCGGCGATGTCCAATATCTCCGGTGGGGCGTAGCGGCCGGTGAGCACGACCTCCACTCCCGCAGCTCGGGAGCGGACCGCGTCGACCACGTCCCGTGCGTCCAGGAGCCCGAGCTTTATGGCCACGTTGACCTCGTCCAGTACGACGATGTCATACTCCCCGGCCCGCATTGCCTCCGCCGCCGTCGCAAGCCCCTCGGCCGCCCTGTCCCTGTCCTGCTGGGTGATCTCCTTCGAGAACACCAGGCAGCTGTGCCCCGAGGGCACGACGCGCAGCCCCGGGATGTCCAGGGACCCTTCCCCGTAGGTGCCCCCGGTCTTCATGAACTGCACCACCAACGCGCGGAGCCCGTGCCCCACCGCCCGGACGCACATGCCCAGGGCGGCCGTCGTCTTCCCCTTGCCGTTCCCGGTGTAGACGTGCACCAGCCCCAGGTCCGACATCTCATTCCAGCCTCTTCAGGAGCCAGGCCACGTTCTGCCCGAGGGTGCGCAGGGTCCGGAGGCCCTCCTCGTCCTTGGCCAGGTCGCCGGGCTTGAGGGCGGTGACCGTGTTCCAATAGCTGCTGCCAGGCACGATCATCTGGCTGATGAGGAAGAGCTTGTTTATCTCATCGAACGTGTCCAAGGCCCCGGCGCGCCGGTTCACAGCCACCGCCGCCCCGACCTTGCGGCGGAACATGTCGCCATTGCCCTTGGCGACGTAGAAGGCGCGGTCCGCGAACGCCTTCGTCTGCGCGGTCATGTTCCCGAAGTACACAGGGGAGCCGATGATGACCCCCTGGGCTTCCATGATCCTCTGGATGTGCTCGTTCATCCGGTCCTCGGTGATCACGCATCTCCCGTCCCTGTTCTTTCCGCAGGAGCCGCACGCCCGGCAGGGCTTGATATCCTCGCGGCCGATGTCGATCAGCTCCGTCCCGATGCCTTCCCTGGCCAGCTCGTCGAGCACCACCTGCAGGGCCTGATGGGTGTTGCCATTGGCCCGGGGGCTTCCATTGAACGCCACCACTTTGATTGCCATCCCTTCCCCCAACGCTCCGGGCTGTCTTATCGTTTTTCCTTTTCCAGCCCATACCTTTTTTGGGATGTCGACAGCCCCTCGGGGCTCCCCTTGAACGGGCGACGGTCCGGGAAGGCGGCCGGGCCTGCCCTCCTCCGTTCGCCTGTCGCCACGGAAGGACCGTCCTCGTTCCAACCGGCGCCAGGGCAGGCCTGAACTGTCCTGGAGCCTCCGCTCTGTACGGGTCGGGGTCGCCCGCAGTTTCGGGGTGGTCGAGGCTATTATAGATTCATTTATGTATTATAATAATCAATAATGCTTATATATGTTCACTAATGTGCATGAAATACAATGACCGGAACATCGGAGATCGTGTACGAGGAGGTTCCCCTCCGGCTCAGTCCCGCGGAGGCCTATCTCCGACTGCGGGCGGCGGGCGAGCCCTCCTTCTTGCTGGAGAGCGCGGAAGGGGCCTCGAGGACCGTGGCCTACTCGTTCCTCGGGGCCGCGCCCGTCTCCGTCCTCAGGGCGGAGGATGGGCGGGAAGGCCTGGATAAGGTCCGGCGGCGGATGGCCCTCCGGGTCCGCCCGCGCACCCCGTTCCCATTCATGGGCGGGCTCGTCGGGTATTTCTCCTATCATCTGGTCAACGGGATCGAGGAGGGGCTGAGTGTGCGGAGGGGCGGGTTTCCCGCCTATGAGCTGGGGGAATACGATAGCGGCCTGATCTACGACCATTCGGCCTTCAAGGTCTACCATTTCCATCCCCGCGATGAGGCGGGGACGCTGCCGCTCCTGGAGCAGGAGGGGAAGGCGGGAGGATTCCAGGCGGGCGAATTGCTATCGGCCACGTCCAGGGAGAGCTACGAAGCGGGGGTCGAGGACCTGCATCGACGGATATCGGAGGGGGAGGTGCTGCAGACGGTCCTTTCAGGGCACGAGGAGCGCCGCTTCTCCGGCGACCCCTTCCGGATGTACCTGCGCCTGCGGGCCATAAATCCGTCGCCCTACATGTTCTATCTGGACTTCGGGGAGCGCAAGGTGCTCGGCTCAAGCCCCGAGACGCTGGTCACCGTGCGCGACCGGGAGGCGGTGACGTTCCCGATCGCAGGCACCCGTCCCCTCGGCACGGACCTTAGGGACAGGATGCGCAACCGCAGTTCGATGCTGACCGATCAGAAGGAGAGGGCCGAGCACATGATGCTGGTGGACCTCGCCCGCAACGACCTGGGGAAGGTGTGCGAGTTCGGGAGCGTCGAGGTGGCCGACCTGATGAGGGTGGAGGAGTACAGCCACGTGCAGCACATGGTCTCCAGGGTGCGCGGCATCCTTCGGGAGGACCGCGATGCGCTGGACGCGCTGGCGGCGGTGTTCCCGGCGGGAACGGTGAGCGGGGCGCCCAAACATCGGGCGATGCGCCTCATCGAGATGCTGGAGGAGAGAGGGAGGGGGCCGTACGCGGGCGCGGTCGGCTATGTTTCGGACAGTGGGGACCTTGACACCGCCATCTCCATCCGCTCCGCCTTCGTCAACGGCGACCGGATGGTGCTGCAGGCCGGCGCTGGGATAGTGCTCGATTCCGTCCCGGAGAGGGAATATCAGGAATGCCAGGGGAAGCTGGCCGCCCTGCACAGCGCCCTAGGCCTGGCCGAGGGGGCGGGGCCATGAGGCCGAGGGTGCTGGTCGTGGACAATTACGATTCGTTCGTGCACAACCTCGCCCATTGCCTTGCCCGGGCAGGCGCGGAGCCGGTCGTGGTCCGCAACGACCATCTGGACCTGGGATCGCTCCGGGACCGCTTCCAGGGGATCGTGGTCTCCCCGGGGCCAGGCCATCCCGCGAACGGAACGGACTTCGGCGCATGCCTCGAACTGCTGAGGACCGTTTCCCCCTCCGTCCCCACACTGGGGGTGTGCCTGGGGCACCAGGGCATAGCGCAGGCCTTCGGCGGCAGGGTGGGGCGGGCGCCCGAGCCCCTGCACGGGAAGGCCACCCCGATCCGCCATGACGGAAGGGGGGTGTTCAAGGGATTGCCGTCCCCCATGCTCGTCGGGAGGTACCATTCCCTGTGCGTCCTCGACGTCCTTCCCGCCTGCATGGTCGTCACCGCCCGCGCCGCGGACGGTACGGTCATGGGGCTCCGCCATCTCGCCTACCCCATCGAGGGCGTGCAGTTCCACCCGGAATCGGTGCTCACCGAGCATGGGCAAGGGATCGTGGACAACTTCGTGGCCTCCCTGGGGGTGGGGGAGTGAGCGAGGCGGAGCGGACCGTGCAGGCCCGCGCGTTCGCGTGCGAGATCATCGAGGGGCGGATGTCGGACCGGGCCATCGCCGACCGCCTGCTCTCCATGCGGGCCCGGGGCGAGGGCCCCGAGGACCTCCTGGGCATGCTCTCCGTGTTCTATCCCCAGAGCAAGCGCGTCCGGACCAGGCATCCGGTGGTCATGGACCTGTGCGGCACAGGAGGGGCGGCGGTGCGGACCTTCAACATAAGCACCATCAGCTCCTTCGTGGTGGCGGCGGCGGGCTTCCCGGTGGCCAAGCACGGCAACCGCTCGTCCATAGGGCGGTGTGGCAGCGCGGACCTGCTGGAGGCGATGGGGGCGGACATCGCCCCCTCCCCGGAGGTCGCGGCAAGGATGCTGGACGAGATCGACCTCACCTTCCTGTTCGCCCCCGCCTACCATCCCAGCATGCGCACCGCCGCCAAGGCGCGCCGGCTGGCGGCCGAACGGACCATCTTCAACATGATGGGGCCCCTGATGAACCCCGTCCTGGGAAGGAGGAGGCACCTGATGGGCGTGGGCTCCCTCGATCTCCTGGAGGTCGTCCCCCCGGTGCTCGCCGAGCTGGGGGTGGAGCGGGCGATGGTGGTGCACGGTCGGCCAGGGATGGACGAGGTCTCCCCCTGCGGGCCCACCCTGGTGGCGGAGCTTAGGGAAGGGAGCGTGGAGAGGTATGAGATCACACCGGAGGAGCTCGGCTTCCGGCCCTGCGACCCGGCCTCCGTCTCCGAGCTGAGCCCCAATTCCGCGGCCCGGTGCTGCTACGAGGTGCTCCGGGGCAGGAAGGGGGCGCGACGGGACGCCGTGCTCATCAACTCGGGCTGCGCTCTGTTCGTCTCGGGAAAGGCACCGAGCCTCCAGTCAGGAGTGGCCATGGCCGAGAGGGCGATCGACAGCGGGAAGGCCTATGAGAAGATGAGGGAGTACCTGGCGGCCAGCAAGGGGGCGGCTGGATGTTGAGCGGAGCGGAGGACCGCCTGGCATCGCTGGTGGCGAACGCCATGGAACTCGTGGAGTGCGGCTACTACTCGGACACGAGGGCCTCGGGCAAGAGGGAACGCCCATCGATGGCCGCGGCCCTGCGCGACCCCTCCGACTACCCGATAGTGGCGGAGGTGAAGCTCGCCTCGCCCACCGGAGGCAGGCTGAGCGCGCACCTGGCGGAGGAGCTGATCGAGGACTTCCGCCTCGGCGGGGCCGCGGCGCTCTCGGTGCTGACGGAGCCCCGGTACTTCCGCGGGTCCCTGCGCTATCTGGAGATGGCGGTCAGGACCGGGCTGCCCGTGCTGATGAAGGACTTCGTGGTCGACGACCGGCAGGTGGAGGCCGCGGCGCGGGCCGGGGCGTCGGCGGTCCTGCTCATCGAAGGGGCCTTCGACCGGGGAATGGCCTCCGGAAGGGACGGGCTGATCTCCCACGCTCATGGGCTTGGCCTGGAGGTCGTCTTGGAGACGTCCGATCTTCAGGAGTTCGAAGCGGCGCGCGCCTCCGAGGCCGATATCCTGGCGTACAACCGCCGGGACCTCCGCACCTTCCGGCCAGGGCCAGACTTGTTAGAGGAGGCGTTGGGCGCCCTGAGGGCGGACGGCCGCCCCTCGCTCGCGATGAGCCTGATGGCCAGCGCGGAGGACGTGCGCAGGGCGAGGGACCTGGGGGCCTCGGGTGTGCTCGTCGGCTCCGCCCTAAGCACGGCGCCCTGCCCCCGCGACCGGCTGCGAGCGCTCCGGGTGGGCCGATGACCAGGCTCAAGGTCTGCGGGATGCGGTCCCTCGAGGACCTGGAGCGGTGCCATGCGGCGGACTACCTCGGGTTCGTGGTGATGGCCGATTCCCCCAACGAGCTGGGTATGGAGGAGGCGGCCGCCCTGATGTCCAGCTGCGGCCCGCGGCGAGTGGCGGTGACCACGGAGGCCCGGCCCGAGAGGCTGCGCGCGCTGGTGAGGGCGCTGGACCCGGACGTGCTTCAGCTGCACACCCCCCAGTACCCAGAGGCCCTCAGGGCCGCCGGGGACCTCGGGGTGCCGGTGTGGGGAATGATGTCCATTGGCCCCGGGACCGTCGGGCCGCCGTCCTTGGAGGGCATTGAGGCCCTGGTGCTGGACTCCCCCGGCCCGCGGGCGGGGGGGAACGGGAGACCGCACGACTGGGCCAGGAGCAGGGAGGTGCGCGAGGCCCTGGCGCCGTTCCCGGTGGTCCTGGCCGGGGGCCTGGGGCCTGAGAACGCCGCCCTGGCCATAAGGACGGTGCGGCCCTATGCGCTGGACGTTTCCAGCGGAGTGAGCGGGGAGGGGGGCAAGGACCCCGAGAAGGTGAGAGAGCTGATCGCAGCGATGAGAGGTGCATTGGAATGAACGCCCGGTTCGGGGAGTACGGAGGGCAGTACGTGCCAGAGGTCCTGGTGCCCGCCCTGATGGAGCTGGAGAGGGAATACGCGAACGCCATGGCGGACCCGGCCTTCAGGGAGGAGCTGAACGATTACAACCGGCATTACGGAGGGAGGGAGACCCCCCTTTACTTCGCCCGGCGCCTCACGGAGATGTGCGGCGGGGCGAGGGTCTACCTGAAGCGGGAGGACCTCTGCCACGGCGGGGCGCACAAGTTCAACAACGTGATGGGGCAGGCGCTCCTGGCCAGGCGCATGGGGAAGGAGCGGCTCATCGCGGAGACGGGGGCGGGGCAGCACGGGGTGGCCACCGCCATGGCCGCCGCCGTGCTCGGCCTCCGGGCAGAGGTGTACATGGGCGAGCGGGACGTGGCAAGGCAACGCATGAACGTCTTCCGCATGGAACTCCTGGGGGCCAAGGTGCACGAGGTGCGGTCCGGCTCCCGGCTGCTCAAGGATGCTATAAACGAGGCGCTGCGCGATTGGGCGGGGAGCGTCGAGAGCACCCATTACCTGATGGGCACGGCCGCCGGGCCCCATCCCTACCCCACCATGGTGCGGGACTTCCAGAGCGTCATCGGCTGGGAGATCAGGGCGCAGTTGCTGGAGGCCGAGGGCCGGCTCCCGGACCTGCTCGTGGCCTGCGTGGGAGGGGGGAGCAACGCCATAGGCACCTTCCATCCGTTCCTAGGGGACGAGGGCGTGCGGCTGCTGGGGGCGGAGGCGGCGGGGGAAGGCCTTGAGACGGGACACCATTCCGCCTCCCTTACCCGGGGCGAGGTGGGGGTGCTCCACGGGTGCAAGGCCTACCTGCTGCAGGACGAGCATGGGATGATCAAGGAGGCGCACAGCGTCGCCCCGGGGCTCGACTACCCGGGGGTGGGGCCCGAGCACTGCCTGCTCAAGGACATCGGGCGCGCGGAGTACGTGGGGGTGACCGACCGCCAGGCGCTCGATGCGTTCGTTACGCTGTCAAGGGTGGAGGGCATCATCCCCGCCCTGGAGAGCGCGCACGCGGTGCACGCGGGGATGGCGGAGGCGGCGAGGATGAAAAGGGATGATATCGTCGTCATAACCATCTCCGGGCGCGGGGACAAGGACCTGGAGACCGTGTTCTCCCTGGGGGTGGTGCCCTGAGGCTGGATGACGCCTTTGAGCGGGCGAGGGGGGAGGGCCGGACAGCCCTGATATGCTACCTGATGGCCGGCGCTCCGGACATGCGGCGGTCGATGGAAATTGCCCTTGCCTGCCTGGACGGGGGAGCGGACGTCCTCGAGGTGGGCATCCCGTTCTCCGACCCGGTGGCGGACGGCCCGGTGATCCAGGAGGCAGGGGCGAAGGCTCTGGAGGGTGGGACGACGCCGCCGATGGTGCTCGGGATGGTAGCGGAATTGCGCGCGCGCACCGACAGGCCCCTGGTCCTCATGGGCTACTACAACCCCATCTTCCGCCGCGGGGAGGAGCGGTTCGTGCGCGAGGCCGTTACGGCCGGCGCGGACGGCCTGATCGTCCCGGACCTGCCGCTCCACGAGGGCGCGGGCCTTCGGGCCATCTGCATGAGGGAGGGACTGCCCCTCGTGCAGCTGTGCACCCCGCTGACGCCCCCGGAGCGGCAGCGCGAACTCATGAAAGCCACCTCCGGCTTCCTGTACCTGGTCACCAGGACGGGCGTAACGGGCGGAGGGGGGTTCGCAGCCGACCAGCTGGAAGGGATGGTGCGAAGGGGAAGGGAGATCGACCCCTCGATGCCTTTGGCCGCCGGCTTCGGGATCTCGCGCCCGGACCAGGTGAGGGAGGCGCGGGCCCTCGGCGTGGACGGGGTGATCGTGGGCAGCGCCCTGGTGGCCTTGGCCTTGAGCGGCGCGGGGGCGGAGGAGGTACGGGAGAAGGTCAGGCAGCTTGCGGAGGCGGGACGCGAAGGGACGATGCAATAGGTACATATAGGGCTCCAGCATACCGTGTTACTAATTTCAAATTAATAACACGATAGGTGGGAGGGACTGCTACGCACATACCCGATGGACTGATGGACCCGTGGGTGGTCCTGCTCGGCTGGGCCCTGGCGATTCCGGTGATCGCCATGGCCATATTTAGGCTCGATAGGAGGGTGGACGAGCGCACGGTGCCGTTCATGGCGATCCTTGCGGCGGGCATCTTCGTCGCCCAAATGCTGAACTTCCCGGTGTGGGGAGGGACCACCGGCCATCTGATCGGCGCGACCTTGGCGGTGGTCCTGCTCGGCCTTAACGGCGCGATCGTGGTCATGACGGCCATCCTGGTCATTCAGTGCCTAGTGTTCGGCGACGGCGGGCTGACCGCCCTCGGGCTCAACCTCCTGAACATGGCGGTCATCGCGCCCCTGGTGGCCTATGGCGTGCTTCGGGCCTTGAAGGGCCACGAGGGCGTGGCGGTCCCGGTGGCCTCCTGGGCCTCCGTGTTCCTGGCCTCCCTGGCGTGCGGCCTGATGCTGAGCGCGAGCTACGTTATTTCCGACGGGGCATTCGGCATCATCGGTAGCGTCGCCATCCCGGCCATGGCAGGCTGGCACGCCGTGATCGCGATCGGCGAGGCCGTCATAACCAGCGGGGTGGTGCTGTTCCTCAAGCGCGTGGCGCCGGAGATGTTGGAGATTAATGGGCTGAAGGAGGCGGGGGCATGAGCCGCAGGGGATACCTGAAGGCCGCGATGGGGGTGCTGCTCCTCTTCGCCATCGGGCTCGTCGGCTACTTCGCCCTCTCCGCCGGATCCCCGGACGGTTTGGAGAGGGTGATGGAGGACAACGGCGTCGAGGAGGGCGACCAGCTATGGAGCGCCCCCCTGGACTACGGCGGCGATTGGGGCACCGCCTTCGTGGCCGGCCTCATCGGCTTCGCCCTGACCTTCGGGGCCGTCTATCTGTATCTCAAGGTATACCTCAAGGGCGGTTCCGCCCGAAGGAAGGCGTGATGCCCGTCGTTCAGATCCCATCGTGACAGGAAGGCTGGACCGACAATGGAGCTGCACATCGACCGGGACGCTGAGGGCTCCGCCCTCTTCCGCTTCGACCCAAGGGTGAAGCTGGTCTGCATCTTCGCCCTGATCGTCCTCGTCTCGATGGTCACCGACGCGGTCGCCCTGGCCTTCGCCCTTCTGTTCGCTGTTCTGCTCTTAGCTTTCTCCCGCGTCCCACCAGTGCAACTGGCCCGCGGGTACCTTGCCGCCCTCCCCTTCATCGCCCTCTCCTCCCTTACCATGCTCCTCGCATCGGGCCCTGGCAGCGCGATGGCCATGGCATTGAGGGTGTCCACCTCCGTCCTCCTGCTCCTCCTCCTGGTGCGCACCACCCCCTTCATGGACCTGCTCTGGGCGCTGCGCTGGTTCAAGGTGCCCGCCCTGCTCACCGACATGATCATGCTCACCTACAGGTTCATCTTCGTGCTGCTGGAGGAATTGGAGAGGATGCGCCTGGCCCGCAAGGCCAGGGGCTTCCAGGGCGGCCGCTCCCTCCTGGACCGGAAGGCCTTCCAGGTCCTGGCGAACACCATAGGCATGGTTTTCCTGCGCTCCTATCGCCGGGCCGGCCAGGTGTACGCCGCCCTGCTCTCTCGGGGGTACGATGGAAAGGCCAGGACCATTGCCACCTACCGGGTCGGGGGCAGGGACGTAGCCCTGGGCCTCGCGTTCGTTATAACAGGCGTATGGACATTGGCGCTGCAGATGGGGTGGTACGCTTGGCCGTGATCGCGCTCAAGAACGTCTCCTTCGAATACCCGGGAGGGCACCGCGCCCTGGAGGATGTCACCTTGGAGGTGGGGGAAGGGGAGCGCGTGGCCCTCATCGGTCCGAACGGGGCGGGGAAGAGCACGCTGCTCCACATCATGGCGGCCCTCGAGTTCCCGCGCGTGGGGGAGGTGCGCGTCATGGGCCACCGGGTGGACAGGCGGTCCGCCGCGGAGGCACGCCGCAAGGTCGGCTTCCTCTTTCAGGACCCCGATGATCAGGTGTTCATGCCCAGCGTCTACGAGGACGTGGCCTTCGGCCCCCTCAACATGGGGCTGCCGGAGGAGGAGGTCCGGAGGAGGGTGGAGGGCGCATTGGAGGCCAGCGGGGCCGCTCACCTCGCGCGGAGGGTCCCGCAGAACCTTTCCCTGGGGGAGAAGAAGCGGGTGGCCATCGCCGGCCTGCTCTCCATGTCCCCTCCCCTGCTCCTCCTGGACGAGCCGACCGCCAACCTCGACCCCCAGGGGAGGAGGGACCTGGTCAACGTCCTTGCGGGGCTGGGGCAGAGCATGGTCATCGCCACCCACGACATGTCGGTGGCGTTCGAGCTGGCGGAGCGGGCGGTGGTGCTGAAGGGCAGGGTGCTCTTCGACGGCGACGTCCGTACGCTGCTCAAACGGCCCGAGGTGCTCAGGGAGGCCAACCTCGAACTGCCCTCCTTCTCCCGCCTGATGATGATGTACAGGGAGCACATCGGGGCGGACTTCGAGCCCCCGCTCACTGTCGAGGAGGCGCTGGCGCTTCTCAAGGCTCACAGGTGATCCGCCACGGCCTCGATCAGGAGTTCTGCCGTGGCCATCTTCGGGATGATGTCCGCCTGGACGCCATGATCGTCCAGCCTCTTGACCACCTCGGCGCTCATGGCCGCTATGGCCACGCCGTCCAGCAGGGCCATGCCCTCCTCCCTATCGAACCTTTCGAAGAACTGCACGAAGAACGCCTCGGTCTGGAGCGGGGTGGGGAAGGCCAGGGCGGCTACCTCCCGTTTCTCCATGCGGTCGAGCAGCAGCTCCATGTCCTCGGACTGGGCGAGGCGGGGGGAGTAGACGGGGACCTCGGTCACGGTCCACCCGCATTCGACCAGGGCCCGGGGGAGCGCCCTGGTGCCCCTGTCGGAGCGCAGCAGGGCGATGCTTCCGCGGAACGGGAGGGCCTGCACATGCTTCACGAGCGCGTCGTTGGACACCTCCGGGGAAACGGAGCCTACCCTGAGGCCGTTCCACCTGGCGCTCTCCGCGGTGCGGTCCCCGATGACGACCAGATGCGTCCTTGCCAGGGAGGAGATGAACCGGTTCAGCATCCCCCTGCTGTTCGCAATGTCGATGACCGCCCGGACCGCCATGGGGCAGGTCATCACCACCGCATCGAACCTGCCCACCGCGAGGTCGGAAAGGAAATAGGAAAAGGCGGCGCTATCCATTGGCACGCATGTTAGAGGAGGGACGAACAGGAACTCCAGTTCCTTGAACCTCTGGCAGAGCGGCTCCCAGCCCTCCGCAGGGGCAAGCACCGCCACGCATCGCTTCATCTGAAGGGGAATTGCCCACGTATTATGAACCTTTTTCTAACGATGCGGGGATGCATATATATTATATTTATAATAAATACAATGTTTATAAAAGGACAATCCCTGCCCTTTAATATCCCCTATACCGTTTTACGGAACCATGCGGTCGGTCACCCTGAGGCTCAAAATGCTGGACGACCACATATGCTGCAACTGCCTGGAAGGCATGGAGGAGCGGGGGCTGTCGATCAAGGTCCTGCGCTGCGTCCCGATGGGCGAGCGGCATGCGCACAGCCTCCTGCGGATCGACGGGGACCCGGAGATATGCGAGGAGCTTTTAGCGAACCCTCCGGAGCTTGAGAGGGATGGTATGCGGATAGAGATGGCCCGCTCGGGGAACGGGACCATCTCCCTGCTGGTGATCAACGAGGGGTGTCGCCTCAGTCACCTGATCTCCGAATCGGGGTGCTTCCTGGAACTGGCCATACCGGCGGGGGACGACGGGATGATCTTCCACCTGCTGGGCAGGGACGCGGAGGCGATCACCGACTTCGTGCGCATGGCCAAGGAGGAGGGGTATGCCATCGAGGTGATCAGCACCTACGAGAAGCGGGAATGGGGCGGGCTGACCTTCCGGCAGGAGCGGGACCTGCGCATCGCGTTCGACCTCGGCTACTTCGACATTCCAAGCCGGATCACCCTGGACGAACTGGCCTCCAAGGTAGGCTGCTCCAAGTCCACCTTGAACGTGATCCTGCGCAGGGCGGAGAGGAAGATAATCTCCGATTATCTGAAAGGGGCTAAATGAAAACAGGGGCCGGGCGGGGAGAGGTCATGGGCACGGGACCGATGGCAGAGCGGTCCGTGCGCTTCCGCCCGGCGCCCCTCCCGAGGTTTAGCGTTTTTTCTTATAGCTCTTGATGGCCGAGGACATGGCCCGCACGTTCTCCACGTCGATCAGCGCGGACATGCCGCAGCCGGCGGAGATGATGTTGAACCCCGCGTCCGCGGAGCGCAGCGCGTCCCGCCGGACCTCCTCCGGGGTGCCCTGGAGCAGGGGCTTGACCACGCCGACGTTGCCCACCAGGGCCGCCTTCCCGTCGACTATCTCCACCGCCTTGTAGGGGTCCACCTTCTCCTCAATGCTCAGCCCGTCCGCCCCGGTCCGCATCATGAGGGGCAGGATGACCGTGGTGTTGCCGCATATGTGGAGGACCTTCTTGGTGTTCTCCAAGGGCTCGTACGTTCTTTTGATATACGGCAGGGCGTACTCCTCGAACATCTCCGGGGACATCATGTCGTAGGAGGCCGAGGGCTCGCTCATTTGGATGGCGTCTATGCCCAGCGTCTCCACGATCTTCAGCCACTCCCTCTCGTACTCCGCGGCGAACTTGACGAACTTGTGCACCTTCTCAGGGTCGGTGACGATCCAGTAGAGCAGGTTCTCGGTCCCCACCAGGTGGCCGGCGATGGTGAAGGGGCCGGTCACGCCGAGCAGCGTGGGCAGCTCCTTGCCCGCCTTCTCCTTGATGATCTTGGCCGCGTCGATGACGACCTTGTTCCTGGGCATCTCCATGATCTCCTTGGGCTTCGGCAGCACCAGCTCGGCGTCCGGGTCGTCCCGGTACGGATGCGACTTCACCATAGGCGTGCTGTTCTTCTTTCCAAGGAACACCTTGCATCCCAAGGCCTCAGCCTCGTACGTGAGGCAGTAGGGCACCCTGACCGATTCGAAGCCGAAGAAGTCCGGGGCGCCCAACGCGATCCTGCTCATCAGCTCGGCATCCGTGTGCGCCTCTGGCCATGCCGCCCCTACCTTGTCCATGAGCTGGACCGTGGCGGTGGTGGTCATCCCGCATACCGGCGGGCGATCGACCTCCTTGCATGCCATCGCCCGGAAGAACCTCTCCCTGGGCCTCATCTCTCCCTTGTCGTCCTTCATTCTGTTCATCCTCCTTTTTCCCCGGCACGGCCGGGGAGCGCTGACCGGAGGACCTCGACCAAAGGTTGAAGGGGTGAGCGCCGGCCCGCGTATTTGCAATGAGCGGCGAACCTGTTCGCTCCCCTTCCGTTCAAATAGGGAACGGCGGACATGTTCGCCTTTTGCGCTCCATCCACCTTGGGCCGATGGAGTGTGCATCGCTCGGAAGAGGGCCTCGCCGCAGAAACGCTGGGCTTGTGGAGGCGAACATGTACGCCATCAACCTTAACCTCCCCGCCATGATGGTCAATCGCTGACCGGGACCGGGGACCAAGGTGACGGCTCTCTATAAGAGGGGTGTTACATTGGTAGTCAATGAGGAACTGAAAAAGAAGATGCTAAGGTACCGGTGGGTGATATTCGGAGTGTTGGCCCTGGCCTATTTCTTCGTCTATTTCCACCGGGTGTCCGTGGCCGTGGTCTCGTCGGACATCAAGGCACAGTTCGGTGTCGGGGCGAGTTCCATAGCCTTGCTGAGCTCGGCGTACTTCTATACATACACGATAATGCAGCTGCCGAGCGGATTACTGACCGATAGTTGGGGCATCAAGAAGACGGCGGGGGTCTTCACCTTCATCCTGGCCATAGGCGCGG
>Ga0228535_1001453_pt1 | contig 35996 bp, 33 predicted proteins | sample SJ1metagenome_FD_168457 | JGI IMG/M metagenome (GOLD analysis project Ga0228535, IMG submission 168457) | Enriched culture of PCE-dechlorinating microbial communities from Ithaca, New York, USA - SJ1 | ecosystem: Engineered > Modeled > Simulated communities (microbial... > Unclassified | place...
TTGCTGCCTCTATGCGTTCCTCGATTGTAACCTTTTCTCTGGACATAAAACATGCTCCCTTCATGATTAACAGTGGTTTTTATTTCACTGTCTCTCATAAAGGGAGCATATCAAATTCGGAGGCAGCTTTTATATTTTGAACAGTTATTCGGTCTCTTGAGCGGTCCGGGCAATGATTTCCTCTTGATGATAGTGGTCCAAATTGACAAAGTAGTCGCTGTATCCGGCCACCCGCACCAATAAATCACGGTAATCTTGCGGATTGGCTTGGGCTTTGCGCAAAGTTTCGGTATCTACCACGTTAAACTGAATGTGGTGACCTCCTAAGCGAAAATACGTGCGAATAAGGGAAGCTAACTTGATGATCCCCTCTTCTCCTGCTAATGCCGAAGGCATGAAGCGTTGATTGAGCAAGGTTCCTCCGGACATACTTTGATCCATTTTAGCCAAGGACTTGACCACCGCGGTAGGGCCGTTACGGTCTGCACCATGTGAAGGCGAAGTACCGTCCGATTCCGGCAGATACGCGAGCCGACCATTGGGGGTAGCTCCCAGCATTTTTCCGAAATAGACATGGCAAGTGGTTGAGAGCATGTTCAAATGATACGTCTTTCCCTTGGTGCTCTCTCGTCCTTCTATTTGTTGAACTAACGAAGCATAGACCCGTTTCATGAGGTCGTCAGCCTGGTCATCATCGTTTCCAAAAAACGGGGTCTGATGAATAATCTGTTGGCGTAAAACCTCCTGCCCTTGGAAATTGTTCTGCAGAGCTTGCAATAATTGCTCCATAGATAAACTCCCTTGATCAAAAATATGTTTTTTGATTACAGAGAGGCTATCGGTAATCGTGCCAATGCCACAACATTGAATATAGGTTGTGTTGTATTTCGGGCCTGCATCATAGTAGTCTTTGCCGGATGCAATGCACCCTTCGATCACCACTGAAAGAAAAGTAGCAGGGGCATTGCGCCTGTACATATACTCTAAATAGTTATTGACTCGAATTTTGGTATCAACCACAAAGCTGAGTTGCTTCTCAAAAGCCTGGTATAGTTGTTCAAAGCTGGTAAATGTTTTGGGATCACCGGTTTCCAACCCGATTGTCTTGCCTGTCAAGGGGTCGATTCCATTGTTTAAGGTGAGCTCGAGAATTTTTGGCACATTGAGGTAACCGGTAAGCAAATAAGCTTCTTTACCAAAACAGCCAGTCTCAATACAGCCGCTGTTGCCTCCTTCTCGGGCATCTTCAATGCTTTTACCGGCACGAACTTGTTCCATGATCACCATATCGGTATTGAAAACCGATGGATATCCATAGCCTTTCCGAATCACTTTCGCTGATGTGCGTAAGAACTTTTCAGGAGTCTTGGCACTGATTTGCACATTGCATTGGGGCTGCAGTAAATGCAATTCTTCAAAGACTTCCAACAACAGGTAGGAGACTTCACTGACTCCGTCGCTGCCATCTCGTTTTAAACCGCCAATATTGATGTTGACAAAGTCATTAAACGTTCCACTCTCTAGTGCGGTAACCCCTACTTTGGGTGGGGCCGGATGATTATTGAATTTGATCCAAAGGCAGCTGAGCAACTCTTTGGCTTGCTCACGGGTTAGTGATCCCTCGGCTACTTCCCGTTCATAATAGGGAGTCAGGTGCTGGTCAATATGACCGGGGCTCATGGAATCCCAGCCGTTCATTTCGATAATCGTACCCAAGTGCACAAACCAATACATTTGCAGGGCTTCGTGGAAGGTGCGCGGTGCCTGTGCCGGAACCCGACGGCAGCGTTCGGCAATTCCTAAAAGTTCTTGTTTGCGTTGCTCATTCTTTTCTGTAATCGCCATCTCTTCCGCTTTTTCTGCGTGCCGTTCGGCAAAGCGGATGATCGCTTCACAAGAGAGAAGCATGCCTTTCCATTGTTCATTTTTTTGCCCAGCTTCAGGATCATGCAACCAATCGATCTTCTCTTGTTGAGCACGGATCTGGTCCATGAAATCCAGCATGCCTTGTTGATAAATGCGTCCGTCGAGCGTTGTATGCCCCGGTGCTCTTTGTTCCATGAACTCGGTGAACAAACCAGCTTCGTAGAGGTTTTTCCACGAATCGTCGATTTCAGCAAAGGCTTTATCTCGCATGCTACGCCCCCGCCAGTAGGGAATGATTTCTGCTTCGTACAGGGCTCGGTCTTGCGGAGATACTTTATAACTGGCCATTTCGCGGGTATTCAAGATATCTAGATCTTCTAAAGAATGACAAGTCAGTTCCGGAAAAGAAGGAACCACAGCCGGTGCGAAGCCGCGTTCTCCGACAATCAATTCCTCATCTCCGATATAAATTTCTTTTTGATCACAAACATGGAAAAAATTCTTGGCTCGCATGACGGGAACCGAGTATTTGCCGTCGTTGTCCCGGTAAAAGTCTGTGACTAATTTGGCGCGTTCTGCCGAAAAACGGGGCTGTGCAATACGACTTTGTTCTCGCAAGCGTGCAATCCGTTCATTCATATCCTTCATCCTCCTATATTCGCTCTGCGCGCAATCCTTTGGCTATAAAAAAATCAACCGTTGCTTGAATCTGTTCGTGGGTGGGGGGCAAAAGCTCCGGCAGTAAATAGGGACGCCCCATTTTTTCGTATTTACCGGTTTGCATGTGATGATACGGCAAAACTTGAATTGGCCAAGGTTGATGTGATTGCAACAAGAAATCTGCCATTGCTTCAAGGTTCTCAGGGTGGCTATTGATTCCGGGAATTAAGGGCATACGCACAATGCCTCGGTAGCCCAGTTCCATAAGTTTTCGCAGATTATGCAAAATCAACTGATTATCGACTCCCGTATAATGCAGATGTGCTTGCGGGTCCATAATCTTCAAATCAAACAGAAAGAGATCGGTCTCCTCTGCAATGGGCTGCAGTATAGGCCAGGGAGCAAAGCCACTGGTATCTACGGCTCGATGTATTCCCTCTTTGCCGCACCGTTGCAACAGATCGAGCAAGAACTCCGGTTGGCTTAAGGGTTCCCCTCCAGAGAAAGTCACTCCGCCTCCGGATTCATCGTAAAAAAGTGTATCTTTGACCAGCAACGTGACGATCTCTTGACTGTCTTTGTGTTCCCCAACCCAAATTCTGGCTTCGGCAGGGCAGTTCTCTACGCAAGCACCACAGAGCAAACAAGGTTCTGTTGGACTCAAATGCTGGGGGCAACCTTCATAACAACGTCCGCAATGGATGCATAACTCCGGTTGTATGAAGATTTCAGGCTGAAACCCTTGGCTTTCCGGGTTATGACACCACAGGCAGTGCAAAGGGCATCCTTTTAGAAAAACAGTTGTCCGGATACCCGGGCCATCTTGAACACTGTAACGCCGAATATTGAATACGATTCCTTGCATGGCAAACCTCACCTATCGTGCTTGTGTAATCGATACACGTATTAGTTTTTATAGTTCGCTACCGATGTTTCGATTCCTGCCCTCACGGATTAAATAGGAGAGATTCTTGTTAGCGATTCTCATCTTCAAAAAAGGAATTTGCCTAAGGTATCGTGAACTAAATCCTATATCTTTTGCAATAAAACTAAAAGAGGTGTATTGGATGATTGACCCCACGTCCCTATTCAAAATTTCATATGGCCTTTTCCTAATCGGTGCAGTATCCAACGGCAAAGAAAACGCCTGCATTACTAACACTGTTATGCAAATCACTAGTGAGCCGATTCGCTGTGTCGCCGCCGTGAATAAGGCCTCATTCACCCATAAACTGATCATAGAATCCAAGAAACTTTCTGTGTCGGTTTTGGATCAAAGTGCCGGCATGGATATTTTTCGTCATTTTGGCATGCAAAGCGGATACACCGTCGATAAATTCAGCACCTACGAACATGATGCCTGTGTCAATGGTTGCCCAGTCATTCGCGAGGGTGTTTGTGCCATTTTTGGTGGGGACGTGTATGACACCATGGATGTCGGCACCCACACTCTCTTTCTGTTTGACATCACCGGTGCCGAAACCACCAGCGATATCCCTCCTATGACCTATGCGGATTATCGGATCTTAAAGAGCGGCCAATCTTTACAACAGAAAGAAACCGTAAAAGTAGAAGAGAAATGGGTTTGCACGGTTTGCCATTATGAATACGATGGCGAGATCCCCTTTGAAGAGCTTCCCGATGATTATCGTTGTCCTATTTGTGGTGTGGGTAAAGAGTATTTTGTAAAGGCGTGATCTCATGCATTATTCATTGAAGATTAGCGGTCTCAACCGCAATTTGCCGTTATGTCGCATCGACGAGCATTTAATGATCGCCGCTTTTGTGATTTTGGGTGATCCGGAACTAACGGTTGCCTGTGCCCGGGATTTATTAAAGCAGGCTCCTGATTACGATTATCTTTTAGGCCCCGAATCAAAAGCCTTTCCGCTGCTTCACGAAATGGCTAGGCAACGTGGTGACCAACGCTATATGGTAGCCCGTAAAGAAAAGAAGCTTTACATGGGGGAAACCCTGCAAGTGGAAGATCGTTCGATTACCACCTCCCACGTTCAAACCCTCTTCTTGGAACGCAAAGATGCCGATCTGATGAAAGGCAAAAAGGTGCTCTTGGTCGATGACGTGGTATCGTCAGGTGGTTCCATGCAAGCCCTGGAAGCTTTGGCAAAGGAAGCCGGTGCCACCATTGCCGGGAAAATGGCGATCTTGGCCGAGGGTGAAGCAACGAGACGCACGGACTTGATTTTTTTAGAATCCTTACCACTTTTCGATGGAAAAGGCAATATTCTTACTTAATAAAAAAGCTCCCCTTCTCTGTAAAGAGAAAGGGAGTTTTATTGTGAAGAACCTTAGATCACTTGGGTCCAACCGAACTCATCGGTAATACGGCCCCATTGGATACCGGTCAAGGTATCGTAGACTTTTTGAGTGATTTCACCATTTTTGAAATTGTTGATGGTCATGATTTTACCTTTGTAGTTGAGCTCTCCTACCGGAGATACGACCGCAGCGGTTCCGACTGCAAAAACTTCTTCCAATTGACCTTTGTCATAGGCTTCAACGACTTCGTCAATGGAAATTTTGCGCTCGGTCACTTTCAAACCCCAGTTTCGCATCAATTTCAAAGCAGAATCGCGAGTGATCCCCGGCAAAATGGTTCCATCTAGTGAAGGAGTGATGATTTCGCCGTTGATTTTGAAGATGACATTGGTGGTTCCGATTTCTTCAACATATTTACGATGAACCCCGTCGAGCCACATGACTTGCGAGTAACCCATTTTTTTGGCTTTGACTTGTCCCATTAAGGATGCGGCATAGTTTCCGCCCGTCTTTGCTTCACCGGTTCCGCCGGCGACAGCGCGCACGTATTCGTCTTCGACAAAAATCTTGACCGGATTGACTCCTTCCGGATAATACGAACCGGAGGGAGATAAAAGGATCAGGAACATGTAGCTACTCGAAACCGATACACTGACCGCAGCCTGGGTAGCAACACACATGGGACGAATGTAAAGGGACGTATCCTTGGCATCCGGTACCCAATCTTGATCCACTTCTACCAAGGCGCGCACCGCTTGCACGAAATCGGCAGCAGGTACTTCTGGCATAGCCATACGGCGGTTACTACGTTCCATACGAGCCGCATTGGCTTCGGGTCGGAACAACTGAACTTTGCCGTCCGCTCTGCGGTATGCTTTCAAACCTTCAAACGTTTCTTGAGCATAATGTAGCACCATCGATGCCGGGTCCATGGGAATGGGGCCGTAGGGTACGATTCGCGCATCGTGCCATCCCTTGTCCGTTGTATAATCCAAGATGAACATATGATCGGTAAACAGTTTACCGAAGCCCAGTTTGGATTGATCCGGTTTCACTTTGGGTGTGGTCGTGCGTGTAATCTTAATATCCATTTGTAATGAGTCCTCTCTTTCGTTATCTCGTTTGGGAAGCCCCGAACAGAGTGTCCGAGGCTTTCTCCAACTTCTATATTCTCTATTGAGGTCTATTTTACCTTCATCAAAGCGTTGAAGAAGGGTTTGTAGGTGCCGTCGGTTTGAGCACGATATTGCGCATTGTAGCCTAACAAGACAATATCGCCTTCTCCAAATTGCACATGCATTGCTGCAGCTTTGCCGGTAATCAGTTTTTCACCGTAGAGCATCCCGCTTTGTAAAACATCGCGTTCCGGATACTTGGCTAATACGGTATAATTCTCGGCATGCGCATTGTCGGTGATGATGTAGGCCGGGCTGTCGAAGTTCAAACTTAAGCCTTCTTGCGGCATACCCCAGTTGAGCGGATGATCCATATGCAAGGTATGTAAGGTTGCGCCGTGGGTGAAGAACTCGTCAACGGACTTGCCATCGACTACATTTTTCAGGCCTAAATCAAAGGCGCCAACGACCCAATCACAAGATCCGGCTTGAGCCACCAGGCGACCACCGGCTTTGACGAAGGCTTTCAAGGCTTCGATGCCTTCTTTTTTCAAACCACTCATATAGCCTTCCGGAACAGAACCGATGTATCGGCGCATCATTCCAAAAGCAGCTTCTTTGGTGATATCGGTCAACATGGCTTTACGATCGGCAGGAATAAAGATGACGTCAAACTTTTCGATCAGGTTGCCTTCCCAAACATCTTTGTCCATAATAGTAACATAGGGGAACTCAAACTGCTCGAGGGTCAAACGAGACCAGCCTTCATCCATGGAACCGCCCAAATAGCGACGATACATGCCGATACGGCTGGGTTTGTAAGCGACGATATCGGCTTCAGCCAATAATCCGTCAAATGCTTCTACATCCACGCCCAATTCTTTGGCTCCGGCTTCAAGAACTTCTTTGGCGTTGGCTTCGGTGACGAAATCGCCATAAAGACGGGTACGCCAGACCGGATATCCGGCAGCCAAAACGCGGTTGGCCAAACGGTAGGACTGGTTGAGGTTGCTAGCAAAGAGGTAGCCTTCATCGGATTCACCGGCAAATCTGCCAATCAATGGCGGAACTTTATCGAGCTTCTTGGTTTGGCCATGGATCGGTTCCTGTGCTTCCAAGACTGTAACGCCCATAAACTCGGCATAGGTGTCGGTGGTGGTGTCATAGATATTGGAAGTGTTGTCCAGACGGCGGCTAAACCAGTTGTCATTGAAGAATGTTCGACCCAAAAGTGTGCGAATGGCAGCTCGTTTGGGTTGTGCAGTATAAATCACGATACTGCCGGCTGGAGCAACTTGATCGCCGAAATGAAGATGGTCTTCTGCCATATGGAGTTCAAATCCCTGTTGTTCCAAAACTTTAACCAACTTGTAGGTGGTTGCATAGTCGTTTTGCAAATCCATGTTAATAACATAGCCATACGGTTTTTCACATTCGCCTAAAGCGGTTTGACGTTGCGCTTTCTTGACAGCATTGCGTAAGACAATGTCTTTGTTACGGGCAGCGCAGTCCAAAAGGGCCCAAGCCGAGATTTTTTGTTGTTCGACGATGTCGCGTAAGGTCCACCAGCCACCCTCCCAAGGATGGACAAAGTTCACTTGTTGTTGGTATGCCGGGAAAACGCGCTCGTTGGCACCGGTAAGCTGTTCCGGAGGGATGTACAGAGGAGTAGCGGTTTTGGCGCTGGCAGACTCGGTGAGCATACCGGCAATGTTATGATGGTTGGTAAACCAGTGGAAGCCCATGTGACCCCAACCCGGGAATTGTCCACCGGTCAGGATGCCCTTCTTGCCTTCTTCTTCTAAGCGATAAGCCATATGGGAGCCATACATTCTCAACTCGCTCCATACCAAAGGATCCGGATTGGGATGAATGGGGTCGCTGTACGGTGCAATGTAGAGACGTGCTCCGTTGGAACCCATGTGATGGTGATCTTGGAATGCATGAGGATGCCATTGTTGGAACATGATTTCTCCAACATACCGGGATTCGATTAAGTTCCAAGCAAAAGCGTCACGGTTATTGTCGTGTCCGCAATATTTGTGATACAGCCACGGCATACCGGAGCCTTCGTATTCAGTACCGAGATATTTGTTATACCAGTCGGTGACCATAACTTGACCATCGGGATTGAAGCAAGGAACCATGATCGAAATGACTTCGTCTAAAATGCGTAAGCCTTCTTCACTCTCGGTGGTCAGAAGGTCGTAGGTCAGTTCCGGAGCCATTTGAGTACCACCGACTTCACTGGCATGTAAGCTCATGGTCTGCACAACGACTGCTTTTCCTTTTTTGATCAATTCATCTAAAGCGGCTTGATCCAAACCGCGAGGATCGGTGATTTTGGCGTTGATTTGGCGATATTCTTCTAATTTCGCTAAATTGGCCGGAGAGGAAATGTAAGCAACCAGGAAAGGATGACCTTCGGTGGAAGGACCGACGTTTTGCAAAATCATCCGATCGGTTTCTTTAGCGATGTGTTGGTAGTATTCAACAATTTTCTCCCAACGAATCAATTTACGATCTTCTCCGGGTTGATGCCCGAAAAAACTTACTGGGGAAGTGATCTTACCATGACTCATGTTCTTTCACTCCTTCATTAATTTTGAATTTCTTCTTTTCTTAATTAGCAATGGAAGGGCTAAAATCCTTCCACAAACGTAATAATATTTTACAAAGGAGGATTCTTCCCGCAGGTCGAATCAAGTAAAGCTTATATGCATCTAAGGAGTGTTTGAATTGTTGAAAGCGAAAAAAAGATTTCTGCTCCTTATGGGCTTAAGTTTCACCTTGCTGCTTTCTGCTTGCCAGGACCCGAAACCGTCAGCGAGTTACAAAGAGTATGCCGGTTTTGCCTTGGGAGGAATCATTCAGTACAAACTCTATGGTACGGAAAAGCAAACGGCCGCTGCCTTTGAAGAGATTAGCCAACTTTTTTTGGATTTAGATCAAGAGTTCAGTGCCAATCGTGACGATAGCCATTTGAGTTTGATCAATACCAAAGCAAGTAGTGAAGCCGTACCGATTAGCCCTGCTATGTTAGAAATTTTACAACTCAGCCTTGATACCACACAAGTTAGCCAAGGAGCTTTTAATCCTGTCATTGGACCTTTGGTCAAACTTTGGAATATTGGTTTTGAAAACGCTCGTGTGCCTTCCCCGGAAGAAATACAACGGTTGCTTCCCTTACTCAAGCCAGAAAATTTGATTTTAGAAAATCAACCGGCACAGGTACGCTTTTTGCTTGACGATATGGCTTTAGATTTAGGCTCGATCGTCAAAGGGTATGCTGCAGAGCTAGCATTACAACTCTGTCAGAAGCACCAACTCCTAGGCGCATTGATTTCTGTCAACGGTAATCTTGCGATCTATGGTCAACGGCCCGAAGGGGCTTTATGGAATGTCGGTATTGTGGATCCCCGAGGGGAAAGCAATCTGGTGGTGGGAAGTATCGCTCTCAAGGATGTAACCGTAGCCACCTCGGGTGATTACGAACGTTACTTTGAAGAAGCCGGTGTTCGTTATCATCATCTACTCGATTCTAAGACCGGTTATCCGGCAGAAAGTGACTTGATCAGTGTCAGCATCTTCAGTGCCAATGGAGATTTGGCCGATGCACTCTCAACAGCTACGTTTGTTTTAGGAAAAGAGCAGGGGGAAGCTCTGTTAATGACCTACGATACGATCGACTATTTACTGATCGACCGGGACTTCAATCTCTGGGCAAGCGAACTCGTTCGAGAACGGTTTCAACTGACCGCTAAGAATTATCAATGGGGGATTAAATAAATCATGAATACCAGACAATTATTGCGCTTAGCCCTTGCATTAAGCTTAGGACTGGCCTTGCATGTGGTAGAACGGATGTTACCTTTACCGGCTCTCCCCTTTCCGGGTGTGAAATTGGGGTTAGCAAACTTAGTCAGCTTAGCTGCCATCTTTTGGTTCCCCTTGGGTCATGGTTTGGTTTTAATCGTTCTGCGTTGCCTAATGGCCAGCTTTTTCGGCGGAGGATTTTCTGCTTTCCTCTACTCGGTCAGCGGTGGCGTTCTAAGTTTTTCTGTGATGTGGCTGTTGACCTATTTCTGGCCTCGCTCGCTTTCAGTTCCGGCCATTAGTGTTGCCGGCGCAGTAATGCACAATGTAGCACAAATTGCAGTTTCGGTTATCTTAATGCAAACTCTGGGGTTGATTGTCTATTTGCCGGTTCTGATCATAGCCGGCAGTATCAGCGGTTTAGCAATCGGGTTCAGCGCTCTCTTACTACTGAGGGCACTCTATCGTAGCGGCAGGACCCCCGAAATTTCCAAACGTTTGCTCCCTTTACTGGATTATACGCTCAAAGCATAAAAAATCCGATGCTGCCTTTTAAAGGGTAGCATCGGTATTTTATTTATTGAGCCAGTTTTAAAACCGTATCGAGTAAAACCTGAGCCCCTTTGGCAATGGCTTCCGGAGAAGTGTATTCCAAATGGCTGTGGCTACGTCCGGAGCGACTGGGCACAAAAATCATTCCAACCGGACACAAGAGCGCCATAATCTGGGCGTCGTGCCCCGCTCCACTAAACATACGTTTTCCGGTAAAACCATTGAGCGCAGTAGCATCCTCGATGGCCTGTTGTAAGATTGGATCGGTATGGACCGGTTCCTCTTCCATGGCCATGCGAACATTACATTCTAACGACTCTCCGCAGATCGTACGAGCCTCTTCTAAAATTCGCTGCGTGACTGTTTGTGCGGCTCCGCCAAATTGAGAACGAATGTCTAAGGAGAAGGTCACTTTAGAAGGAACCACATTGGCAACATTGGGTTCAACTTGAAGGATCCCAACCGTCGCTACTCCTTGGGGATCAACCAAATGAGCAAACTCGGGAACTTTTGCGATCAATTTGGCTGCGGCAACTAAAGGGTCCTTACGCATATGCATAGGTGTTGTTCCGGCATGATCCGGTCGCCCAATGATTTCTACAAAGGTTCGCCAAGTGCCGGCAATGGTAGTGACGATACCAATATCTAACGCTTCCGCTTCTAAAACCGGGCCTTGCTCGACGTGTAATTCCAGATAAGAGGAAACCTCTTCCGGCTTACGTTTCAGTTGTGGGATCTTTGCGGGATCAAAGCCACTTTGTTGCATTGCTTGACCCAAGCTAATACCATTGCGATCTCGAGTTTTCCAAAGATCTTCGTCGGTGACATGGCCGATCAGCGCCTTGCTACCGGTAAAACCCCGATTGAAACGAACGCCTTCTTCATCGTTAAAAGCAATCAATTCCACTGGTTTTTTCAAGGGAATGTTCTGTTCCTGTAAAACTCGCATCACTTCTAGACCACAGACCACACCCAAAATACCGTCGTAAGCACCGCCATTGATCACGGTGTCATAATGTGAGCCTACCATAATAGAGCCTTCCTGGCTGTTTGTACCTTCCCGCCGGGCAATAATTGAACTCACTGCATCGACAGAGGTTTCTAATCCCGCTTTTTGCATCTCTTGGAGCAAATACTCCCGGGCTGCACGGTCTTCCTCAGTGAAGGGTAAGCGGGTGACACCGTCCCAGGGGGTTTTGCCAAACTGCCGTAAGTTCGCCAGATCGTTATGGATTCGATCGGCTTGGACTTGATATTTCAACAAAAATTCCTCCTCAACGGCTTGGGATCATTTGAAATCATAATGGGCTTCACGGTCCATGATCGTAAACGACACTTTTACACGTGCATAGCCATGGTCTTTGAAGAGTTTCCCTACTAAATGAGCAACTTTGTCTTGCATTTCTTTGCTGCGAGGGAACCAATTGACATTGATGATTGGATACCATTCCACTAACCCGTTCTCATCGAAATAACTGGGATTCGTCAATTCTAGGGTAAACCAATCTTTAGGACATTCTACCGTTTCTGCTAATTGTTCGATTAGGGGTTTTGCTAACACTTGTAAATCGCTCTGTTTGACCCCTTTAAAGATTAAAGTCGGCATGATTTCACCTCCTCTCTTTCCTACAGGATATCCTTATTTATACTTTTCATAAAGGGCTGTTTTCACACACTCCGGTACTAAGTCATCAAGTTTGCCCCCGTAAGAAGCAATCTCCTTGACCGTGGAAGAAGAAACAAATGCCAAATTTTGTTTGGTCATCAAAAAACACATTTCAATATCGTCATCTAAATACTGATTAGCGGCAGCAATTTGAAACTCATATTCAAAATCCATCATCGCACGCAGTCCACGCACAATGGTTCTTGCACCAATATCATGACAATAATCGACCGATAAGCCGGTATAATGAGTCACCTTAACTTTGGGATTCTCCCCGATCGCACATCGTAAGAGTTCCATTCGTTCATCCAAGCCAAAAAGGGTTTTCTTGGTGGGATGATTCATGATCGTAACATAGACTTCATCAAATAATTTACAAGCTCTTTTGATAATATCCAAATGTCCATTGGTAATAGGATCAAAAGTGCCGGGATACATGGCAATATGTTTAGACAAAAGCTTCTCCCCCTATATACACAAAAATCTTGTTCTCATCATAGCACAAGAACGGTTTCTTGCCAATAAAAAAATCCCTGCCTTTTGCAAGGCAGGGAAAACTCTATTTAAGCATCATTGTTGGTAGGATTCTTTCGCCAAAGATCTTCCGGTGCCGTTACCGTGGAGGCATCACCTTTAAGGGCAGACATCGTCTCCGTGATTGCAGCCGTGTAGGTTGCGATCTTTTGCAGATCGGTTGGAATAATCAGCTTGGTAGCTTGACCGTTGGCTAACTTTTCCAAGGCCTCATACCCTTTTAAGGTCACATAGGCCGGGTGTGGATTGGCTTGACTGATCATCTCAATGCTTCTTGCTTGGGCTTCCGCCATGAGCAAGGTTGCTTGAGCTTGACCTTCTGCCTCGGTGATCGCAGCGGACTTACGGGCATCGGCACGAAGGATTAAGGATTCACTTTCTCCCTCGGCACTCATAATCGCAGCACGTTTTTCACCTTCGGCACGTAAGATTTTTTCGCGTTTTTCACGTTCAGCACGCATCTGTTTTTCCATGGCTTCTTGAATATCTCTGGGAGGAAGGATATTTTTCAATTCTACTCGGTTGATCTTGATTCCCCAGGGATCGGTTGCTTCATCAATAATGACTCGTGTTCTAGCGTTGATCGTGTCACGAGAAGTCAGACATTCATCTAACTCCAAATCACCAATGATATTACGCAAGGTGGTGGCGGTCATTTTCTCTATGGCAAGAATCGGCTGATTGATCCCATAGGTGAACAGTTTGGCATCGGTAATGAAATAGTAGACGACCATATCGATTTGTATGGTGACGTTATCTTTGGTGATTACCGGTTGTGGCGGAAAATCTGCCACCTGTTCTTTGAGGGAAATTCGATTGGCAATGCGATCAATAATGGGGACCATAAAATGCAAACCGGTTCCCAGTGTCGTGTGATACGTTCCTAAGCGCTCTACCACATAGGCTTGAGATTGTGGTACGATTTTGATATAGGAAATCAAAACAAATAGCAGAATGATACCTAGGATCAAAATAGGTAAAAACGTGAGTAAACTTTCTAACGCAGCGGTCATAATAGAACTCCTTTCCACATTGACAAATTTCCGAGGAGGGGGTCAATTTCTAGAGGTTAACGGGGCCTGACAATCAGTTTAGAGCCTTCCACTCCCACAATTTCCACAGGATCCCCTGCTTCAACCATGTTATCGGGATATTCCCAGACTGCTGTCCATTCCACGCCATCGATTTTAACTTCACCTCGGCCGCTTTTTTCAGGAGCTCGCACGACTTGAGCTTCTCTTCCCAAATAGCGGTCGACATTGGTTGGTTCTACGGTAGGTGTTAACCAGGTTTTAGCATATTTTCGAATGAGGAACATAAACAAGAGAGAGAAAACTACGAACAGTGTCCATTGTAAGGCAACTGCGCCATTCTTTAGCGCCACCACAAATGAAATCAAAGCGGCAGCCGCAAACCAGACACTGACCAACTGCTGCGTCAAGACTTCAACGATGAGGCTGATCAGAATAACTATAAGCCAAACCCAGGTCATCATGTTACATCTCCCCACTTTCAGGATTCTTCAAATCAATCAGGAGCTGCTTGTTTTCTTTGTCAAACGTTACCGGGTAACGCGTTCCGGCCGAATAACTGAGTTGAATTCCGCAGCGATCTCGAATCATCTCCATAAACAAGCGATTCGTGACTCTGCCATAACTCCGTGAAATTGTAATTCTGAAAATACCGAGTTCTCTCGAAGAAATTCCTCCTTCATCGTCTTCGGTGATTTTCATTGCAATTGCACTGCAATCGGTTGCGATACCAAGCATGACAAAATTAGCATCGGACACGAAATCACAAGCGGCTTTATTGAGCGTGATATTACTTTCATAGAGCGTTGCATAAGGTTCGCGGCTTTTATTTCTTACCCATTCAAACATTATCCCACCTCCTATTCTTAGTATATCACAGTGATTATTTTTATGCAAGACAATATCGAGAAAAATCTATGTTTATTTTAAGGGCGGTACCATTCGCAAACGATACAGTCGCCGGCCTCTAAAACGTAGCCCTCGGCCAGTAATTCTTCTTGGATTTTCGTCAAAGTCGGCGGGAACATGATGGTAACCTTCGGAACATTGCGTTTAACCGCCATATATTTCGCAAAAGCAAGAATCTTTTTGGAGTCACCCCAATACAAACCGATGTGTAAAGCGGTTTGCGGCATAAAACGAGCCCCTAAAACAACGAGGTTATCCCCTTTTGCATCATAGAAGACCTTATTATCTTGCGCTAAACCCTTATATAATCCGCTGTTCATGGGGTAAAAGGTTCGATTCATGACCATGTGGCCTTCCCAAGGCTCAGCCATGACCGCCATTTTTTCTACTGCTTCTTCTTCTGAAAGCAAACGGAAATCGTTGGCGATTTCTGCGGAAGTTTCCTCTTGACCGGTGATTGCCAGATTGGCGCCCCGATACCTTCCGGTAACCTCGAAGCCATAGCGCAAGGCTAACCCTTTGCTAACCACATTGGTATAGCCGGTGTACATACCCATGCGATTGACCCCTTGTTGAGCCGCCAATTCAAAAAAGCGATTATAAAAGGCCTTACCCACGCCGCGACCTTGATATTCGGGGTCGACCCGCAATGTTTCTAACCATGCACCACCATCATAGAGAATCGTATACTTGCCAACGCCTACAATCTTGCCGTCCATTTCTACAACGCCCAATTCTCCGACGGTGTCGTTGATGAATTCATCGGCAACATCGCGCAAGTACTTCACTCCCTTGATCGAGGCTGTCTCCACCTCGCAGGCACGATCTAAATCGGCCCAAGTCATTTTTCTGACTTTTAAATCCATGATTTTTTCCTCCCTCTTTTTCGATTGCTAGTTTCTCTTGCAATCCGTTTCTTTCATTTCGCTTTCTCTCGGAAAAACCCTTCAAAAGAAGGAATATCATCCCTACTTTGAGGAATATAAGATGGAATAAAACCTTATGGTAAGGAGGCCTTTCTATGTACGACGCACCCTATTTATTACGCTTGACGGAAGCAGACATTCCGGCGAAAACACCTGCCTTTGTAGAAAACATTCGCCGCGCCCCACGCCGCACTGCCAATCTCTCTGCCAGCGACATTCGCTTGGCTTTAAAAAATGCTTTACGTTACGTTCCCCCGGCGTTCCATGAGGAACTTTCCCAAGAATTCTTGCAAGAACTGGTGACCCACGGCCGGATCTATGGTTACCGATTCCGTCCGGAAGGCCGGATCTGGGGAAAACCCCTCGACCAGTACCCCGGTCGTTGTATGGAAGGAAAAGCCTTTCAAGTCATGATCGATAACAATCTGGATTTCGCAACTGCTTTGTATCCGTATGAATTAGTAACCTATGGAGAAACCGGACAAGTTTGCCAAAACTGGATGCAATACCGATTATTAAAGAAATACTTAGCCGAAGTGAATGAGGATACCACCTTGGTCGTGGAATCCGGGCATCCGGTGGGTTTGTTTCGCTCGCATGCGCTTGCTCCTCGCGCCATCTTGACCAATGGTTTGACCGTTGGCATCGCAGACAACTTAGAATCTTTCAAGCGCTTAGCTGCGTTGGGCGTCTCGAATTACGGCCAGATGACTGCCGGTGGTTGGATGTATATCGGTCCGCAAGGGATTGTTCATGGTACCTATAATACCGTGCTCAACGCTTCGCGCCGTATCAAACCCGGAGCTGAAGATATGACCGGACTTCTCTTTGTCTCCTCCGGCTTAGGCGGTATGTCCGGTGCCCAAGGCAAAGCCGGAAAAATTGCCGGTGGTGTAGCTTTGGTTGCCGAAGTCGATGCCAGCCGTGTCCAAACCCGCTATGAGCAAGGATGGGTTGATCACGTCACCCATACACCTGAGGAAGCCTTTGACTTAGCGAAGGAATACCAACAAGCCAAAAAAGCCACAGCCATTGCCTTTGTTGGCAACATTGTGGATTTACTCGAATACGCTCTAACGATCAACTATCCTGTTGACTTGCTTTCGGACCAAACCTCTTGTCATGAAGCCTATGAAGGCGGTTACTGTCCGGTAGGGATGAGTTTTGAGGAGCGGACCCGGCTGTTGGCAGAAAATCGCAATGAATTCTGCCGCCAAGTCGATATCGGCTTGCATCGCCATTATCAAGCTTTGGTCAAGCTGACTCAAAAAGGTACTTATTTCTTTGACTATGGCAACAGCTTCATGAAAGCGATCTTTGATGCCGGTGTTACCGAAATCGCCAAGAATGGGGAGAACACCCTAGACGGATTTATTTGGCCTTCCTATGTAGAAGATATCTTAGGCCCGGAATTGTTTGATTTTGGCTACGGTCCATTCCGTTGGGTCTGCTTGAGCGGTAAAGAAGAGGACTTGAGTAAAACCGATGCAGCCGCAATGGCTTGTATTGACCCTAACCGCCGGTATCAGGACCGCGACAACTGGGTCTGGATTCGCGATGCCAAGAAGAATCGCTTAGTCGTTGGCACTCAGGCACGCATTCTGTATCAAGATGCCTGGGGCCGCACGAAAATCGCCTTAAAGTTCAACGAGATGGTCCGGAACGGGGAGGTCGGTCCGATTATGATGGGCCGCGACCACCACGATGTCTCCGGAACCGACTCTCCTTTCAGAGAAACCTCCAATATTAAAGACGGCTCAAACTTGACGGCCGATATGGCTGTGCAATGCTACGCCGGCAATGCAGCTCGCGGGATGTCTTTGGTAGCCTTACACAACGGCGGCGGAGTCGGAATCGGCAAAGCGATCAATGGTGGATTTGGTATGGTCTTAGATGGTTCTGAACGGGTTGATACGATTTTGAAAATGGCAATGCCCTGGGATGTAATGAGCGGGGTTGCTCGTCGGGCCTGGGCTCGCAATGAAAATGCCCTTCAAACTGCAGATGAATGGAACAAACTCTACCACGACGACGGTGTCAACCGCATCTCGATGCCGTATCCTGCCGATGAAACCGTCTTGGATACCGTCTTGTCCAAAAACTCCAAAGAAGTGGAACAATTATTGCTTCAAATCAAATCGATATACCAGCATCAATAAAGTACGAAAAGTCACTAACTTCCCCAGTATCTTTGAATCCCAATGTATTGCATCTCTCAAATCCCGATGATATACTGTAGAAAAGATAATTAGGTTATGAAAATATTTTTTGAGCGGAGGGTTCTTCATGATTGATTATTCAAAAGTAGTCACCCAGGTGGTTGCAGAGGTCAAACCATCGGGAATTCGCAAATACTTTGATATCGCAGCCAGTATGGACGATGTCATCTCTTTGAGTATTGGTGAACCGGATTTTGTCACACCGCAGCACATCATTCAAGCCGGAATCGATTCTCTCTTGGCAGGAAAAACCGGCTACACGGCCAACTATGGTTTGATTGAACTACGACGTGAGATTTCCCGTTATCTGGAGACTCGATTCAATGTTTCATATGATCCGGCTCACGAAATCCTGACTACCGTTGGGGGTTCCGAAGCCATTGATATGTGTATTCGAGCCTTTGTGGGTCCTGAAGATGAAGTGTTGCTTCCGGAACCGGCTTTTGTCTGCTATGGTCCTTTGACCTCGATTTTAGGCGGAAAACCCGTTATCATTCCGACTACAAAAGAAAATAGCTTTAAAGTTCAAGCCGCCGACATCAAAGCAGCCATCACTCCGAAAACCAAATTATTGATTCTCTCCTACCCCAATAACCCCACCGGCGCTGTTCTGACCAAAGAAGAACAGTTGGAAATCGCAAAAGCCGTCGAGGGAACCAATGTAGTGGTGATCGCCGATGAAATCTATGCCGAGTTATCCTATGGATTCAAGCACACTAGTTTTGCCTCCTTACCTGGCATGCAAGAACGCACCGTTTTAGTCAGTGGTTTCTCTAAAGCATTTGCCATGACCGGCTGGCGTATTGGATACTGCTGTGCTCCGGCCGAACTGATGCAATATATTGGACGACTACATCAATACGCTTTAATGTGCGCATCAACACCTGCTCAATATGCCGGCGTCGAAGCACTGAAAAATGGGATTCCCGATATTGAACATATGCGTGACCGCTACAACGAACGTCGCATCCTGATTTATAACGGATTAAAGGATTTAGGGTTCGATGTCTTTGAACCGCAAGGTGCGTTTTACATCTTCCCGAACGTCTGCAAATTTGCCGACAATGGAGGCGAATTCGTAGAAGGGCTCCTACGTAGTGAACGCGTAGCCGTTGTTCCGGGAGATGCCTTTGGTGATTGTGGGAAAGACCATGTTCGAATTTCGTATGCTTCTTCCCAAGAGAAAATCAAAGAAGCCTTAAAACGAATCGAGCGTTACATCTCTTCCATCTAAAAGAAATTCAAAAACCGAGAAGCTGAATTCAAAAACAGCTTCTCGGTTTATTTATGTACGACCTTTTAGGGTTTGAAGATTTGCGCAGCCAAGCGTTTCCCGGTTGGTGTGGCCGCTATACCACCCAAGGCCGTTTCACGCAACTGCATAGGAAGCATTTTACCGGTCTTATACATGGCATCGATCACTTCATCGAGAGGAATGGGGCATTTCTGACCCGCCAAAGCAAAATCTGCGCTGAGCATGGCATTCATAGCTTGCGAAGCATTACGATGAGCACAAGGCATTTGCACTAGTCCTGCAATGGGATCACAGATCAAACCCATGATGTTGATCAGCGCAAAAGCAGCTGCATGAAGCGCTTGTTCTGCACTACCTCCGCTCATTTCTACAGCAGCAGCGGCTGCCATAGCGGCGGCTACGCCACATTCAGCTTGACATCCACCTTCCGCACCGGAAACGGTAGCATTGCGGGTAATAACCGCTCCAATTCCTGAGGATACCAGCAATCCTCGTAATTCCATTTCCTCGTTGCCTCCCAGTTGTTCGGCGACGGTCAAAATCACGGCAGGAATGATTCCGCTGGCTCCGGCGGTCGGCGCTGCACAAATCCGCCCCATAGCGGCATTGGTTTCCGAACAAGAAAAGGCGCGTGCCATCATTCGGTTCAACAAGGGCCCACAGAGGGTCCTACCGCTTTGACTGTATTGATATTGAGTTTGAGCAACTCCTTCGATCAGGGAACCCACCGTAGGTAATGGCTGAGACAAAGCGTGACTTGCCGCCAAACTCATCACCCCAAAGGTCTGACGCAGACGATCTAAAACCGCTTCTTTACTTGCACCGGTCAATTTCATTTCGTTTTCTAAGATGATGTCCGATAAAGCAACCTGTTTTTGTTGGGCTTCTTGCCATAGTTCTGCTGTGGTCGTATACATCGATTTTCTGACCTCCTAATAGGTGTTAATGATGCGGACGCGATGGATCTGCGGTATGCGAGCTAAAATTTCGCCCACTTCTTCCGGAATCGGATCATCGGTTTCAATAATACAAGAAGCTAAACTGCCTTTGTCTTTACGGCTAAGTTTCATAACCCCAATATTGATCTCAATAGCAGCCAGAACAGCAGTGATCTTGCTGATGATGCCCCGGGTATCCTGTTGTGTAATCAATAGGGTCGGTGAAGTGGCATTGTATTCGGTGGGGAAACCATCGATTTCTGTAATCAGAATTTGGGCACCTCCTAAGGATGAGCCAATGACCACACTCTCGCTGCCCGAATCCAACCGAAAGACCATCTTCACCGTATTCTCATGGGCATTTTCCAACTCAATGGGCAAAAAACGATACGTCAAGCCAGCCTCCTCTGCCATGCGAAAGGAATCGACCAAACGTTCGTCGTCTTCTCTCAGTCCTAACGCACCTGCTACCAAGGCTTTATCGGTACCATGACCGCGGTAAGTTTGTGCAAATGAGCCATGTAAAAAAAAGTCGACGTGATGAAAGGGTGCTGCTACGATTTGACGGGCAATATACGCTAATCTTGCTGCACCGGCGGTATGAGAACTAGATGGTCCGATCATGATGGGACCTAAAACATCGAAAATACTAATGTTCAAAACGATCACCTCACTTGTTAATCGTATACTTAATCACACTTCAATTCGTCTCGCAGGTTCATTTATCCTACTGTATTCCAATACAACGAGCAATTATTCAACAAACCGCTTCAGATAACCATAACCCAGAGCTTCCATTTCATCAAATGCAATAAAGCGCAAGGAGGCACTGTTCATACAGTAACGATTTCCGGTGGGGGAATTTGATTCGTAGTCAAAGAGATGCCCCAAGTGCGAATTGCCACTGCGGCTGCGGATTTCGGTACGAACCATGCCGTGACTTAGGTCTCGCACGGGCACGACTACCGCCGGATCGATAGGCTTACTGAAGCTTGGCCAGCCACAACCGCTTTGATACTTATCTTTCGACGAGAAAAGAGGCTCCCCGGTCACCCGATCCACGTAAATCCCTTTTTCGAAATGCTTGTCATATTCATTGCGGAAAGGAGGCTCGGTATCGGCCTGTTGGGTCACTCCAAATTGCTGATGGGTCAATTTTGACTGGATTTCTTCTTCAGAAGGCCTGCGGTATTGGCCCGGGTCGATCATCATTTCTTGCACTTCTTTGAACTCACGAGGAGCAATATGGCAGTAGCCTCGAGGGTTCTTGTCGAGATAATCTTGGTGATACTCCTCTGCTTCAAAGAAACGCTCCAATGGTTTGATTTCGACCGCAAATTTCTTACTGCGCGCTCGAATGATGTTGGCAATGCCTTCCACGATTTTTTGATCGTGTTGATTGGTATAGTAAATTCCGGTCTGATACTGACTTCCAAAATCATGACCTTGAGCGTTGGTCAATGTCACATCGATGACCTTAAAGAAAGCAACAGGATGGCATCTAAACTGACACGCTCCGGATCATACTCCACTCGCACGGTTTCCCGATACCCGGTTCTACCACTGCAAACCGAGTCATACGTAGGAACGATCTCGGCTTTACCGTTGGCATAGCCACTGACCGCCTCTTTCACACCTGGGATGCTCTGCATCAGTTTCTCTAATCCCCAAAAACAACCTCCGGCTAAGTAAATGACTTCTATCATAAAATTCACGGATCCTTTCAATAATAAGACTACAAACAAAATTTGTTTGTAGTCTTATTATACGATAAAGATTCTTATTTGCAAAGGGTTTCCGGTGTGACTTAGCTCACAAAACCTCGTTTTTGAGCGGCACTATAGAGACGTTGCAAGGATTCTTCAATAACCCAGGTGGGGGCCGCTAGATTGATCCGCTCATAACCGATTCCTTCATCGCCGAAAATATAGCCTTCATCGGTGAACCAGAAGGCTTCTTCCAGCATGAATTTCTCTAATTCCAAATGGTCTAAGCCCCAGGCACTAAAATCGATCCACTGTAAATACGTTCCTTCCAAGGGCAAAGCATGGATCATGGGCATTTTCTCTTTGAAGAAGTTCTCTACAAGATCGGCGTTGTGGAATAGCAATTCAATACATTGATCCAACCAGTTCTCCGCTTTGGTGTAGGCTAACTCGCAGGCTTTGAAACCAAGAACGGTCAAGGAACGTGCGGCATGAGGTGCATACAGCTCGCGCAGTTTCTGATTGGGAATGATAATGTTGGAGGCATGCATTCCGGCCAAATTGAAGGTTTTTGAAGGAGCTGTCAAAACTACGCAGTGATCGGCTGCTTCTTGGCTTAAGGTGGCTAAAACCGTATGATGATACCCGGGACGGATCAAATCAAAATGAATTTCGTCTGAGATGATGACAACATCATTGGCAACACAGATTTGAACCAGTTTTTCGAGTTCTTCTTTTTCCCAGACTCTTCCGACCGGGTTATGCGGGCTACAGAGGATGATCATTTTATTGTTCGGATCTTTCGCCTTTTCAGCTAAGTCTTGATAATCCATAACATAACGATCGCCTTCCAGTTTCAAAGGATTATTAACAACACGACGACCGTTCATTTCAACCATCATTTTGAACGGATAATACACAGGTTGTTGAATGATCACACCGTCATTTAAATTACTGTAGGCTCGTACAGCTGCCGCAACCGCGCTGACCACACCGGTCGTAAAAAGGACCCATTCTTTTTGGATCTCCCACTGATGACGACGTTTCATCCAATCAATCAGGGCTTGATAATAATTTTCGCCGGGGCTGGTGTAGCCTAAAATCATCTCATCAAGGTAGGTTTTCAACCCTTCAATAATTTCGGGTGCATTTTTCAATTCCATGTCTGCAACCGACAGGGGGATAATATTATCAGGCACATTGGGGTTTTTCATTTTCATCAAAGCCCATTTTGATGAGTTCTGCTGGTGGCGATTGACAACGGTGGTAAAATCATAATCCATAGTTTCAGCCTCCCTTTGATAGATTTACTATAATCTAACCACTTTTCACACTGAAAGTCAAGGAAATTCACTTGCCAGTTTTTCGGAAATATGGTAACTTGAAAGTAATAATTTTGGGTTAAGGAGGTTTCGTATGAAGCGAATTATGGGAGATAAAATCTCCAGACTCAGAGAAGCCAGACAGTTGACTCAGCAAAACTTAGCATCGACCCTGGGAGTCAGTCGTTCCACTGTGTATAAGTGGGAGAAAGGTACGGCTTCCCCAAACAGCGAACTTCTGCCGGCTTTAGCCCGGCTTTTTGAAGTACGCATCGATGATCTATATCAAATCGATGAAAAAGAAGACTTGTTGACTTTGATCACCCGACATGCTTTTCACTTAGAAACTGATAAATTCTATGAGATCTTGTATCAGGCAGAAACATATTTAGACCGCCATGGCACGGATGCAGAAATTGAATTTCGCATTTGGCAAATGAAAAATATACAATTAATCAACAATGCCCGCCAGCTCGTCGAAGAGGCCGAATCCTTTGCGCGCAAATATAGAGGGAATTACCCTCACTTTATGCATCAAATGGCTATGATGAGTCTACAGGATCTGATGTTTTCTTTCGGTGTGGGCAAAATCATCGATCTCTGTTTACAAAAACTCGAAGAATCCCCCAGCTTTGTTCATTATCTACGCGTGATTTCCATTTATTTATTAGCAGATCGGCCCAAGGAAGCGTTACAATGGTACGAAAAAGCAAAGGCGCATTACCCTCACGAGAACCTTGAATATTATCATATCGACGCGCTGGCGGCATTAGGTCATTATGATCGAGCTGAAAACATTGCTAAAAGGGTCTTAGAAACGTACAAAAAAGAAGGGAGCACCATGGCTCCCTATGATTTGATCCGCACCTATAACCGGCTTTTCGGTATTTTGGAGAAGCAGGAAAAGTTTCAAGACCTGCTGCGTTTGCTGGATGATGGGTTGATCTACTTACCTGGGATCTACGCTGCAGATGGCCGAGACGGCAGTCAATTGGCGACCATGCAAGAAGCCCGCAAGAAAAGGATTTCCGCCCTGGTTACCTAAGAGTCTTGCGCAGTAAAGATTGTACATAGAGAGGTAAGATCTTTTTTTCTGCAACCTTATAATTTTCGTAGGCGCAGAGTTTTGTTGCCGGAGCAAGATACCGGGCTCGACGTAAAAACTTACAGCCTCCGCGGCAAACAGGGAAATATTTGCATTGTAAGCATTCATAAACCGGGTGATTATTCAGCATAGCATGGTTTTCAACCTTCAATTGCCCGTCTTTAATGCTTCCCAGTTGTTCTCCATATCTGCCTACCGAATTGTAGCATTTATACACTTTACCGTTTGGACCAATGGTGAACCCATAATCCGATTCTGCCTGGCATAGCAAAGCACCAAATGGACCCGGAATCGAAAAACCGGCGTGAAATGCATATTCATATAAGTCAGGAACCACTGTCGCCAACTCATTGGTGCAGAAAAAATTATTGCTTTGCAGTTCTGCGAAATAAACCTGGATCATCGATCGATTCTTCAAAGAATTCAAAGCTCTAATCGTATTCAGAGCCTGTTCTTTTTTTGATTTAGGATAGTTGATTCGAATATCAACTTCTAGTCCGTGTTCTGTGCAGAGATCGACTGCTTTTAGGATACGATGAAAGGTACCATTTCCTTGATAACGTTTCACTTGATCATGGGTCTCTTCGTCTCCATCTAAGGTAACTTGAACTCGATCAAAACCTTTTGCCACTAAAGATAGGACCATTGCTTCGTCCAATAAAACTCCATTGCTGATCAGCATCATGCGACAGGTGATTCCCGTCTCTCTGATTCTCGGCAAGATTTCATTCAAGGGTTCTAAATGAAGAAGCGGTTCACCGCCGATTACCGACAACGTGAGATGCTGTAACTGATTTGACCGGATCCACTGGCTGATCCAAGCACCGACACTTTCTGCTGTTGCCGCATCCATGGCTTTACCATCGATGATCCCTTTTTGCGAACAATAAAAGCAATTCAAATTGCAATCCAAGCAAGTTAATAGCGTCAAATAACCGGCACGACTGGTAAAAGGAATTTTGCGAGTATAGTATAAAGCTTTTTCGCTGTCATCTTCCTCATTTTCTACTAAAACATCCATTTCGCTTAAGGTCTTGCGATCGTCTTTAGGAATACTTTTACTGGTACTGTTCCCTCTTTCTAACTCATTCAAGGAAGCAGTTCGAATTAGGCCGATACTGTGATTCAGCAAATTGTAAATTACTTTTTGACCCTTGAATTCATCTAATTCAAAGATCGAACTATATCTTGAAAGAATCATCCCACACCTCTTATATTGGAAATTCCAAAATTACGGGTTAACTGGTAAAACCAACTCGATTTGTTGAACTTCATACCCCATGAGGCCGCAACAACCGAAACCTACCAGAGTCGGTTGATCAACTTTCAAATCATACCCTGCTCTTAACAACATTTGTTTCACCTCCACCATGTCTTATTTTTTGAAGACTTCTATATCAGTATAAAACATCTTTTAGTGGAATCAATAGTAACTTCTTACGCATCAAGTAGTAACTTTTTACCCATTCTAAGTGTACTAAATTATGTTTTTTATTTTATTATCTGTTTCATATCTATCGAAATACGCAATAAAAGAATTCTGCAAATAGAAAGCCCGTCGAGCAAGAGAAGTGCTTGACGGGCTGGTTTTACTTTTTTAAACTTCGCGGTTAGGTTTTCCCCATACGCCTTGGGGTGTTGCTTTCTCAGCAATCACTCGCACCAAAATGCCCCCTTTGCCGATGGGTTCGTGGAATGGCACGTTGACTCGAATATATTCTTGGCTGTAGCCTTCCGCAACTCCTTCTGAAACACTGTTTTCTTCTAAGAGGACCTGCAGCTCACAGCCAATAAACGAATTTGCATAGGATTTGGCCATGTGCGCCCCCAAAGCGCGTAGGGCTTGACTGCGTTTTTCTTGAACTTCCTTTTCTACAGGGTTTGCAAGCTTTGCTGCAGCCGTACCCTTTCTGGCAGAAAATCGAAAGACATGCATTCGAGAAAATTCCATTTCATGGCAAAATTGGTAGGTTGCTTCGGCTTCCTCTTCACTCTCACCGGGGAAACCAACAATAACATCGGTTGTGATAGCAATTCTGGGCATTTTTTCGCGCAAGGTTTGGATCAAATAGCGAAACATGGCGGTATCATATTTGCGGTTCATTCGCTGTAAAACGGTATCACAACCGCTTTGCAAAGGGATATGCAAATGGCGACAAAATTTCTCGTGCGTGACCATAAAGTTGATCCAAGCAGCATCGATATCGGTTGGTTCCACCGAGGAGATCCGCAATCTCTCTAGTCCCTTGATATTGATCAAAGCTTCAAAAAGCTCAGTGATATGTTGAGGTTGTTGAAAATCTTTACCCCAAGCTGAAAGATGGATACCGGTGAGCACTAATTCACGGTAGCCTTGTTGCACTAAACTCATTGCTTCAGAAACGATCTGCTCGAGCGGACGGCTTCGTTCCGGTCCGCGCAGATAAGGAATGATACAATAACTGCAGTAGTTATTACACCCCTCTTGGATTTTGATCATAGGCCTGCTATAGTCTGCTTGATTCAACCCCTTCATTTCCTCGAAGGTTTCTCCTTGTTGAAAGTTTCGAACAAAGTTTTGCGCCTGAGCTTCTTCACTAACCAGTTGATCCCCAGTAAGTTTTTCCAAGAATGCTTGGCGTTCAGTGGTACCAACAATAAAACGCACTCCCGGCATTTCGGAAATTGTTTTCGCATCCAACTGAGCATAACAGCCCATGACAACAATTTGGGCTTGTGGGTTTGTACGATATGCATGATGGATTTGCTGACGCGATTTCGCAGCTGCTTGGGCAGTCACTGCACAAGTGTGAACAACGTAGAGGTCCGCCTCTTGACGCCAATCGACGATTTTGTATCCTGCTTGTTCCAATTGGGTTGATACCGATTCGCTTTCATACTGATTGACTTTACAACCCAAGGTAAAAATAGCTGCCGATTTCATGACTTACACCTCCATTTGTCCATAATGATACAAGACCATGGTTGCAAAAGCCATGGCAGCAGTCTCGGTGCGAAGGATCCTCGGACCTAATGAAACCGATTTAGCCCCTGCTTCTTGGAGCATTTCCGCTTCTTCAGCGCTGAATCCGCCTTCAGGTCCTACCAACAAAGCCACCGACTCCGGCTGGGGACATTGTTGTAAAACAGCAGACAGAGAACAGGCCTTCTCCTCTTCCCACGCCAAAAGGAGCAAATCATAGTCTGATTTGCTCTGCAGCCATTGTTGTAAGGTCAAAGCCGGAGCGATGCTTGGACAGATTCCTCTGTGCGATTGCTCAGCCGCTTCCAAGATGATTTTTTGCCAACGTGCTGTTTTCTTGATAGCTTCCTCAGTAGTGAGGCGAACGATCGTGCGCTCTGTCAGCACAGGTTGAAAACGATGAATTCCCAATTCTGTGCCTTTTTGCAAGATAAAATCCCAACGCTCTCCCTTAGGTAACCCTTGTACTAAAGTGATGTTGAGTTTGGATTCTGTTTGCTCGGTCAGAGTTTGCAAGATGATTCCCTCAGCTTGCTTCGTTTCGACATCGAGTAAGCGAACCAAATAGGTTTGACCTGTTCCGTTGGGACAGAGCACTTGATCATCCTGTTTTAGGCGCAAAACACGTTTGATTTGATGACTTGCTTCTTCTGAAAAAAAGACGCGGTCTCCGCTTCGTTGTTGCTCACGAATAAAAAATCGGTTCATTCACTTTTCTGGGCGAGAACAGCCACCCAATCTCCTTCCCGTCTGACTTCCAATACATGAAGACCCAGAGCAAGAGTCGCTTCTACGATTTCTTCTTCGCGGGTCGTAATAATGCCGCTAGTTATTAGAATTCCCTGTGGAAGTAACAAAGGGATGATATCCGGTAATAACCGCAGAATCGCATCGGCAACAATGTTGGCTGTTACGATTTTCACCGGTTGATGGATCTGATCCACCAAATTGCCGTGGATGATACGCACCCGATCTTGCATTTGATTCAGACGCAAATTATCTCTGGTGCTATGGACAGCCAACTCATCGATGTCGACTGCGGTCATTGGCTCCGCACCTAATAAGCCGGCTGCAATTGTCAAAATCCCTGACCCGCATCCGACATCGAGAAAAGAATCGCCTGGCTTAAGATAATCTTCTAAGGAACGCAAACAAAGCTGAGTTGTAGGATGGGTGCCTGTTCCAAAAGCTAATCCCGGATCCAAGGCGATTTCCAATTCGCCAGGTGCCGCTTCGCTCTCCTCCCAAATCGGTCGGATGCGCAAGCGTTTACCAACACGAATCGGTTTATAATAAGCTTTCCAGGCTGTCGCCCAGTCTTTATCTTCTACGGCTTCACTGTGAACCTCACAGGAACCAGCATCTAAGCCATATTCGGCTAATTTTGCGACTTCATTTTTGATTTGTTGGATTGCTTCTGCCAACCATGCATTTTGCTGTAACCAGGCTTTGATGATGATTTCGCCTTCGCGATTGGCATCTTCGGGAATATCAACATAATCCCAGTCGCCCGGCTGCTCTCTGCGTTGAAACAAAATCGCAGGATCTTCAATTGCGACTCCAGCTGCTCCGGCTTCCATAAGAATTGCACATGTAGCTTCTACAGCCTCTCGTTGGACGGAAACACTGACTTCTATCCACTCCATACTACTTTCCTTTCGCCAATGCAAGGTAAGGCTTTTGTTTATTTGAGAATATCTTTCATTTTATCAAAGAAACCTTTTCCACCTCTACCCGCATCGTCGTCACCCATAGCAACGGCAAATTGGACCAATGCTTCTCTTTGTTTCTCCGTTAATTTCTTCGGGATCTCCACTTTCACCTGAACTTGCATGTCACCTTTGCCATAGCCGGTCAGAGAGGGAAATCCTTTTCCCTTCATGCGGAAGATGACTCCCGATTCGGTACCTTCGGGAATCTTCAAGGTCCCTGTGCCTTCCATAGTGGGAACTTTGATTTCGCCACCTAAGACTGCTTGCGTATAACTGATGGTAGATTCCATGAATAGATCGTCCGCCTTGCGCGAGAACTGTTTATGCGGTTGAACACCGATCACAACATAGAGATCACCGTTGGGGCCGTTACGTTCTCCTGGTTCTCCTTCGCCATTGAGACGCAAGCGACGACCGTGTTCGATTCCTGCCGGGACTTTCACTTTCACCGGTCGACGACGGCGAACTTTGCCGCTGCCTTTGCATGTGGTACAGGGTTCGGTAATGATCTGTCCGCTACCACCACAATGGCTGCATGTGCGAACACTCATCATATTGCCCAGCATGGTTCTTTGCACCGTTTGGACTTGTCCACTGCCTTTACAAACCGGGCAGGTCTCGACTTTGGTTCCGGGTTTTGCTCCGTTACCGCCACAAGTGGGACAATTTTCCTCACGGTTGACTTGAATTTCTTTTTCCACACCGAAGAAGCTTTCTTCGAAAGTAATAGTCAAATTGACTCGTAAGTCATTGCCTTTGACGGGACCATTGCGTTGCTGGCCACCCATACCGCCCATGCCCCCGGAAAAGAAGGTTTCGAAAATATCACTGATATCTCCAAATCCGCCGGCTCCGTAGCCTCCTGTTCCATAGCCACCGCCCATCCCTTGATCCTGATTAAAGGCATCATGACCATATTGATCGTACATAGCACGCTTCTGGCTGTCAGAAAGCACATCATACGCTTCTTTGACTTCCTTGAATTTTTCTGCGGCTGTAGGGTCATCGGGATTAGCATCCGGATGTAACTCCCGGGCCAGTTTGCGATATGCTTTTTTGATTGCTGCTTCATCGGCATTCTTTTCAATACCCAACAGCTGATAAAAGTCTTTTTTTGCCATTACTACACACCCCTCAAGGCAGCCTAAAGAGGAAAGTTCATCACTTTCCTCTAGAGCAGACCTGAATCATTTTAATTAGAATTTCGGATCTTCCGGATCGATTTCAAAATCGGCATCCACAACCGTCTCGTTATCCGGGTTTGCTGGGTTTGCTGCATCGGGTGCAGCTTCTGCCTGCTGTTGTTCATAAACTTTGGAGGATAATTTATAGAGATGCTGAGTCAATTCCTCGGAAGAAGTTTTAATAGCCTCAGAATCGGTTCCCTTGAGTGCTTCCTTGACCTTTTCAATTGCAGATTCTACTTCTGCTTTTTCTTCGGCGCTGATTTTATCGCCTAAGTCTTTTATGGTCTTTTCAGTTTGATACACTTGGTTATCAGCCTGGTTACGCATTTCAATTTCTTCGCGTTTTGCTTTATCTTCAGCAGCATTGATTTCGGCTTCTTTGACCATGCGCTCGATTTGTTCTTTGTTCAAATTCGTAGAAGCGGTAATGGTGATGTGTTGTTCTTTACCGGTTCCTTGATCTTTGGCTTTAACATTGACAATACCGTTGGCATCAATATCGAAGGTAACTTCAATTTTCGGAACACCGCGGGGAGCCGTCATAATTCCATCGAGCATGAAACGTCCTAAAGTGGTGTTATGGGCTGCCATTTCACGTTCACCTTGCAGAATGTGAATTTCCACAGAGGTTTGGCCATCGGCGGCTGTAGAGAAGATTTGACTCTTTGAAGTGGGAATGGTCGTGTTGCGTTCGATCAAACGTGTGAAGATCCCACCTAAGGTTTCTAATCCCAAGGACAACGGAGTTACATCTAACAGAACCATACCCTTGACATCTCCGGCTAATACGCCAGCCTGGATTGCAGCACCTTCGGCAACAGCTTCATCGGGGTTTACTCCCTTGAAGGGCTCTTTACCTAAGGATTTCTTGATCGCTTCTTGCACGGCGGGAATTCGAGTCGAACCACCAACAAGTAGCACTTTATGAATATCGGCAGGTTTCATGCCAGCATCTTTTAAGGCTTGACGTACCGGACCCATGGTTTGTTCCACCAAATCAGCGGTCATGGAGTCAAATTTAGCACGACTCAAGGTCAGATCCAAATGCTTGGGACCGGAGGCATCGGCTGTAATAAAAGGTAAGTTGATGTTAGCACTGAGCATTCCGGAAAGTTCGATTTTAGCTTTTTCAGCAGCTTCTTTCAAACGTTGCAAAGCGCTGCGATCTTTCGATAAATCAATGCCACTGTCTTTTTTAAACTCAGAGACCAACCAATCAACGATTCTTTGGTCAAAATCGTCGCCGCCCAAGCGGGTATTACCATTGGTGGATTTAACTTCGACTAAGCCTTCACTGATTTCTAAAATAGAAACGTCAAAGGTTCCGCCGCCCAAGTCATAGACCATGATGATTTGGTCATCCTCTTTGTCCATACCATAGGCCAACGCGGCTGCGGTAGGTTCATTGATGATTCGTAAGACTTCTAAACCGGCAATCGCACCGGCATCTTTGGTAGCTTGACGTTGAGAATCATTAAAGTAAGCCGGAACAGTGATGACGGCTTTTTCAACCTTTTCACCCAAATAAGCTTCCGCGTCTTCTTTCAATTTGCGTAAGATCATGGCGGAGATCTCTTGTGGGGTATAGGTCTTGTTGTCGATTTTGACTTTGTGATTGGTTCCCATTTCACGTTTAATTGAGGCGATTGTGTTGTCGGGGTTGCTGACAGCCTGACGTTTAGCAATCTGTCCAACCATGCGCTCTTCACCGCGGAAGGCAACAACGGAAGGCGTGAGTCGGCTTCCTTCGGCGTTCAGAATGACGGTGGCTTGTCCACCTTCCATAACGGCAACCACGGAATTGGTGGTTCCTAAGTCGATTCCAATAATTTTACTCATTTCATACACTCCTGTTTCATTATTTCATTTTTATTTGTTTGACTATTTATGGGCAACCTGTACCAAAGCGGCACGGATCACTTTTTCTTTCATTTTGTAGCCTTTGCGAAGCACTTGAGCTACTGTGTTGTCTTCAATATCATCATTAGCTTGACAGGTCATGACCGCTTCATGAAAATTGGGATCAAAAGGTAATCCCAGAGCCTCAATTTCTTCTAAGCCTTCTTTTTCGAGAACGGCTTTCAACTGACGATACACCATTTCCAATCCGGTCAAATAACTTTCATGTAATTCCGTATGAGCTTGAGCCGCTTGCATAGCACGGTCAAAGTCATCAATGATCGGCAATAACGAAGTGATGATCTTTTGTGACGCATAATGACTGAGCTCTTCTTTTTCGCGTTGCGTACGCTTACGAAAATTATCGAAATCCGCTTGCAGTCGCATAGCACGAGCTTCCGCTTCTTTGACTCGTTCCATGCCCTCGGTGATCTTCTGAAACATCTCCGCGGTTACTTCGACCGTTTGTGGTTCAACAATGGTTTCTGCTTCCAACACTTCTTCGGTTTCAGCGACTCCTTCGGAAGGAATCTTCTCTTGATTTACTTTTTCATCTTTCCCTTGAAACATTTTTTGCCATTCCTTTCTGACTTTGGACGTAAAGGGCTTCATCACGCAAGACCCTGTCCTATCTGCGGTTCTTGATCCCGCTTCTTGATGATTGTGTCAATACGTAAGATGGCTTCTGCCACCTCGCCCGCTGCCTTTAAGGCGTGTAATTTTACTAAGGTCGGATCAATAATACCCTGTTGAAAGAGATCGGTCACCAAGCCGGTATCACAGTCAATAGTCAAGCAATCGTTATTTTCATTGGCTTGAGCTGCTAAGGTTTCTTCTACCTTTTCCAAAGGATTAAACCCAGCGTTTTCAATGATTTGAGCTAAAGGTTGTTTTAAGGCTTCCACCACGCAATCTAATCCGTAAGCGGACATGCCTTTCAACTGATCACGAAGTTTCATAATATCTCTTGCAGCTGCAATTTCAATGGCACCCCCACCTGGAACGATACCACCTCTAACTGCCGCTTGGACCGATGAAGCCGCATCTTTAGCAATGCGTTCCCGTTCACCCACAACTTCAGCGGTTGAAGCCCCAACTAAAATGGTCGCTATGGCTTTACCAATCCCGCCGAGGACACGTACATGCCCTAATCTTTCATCGTGTTGAACCTTGGTAGCTCGACCGATTACGGTTTCCAACTCGGCTACACTACGCCGTAAGGCGGAGCGTTTGATCCGTTTGGCACCGGTATGTTCCGCAATTTGTCGGACCGTTTTACCGGGAACTCTGGTCAAAACCATAATACCGGCGTCGGTAAACGCCTCTTCTGCCAAAGCGTGGATGCCTTTATCGGTCAAGATCAGGTGTACATCCAATTGAATGATTTTTTCAACAGCTTCACGAAACTCATTTTGCAAAGCCATGTACCTGGCAAATCCGCTTTCGGTCGCTAAGGCTTCTTCATCGATTTCTTCTGGCTCTAGAGCGTCATCAAAGAGAAGCACTTTGACATTGTCCATTTGACGGGGCATGTCTTTATTTAAGGGTTCTTTCTCAATGATCACTCCAAAAAGCACTTCGTTTTGAGCGCCTTCTTTGGCTAAAATCATATGCGCCAACTTAAAAGCCGGATCCGATAACTTTTCTTTTCCCATTAAAATCGCAGCTTCCACTGCCAAATCGGCAATATCGTCATGTTCGCGCCCGGCAACTAAAGCAACTTGCTTTAACAGGGTTCGATCCATGGTGGTCAGGGCTCGACTATGTCGCATCATCGAGGCGATGGCATGGCTTACACCAAAACGGACACCTTCAATCACGCGCGCAATGGGAACACCCCTTTGCACTTGCTCGGCTCCTTGATTGATCAGAGTACTGGCCATGATCGTTGCTGTGGTGGTGCCATCTCCGATTTCTTCTTGTTGGGCTTTGGCTACATTAATCAATAGCCGTGCCGCCGGATGGCTGACATCCATTTTTTCCAAAATGGTGACTCCGGCATTGGTGATCAGCACGTCTCCGTATCGATCAACCAGCATCGTGTCGAGGCCCTTGGGGCCGATCGTCCCCTCTACCGCCGAAGCGATAGCGCGAATCGCAGCCGCATTATTGGTCAAAGCAGACGCACGCTCTTCGCCGTCTCGAGCAGGTGTATTGTTGGCCATAGGTTGATTCTCCTTTAGCTTTTAGTGAAAATATCGGTTAAGAGGTTACTGACCTCTCGAACAGCAACTACTGCCCTTGCATAATCCATGCGTGTGGGTCCCAGAACACCGATCCAGCCCACTGGGTTACCATTCCATTTATAAATCGCGGTTACCAAACTGCAATTTTCAACTTCTTGTACTTGGTTTTCAGAACCAATGGTCACTTGCACTTTGTCGTGATGGTCGCGCTCGCCTACGAGGGCTCGCATGGTCTCACGATGATCCAGCAATTGTAGAATGCTACGCACTTGATTCACATCTTGAAATTCCGGTTGACCCAACATGCGTGCTGTACCGCCTAAATATAAGTCGCTGTTTTTTTCACCTAACAGGACTTGTTGGATCAAATCGATGACTTGGTCGAATTGTTCAATCCGTTGTCCAACTTCATTGCGAACTGTATTCAACCCGGACTGTAACATTTGACTCCAAGTCACATTATGAAACTTGCGATTGACAAAATCGGAAATCCGATCTAAATCATCTTGTCCCATAGAGAGCGGGACCGAGATCATGCGGTTTGCTACTAAGCCATTTTCGGCTACGACCACCGCTAAGGCTTTCCCCTCCGAGATTTCAATCATTTGCAGTTTTTTTAACTTGCTGGTTTGTGGTTGTGGCCCGGAAGCCATGGCCATATAATCGGTCAACGAAGCCAATAAGTGAGCGGCTTGTTGAATCACACTTTCTAAAACCTGTGCTTGCTGTTGATAAATCTGACGTACTGCCAAACGCTCTTGAACTGATAAAAACGTCTCATCCAACAAGTGATCTACATAGAAACGATACCCCGTTTCAGAAGGAATTCGTCCGGCTGAAGTATGAGGTTGCTGTAAGAAGCCCATTTCTTCTAAATCGGCCATTTCATTGCGAATGGTCGCCGCACTGACATCGCTTAAGTATCTTCGGGAAATCGTCCGGGAACCCACAGGTTCTGCTGTGAGAATGTAATCCCGCACAATCGCCTGTAAGATCCTTTGTTTTCGTGCATCTAATTCCATACAACGTCCCCTGCCTTTCCATAGTGGTCGATTCATTTAGCACTCGAAGACGTTGAGTGCTAACAATGAAAAGATACACCCTTTTGTCGGATTTGTCAAGAGGTTTGCTGAAAAAAAGTCAGGAAAGGTCAAAGTCAATCCTGCTTCAAAAATTTGATCAAGACCTGATTGCTGAGCGGCAAGCCTGTCGAAGTTAGCCGCAACCGCCCGTCCAATGTTTCTTCCAACCAACCATTCTTGAGATTGGCTGAGATTGCCTCTGCGTATTCTGTGCGAAAATCGATTTGAAAGCGTGTATCCATTTCTTGGTAAGAGATCCCTTTTAATAAACGCAGTCCCATGAGGATAGTTTCGGTTCGTTCGATTTCCGATGTGCAGACTTCGTCATCGCTGATCAAGGGTGTATTATGAGTATGCCAATGGTTCAAGTACGCTTTTAGATCCGCACTATGAGAAAAGCGATGCTGGTCCAAATAGGAATAGGCAGCCAAACCTAAGCCTAAATATTCTCGATTCTGCCAATAGATCAAATTATGGCGACATTCAAAACCGGGTTGACAATAATTTGAAATCTCGTACTGTTTGTATCCGGCATCGGTAGCAATTCGGTTCGCCAGCGACATCATTTCGAGCTGTTCTTCTTCCGCCGGGAGTCTTAGTTGCCCCTGCTTTTGCATTTGGCCAAAAGGGGTGCTCTCTTCTACAATCAGATTGTATAGCGAAAGATGTGTCGGTTGCCAACTAATGGCTTCTTGAAGCGTCTGTTGCCATTGTTCAAGGCTTTGACCGGGAAGCCCGTAGATGAAATCGATGTTCCAGTTTTCTACTCCGCATTTCTTTAAAGCGCTCATAGTCTCTCTAGCCACTTGCGCAGTATGACCACGGCCAATCTGCTTAAGCAAAGTGTCATCGAAACTCTGGATTCCTAAAGAGAATCTTTGGACACCATGGGACTGAGCTACACGAATTTTGCTTTCTGTCAAACTACCCGGATTTGCTTCCAAGGTTGCTTCAAATCCTTCTTGAAAATCAAAATAATAGAAAATCGCCTTGAACAACCGATGGAGTTGGTCTTCGCTCAAAACGGAAGGTGTGCCACCTCCGATGAAGAGCGATTCAAATTTCCTA
>Ga0228535_1001454_pt1 | contig 35979 bp, 37 predicted proteins | sample SJ1metagenome_FD_168457 | JGI IMG/M metagenome (GOLD analysis project Ga0228535, IMG submission 168457) | Enriched culture of PCE-dechlorinating microbial communities from Ithaca, New York, USA - SJ1 | ecosystem: Engineered > Modeled > Simulated communities (microbial... > Unclassified | place...
TTGTCGCTCATTGGCGGCCTTGCGGTCATGCCTGCGATGCTGTCTGCTGTGCCAGAAAGGTTTTTCAAGCGAATTAGGGTAGGATAATGGAAAATCAGGTACGTGAGCGTATTGTCGATCAGTCGAAAGAGCTTTTCTTCAATCGGGGCGTGCGGAATGTCACGATGGATGAGCTTGCTTCGGCGTGCGGCATAAGCAAGAAGACGCTCTATGTGAATTTTCCGAGCAAAGAAGAGCTTCTGCACTACATCATGATGCAATTGAGAGACGAGCTTGTGGAGCGCGTGCGCTGCATTCTCAGCGACACCTCACAACCTGTCTTCTCGCGCCTTAGAGATGTCATAAACGCTGTGAGCCTCCACAGCATGCAATTTGCGCCGATATTTCTCGAAGATGTAAAGCGCTTCCAGCCTGGGACCTGGCGCGAGCTGCAAGCTTACAAGAAAAACGGCATTGCCGATGCCATCCGTACGCTCATTCATGATGGCCAGACTCAAGGCTATATCAGAAAGCTGCCAGAAAACTTCATTATCCATGTCTGCTTCGCGCTCATCGATGACATCTTGACCCCTGAAACAATGCTCGAGCTTTCAATGCCCTTCCATGATCTGTTCGAGCATCTTATGTCGCTCTTTTTTGAAGGGTTTCTTACTGAAGATGGCAAAAAAGCGATATATTATATAAAATCGAGTTAATGAGAGAGGAGGCAGTATCGTGGAATCTATCGTGAAACCACCTGAAAAAATCACGCTCGCTCTCAGCCATACCGACAGCATCGCATTCAACAAGCTTATCCATGTGTCGCCACAGACAATCGACAAGCTCATCGATGCGCCAGCACTGAGAAAAGCCATTGCAAAAGTGTTCGAATGGTCAACCTATCGCTCAAGCCTGTCGTTTAAGGAATATCCGAGGCAGGTCCAGCTCGACAAGTTCTACATAACGCGCGCGTTCATAAAGGCAATCGACGCCGCGCTTGCCAGCGCACAGAAAAGCCCTGTATTCAGGCATTCGCTTGTCAATTCCGTATTGCCTGCCATGTTCAGCGCAATCGACAAAACGACCGAGCGGGAAGCGGCCTTCAAGCGGCGGTATGGATTCGGCCCGCCCCGTTTTCTGGTTCTAAGTCCGACCAAATTCTGCAATCTCCATTGCACAGGCTGCTATGCAAACAGCGATTCGGCGAGCCGCGAAAAGCTTTCATTCACAATAGTCGACAGAATAATCCGCGAAAAGACCGAGGTCTGGGGCTCGGTCTTTACAGTCATTTCCGGCGGCGAGCCGCTCCTGTACGAAAGCGAGGGCAAGACAATTCTGGATCTGGCGCGTGCGCATCAGGACAACTATTTCCTCATGTACACAAACGGCACAACCATCGACAAGGAAATGGCCCGCAAACTCGCCGAAGTCGGGAATATCACCCCTGCGATTTCAGTAGAAGGCTACGAAAACGAAACCGATGCGCGGCGCGGCAAGGGCATCTACAAAAAAGTCCTGAGCGCCATGGAGAATCTACGCGCCGAAGGCGTGCCTTTCGGCGTCTCACTCACCGCGACAAAAGAGAACGCGCACCTCATCCCGAGCAAGGAGCTAGTCGAATATTACACAAGGTTGGGAGCACTGTATTTCTGGATTTTCCAGCTCATGCCGATCGGGCGCGCTTCCATGGATCTTGTGGTGACCGCCGAGCAGCGACTCGATATGTATAATCGCATGTTCGATCTCATCAAGAATGACCGGTATTTTATCGCTGACTTCTGGAACGGCGGGACGCTGAGCAATGGATGCATTTCCGCGGGGAGGATGCGCGGAGGCGGCTACCTCTATATCGATTGGGCCGGCCATGTCACGCCATGCGTATTCAACCCCTATGCCGCGGGCAACGTCAACGAAATCTACACGCGCGGAGGAGAGCTGAGCGAAGTGCTGGTATCGCCCTATTTCGAGTCACTCCAGGAATGGCAGAAAGACTATGCCATGAACGACGAAAAATACGAAGGCAACTGGGTGCTCCCCTGCCCCATGCGCGATCACTATGCCGATATGCTGAAAATTCTCGAGAAAACCAATCCCGAGCCGACGGATGAGGCCGCGGCTGAGGCTTTGCACGATCCTACGTATCACGCTGCGATGATTCAGTACGACAAGGAGCTTGAGCAGACCATCGGACCATTGTGGAAAAAGAAATATCTGAAGCGCTGAAGCACAATGTCTACAACGCCCTTACCCTGCTATAATTTCTTTCGCTTTTTTATACACGGCGCGACGGATTGCTTCATTCCGGATTTGCAGGGATCTGGCGGAAGCTGTCTTGCTTTCGGGGCTCTGAGCAAGCACCACAGCAGAAATCGCCTCCACGAATACAGAGCCAGCTACGACAGCATGAACGTAAGGTGCGACAGCGCGGGCTTGCGCGCCCGAACGAATGCCGAATCCGCCAAAAATTTTTGATCCGCCTTTGTTGACAGCGCTGAGAAACATTTTAGTATTAGCATTGATCTCGGTAGCAGCCCCGGTAATTCCCGCGCGCAAAGCTGCATATATGTATGGTCTTCTCAGAGCGATCATTGCGGCGAGCCGGATAGGCTTCATGGAGGGAGCCGCGACTGGTATCGAGCATATAGCCCCAGGGATTTTCTCTGATGCAGCGACACAGGCTTGAGCTAAACCCTCGTCGGCATCGAAAGGGAGGTCGGGGACAATGAGGCCAGCAGCACCGGCCTTGGCTGCGGCATCTACGAAAGTCACAATACCGGGCGCGAAAACCAAGCTTGCGTATGTCATGACGAAAACAGGTATCTCCGGATAGGTAGCGTGCAGATCTGCAACGAGCGCCAATGATTCTTTTACTGAGCTGCCTTTTTCGAGCGCCGAAGAGCACGCGTCACGGATAGTTGGGCCATCGGCGCTCGGATCGCTAAATGGGATTTGAACCTCCAAGTAAGTAGCACCGCCTTCTACGAGCCCTCGTGCGGCAGCGCGGCATCCTGAGGCGTCGGGGTAGCCAGCTACGAGGTGAGCCATAAGAGGTATGCGTTCGACGCTCATTTTTTTGCTCCTTGCGAGACGTTCATTGCGACCAATTCTCTCTCAAGAAAGTCTTTCCATTCTTTTGGCCGAAGAAGGGGCGCGGTGATGAACAGATCCTTGTCTCCGCGACCAGACATATTGACGACGACAGCTTTCCCTGGTTGAAGTGAACGCGCAAGTGATAGTGCGGCAGAAGCCGCATGTGCACTTTCCAGTGCAAAGACAACCCCTTCTGTCTTTGCCAGGAAAGTCAAAGCCTCCAAGGCTTCGGTGTCGGTCGCGCGGCGGAATTCGATACGGCCGGAACGGCCTAGCGATGCAAGCTCTGGACCGATGCCCGGATAGTCGAGTCCGGCGGAAATCGAATGGGTTTCTGCGACCTGGCCATCGTCGTCCAGAAGAAACCGGCTTTTGTACCCGTGAACGATACCAGTGCGAGCTCCGTTGCCGGTCATACGGGAGGCGTGTTCACCCTTCCCCTGTCCGATGCCTCCAGCTTCCACCCCGACGAGCCGAGGAGTTTCATCATCAAGGAAAGGCTCAAAAAAGCCGATCGCGTTCGATCCACCGCCAACACAAGCCACCAAAACCTCAGGTGTCACACCACGTTCAGCTAGCTGTGCCTTGGTTTCACGGCCGATAACAGACTGGAAAACACGGACCATGTCCGGGTATGGAGATGGTCCGAGTGCGGACCCTATCAGGTAGAATGTGTTGCTGAAGCTCTCGGCCCAATCGCGAAAAGCCTCGTTTATCGCATCCTTCAACGTCTTCGAACCGGAATAAACCGGCACAACTTTGGCACCGAACAACTCCATTGTCGCAACATTCGGTTGCTGGCGATCGACATCGATCGCTCCCATGTACACTACACATTCGATTCCGAGTTTGGCACAGGCTGCAGCTGTCGCCACACCATGCTGGCCAGCGCCCGTTTCTGCAATTATTCGTCGTTTGCCCATGCGCTTGGCCAATAGGGCCTGCCCCACTGCGTTGTTGATTTTGTGCGCGCCAGTGTGCGCGAGCCCTTCCATTTTGATATAAAGATCCGCGCCGCCCAGGAGCTTTGAAGCGTTAGAAGCGTACAGCAGCGGCGTAGGGCGACCTATGAACTCGGAACGAATACGCTCCAACTCAGCATTGAACGAAGGATCTCCAATTTCCTCGAAAAAAGCTTCTTCGATCTCTTCAATTGCGCTCCGGAGAACTTCTGGCACGTAACGCCCGCCATAAGGTCCGAAGTAACCTTTGTCCGAACGGCGCGCCATTATTTTGTCGCTAGTTGGCATATTCATCGATCTCCTTGAAAAAAGCGGCCATAAGGCCGTGGTCTTTTTTTCCTTTTTCGACTTCAAGCTTGCTTGAAGCGTCGATCAGCTCTGGAGCGTACGATTTTAAGGCATGACCGACCGTGCCAACGCCCAAGCCGCCGGCAAGCCAGAGAAAACCGCGATCGGCCATGAATTTTACGAGTTCCGCGGCTATCGCCATCCCCGTGCCCCCAGTTACATTCTCTGCGCGCGCATCCGCCAATATCCGCGGTTCACCGCTTCGCCGCAAAAGGTCGATTACTGCCAGATCCTCGGCGTTTCCGATGCGAGCGGCGGCGTAGCGTCCCGCTTTGCCCTCAAGTACAGCATCCAGAGCTGCAAGCGCGGCAGGCGTACTTTCCCCGTGCCACTGAATCGCGTCCAGAATCCCTTCCTGCGCGAGAGACAGCGCTGTTTCGGCTTTCGTAGAATGTATCTCCGTGATCACACCAACCAGAAGTGGTTTCGGATCATCCTTGTCGGAAAAATCCCGTTGCTGCTTGTACAAATATTGCCAAACCTCTCGCACAACTTGTTTGGAAGCTGCGCGTGGGCTTTCGGCAAACACAAAACCGAGCAAATCAGCACCAAGATCAGCGGCCAGGAGCGCATCTTCCGTCCGAGCCAGACCGCAAATCTTGACAAGGGGTCGTTTCAGATTATTCACTCTAGTTTCCCTACGCTCGGCGATCCGTCGCCAGAAAATACCCGCAGCGTCTTCTTTCGCACTCTGAAAACCATTTATAATGGCGGAAATCCCCCCAGGGTCTTTAATGGCAGCCTCCCCGACCAGGATTCCATCGAAACCGAGGCGGCGCGCGTAAGCAGCGGCCCCAGCAGAATCAATGCCGGACTCATACACGGCTCTGCCGGGAAGACGGGATCGAGCCGCGGCAGGAATAAGCGGATCGATAGAAAAAGTAGCTAAATCGCGCGCGTTTGCGCCGGACAGCACCACTCCATCGGAGGCGGCCGCTGTGAGCTTTGTATAGTCCTCGTACTCGCGCACTTCCACGAAAGGCATCATTCCGAAGGAACGGCAGAGGGCGGCCATGCGGCGCAATAGATCGACATCAAGAATTCGGGCTATCAGGAGCACAGCATCTGCCCCAGCGCGATATGACAGCTCGATTTCTTCTTCTTGCAATAGAAAATCTTTGCGAAGATACGCAAGTTCCGGACGCGCGATGGCAACATCGACTAAATCTTCCAGCGATCCTTTGAAGTAGTTTCGTTCGGTAAGAACGGAAACGTTCCTCGCGCCTGCTGCGGCGTACGCAGCAACAAGTTTTCTAGGGTCCAGGTTTTGAACGATATCGCCCCTGGAGGGAGATGCGCGTTTGATTTCCAATATCGCACCCGGTTCTGCAAGAAATGGAACGAGTGGCCTAAGACGCCGCGTTGGAATCCTCGATCCGAAACTCGGTCCAAGCTTTGCCAAGTCTCGGCGTCTGTCGGCTACTATCTTCTCAAGAATGTCAGCCATGGTACGCTCCACCATCAGCGGCGGCAAAAATTCTTGCGGCCATTTTTAGCTCCTCGATTTTAGCTGCAACGGCGCCTGAAGCGAGTGCCGCAGCGGCCTGCTTGGCGCCTTCCACTATGCTCTTTGTACGGCCAGAGATGTAGAGCGCAGCGCCGGCGTTGATGGCGGTAGCCGCTTCCAAGGCTGGATAGCCCTTCCCGTCCGCTAGTTCTAGCGCAAGTTTGGCATTGTCGTTTGCGTCTCCGCCCTTGAGTTCGTTGTGGTCATAGGTTCCAAAACCCTCGGCCTTCGGATCGAATACGTATTCCTTCACTATACCGTCTTCGGAAATCTCCACGATGTCGGTCAGCGCGCAAGGGGATATCTCGTCCATGCCGTCGCGGCTGCGCATGGTCATAACACGCTTAACCCCAAGGAGCCGTGCTGCTTCGGCAACAGGCCTCAGGAGCGCCTTGTCGTACACACCGATGATCTGGTACGAAGCATCGGCCGGGTTTGAGAGCGGGCCGACGAGATTCATGATTGTCTTGATCCCCAATGCTTTGCGGGCTGGCGCAGCGTGCTTCATTGCCCCATGGTAAAAAGGGGCGAATAGAAAAACGAAATTCGTCTTTTCCAGAAGAGTCTGTGCAGCGGCCACAGGAATGTTGACCGGAACACCGAGGGCCTCATAAAAATCGGCGCTTCCCGACTTGCTTGAAACTGCGCGATTTCCGTGTTTGGCAACAGGAAGCCCGCAAGCTGCCGCGGCCAGGGCTGCCATCGAGCTGATATTGAATGTTCCCATTTCATCGCCGCCGGTACCGCACGTATCAGTAACCGGAACCTTCGTGGTGAACGGCGTCTTCTTGCGGCGAAGAACCGCTGCGCACCCGGCAATCTCGACTGCTGCCGGGCCTTTGGCGGCAAAGGCTGTCAACAGCGCAGCAGTCTTTGGAGTATCAAGCGCACCATCAGTAAGCTCTTCCATAAAGGATTCAGCTGTTTCGCGGTCTAGGTCCTGCCTTGTCAGAAGCTTTTCCAAGGTAAATTTAAACGCGAAAGGTTCACGCCGGTAGGTCAGAAAAGCCTTCAAAAGAAGTTCGCCTGCCTCGGAGGCTATCGATTCCGGGTGGAACTGTACGCCTTCGATATTGAAGAATGTATGCCGCACGCCCATGATGTCGCCATCTGCGGAGCGCGCAGTGATTTCCAGACAAGAAGGCAATGTAGCCTCATCAATCACAAGGCTGTGGTAACGGGTAAATACTGATTTGTTGCCTATTGTACGAAAAAGTCCCCTCCCGTCCAGCGAAATCTCCTCGGCGATTCCATGTTTGATATGCTTGGCTTGGACAATATTGCCGCCGAACGCATAACAGATGGCTTGATGACCGAGGCACACGCCCAGTATCGGTATCTTGCCAGCAAAATGCTGTATCGCTGCGACGCTAATGCCCGCATTCTCGGGTCGTCCCGGACCAGGAGAGATTACCAAGCGCTTAGGCTTTAATGCCTCTATGCCTTCTATATTGATTTCGTCGTTGCGGACGACAATTAACGGTTCATTTGAAAGCCGAGCCAGTAATTGATACAAATTATACGTAAATGAATCGTAATTATCGATCAAAATCGTCATTTTTTTTGCCTCTCGTTTACTTTCCGCCGCTGAGGGCTGCACGCAGAGCGGCGAGCTTCTCATTCGTCTCTTCCCATTCACGTTCGGGCTTGGAGCCATACACAATGCCTGCACCAGACTGAAGGTACCAACGTCCATCCTTCACCAGAGCTGACCGTATGGTGATGCACGTATCAAACCCACCCGCTGCGTCCAGGTAGCCAACTGCTCCTGCATAAAAACTCCTGTCCATAGGCTCAAGGTCGGAGATAATTTCCATCGCCTTGATTTTTGGCGCACCACTGACAGTCCCAGCGGGAAACGCTGATCGCAGAACATCCAGATTCGTGTGGTCTTTAGCAGGGATACCCTCCACCTCCGAAACGATATGGATGACATGCGAAAAACGCTCTGGCTCGAAATTACGCGTCATGCGCACAGAACCGGGCGTACAGGCGCGGCCCAGGTCGTTTCGCGCCAAATCAACCAGCATAAGATGCTCGGCCCGTTCCTTGGGATCAGCAAGCAGTTCTTTCTCTAGTTCAATGTCCTTATCAGGCGTGGAACCCCTTCGCCGGGTACCCGCAATAGGACGAATAGAGGCGACACCATTGCGCAGGCGGACCAGGCTTTCAGGGGAAGCACCAACAAGTGCATAGGTTCCGAAATCGATATAGAACAGATACGGTGATGGGCTAGCCGATCGAATTCGTCGATAACCTTCTAGCGCGTCCAAACTCGATTCCACGACTAGTCGGCGAGAAAGAACAGCCTGCACGATGTCGCCCGCGATGATACGCTCACGGATTTTCTCAACTCCATCCATATAGACTCTCTTGTCAGCTTCCTGGTCGGAAATAACGTTAAAAGAAACAGCTTCCTCTGGAGGTGCCAAGTGGCTGAAATCTAAATCTGAAAGTCGCTTCTTTAAATCCCTGATTCGGGCGTCAAGATCGACCTCGTGCTCCGTATAGTTAAGAGCGATAACATGAATCGTATCGGTGAAATGGTCAAATACCAGGTACAGGTGGCCAACAATGAACTCAGCCTCCGGCACGCCTATTGCGTCGGGTTTGGCTGTAATCTTAACCGTGTCGCAGCGCGCCGCGAAATCGTAGCCGAGAAAACCTATTCCACTCGCGGGAACAGGCAAGTGAGGCGCTACCCCTGCATTCTGGGAAGCTATATAAGAAAGAGCGTCAAGTATGTCATACTTTCCTTTGCGTCGCTCTGCTAATTCTGATTTGGGTGTCCATGGACGAGAGATGCCGTTGACCACAAAAGACACACCATCTCTTTCCTGGCGCACGCGGAAAGCCTCGTCGACGAGAAGTAGCGAATAGCGTTCGCGCCCCTGCTTGAACGACGCCGATTCCAAAATGGCCTTCGAACCCAGCTTCTTTGCCAGTGTAAACGGCGTAAAGCGTTCTCCCGGCATCGAAAATACGATCTCGTCCCCTCTCCGTCCGTTCATTTGGTACTCCCCAGAATGTTTCTATACATAGATACATTGCTTGCAAGCGAATGTACACAATGTTGTTGATTCTGTCAATAGAAACATGCCGGGGCAAGAGAAAGCTTTTCACTATAGATAGCGTCAAAGCAGTACCGTCGAAGCGCTTATCGCAAATGGATTGCTGAAAGAAGTTGTCTATGGGGGGCATGCATTCTATGTCCAGCGCTTTGGAAAATATTAGTGCAATAACTATTGACATTTTGTCTATAGACAATTATATTCTCTTTAGATCGATGCCAGGAGCAAAGAGATGCCAGGTGGACCACATGGAAGATTCGGTGCAGGAAGAGGGATGGGGCGAGGCCCGACTGGGCCGATGTTCCTTCAAGCATGCCTCCTCGTTCTGCTGCATAAAGGCAAGAGCTATGGGTACAGCTTGGCACAAGATCTGAAGCAGTTCGGGTTCGACCCTGCGCGGATCGATATCAGCATCATATACAGGGCTCTGCGCGGCCTGGAAATGCAAGGGCTTGTTGAAACTGCATGGGATGAGAACAGCCTTGGACCTCAGAGGCGAATGTATGAAATTACCCCGCAGGGCGAAGCGGTGCTTTCTGCTTGGATGCAGAATTTGCACCAGAGGAAGCTCGAAATCGAAGCGCTGGAATCGGTCTATGATGAAGTGACGAACAGGCATCCGTAGGGATGACCTATAGATTTTTTGGAGGTACACATATGCCGTATCGTGATGGTACAGGTCCCATGGGGCGCGGTCCGATGACCGGCCGTGGGTTCGGGTATTGCGGCGCTGGCGCTGGCTTTGGTGCCGGCGCAGGTTTTGGTCCAGGTTATGGTATGGGCTATGGCCGCGGGTTTGGCAGAGGTATGGGTTTCGGCGCAGGATTTGGATGGAGAGCAGCCGCGTATGGTGCAGTTCCCGCAGTTCCTACAATAGAAGCCCAAAAAAGCGCTCTTGAGTATGCGCAGAAAGCGCTTGAGCTCAGGCTCGAAGCTGTGAAGGCAGAGCTCGATGCGCTCAAGAAAAGCGAAAGCGAAGCGCCTAAAGCTTGATATCCCCCAGGAAGAGCGGGCTGTGCGGCCCAGTGCTGCGCAGCCCGCTTTCTTTTTAGTATATTCTTGTCAGGAGAATATACTTTATGAATACTTCCGAAGAATCAAATACCACCGCAAGCAATGTATCGCCCAGCACTCAGCTCGCCCGGAAAATCATCGAACAGCTTTCCACGGTCATCGACCCCGAGTTGCAATCTGACGTCATGTCGCTGCAGCTGGTCGAAAACCTTTTTGTCGGCGAAGACGGCTCGGTTTCCTATACCTTCAGACCGACCTCATTTGCCTGCCCGTATGGCGTCAATCTGGCTATGGAAATCAAGAAAGCGATCGCTTCCGTCAAGGGTGTCACTCGCCAGGAAATCCATATCGAAGGGTTTGTGGCTGCTAAAGAGCTCGAAGAGCTCTTGAATTGATGTATATTGCAAAGCGCGCTGGATTGAACGTGTAGGTGCGGCGAGTATATCCTCGCGAAAGTGCCCATATAAAAGTGCCCATATAGAGGAACATATGTCCGCGACATTGCACAAGAAATTCGGGCCAGGCTACCCTAAAAATCGTCGGCAATCGAGCGGGCCTTGGCCACTTGTTCCGCTGTCATTTCTGCCGAAAGATCGGCAATATACTTGGCAGCATCTTCACTGCCATAATCCTTCGCAATCATGTACCAGGCGAGCGCGCGAACTGGATCCTCATCGACGGCAAGCCCGAATTCATAATAGAAGCCAAGCGCCAGCATAGCTTCAGTATTCTCGCCGTATGCTGATTCGTTGTACCAGTAGAGCGCCTCGTTGTAATCAGCATTTACGCCCTCGCCATTCTCGTACTTTAATGCAAGCATGTACTGGGAATCCGGCAGGCCTTGTTCCGCTGCAAGGGTGTACCATTTAACAGCCTCGCCGAAATCTTGCTGTACACCAAGCCCCTTGTCGTAGAACCATCCAACACTGTACTGGCCATACGCATAACCCTGCGCAGCGGATTCTTCATACCAATGAAAAGCTTTTTCGTAGTCTTTTGCTACGCCTAAGCCGTTTTCGTAGAGCCACGCTACATTGCATTGTGCAGCCGTATAGCCCTGGTCAGCGGCCTTTTGATACCATCCCAGCGCTGCTGCGTAATCCTTCGGAACACCTTTGCCTTCTTCATATAGGAAACCGAGGTTGTTTTGAGCAGTGGCATTGCCTTGGTCCGCTGCTTTTTCAAACCATCGCGCTGCCTCTGCGAGGTCTTGTGCGACTCCATCACCGTTGAAATATTTTATGCCGAGACTGTTCTGCGCTTTTGGATCGCCATTTTCAGCTGCGGCGCGCAGCGAAGCGATATCAGATGCAGATGTCTGTGCCGAAGCGAATGCAAAAGCTATAAAAAATACCAACAAGAAAACAAAAAGCCTTTTCATGAGGCCTCCCTTGTATCACTAAATTATAAGCGCGCAGGCATGAAAATGCAAAAAATGAAGTCATGCCTTTTTCTTTTTCGTACTAATTATTCGTTGCATGATAAGGCCCGTAATAGTAAGCGCGCCCAGGGTCAGCACGAACCTCCACGCCGCGAACGCAAGCCCCATGAATTGTATTTCGACATACAGCGAACCTGTCGGGAGTGTTCCCAAACCGAACGCGATCAGTGCTCCTTTCATTAAGATAGGCGTCTTTTTTAATCAGGCGATAGATTGTATAACCAAACCATGACAGACTTCGATACCCTTTTTCTGAAGAGAAAATCGGTCCGGGCATATGAGGACAGGCCAATTCAGCCAGGGGTGAGAGCACAGGTTCTCGCTGCGACGATGCGCGCGCCCACTGCGGGCGATCTTATGTTGTATTCTGTTCTGGAAATCGAGGAGCAAGCGCTCAAGGAGAAGCTCGCCGAGACCTGCGACCACCAGCCGTTCATTGCGAAAGCGCCGTGGGTGCTGGTTTTCCTTGCGGATTACAGCCGGATGATGGCTTATTTTGAGCACCACGGGGTGCCCGAGTGGTGCGCGCGCACTGGCAGGCCCGCAATCAAGCCGCGCGAATCCGACCTTCTGCTTGCTTGCTGCGACGCGCTGATTGCAGCTCAGACTGCAGCGATTGCGGCTGAGAGTCTCGGCCTCGGTTCCTGCTACATCGGCGACATCATGGAAAACTGGGAGATCCACCGCGAGCTGCTGGCGCTCCCCAAGTATACCTTCCCCATCACCATGCTGTGCATCGGATATCCTACACAACAGCAGAAGGACAGACCCCAGCCGCCGCGTCTTCCTGAGCAGCTGATTGTCATGAAAAATCGCTACCGCCCAGCGGCTCCAGAGCAACTCGCTTCAATGTACCAAGGCGAGGGCTACGGCAAGTTCGCCCCGTATGGCGATGCCGAGAATACAGCCCAAGCGCTTTACGATCTCAAATTTGCAGCTGACTTCAGCCAGGAAATGCGGCGGAGCGTGGCAGCGATGCTGAAGGATTGGGAATAGTAGCTCGATTCCCCTGTACGTCTTTCGAAATTCTGCGATACTATCGAGCTATGCTGAGCGCCTTGCAAAGTGTTTTTTCTGTCATTCTAATGATCGGCCTCGGGTTTTTTCTGGCAAAGCGGCGCTGGTTCGAAGGCAACTCGAGCGCGCTTATTTCGCGGCTCGTGGTGAATGTCGCCCTCCCAGCCTACATGATTTCGAACCTAATGGGCGGCTATGACCGGGCAAAACTGCTGGACATGCTGCCGGGCTTGCCTGTGCCTTTTCTTGTCATGATTGTGAGTTATGTTGCTGCAATGGGGCTTGCGCGGCTTATTCGTGTGCAGAAAGACAGGCGGGGAGCCTTTCAATCGATGTTCGCGCTGTCGAACTCGGTATTCATCGGGCTGCCGGTTAACGTTCTTCTGTTTGGCGATGCAAGCCTTCCCTATGCCCTCCTCTACTATATCGCGAATACAACGACGTTCTGGACAATTGGCGTGTATGGCATTGCAGTCGATGGATCGATCCGCAAGAACGGCCCCAGACCTTCTCTGGTTTCGCTTTCGGGGCTGAGGCGCATTCTCTCGCCTCCTCTTTTAGGCTTTTTCGCAGCAGTGATTATGATTATGCTCGGAATCAGGCTGCCAAAGTCGATTATGGATACGTGCCGCTACCTTGGCAGCATGACCACTCCCCTATCCATGCTCTTCATTGGTATCGTGATTGCGCGGGTTGAATGGAAAGCGCTCAGATTCGAGATGGATTTTCTTGTGATTCTTGCGGGGCGCTTCCTCGTAACGCCAGCCCTCATGTTCTTTCTTGTCCGTGGCCTCGATTTTCCGCTTCTCATGAAGCAAGTATTTTTGATGCAGGCCGCCATGCCTGCCATGACGCAGAATCCTATTCTCGCGGAAGCGTATGGCGCGGATGCTGAGTATACCGCAATAGGGACATCGCTCACGACTGTGCTCAGCATGCTGAGCATTCCGATCTATATGACGCTGGTAGGCGTGCTGTTTTAGCCGGCACAAGGTTGGAAGCACTACATTTTATGCACTTTTAATCTATATTTATGCACAAAAGCCTTGCAATTTTCATTCTTTTCGGATATTTTTCCATAACGCCAGCTCATGGCGGGAAGGAGCCCCATGTTCCGGAAGGAAAAAGCCGCGATGCTCGTCCTCGAGGACGGCACGGTATTTGAAGGCTATTCAGTCGGGGCGGATGTTTCTTCCGAAGGTGAAGTCGTCTTTTCCACCGGGCTTGTCGGCTATCCCCAAAGCCTGACCGATCCTTCGTATTGCGGCCAGATTCTTGCATTCACCTATCCGCTCATTGGCAACTATGGCGTGCCTGCGCTCAAGCGAAACAGCCACAGCATCCCCCTCAATTTTGAATCGGATAGGATTCAGGTGAGCGGCGTTGTGGTTGCCGAAGCTTCCTTCGAGCCCAGCCATCACAGTACAAACCTTTCCTTTCCTGAATGGCTGAAACAGGAAGGAGTGCCAGGTATTGCTGGTATCGACACGAGGGCGCTCACTCGTCTTCTGCGCGAACACGGCGTGATGAAGGGGAAAATCCTTGTGGAAGGTGCAGGCCTAGCGCACACAAACCTCGAGAAGGCTGATTCTCCCGTCAAAGTAGTCTCTGTCAAAGAGCCGATACGGTATCCGGCAGGCCCTGGTGCTCCCAAGCTTGTGCTTGTCGATTGCGGGGTAAAGGTGAACATTCTGCGAATCCTCATCGATTCCGGCGTTGATGTGACTCGTGTTCCCTGGGATTATCCTTTCGAGACGCTTGAATATGACGGCCTCTTCCTTTCCAATGGGCCCGGCGATCCCAAAGCCTGCACCAGGACAATTGCCCATCTGCGACATGCGCTCACACAAAAGCGCCCGATATTCGGCATATGCCTTGGTACCCAGCTCATGGCGCTCGCAGCGGGAGCGGATACGTACAAGCTTAAATATGGCCACCGCGGCCAAAATCAGCCTGCAATCGAGCGGACATCGGGACGCTGTTATATCACGAGCCAGAATCATGGTTACGCCGTGCAGGAAGCATCGCTCCCCCCGGGATGGGAGAGTTGGTTCACCAACGGCAACGACGGGACAGTGGAAGGCATCCGCGCCGCTGGCGTTCCTTTCAAAGCTGTGCAATTCCACCCTGAAGGCTGCCCGGGCCCTCGCGATACTGAATTTCTTATTCACCAATTTCTGGACGAAGTGCAAAACCGCAGGAGCGCGAAATGAACGCTCAAAACACACTCAGAAAACCACAAAAAGTCCTGGTTCTTGGCTCCGGAGGCCTCAAGATCGGCCAAGCAGGCGAATTCGACTATTCAGGCTCGCAAGCCCTCAAAGCCCTGCGCGAAGAAGGCGTAACGACCATCCTCATCAACCCGAATATCGCGACCAATCAAACGAGCGAAGGCATGGCCGATGCAACCTTTTTCCTGCCGGTCACGCCTGATTTCGTCCGCCAGGTAATCGAAAAAGAGCGCCCTGATGGCATTCTGCTCTCGTTTGGCGGCCAGACTGCGCTTAACTGCGGGCTTGCGCTCCACAGAGAAGGCATACTGTACAAATATGCGGTGGATGTGCTCGGAACTCCCGTCGAAGCCATCGAGCTGACGGAAGACCGAAAGCTCTTCGCTGAGCATCTGCGCACGTTGGGATTGAAAACGCCCGAGAGCAAAGCAGCAGTAAGCGTCGAAGAAGCCATCGCCTGTGCTGATGAAATCGGCTACCCTGTCATGGCGCGCGCGGGTTTTGCGCTCGGCGGCGCGGGCTCCGGCATTTGCAGAAATCGCAGGCAGCTTGTTGCGCGCTGTGAAAAAGCCTTCGCCCTCTCACCGCAGGTGCTTGTTGAAGAATGGCTCGGCGGCTGGAAGGAAATCGAATATGAAGTCGTCCGCGACAGCGCTGATAATTGCATTGCTGTCTGCAATATGGAGAATATCGACCCGCTCGGTATCCATACTGGCGAGAGTATTGTCGTTGCGCCCTCGCAGACACTGACTGACGAGGAATATCACTCTCTGCGGAGCATCGCTCTCAAGCTCATCCGGAGCCTCGGAATAGTCGGTGAATGCAACATCCAGTATGCCCTCGATCCGAACTCAGGCGACTACCGGATCATTGAAGTGAATGCGCGCCTTTCGCGCAGCTCTGCCCTCGCTTCAAAAGCGACAGGATACCCCCTGGCTTATGTCGCAGCCAAGCTCGCGCTCGGTTACTCGCTCACCGAGCTTCGCAATAAAGTGACAGGGGTCACCACTGCCTGTTTCGAGCCGGCGCTCGACTACTGTGTGGTCAAAATGCCGCGCTGGGACCTGTCCAAGTTCAAGGCTGTGGATACCCAGCTTGGCAGCGAGATGAAATCCGTCGGCGAAGTCATGGCCATTGGACGGAATTTCGAGGAAGCGCTCCAGAAAGCTATCCGTATGACCGGCATCAGCGAATTAGGCTTGCGCGCTGACGGAAAACTGCTTGGCAAATCGTTTACGAACCTTGCAACCGCGCTTAAAAAGCCTACGGACAGGCGGCTGTTTGCAATTTACCGGGCACTCGCCGAAGGCTGGACTGTCAAAAAAATCAACTCGCTTACAGGCATCGATTCATGGTTTATTTCGAAAATCGCTGCAATCCAGAAATGCGAAGAAGAGCTGGCAGCCACTGTGCGGACCGCGAGCAGGGGCGGTACATCCGCGGCCAGCCTGAGCTCATGTCCGCCAGAACTTCTGCGCAAGGCTAAGCGCCTCGGTTTTTCCGATGCCGGCATTGCGCGCATTCTTGGCTGCAGCGAACAGGAAGTCCGCAGCTGGCGGGAATCTATAGGCTTGCGGCCCGCAGTCAAGCAAATCGACACGCTCGCCGCCGAGTACCCGGCGCAGACAAATTACCTCTATACCACCTACTGCGCTGCCCAAAATGACATAGCTCCTTCTCACAGCAGTATCCTTGTGACCGGCTCGGGCCCCTACCGCATCGGCAGCAGCGTCGCATTCGACTGGTGCGCGGTGAGCGCTGCCCAGACATGCCGCCAGCTCGACAAGAAAACCATCATGGTCAATTGCAATCCCGAGACCGTCAGCACCGATTACGACATATGCGACCGGCTCTATTTCGAAGAGCTCAGCTTCGAACACCTCATGGACATCTACGAATTCGAACAGCCATCGGGCGTTCTCCTCTCCATGGGCGGGCAGATCGCGAATAACCTTGCTCTCCCGCTCTTCGAAGCAGGCGCCCTCATCCTCGGCACTTCTCCTCAGAGTATCGACCGCGCAGAAGACAGGCACAAATTCTCGCGCCTCCTCGATGAACTCGGTATCGATCAGCCTGCATGGAAAGAACTGACCACCATTGAAGAAGCGCGCGCATTTGCCTCGACAGCCGGCTACCCTGTCCTTGTCCGCCCGAGCTATGTGCTCTCCGGCGCGGCAATGAACGTAGCCTGGGACGACGAGAGCCTCGCGACGTTCCTGGGCCTTGCGGCCGATGTCTCGAGCGAGCACCCTGTCGTCATCTCTAAATTCATCGAAAACGCCAAGGAAATCGAAATCGACGCCGTCGCCCGGCACGGGAAGCTCATCTACCACGCCATCACCGAGCACATCGAGAACGCAGGCGTCCATTCCGGCGATGCTACCGTCGTTTTCCCGCCTCAGCGCCTCTATATCGAAACTGTCCGCAAAATTCTCAGAATCACCGAACAGATAGCGGCAGCGCTCAATATCACAGGGCCCTTCAACATCCAGTTTGTCGCCCGCCAGAACCACGTCATGGTCATCGAGTGCAACCTGAGAGCGAGCCGCTCATTCCCCTTCTGCTCTAAAGTCTCGCGGGTCAACATGATCGACCTCGCGGTCAAGGCGATGCTGGGCGAGCCAGTCACTGCACCACCCAGCCTGATGTACGATCAGCCCTGGGTGGGGGTCAAGGCCGCACAGTTCAGTTTTTCCCGCCTGCATGGCGCTGACCCTGTGCTGGGTGTTGAAATGGCGTCCACTGGCGAGGTCGGCTGTATCGGAAGCGAGTTCAACGATGCGTTCATGAAGGCAATGGTCTCCGTAGGCTACGCTTTGCGCGGCAAAAAAATTCTGCTTTCCACCGGGCCGTTCGAAGACAAGCTCGATTTTATCGACAGCGCCCGGACACTCGCAGAGATGGGCTGCGAGCTCTACGCCTCGAGGGGCACTGCCCTCTTTCTGAAGCACTTCGGCATTCCCGTGACGCAGGTTCACTGGCCGCTCGAAAAAGCAGAACCCAACATTCTCACCATGATGCGTGCCCGCGAATTCGATCTCGTGATCAACATCCCGAAAAACAATCGCAGGCGCGAGCTCAAGAACGACTTCCTTATCCGACGCATGGCAATCGATCTCAACATCCCCCTGTTCACGAATATCAAGACCGCGCGGCAGTACATCGAATCGCTCGCCTACACGCGCCGCAACGGAATCGAGATTCGGGCCTGGGAAGAATATCGCTGAGGGCCACAGCCAGGCTGCGTTCTTTTTTGCCGCGCCCATTCCCTTTTGATTCCCCCACACTTGCCGCGCTTCCACCAATTCTTTACCTTTAGCAAAGCAGCATGCAAGGAGCGAACCATGGCCAACCCTATCCTTACATTCAAAACCAGCAAAGGCGATATCAGCATCGAAGTATTCGAGGACAACGTCCCCATAACCGCTGCCAATTTTCTCGAGTATGTAAAATCGGGCTTCTACGACGGAACGATCTTCCATCGCGTGATTCCAGGCTTTGTCATCCAGGGCGGCGGCTTCGCACCCGGCATGGAACAGAAGAAAACCCGCGCGCCCATCGTCAACGAAGCATCCAAAGCCCCTCCCAATGCCCGCGGCACGCTCTCCATGGCACGCACTTCTGTCCCCGACAGCGCGACAAGCCAATTTTTCATCAACCTTGTCGACAACAAAAGCCTCGACTACCGCGGCCCGGGCGCCGGCGCTGGCTATTGTGTGTTCGGGCGCGTGACCGAAGGACTCGATGTCGTCGATGCTATCGCCCAAGTGAAGACCGGGCGCAGACCGCCGCACGCGGATGTGCCGGTCGAGGATATCGTGCTGATTTCGGCAAAAGTCGTATGAGCGCGAGCGCCGCATGATTGAGGAGAATCATTTCGATTTTGCCTTGCCTTGCGGCCATTATATTACTAAATTTGTAATATATTAAACCATGGAGGTTATATGTTAAAAATTGCTGTCATCATTGGAAGCACACGCCCCGGCAGGAACGGCGAGGCAGTGGGTCGTTGGGTATACGAACAGGCCAAGAAGCGCAGCGATGCGCAATTCGAGCTGGTAGATGTGAAGGATTTCAATCTGCCGCTGCTGGATGAGCCTGTTCCTACATCGATGCATCAATACACACAGGAGCACACGAAAAAGTGGTCCGAAAAAATCAGCAGGTTTGACGGATTTGTATTCGTGACCCCCGAATACAACCATGCGACATCAGGAGCACTTAAAAACGCGCTGGATTATTTGTACACAGAGTGGAATAACAAAGCTGCTGGATTTGTCGGGTATGGTTCCATGGGAGGGGCTCGAGCAATTGAAAATCTGCGCCTCATCATGGGGGAACTGCAGGTCGCCGATGTGCGCGCTGCGGTCTATCTCTCGCTCTTTACAGACTTCGAGAATTTCAGCGTGTTCAAGCCTTTGCCCAACCGCGAAGCTGAGCTCAACACAATGCTGGATCAGCTTGTCGCCTGGGCGGGAGCTCTGAAAGCAATCCGCACATAGCGGGTGCGAGCATATGGGAACCATGAACATCACATTTTTGTACTTCAATGGCTGTCCGAATTCCGAGCCAACCCTCGAGAATCTCAAAGCAGCGCTGGCTGAGCTCAACCTCGACGCTGATCTTTCTATTATCGAAGTAAAGGATCCGCAACAGGCTGCTACTCTCGGCTTTCTCGGCTCGCCGTCGATTCTCGTCGAGGGGCGCGACCTGGAAACAGGCCGGCCCCCGGCAGGAAGTGCCTTTTCCTGCAGAATATATGAGATTGAAGGGCGACGGATAGGGCGCCTTCCAAAAGACTATATCAAGGCAAGGCTGCAATCGCTGGCGCAAACGCTGGGCTAAAAAGAAGGAAAGGCCGGGAGACTGGAGGGGTGCTTCAGCTTTATCCCAAGGAGCAGGGCCTCCTCCGGCATCCGCAATCACTTTTCCTGCATGCAGAATGCGATGCCCAGTGTTTGTCTGCACCTTCACCTAATACAGAAACTTCCCCATGCAGATGAGGTCGATCGCTTCTCCGCCCTTTCTGATGCTGCCTTTTTTCACGCCTTCAAGCTCAAAGCCGAGGCTTTTATAGAGCGCGATGGCGCCGGGGTTGTTCGAAAACACATCGAGCTCGATTTTCTCGATCTTCTTTTCCTGCTTGCAAATATCAAAAAGAGAGAGCAGGAGCCGCCGCCCGATGCCTTGGCCGCGGGAGGCCTTTGCGACGCACATGCCGATCGAAGCGACATGGCTTTCTTCCTTGCGCTCTTTTCTGAGACAATCGAGAGAACCAACAGCCTTGCTGCCATCGAAGCAGATCAACACAAACGAGCCATCGACGGACAGAATCTTTTCCATATATCGATAGCTGGATTCCAGCGTGATAGGTGTCGTCATTTCGAAAAGAGTCGGAAGATTTTCCGATTTGACGGCGTAGACAAGCTCGAACCATGCGGGCACATCCTCGATTGAGCCTTTCCGGATCTCCATACATACCACTCCTTACAGCACTCGGATGAGAACCATATATACAGCCGTCCCGCCCGCAATCGACACAAGCACATTGCGCTTCCAGAGGTGGAGCAGAGCTGTGAGCACCCCGGCCGCGGCTGCGGGAATTCCGAAGGGGGTCTGAGTGAATTCTATATCTTTATACGAAGCGAACACGAGAATGGTCATGACAACCGGCGGAATATAACGCTGCAGGTAATCGAGGAATGCTGGCGGCTTTGTGCGAGAAAAGAAAAGAAAGGGCACCGCCCTCGTAAAGAATGTCACGAGCGTCATGATAACGACAATAGCGAAAAGGCGGGTCATTGCGCTTCGCCTCCGCCCTGCGGGCCTTGCGTGCTTGCGGGCGCAGATTTCCTGCCATCGAGGCGCGGGCGGAGCAGGGAAAGCAAGCCTGTCGCAAACAACAGCGCTACGAGCAAAAAATCGCGCGGTGCTGCAATGAAAAGCGCGAGGACGCAAGCCGCAATAGCCGCCACATATGGCTCAAATCGCCGAACCGCGCGCACCTGCTCGACCAAGAGCACAATAAAAAGCGCAGTGAGCGCAAAATCCATTCCCCTGGCATCGAAGGCGAGGGCTGAGCCCAAAAGGCTCCCAACAGTACACCCCAGCACCCAGTATGACTGATTCAGTGCAGTGACGGCGGCATAAAAACGGGCCTGCTCGACATGCGCAGGAGGCTTGACCGTCGTGAGAAGTCCGTATGTTTCGTCAGTAAGCCCGAAAATAAGATATGGCTTCCATTTGCCCGCACTCTTGAATTGCTCAAGCATCGAAAGCCCGTACACCGCATGGCGCCCATTCAAGAGCAACGTGAGCAAGGCGATTTCGAAAAGCCCTGCCCCGCCTGTGATGAGGCCTATCCCCATAAACTGCGCCGCCCCGGCATAGATGAAAATAGCCATCACCGGAGACATCCACCAGGGGAGACCCGCAGCAATAAGCGTGAACCCGAAAGCCAGCCCTAGAGTGGTATAGCCCAGAAGCACAGGGATGCTCGCCTTGAATGCAGCGGCGAGCACTATGCGGCGTTTCCTTGATCGCGATGATTCCATGGGCCTATCCTATCATATTCTTGAACGCTGTACTTCTTTGGCTACAAGGCGCCCCATTTCTTTTGTACCGACGATGCGAGTAGTGCTCTCAACCTTGTGTAAAGCAATGTCCGCTGTCCGCCACCCGGCTTCGAGCACCCGCGCGACCGCCTGCTCGACTGCCTCAGCTTCCTTGTTCAGATTGAATGAATAGCGCAGCATCATGGCCACCGAAAGAATCGTGCCCAGGGGATTCGCGATATCCTTTCCCGCGATATCAGGCGCTGAACCGTGGATGGGCTCGTAGAGTCCCATCGTTGGCTTGCCCGGCGCGCCTGGTTCGCCGATGCTCGCCGAAGGCAGCATGCCGATCGAACCGGTGAGCATGCTCGCTTCGTCGGAAAGTATGTCGCCGAACATGTTCGAGGTGACAATGACATCGAACTGACCGGGAGCGCGCACGAGCTGCATCGCACAGTTATCGACATACATGGCGCTGGTCTCAACATCGGGATATTCCGCTGAAATGCGCGCATTCACTTCCCGCCACAGGCGCGAAGACTCAAGTATGTTAGCCTTGTCGACAAGGCATAGCCTTAATCGGCGCTTGCGGGCTGCCTCATAGCCGACGCGTAATATGCGCTCAATTTCTTTTCTGGTATAGAATTCGGTATCGAAGGCCGCCTGTCCGTCCTCGGTTCGGCCACTCTTGCCAAAATAGATGCCACCCGTGAGCTCGCGCACAATCAGAATATCAAAGCCGGAGCCCACAATTTCGTCTTTGAGCGTGCAGGCTTCGCGCAAAGGCGCAAGCAGCACCGCCGGACGCAGATTCGCGTACACCCTGAGCGCAGAGCGCAAACCCAAAAGCGCCTTCTCGGGACGCACGTGGCTGGGCAGCGTATCCCACTTCGGTCCGCCGACTGCGCCGAGGAGCACCGCATCGCAGGCCTTCGCCCGCGCAACAGTTTCTTCCGGCAAGGGCTCGCCGCTCGCATCGATCGCGCAGCCACCCGCGAGCAATTCTTCTTTCGAAAACGCATGGCCAAAGCGAGCCCCCACTGCCTCGAGCACGCCGAGCGCGGCCCCGACCACTTCAGGCCCGATTCCATCGCCGCGCACAATTCCAATTCTGTAGTTCATAGTGCGTCCTTTGTCCGGGTCGCGGGCTGGTATGCCTCGGCCCCGTAATCTCTTTGCCGCGCAGCAAGCCTGCGCTTCGTGGCTTCCACAAGCCCGCCTGCCTCGATAATCTCGCAGATAAAGGGCGGAAATGGCTGCGCCTTCCATATCGCGCCATCCTTGACCGATCGGATCTCGCCGCTTTCGAAATTGACCGCGACTTCATCGCCGTCCGAGAGTGCGCAGGCCGCCTCCGGCGACTCTAGGATCGCAAGCCCTATATTGATGGCGTTGCGATAGAAAATGCGCGCAAAGCTCGCGGCAATCACGCAGGAAATGCCAGCCGCCTTTATCGCGAGCGGCGCATGTTCCCTGCTCGAACCGCAGCCGAAATTCTCTCCCGCCACCATGATATCGCCAGGCTTCACTTTTTTGAGAAATTCGCGGTCGATGTCTTCCATGCAGTGAGCCGCAAGCTCGACAGGATCCGACGTCGTAAGATACCGCGCCGGGATGATGACATCGGTATCGACATTATCGCCATATTTGTGTACGGTGCCGCGCAGGATTTGCGCGCCCGTTTTCGCCGAGCCTGATCTCTGCCCGCCCTTCCTTTGTTCATTTCCGTACTCTGACATATGTTCGCTCCCTTTTTGGCTTTGCTGCATCTAGAATTCCATCCGGTAGAGCCATGCGCGATCGGGCACTGCATCGCTCACTTTTTCTGGTGAAGCGAGCTTCCCTGCAACCGCCGAAGCCGCTGCGACCGCAGGGCCTGCAAGAATGACTTCGGACTGTGTATGTCCCATGCGCCCGACAAAATTGCGATTCGTCGTGCTGACCGCCCGCTCACCTTTGGCCAGTATGCCCATGTGCCCCCCAAGGCAGGGCCCGCAGGTCGGCGTCGATACCACCGCGCCCGCTTCGATAAAAGTCTCGATCAGCCCTTCGCGCAGAGCTTCGAGGTAAATCCGCTGGGTTGCGGGGAATATGATACAGCGCAGCCCCTTGGCCACCTTGCGCCCCTTCAAAATCTGAGCAGCAACGCGCAGGTCTGAAATTCTGCCATTGGTACACGAGCCGATGACCACCTGGTCGATCGGCATGCCCTCGACTTCCTCTATCGCCCTGGTGTTCGATGGCAGATGCGGCAATGAAACCGTGAGCGGAACTGCCCCAAGGTCTATCCTGACAATGTCATCGTAGAACGCTCCCGGGTCTGCAGCATACACCACAGGCTCCTTCGCCCCGACATAGGCGAGGTAGATCCGTGTGCGCTCATCCACCGGGAAAATACCATTCTTGGCTCCCGCCTCGATCGCCATGTTCGCGATGGTGAATCGCTCATCCATGTGCAGCGCGCCAACTCCGGCGCCTGAAAACTCGAGCGATTTGTAGCGTGCCCCGTCGACGCCGATTTTTCCGATAAGATGGAGCACAACATCCTTGCCCGACACCCAGCCGCGCGGCGTGCCGGACAGCTCGACACGGATCGCCGAAGGCACCTTAAACCACGTCGTGCCCGTTGCCATCGCACAGGCAAGATCTGTAGAACCCACACCCGTTGCGAATGCCCCTACCGCTCCATACGTGCAGGTATGGCTGTCCGCCCCGATAATACAATCGCCCGCGGTGACCAGCCCCTGCTCAGGCAAAAGCGCGTGTTCGATGCCCATCTGCCCGACTTCGAAATAATGCGTTACATTCTGCGCGCGCGCAAACTGGCGCATTTTCAAGGTCTGCTCGGCAGTCTTGATATCCTTGTTCGGCGTAAAATGGTCAGGCACGAGGGCTACTTTCTCCGGGTCGAACACGCGCACGCAGCCCAGCTTTTCGAACTCGCCAATCGCAGGCGGCGCGGTGACATCATTGCCCAGCACGAGGTCGAGCTTGGCCTCGATGAGCTGGCCTGCTTCGACAGCCTTGAGCCCTGCCTTCGCGGCGAGAATCTTTTGGGTCATTGTCATTGCTTTCTCGGTGTGTGCTGTGTCATTCATAGACTGCCATCTCCCATTCCATTGTGTTGATTGCGGCAAGGTACGCCTTTATTGATGCTTCCAGAATATCAGTGGATACGCCATGTCCGTTCCAGGTCCGTCCCTCGAATTTCACTTTGACGGTGGCCTCGCCCTGGGCATCCTCACCTGAGGTGACCGAGCTCAGCCTGAAATCCTCAAGCTCAAGGGTGCGCCCGACAATCTCGTCGATCGCCTTGAAGGCCGCATCGACAGGGCCGTCGCCCACTGCTGCTTTTTCATACACGCTGCCGTCCTTGCGCGCAAGCCGTATAGTGCAGGTCGCCGCAAGCTGCGTGCCGGATTGCACGGCAAAGCGCTCAAGCTTGTACGTTTCGGGGATGGTGCCTGAGGCACCGCGTGCGAGCGCTTCGATATCGCGATCGGTCACGGTTTTCTTTTTGTCGGCGAGAATCTTGAACTGCGCAAAAAGCTCGTCGATTCGGGCCGAATCGAGCGCAAAGCCGAGGTATTTGAGCCGTTCCTCGAAGGCATGCCTGCCTGAGTGCTTGCCGAGGACGAAAGAATTCTGCGGCAGGCCAATCGATTCTGGCGTCATGATCTCGTAGGTTTGCCGGTTCGCCAGTACTCCATGCTGATGAATACCCGCCTCGTGCGCAAATGCGTTTTCACCGACAATCGCCTTGTTGATTTGTACGCTCACCCCCGTCACCTTGGAAACAAGGCGGCTTGTGCTGAAAATCTGCGCGGTGTCGAGACCCGTCGCGAGGTCGAAAAAATCGCGGCGCGTCCGCAGGGCCATTACAATCTCTTCGAGCGCCGCATTGCCGGCCCTCTCACCAAGGCCGTTCACGGTACACTCAACCTGGTCAGCCCCGGCGCGCAGCGCTGCAAGGCTGTTCGCAACCGCAAGCCCAAGGTCGTTGTGGCAATGCACCGAAATCATTGCCCTGTCGATATTTGGAGTGTTGGCCTTTATGTGGGCGACAAGGCGCGCGAATTCCTCCGGAATCGCGTAGCCAACGGTATCAGGGATGTTGATGACCGTCGCGCCCGCATCGATCGCCGCCGAGAAAATCCTGCAAAGGAAATCCGGCTCGCTGCGAGACGCATCTTCTGCGGAAAACTCGACATCGCTGCAGTAGTGCTTTGCGTAGCGCACCGCGGCTGCGGCAGCCTCGATGACCTGATCCGGAGCCATGCGGAGCTTGTACTCCATGTGAATGGGCGAAGTCGCGATGAAGGTGTGAATGCGCGGGCTCTCTGCCTTGCGGATCGCTTCCCAGGCGGTGTCGATATCCTTTTCGAGCGCTCGGGCAAGGGCGGCGACGCGCACATTTTTCACCGTGCGGGCAATTTCACTCACTGCGGCTGCGTCGCCGGGGCTCGCTGCCGGAAACCCGGCCTCCATGATATCGACCCCGAGCTTTTCGAGCTGACGCGCAACCTCGAGCTTTTCAGCCAAGTTCATGCTGCAGCGGGGCGCCTGCTCGCCATCCCTCAAGGTCGTGTCAAAAATGTATATCTTCCTGGCCATGTATACTCCTCCTGCGATTTTGGAATCCCTCGCTCGCGCCGCAAAGGATTCAAAGTCTCAAATTATTAGGGGGTTGGAATGGGCGGGTCTTTGCTGATTACCGGGGAAAACCACCCCGAGCCATCAGGTCAAAGACCCTTTTGCAGGGAGAGTAGGAGTGGAGAAAAGAACTTGAGAATAGATTTGCATGAAACAAGCTGTCTCATGCATATGTATACTAGTGAAGTAGAGAACTAGTGTCAAGAATTGGCTCGGATTCCAAAGGATGATTTCTGTTGCTACCTTAGCGGCGTTTTAGGAACCGCTCTCGACGCGCAAAGCGCGCTCTATATCCCCGACGCAAACAACCATGTGATCCGCAAAGTAACGCAATAAAATAACGCAACAGCGAAAATCTCAGGCTGGGAAAGGGAAAACAGGCGCAGCCGGGCATAGAGCTTGCTATTCTTTGGTGATAGAATCTGGAATCGAGGAGGCCATCTATGCGTACAAAGATCATAGCTATTTTGCTTGCCCTCTGCACGCTTCTTCTTCTTTCTTCCTGCCTGCCAGGCGACGGGAAAAATACCGTAGATAGACCGGCAAATTTCCTCACAGGCATCTGGCATGGCTGGGTTGCGCCGATATCCCTGATTGTCAGTATTTTCAATGGCAAAATCAGAATCTACGAAGTGAACAATACCGGCTGGTGGTATGACGCGGGCTTCTACATGGCGGTCATTTCAGGCTTTGGCGGCCTGGCTGTCTCGCGCCGTAAAAGAAGGCGTGAGGAATAGCCCATAAAGAAAGCCTGGCAGGGCGAGCCGCTTTGCACAGGCGAGCACGCGCTCGCGGGCAGCTGCGCACAAGTGCTATCAGCCTTTCTTTGCCTCGCGCTTGCCGGATGGCTCTTGTACGGCGGAGAGCGCACGGCTGCTGGAAGGCCTTTGTGTCCTTGAAGGCTCGCGGCTCTGTGCAATCGCCAACAGCCGCTCGGCAGCGAGGCTCCGCAGGCTTGCTTCCACAGCTAGCTTGAGCGCGAGTTCGCGAAGTTTTGATTCGTCGATATTCGCGCTATTCATTTTTTCTGCAGCTTCTCCAGACAGCGCGCCTTCGCCTTTTTCAATGCCGAGGCCCGCGAATATCTCTTCCGCGGTCGAAGCCGCGCACTCGATAAGCGCTTTCCGAAACAGCTCATAAAACTCACGATAGGAACCAGCTTCCGGTTTTCCGTCCAGCAGAGCCCCAAGATCCTGCACCGAGAGCGCCCGTTTCAGCGTGAATATCGAAAGCAAAAGCGCAATATGCTCCTGATTGTATTTTTTGCTCTCGGCGCGCGGTACAATTTTCGCTTTTACATAATTATTTATCATTGATGGAGTTATTGCTCGCTCATCCTCTGCTGCAAAAAGCCCACCCAGCTGCCGCTCGAGGTAGCTCACTACCTGATCCATATACAAACTGATATCAGGCAGCTGCTCCCACGCAGGCGGTTTCCCTGCCAGAAGAGCATCGAGATATGCTTTTACCGCTTCATATGCTTTCTCATCCATTTGAGCCCCTCTCTATATTTAGAGCCAGAATATCATATGATTTTCAATACTACAATATATAATAAAAACATCTTGACGAATTGAAAGCCATGCTATATGTTATAGCTAACTTTACCTTATGGTAATTGATACTATGTGAGTCCCCGAGAGCGCTCTCGAAAATTTGTATCCAGTATCAAAATCCATGAGACAAAAATTGGAGAAAACGATGTACGCCAACGAAGTATGTCTGTTCGGAGATTCAATTGCCAGAGGCGTCATTCTCGATGCAAGCGGCTCGTATAAGCCGATCAGAGAGAGCTTCGCTTTCCTTGCCGCCTCCGAACTCGGCTTCAGCCTCATCAACAAAGCCCGCTTTGGCTGCACCATCGCAAAAGGTCGCGAAATCATCGAGCGATTCCTGGGCAGGGGTGCGGCAAAAACGCCCGCAGACCTCATGCCTGAGAATGCCTCGCCCAATGTCGCTATACATATTCGAACAGACAACAGCCACGCCGCCGATTCGAGCCGACCCCGCCTCGCCTTCCTTGAGTTCGGAGGCAATGACTGCGACTTTCGCTGGGACGAAATTTCGGCAAACCCTCACCGGGAGCATCTCCCCGCAACCACCCCGGAGCGTTTTTTCCACATGTACGGCGAGGTCTTACAAATGCTGAAGCAGAATGGCTTTAAGCCAGTGCTTATGACCCTGCCCCCGCTCGACGCCGAGCGCTACTTCGCCTGGTTCACGCGCGCAGGCCTCGATCAGGCCGCTATCCTCTCCTGGCTGGGCGATGTCCAATTCATCTACCGCTGGCACGAAAGCTACTCGAGCGCCATCTGGGAAATCGGCGAGGCCCACAATGTCCCTGTCGTCGACATCCGCAAGGCATTTCTCGAACAGCGCAACTATTCCCGCTTTTTATGCAAAGACGGCATTCATCCCAATACTGAAGGGCACCGCCTTATTACATCGGAAATAATCAAGTTTGCGCAGGAGCATATGAGCGTCTGAGAGCATGGGCGCTGTGAGCGCGTGAGCGCGCTTAACCATGTAGCAGCGCTAGCTCTGCCAGACAGACTGAAGCCCCCTTCATTTATCAATAAAAAGCTTGTATAACTTGCTCGACAGGAGATGAAAAACCATGGTGCCAACGAAAGACATGCTCGACCAGATTGCGAAGGAAGAAGCCGAACTCGTTCTGGACCAATTCATCGAAGAGGATGCATGGGAACTGGGCTACCTCATGGTCGAGGAAGCAAAGAAGCGCCAGGCCAGGATCGCCATCGATATCCGGCGCCCAGGGCAGATCATGTTCCATGCGGCGCTTGCGGGAGCCACTCCTGATAACGATGAATGGATACGCCGCAAATCCAATGTCGTATTCCGTTTCGGAAAAGCATCATTGGCTGTGGGCGTGAGTCTGGCCCTCGCCGAAACCACCATCGAGCAGAAGTCCTTTGTAAGCCCACTGGAATTCAGCCCTCATGGAGGCGCATTTCCCATCCGCGTCCGCGGCTGCGGGCTTGTCGCATGTGCCACTGTGTCCGGCCTGCCCCAGGAGGAAGACCACGCGCTCGTGGTAGCCTGCATAAGAAAATTTAAAGAGAGAAAAACCCCGCGATAGCTTTGCTCGGAGAGATAGAATAAAGCCTCGCCATGATGATTATTTTCCTCACTGAGATATCATATCAAGTCGCTTGCAGAGGAATTCTTTAGAAGTGAGTCGGTTCCGCTGCTCTTTGGTAAAAGACTGCGCCCACTCGCAGAATATGGTCGCGCACATCGGAGTCGCTGATGTCACGGTAGATGGAGATGTCAAAAGTATAGGGCAGTAGCAGGTCATCCAGCTCATCCATAATCTGATACAGCACGTTCATTGTGAGCTCATCGCCGCCCACAAGCGTCAGGTCAATATCGGAACCGTTTCTGTAATTCCCTTTGGCGCGTGAGCCGTATAGGATGGCTTGTTCAACCTGCGGATATTTTTCAAACACGCTGTGGATTTTTTTGATTGTGGTTTCCTTCAAGCCAAAGCGCGCGGTCATTCCCGTTCCTCTTTCAATTCTTGCATTCGGGCATGAAAATCTGAAAACTCGGCAAAGTAGAAATGCAGGATTGCGGAAATAACCTCTGTCGCGGTTTCTTCATTGTAGGTATGCGAAGTCAGGTTGCGGCTTTCAATCATGTTCATCCAGATCTCCCCGTTTTCAATCAAGCCAGTTTTAAAGGCTTCGCGTGTCGCATCTTTTGAGCCATACAGCTTTTTGGTACCGCGCTCCTCCAGAAAATCCTTCAGTGTGTTCCAGGCCATTTCATGCGTATACTCAAAAGTCTGAATCAAGCCCTGTTCTTCGAGCTTTGTAAGTTTGCGCTGTTTCGATAGTTCTACGGCTTCCTGTAATTGGGCAAATGCCTTGCTGAAGTGATTGAACCGTTGTATCCAGCGAACATCCTGTGCGCTCATGCTTAACCTCGCATTGCCTCATTGAAAATCCAAGCCAAATTATACTTCAGGATGAGCAATGGCACTACCCTGAAGATCGCGATTGGTGTGCGAAGCAGTCGTTCTTTGCCGCTTGAATACCGCTCTGCAAGCTCCATCGCCTCGATTTCATCAAGGGCCCGCACGATCGTCATTGCTGAATATCCGAACAGTTTTGCAAGATGGGTTGAGCTTTCAAGCACGTTCTTGATTGCCCTTTCATATAGCTATCTAGGCGCCTGCCTTTTGCAAAAGCGAACACCTGGTGGTATGCTTTCCATGACATACGATCGGGGGTGCTATGCACACTGAATGCAGATCCACACGGGTTTTGTCCGGATATTCGAGACCGGCCATACTTGTGTTAGCTGTTCTGCTTAGCGGCTGTGCCCTTTTTCAGCCGTACAGAAATGTCACTGCATATCCGCCTGATTCGGAGCCCCAATGGCAGGATATAAACTCCGCAGCCCAGATATGCAGAGCCCATCTTGATTACCCGCCCTTGAGCATTCATGCAGTCAGGGTCGATCTGCAAGCTCAGAATCTGAATATTGCGGTATACCCTTCAGCGCCGAGCGAAGCTACGGAAGAACAAGTGAAAGCGTCGATGGGACCAAAGAGGAAGTTGCCCTCTGGATGCGCTATTTTGGCGCCGATGATGCGATAACCCTTGATGGCGGCGGGTCTTCAGCCATGGCAATTCTAGATGGCACTGTTGTGTTGGAAAACGTTCCTGTCCATGGCACCGTACCTGGCGTTGAGCGTGCGGTAGCCACATGTATCGGGTTTGCTTTGAGGGAATAGATCTTTTTTCACCAAGAAGCGGCAAGGCCGAACCTATGAAGTCAGAAAAAATCTCGCACGATTATTACCTAATCCAACGCAATTTTAATACTTCCGAGAGGTCATCCCATTGGGTCACAACTCCTTTATTATTGAAAGTCACCGTAGAATATAAATAGCTCCATTCCTCGATACCCAGAGCTTGATACATATGGATACCAGTCGGAGTTCCCATCGCTCTAACAACCTCTTCTTTCGTTGAACCAAGGGTAAAAGTTCCATTCGGCACCTGATTTATAAAAGATGCTTCCAGGTTTTTGGAGCTATCATCCAATTCTCTAGCTGAACTTTTGCTTTCAAGAGACGATGAAGCAGGAAAATTCCCCTGAGATACCGAATTAGCAGATGGAGTCACTCCTGCCAAATACTCATTATAGAAAAATTGCGAATAGATCGCGGGGATTTGCTTTCCGCCAGTCAATTCCTGCACCGCAGCTCCAGTGCGCTTGAAAACTTCCATCACATCGAGATTCGGCGCTTTGAGTTGCTTAAGCAGTTCGCCCGTGAATACCCCGTTTCTGCCAGTTCCTTCCTGAGCTGCACTCCCCGCACTCGTCGAATAGACAATAATGCTCCCTGGCGGTTGGGTGGATACTACCGACAATCCCCTCATCCCGGATCGTTTCCAGGTGAATGGACTGTCACGACATGCGTCCAGTATGATGATATTGAGCTTGTTGCTTGCAGACTGCAAAGCGTTCAAAACAGATTGAACATTTAGCGCTTTGGTCTTTAGAAACGCTTCTTCTGGAATCCGTACATCGGCTGGAATGAGAAAGTTCATGCCTTCCGACTGCACCCCATGGCCTGCATAGTAGAACAGTCCAATCGCATTGGGAGACGCTGAGAGCTTCTTGAAAAGCCGTACTACTTCGTCCTCCATGGCTTTAAGATCAGCATCAAGCAACGTCGCAACTTCGAATCCAAGCTCTCTGAGAGCAGCTGCCATGTCCTCAGCGTCGTTGCGGGCGGTTTTAAGTGTCCCAAGCTCGCTGTAATTCCCATTTCCTATGACGAGGGCGTAGCGGCCAGAGCTCTGCTGGGCATGCAGCGGGTTCGGAATTGATAGGGTGATAACGGCAATTAGTACTACCAGCATCAGAAATCTCATTGATTTTATTTTCATGTCATGATTGTAGCATTGCTTTTGCGAGGGCTCAAGCTTTATTTTGCCATTCCAAGTCAACGACGGCCGCCAAAGACGATGCCCTGAAGAAGAACAGCCTTCAAGAGCCATTGCCCCCTGGAGTTATTCCCTTCTAATCGTTCGTTATCTTTATGGTGCATACCCAGAGGAAAGCAGTCCGTCTATCCTGCCTTGAACGCAACCTCGTTGTGCCAACGCAGAAAATCCCGGGATGGCCGGTCCGCCGGATTTTCAGGGAGGTTTGCCAGCAGTTTGCCATGGAAGTCGTAGTAGATTCTCCCGTTGTTGAAATCTTCCTTGAGCGCCTTGCTGATCTCGATATGGTAATCGGGCGTCACGGTCATATAACCCTCGTCAAAGAGCTTGTGCAGGTCGGCTCGCAGAAGCAGGCCATTGGACACAAGGTGCGGGCCATGCTCGGAGAATGGCTTGATGTGCGCCGCCTCGAGCACGGGAAGGGTATGGTCAGCAGTCACCGCACAGGCGCGGCGGTAGGCTTCAGTGACCATGAAACGGAAGGCGCCCTGCCCTACCCGGACTTTTGCAATGACCTCGCGCCACTGCGGCTCCGGCGCCACCACAGAAGCCATCCCGATTTCCTCGATTGGTTCGCGCTCGAGAAACCGTCTCGCCTGGAGGCGTTCCATCACCCGCTCCCACAGCCGGGAGCCGACAGTATCCTCGGTATCGTAGTATTTCCCCCTCACAATATTGCTAGTCCAGTCCGGGGGCGCATCGATCATCTCTGAATCGTTGAAGAACACCGGGTCGGTCAGGATATTGCAGCCGACTACAAGGCGCCGGGGGTCATACTCGCCATGGATCCCCTGGTAGTGAGCAATCTTTCTGCTGAGAGCTTGCAGAGTCTCGCACCCATTCCGTTCGCCAAACGCCTCCCACACCAGCCCGAGGGGAAATGTCGCAAACGCTGAAAAAAATCCGAGCCCCGCGATCTTGTTGAACGGCGCATGCAACTTGAACAGGAACGGCTCGCCCTTTGCGAGGTTCGCTGGCTTTTTCCCGCTTGGCTGCCAAAAATTGATATCTTCCGGCGCCGGTTGTAAGCTCCGCAGGTACCTGAACCAGTCGCTATCGGTCACGGCAACATAGAAGCGCATTATTCTTCCTCTTTTAGAAAAGAATACACCTCTTGTGTTCTGCGCGAAAGCATTTAATAATGTAAAATCATGACAATATTCGACAATTGTAAGCCACGACAGTCTGTATTTGATCGCACACGCCGCGATACCGTCCTGAATCTGAGCGATTTTCTTGAAGGCAAGCTCGACGAGCATGCCGCAACCCAGTTCTTTACCGAAAACTTCGTCACTGCGGGCATGAAAATGCTCATCCAGAAAAGCTTTGACCGCCTTTCGGGCGCCCATGACCAGCCCTCCGCCTACCTGCTGTCACAGGCAATGGGCGGCGGCAAAACCCACAGCATGATCGCCCTCGGACTCCTCCTGGCTGGGCTGGTCTGCAACGACTATGTGGGCTCGCGGTAAACGATGGTGATGAGGGGTAGCCAAGCATGAGGGAAGAAAGAATCCGTTCGCTCCTCGAGGGAGGGGAACAGGAGACAGTAGAATTCAAAAAAGCACTCTCCAGCGTGCCGGAATCCCTCTACGAGACCATTTGCGCCTTCCTGAACCACAAGGGCGGCGACATTTTGCTTGGCGTTGATGATGATGGACAGGTTATCGGCATTCCGGAAGATAAAGCTGATGCATTTTGTTTGGACATAGCCAATGCTACCAATAACAATACGCTCTTTTCGCCGCCGTATCTCCTCTATCCCCAGAAATTCCTGTATTTTGGCAAGTGGCTTATTCACATCCAGGTGCCGGAAAGTTCCCAAGTCCATCGCTTACGCAACATTGTGTACAGCAGAGGAGCATCCGGCGACTATCGGGTCACGGCTCCTGAGCACATCGCAAAAATTGTCAACCGCAAACGGACCTTCTATTCCGAAGCCAAAGTATATCCATATCTGCATGTTTCGGACCTGGACGAAAAGACGCTCCAGAAAACCAGGGAGCGCATACGGAACATCCGGCCAAACCACCCATGGCTTGATCTGTCAACTGAAGATTTTCTGCGGAAAGCCGGGCTGTACTGCCGGGATCTGGAGACCGGCACGGAAGGGCTCTGCCTTGCGGCGGCTCTGCTCTTCGGAAAAGAAGAGACAATCCTCAACATCCTCCCATTCTATAAAATCGATGCCCTGCTAAAACGTTCGAATGTAGACCGCTATGATGACCGCTGCTATGTGCAGTCAAATATCATTGAGGCCTATCTCCAGCTTATGGAATTCATCGAGCGTCATCTGCCTGATCCTTTTTATCTTGAGGGAAATGTACGGATAAGCCTGCGGGACAAGATATTCAGGGAACTCGTCGCGAACCTGCTGGTGCACCGGGAATACACCAAGGCAGATCAGGCGCGGATTCTGATATATCAGGATCGGGTGGAGTTTACCAATCCCTGTATCCCCCACTGGCGGGGAAGAATCGATCCTTCTTCAGTAGTCCCTTTCCAGAAGAATCCCTTGCTGTCCAAGATGTTTCTCCAGCTTGGCTGGGTGGAAGAAATCGGCTCTGGCTTGATGAATGTGATGAAATATCTGCCACTATACACAAGAAGCGGTCATGCGGAGATTCAGGAAGATAAAGACTTCCGGGTCATTGTATTTCTGGAGGCTACCGAGCAAGCTACCCCCCAAGCTACCGAGCAAGCTACCCCCCAAGCTGCCGAGCAAGTCGAGGCCGACCGCATTGATAAAATTCTTGAGTTCTGCAAAATTCCCCGAACACGCAAGGAAATTCAAGAATTTCTCAACATTCGGCATCGTGAATATTTCCGCAAGGAAATCCTCGAGCCGCTCATCGCATCAGGCAAGCTCGAACCTACCATGCCCGACAAGCCCACAAGTCCGAAACAGCGGTACAGGACAAAGGAAGCAAGGCAATGATCCATCGCCATGTCTTTCAGCGTTCCCGTTCCATGCCAGGCATGCGTTTCCTGGAAGAACGCCTTGCCGGGGCAACCGGCTATGACAGGATCGCAGGGTACTTTGACACTTCGCTGTTCGAGCTGGCAGGAGAAGCGCTCGAACAGGTCCAGGGTAGTATCCGGATCATCTGCAATTCGGACATACGCGCGCGAGATGTAGAGGCGGCAGCCGCCGCGGCGCGGGAGCAGGCACAGCGGCTTTCATTCTTCAAGCATGATCCCGAAGAACTCGCCAAGGGTGGAACTGACAGGATGATCCGCCTTGCCCGGCTTCTTTCTGGCCAGGGTACTGCAAAACTGGAAGTCCGCGTGCTTCCCGACGATGTGTTCGGTCTCATCCATGGCAAGGCGGGGGTTATCCGTTACGCGGACGGCAGACGCACGAGTTTTCTCGGGAGCGCCAACGAGACCTTCGCCGGCTGGGCCTTGAATTACGAACTTGTCTGGGAAGATGACAGTGACGAAGCCTGTGACTGAGTGCAACAGGCGTTTGACCGGCTCTGGAGCCATCCTCTTGCAATACCGCTCTCCAAGGCTGTGGTACAGGAGGTGGAACGGCTTTCCCGGCGTACAGAAGTCCGACTGGAAGACTGGAAGAAAAATCCCGATGCCGGCGGTGTCGCCGTAGAATCACCGGTATACCGCGAGCAGTTCGGCCTCTGGCCGCACCAGAAATACTTTGTTTCCCAAGCATGGAAAGCCCATCAGGCGCATGGGGCGCGGTTTGTCCTTGCAGACCAGGTTGGCCTCGGAAAGACAGTCCAGCTCGGCATGGTCGCCCAGCTCATCGCCCTGTCATCTGACAAGCCGGTGCTCGCGCTCCTGCCCAAGACCCTAATGGAGCAGTGGCAGGTGGAGCTGTGGGATCTTTTGCAGGTGCCGAGCGCACGCTGGAATGGCACGGCCTGGGTGGATGAGGCAGGCTACGAGTATCAGCCGAAGGGCAGAGAGCCCATCCTCGAGTGCCCCAGGAAGATCGGCCTCATATCTCAGGGGCTCATTGTCCACAACCCGGGATCCCTGCAATGTTTGCTCGAACGTGAATGGTCCTGCGTTATCGTGGACGAAGCGCACCATGCCCGACGAAGGAAGCTCCCCGCGCCGGACGAGCGGGGACCAGCTATCCGCAATCCGGATACCGAATGCAACCGG